>OGOZ01000045.1_pt1 | contig 83137 bp, 99 predicted proteins | sample 1552801 | NCBI WGS metagenome assembly OGOZ01 (sample SAMEA2580196, study PRJEB22360) | human gut metagenome | biome: human gut; feature: human-associated habitat; material: faeces | place: Denmark | collected 2008/2010 | reverse complement strand
TATGGTTCCCTATCCTAATCCTAATCCTATATCCTAATCCTATATCCTATATCCTAATCCTATATCCTAATCCTATATCCTAATCCATAGCCCACTGAGCCCAAACACTAAAAAGTTCTCCCCAGTACATTATATAAGTACAAAGGAGAACTGATCAGGCTTAGGCTATTGGCCTCGTTTTGGGGATATGGCTCTACTCTCTATTGGGTAGTGTGTCATCCTCTATAACATCAACCTGTCTTCTGGCTAAGGATTTGAGATGTCTTTGGGCCTTTTTGTCCTTAGCCTTTAGAGGCTGTATGGTATCACCATATTGGTATTTCTTTTTCTTCTTTGGTGATATGGATATAGGGCCCTTATTCCCTGATACTGGATTAGGATTTAAGGCTGTTTGAGGCTTAGGATCAAGGTCCTTGAGGCCAGGAAGGTCTTGTAGCCATTTACTATCATGGGCCCTCAGGGACACCTTCCCCATCCCCAAAAATTGAGGCCCGGACTGGGATCCTAATCCTTGATTTGTGGCTGATGAATCCTCAGAATCAGAGCCTGAAAGGTTCGATACACGCCTATCCGAATCAGGATTAGGATTTCCTACAGATCCTTGAATGTCTGATACAGCATCAGTATAACCATTATCGGATTCTGAAACACCATCCAAATAAGGAATCCCACTACCTAAACCCAAATCCATACCTATACTATTACTCTCTTTAGAATTACTCTCAAATAATATACTTTCAGATTGATGAATTTCTTTGTTTTTTGTGGCTGTTTCTGAGGATTGGGATTCTAGGGTATCGTGGTCTGGGATGAAGTCTGTATCCTCTTCCTTGATCCCTTTAGATTTTCTCTCTTCTGCTTTTTGTAGTGTCAGGATTTTATCCTGTATCCTTTGTCTTAAGGTTTTGTCTTCTGTTTCTTGTAGTTGTTTTTGTAATTCTGGGATTGTGTCCTCTATCCAGTCTACGTCTTGGATTTGTTGTATCCTTTTCTCTGATCTTTTGGATATGGAGTTGTCGATGTGATCGTATTTATGTAGTATATCTAAAGAGATATGTTCTTTCTCTTCTAGGAGTTTGAGCTGGGGTTGGTCTAGGATTTTAGCCTGTTTTATGTTATCTGTTTGTATTTCTTTGGGTTGGGATGTTTGAACTATTTTGTAGGCTTCCTCTACAGTCAAGGATTGGGATTGGTTGTTTTGCGTGAGGTTGTTGTTGATGTTGATGGTAGATCCTGAGGCATAGAAGGTCCTGAATATCTCTGCTACTTGTTTATTAGATTGTAGAAGAGTGGATAAGACTCTGGATATTTCTCCTGATATGAATGGTGAGTATTTATCTCCTTGTGATTTAAGGAGGATTTCTAGTTGGTGTTGGATTGTACCTCTATCCTGAATAGCCCAAAGTGTAGACATGTTGGCTAAGGCTGCGGCAGTATCTTGTAACCTTTGAGGGTCTTTGAAGGCTTCTAATGTATGAGAGGTTCCGAGCATACATGATTGTATTGTTTCTACTTTGGTATTTAAAAGATGAGCCAGTTGAGGGATGGATAATGTCCTATCATTTAGCCTGAATCCTGACATTGTGTAGATATTGACAATGTGGGAAATCAGTTTCTCTTTCCTGGTTTTTCTTAACTTCTTGCTCTTTGCTTTATTCATTTGCTGAGCTAGGATCGTGACCCCTGTGGGTCTGGGCATTCTTTCAATTTGTGTCATATTATCATGGTTTTAGTAATCACTTATATGATATCTGGAAGTCTGGGTCTTAGACCTACTTATGAGTAGTTTATGATAAATCTTTACAAATTCTTTTTAGTTAACTAGATACACAAAAAGAAAGAGCCAAATCATTAAATTTGACCCTTTCCAGCTAATTCAAATTATGGAGTTTACTTAAAATGTTGCATCGATGTCAATGTATATGATATTCCCGGGATTAAACCGGTATTTCTCTTCTTCCTCTGTTTCTATTACCAGTTCCTCAGTTTCTTGGTCCATGTATATGGAATCAACGTAATCTATGGTTTGTTCTTTACTGATCTCCATTATGGTTACTATTACTGATTCTTCCATATTTGAGAAAGCCCATTCTATTATCTCTAGAATCTCCACCTTTTGTTCTAAGGTTTTTTCTCTTAAAGTTAGTGTTAACTGATCCATGATTAATCGTTATTAACTGTGAATTGTATCTTGGTTATTCCTTCTAACATAATCACCAACCCTTCATCTGATAAAACCTTGTCCTCAATTTCAGTGATTATTGTTCCTTTCCTGAAGAATATTGCAGGACCTACTCCAGCCGCACATATTATGTGTATCATATACCCAAATTCTGGGTTTTTAACTTCCACATCCATTATACCATTGGTTGTGGTTTTAATGCTTACTGTGATTTCAACTATCTCTTTGAAAGTAATATCCTCAAAATTATTTTCGAGGTATAGGTTTAATAGCCTATACTTATTTATGGGATCCATACCCTCTTTAAAGGTAATCTCTTTTATTTTCATAGGGCATATTCTGATTCTATGGTTAGTGTTATCTGATCTATGTTCTCATATTCAAAGATCTTTTTTCTACCTGTATCCCAACCGAATGTGGTAAACTTGTCAGGTGTTATATCCTGTATAGTCGGATCAACCAGGTCAACTCCCTTTGTACATCCATTGATTTCCTTGAGTTGAACTCTCATTTTAATCTCAACTCTTTCGTTATCTTCTACTGTCCTAAAGTATAATGCTAGCAACTTTATGAGTTGTTGCTTAGCATTATTACTTAAGTCTTTAAAGTCTAAAACTAGATTCTCATTCATGGTCTTCCTTATTGAATTCATCCCAAGCTTCCAAGACATTCTTGCAGGTAAGAACCTGATCACGGTTTCTTCCTATTACCTTTGATCTCATCCATTGAATCATTTCTTGAAGTTCATTCTCATCTTCAATGTACTCGTTGTTATCATCTGCAAGATATTCCTGCCTAATCCCTTTTTCCCATTTCTCGATGAGTGCATCCTTTTCCGGGCAATTTGGAATCTGATACAATAACATTTGGATTTGTTCGGATAAATCCGGTACATAGTCAAAGTAAGAATCATCTCCACCACCAAAGTTCTCTAACATTACCCCTATATATTTATCAGCTTCTTCTAACAGGGTAGCCAGCATCTCATCTCCCGGAAACTCTGGATTCTCAAATACTCTCACGTAAATTTGGGTTGAGATATATAATTCAACCCCTTTCAAGGATTTCAGGTATTTCTCAAACTCATTATCCTTTTTCTCATTCTCTTCGGATAATTCCCATTTATCAAAGGCTTTTACCCATTGTTTCCCAATAAACTGATCCGGAGTGTATTCTCCAACTTCTGTTAAAATATAAAATTTCTTTTCCATGACTTATTGTGCTAAAGGTTGTAATTTCTTGTATAATTCTCTCCACTGTACCCCCATATCTGAATATTGTGGACATTGTTGAACTAAACCATTGAGGTCTTCCAAGTTGTCTTCAAGGAAATTCATAACTTCATCATGAATACTTTCCCTATACTCGTTTATTATGTCCTCGATTTCTCCGAAAAGTTCTCTCATACAGGGGTAATCATAACCTAAATCTAGGCCTAACTTATTAAATTCCTTGTATAACCCCATTAACTGTGAGCCATTTAGCTCGATTGATCTGTTGAAATTCTCCATAACTCTTTATATTTTAATTATTTAATATATGCAAATATAAAAAACCCAAGTTGCTAATGCAAATCTTGGGTTTCCTTATTAACATGAATAACTCCTTATTCTGTGATAATCACTCCTGATCTCATCCCTTCATAAATAAGGTAAGAGATTAACTGAAGTGGGCAGTTTACCACTCTTTTCCCATATCTCTCCAAATCCAGGGCATACATGGTTACAAGTGATACTGTGGTAAACGTGTCTGTTTCTGGGTCATAGCTCCCACGTCCACCAACTTCTTCATTAATCACATCCCAATCTATGATTTCAGGATTTTGTACTGTGATACCTTCTACTTGGTCTATATCTGGGATAGGTACTCCTCTCAGGAAATATCTGTCATCCATTTTCTCCAACATCTCCCTATCTCTAAGATAGTGCTGTGTTTTTAATAGGTCTTTACCCTTGAACTTCTTGATTGTCATCTTCTACTATTTTTAAAATGTAAGTGTTAGGATCCCATACAAACGTGGGATTATTTAATGATTTGGCTTTACTTTGTAATAGCCTTAATCCTACAGATTGCGGTATTCTCATCATTACCTTATCACGTATTCTACCACTCTCCACTACTTCTTTATGTATCCTGTTATTCCACAGGAAAAGCGTTTCATTCTTAGAGTCCCTGTATATGAAATCTCTGATTGGGATTTGATTTAGTACATATTTAATATCTTTCGTTATTAGCATATCTAGTTTACATTAAAAAGGAGTAAAGCATAAACTCTACTCCTTTGCATAAATACTCGCTTATTAGATATTATAGGATACTATGTACCCCTTTATCAAATACAAGAGCATGATAAAAGAGTATAACCCCTCTTCTTTAGAGATTTCATTATCATACCCAAGTAATTCCATGACAAAACTCTTGTAGAATGATGTCATATTATCATCAATCATAGTTTGAACGATACTGATAATATCATCAATCCTATTCTTTTGTACCAGGATAAGCCTGTGATCAATGTCTATATATAACCCATAACTCTTAAACAGAGTATTCAAGATTTCAGCTACATCAACAGTGCTAACCTTGAATTCTGGACTTATACTTTGAATTAACTCTATTGGAGTTATAATCTTACCCGGATTTACATCACTCTCCATTGAGAACTCATACCCATCAACTTCAAGAACGTTGTTTACACTACATTCCTTGATAATGTAATCTTTGAGCTCATCAATATTAATATAGCTATTGTACATCACCTTGGGTCCCTCCAGTGACCAATTGTTCAAGGATACATTTTAACCGGGTCAAAAGGTCGCAGATAACCTCCGGATTCTTTGCTACCCAAGAATGGTTGTTGATAACCCATTGCCTGTGTTTGTGGTATACCAATAATGAATCAATCATCTCGGTTACTGATAAGATAGCATACTCAATGGGTGCCTTGAACTCAAAATGGAGTGTGGGTTTTCTTGAACCATGAGTCTCTGACCATACCACCTGGAATGGGTCGAATTCAAGTGAAATCAAATCCCAAGGTAAATCGTTTACCTGTTTCCAGAAATCCTCTCGGAATTGTCCCAAGGTCTCCTCTGCAATCCGATCATGCAAGGTGACTTTACCTGATTTTACTTTGTTCTGTAAAGTTCTCATGGCAGACAACGTGATTGCATCTGCCGAGAGTAATAGTGTTTTACCCTCTTCTTGTACCGGAGCGTCTTCTTGTACCGGAGCGTCTTCTTGTACCGGTACCTGAGCGTCTAATGGTGCCCCAGTTTTGGGGTCAAATACTGGTTGTGGAATCTCAACCTTTCTTCCTCTTTTTGCCATTTCTTTTAATTTTAAGTTATATAACAATGGTTATTAGTTCCTATGCCTCACCCGTAATTTTATCAGGTACATACCCGTTCTTTGGTTTACCAATTTTCATAAACCTTGAAATCCATGCTTTAGCAGAATCTCCAACTGCCATAATGGCCAGGTCATTTATATTCTCAATCGTCATACTCTTGGTTTTCTCATTCTGTTTATGGAAAATGGGTAATGATCTCAATATCAAAGAATGGTTGTTAGTGTGGTCATTCACTTCTTCTATCAATTTAACCATGATATTAATCCTATCACTATCATCAAACTCTTTGTTTTCTTTAAGGATCATATCCACAGTATCTGTTAACATGGCATGTAGTTCTTTATCTATATCGTCCACGTTATCTACTATTGAGAAATAAGTCCTGAACAGATTCATCACTACACTCACCATTAAACTATCTATAAGAGTCGGGGTTATAATACCCGACTCTATAAGTTCCTGAATTTTTCTGATTTCTTTTAATTCCTTATCTGGAAGGGAATCAATACTCTTTATCTGTTTTTCCATTGTTTATCCTTTAAAGATTCATAATCCTGTTCTGTGATCTCTGAACACCCAACAATTTCTACCGTGTTACCGATTGGAGCATATTTGGCTGTAGTCTCAATCCGGATTTGGTTTTTGATCTCCTCGAACTCAACCATGGGATGATAACTATCGGTTTCAACATAGAAGATGTATACTGATTTAACTCCTCTGTAGGTTATCACCCTTGCAAAAATCATAAAATAACGTTTCATTTCTCTATCTTAATTTAGTCCATTCAATAGGTTTACCTTTTATCTCTGTAATGAAAGAGTCCCAATATTGGTTGACAAGAAATATCCCTATTGGCTCAATCTTTGAAAACTTCTCCAAGAATTCTTCGAAATTATTCATGATATTCTGGGATAACTCTTCATTCTTCCCAAAATGTTTGTGTAATTCTTGCCTGAGCAATCTCTCAGCCTGTATCCTAAATTGATCTCCAGCTACTTTTAATTTCCCAGACCAGATGTTTGTATTCTTTAGGTCATCCAACTTATCTATTAATAAGGAGGTTACCAGAACAAGCACCATGTATGATGATGCCTGTTCCATTGAAATCTTAGTTTCCATAAGCTCTTCCCCTTTTAACCATCCTATCATGGTGACCCTTAATCGCATCTGAGTCAAACCCTTTAACCTTTTCCCTTATGGGTACGATGTGAGTCTTATACAAAGACTTCCATAAAAATTCCGGTAAAGGTCTAAATGAATTCTCTGATATCTTATCCCACTTTGCTCGAAGTGAGTTAATGCAAAACCGGAATGTACTCATGTCATCCATTGCATTAAAGTTTGTTACCAGATTATCAAAATCCCTTTTCATATCCTCGATAAAGTTGTTATAAGGGAAATTCTCAGTATTCTCCAAATTATACTTTCCCAAATACTCTGTTACTTCCATATACCTAACCTCCATTAAGCCAAATATTTCTCTTGCAATTCTTTTAACTCTTTTTGTGCCCTTCTCAACTCTTTTGCATCATCTCCACCTGATGCTCTAAAGACCCTTAATTCGGCTTTCTCAATTTGATTCCGAACCTTTTGCCGGTAAGACTTCCTTTTAACCGTGTCGATCATACCCTTTGGGTACTTATACCTGAGCTCTTTTCTCACTACCACTTCCTTAACAACCTCTAACTCCATTTGTTCTTTGGCAGACTTGGTTTCCTTAACCTGTTCTTCCTTTTTCGTTTTGACTTTTGTTTTCATAACTTACTCATTATTAATTATTATAATTATTATTAAATGCAATGCAAATATAGTAAACTTGTTTTACTTTTGCAAATCCTTTGTTACCCAATTATCAATCCGATAATCATTATTATCAGGAAGAATAAGAAAGCGATTCCCACTATGGTATCAGCTCTCTTTTTATTCTTTTCCCTGATCTCTTCCATGGTCATGGGTTTGGTTATCTTTGAACCTCCATCCACTATAGCCCCGTAAATTACGGCCACCACTATTATCACTAAAATAATCGTAATCATGATTCCTTTGTTTTAAATTTGTAAATCTTATCTATCTCAGTTTGAGATACCACTAATACATTGTTCTCCTCGTTGAATGTCCAATCTAATTCCTTCAGTAAGGAATCCTTTCTCATAATCCCAAATACTTTTCTAGTTCTGCTTCTTCTTTTAATTCACGTAATTGCTTACGAGTCGTTTCCTTTTTACTTTGAAGCTCTTTAATTTGCCTCTGTAAATCTTCCACTGCAGCTTCAATATCATAGGGATCATTCCCATCAACTGAAGTCCCAGTATAAATCTCTCCCTTTGGAATCTTAATCCCATAATCAGATAGACTCTTATCCCTGTATGGGTATGGAATGGAGATTCTCCCATAATTCTTTGGCTCATCCCACTTCTTTCTCATCTCCATTTCCCTAATCCCATATACACATGATAGGAGAATCCCTATCAATACTGCTACTACATATTTCATTAGTAATTGAATAAGTGATCCAAGACCTGTCTATCTAACCCAATCTCTTTTGCCGGTTTCAAGTCAAATTCGTGGTTTAACTGGTAGTTGAACCCATTGTAGACGTAGTAGTCATTGCAAATGGCTATCTTGTTTTTCTCCATTTCCAACTTAATCCTATCTACAATATTCTCTCGATAGGTTCCCGGGAATCCAGTTTCTTCAATGACATCCACTACCCGATCTTCAAATGATCTTCGAACCTTTTGAGCCTCCAATTCTCGGAATGGGTAAATAGCTTCTTCAAACCTGTTGATAATGTCGTTGGCTGAATCCAAAAGGTATTCTGGGTTGAACATCTTTTCCAAAGCCTCGGTATGTAACCCCTTGACATGAATCCCAGCACCTTCCGGAATGCACATCCCATTCATGCATACTTGCCGGTAAATGGCTGCAGTCATTTGGAATTTCATTGACCCGTCATAGGAATTGTAAAAACTCAATTTCGGATGTAATGAATCTACTCCCTCCATATTAACCTTCTGGTCTTTGAGAATCAAATCCAATCGAGTGATAGCCCCACCCTTAATGAGTTTAGTCTGGGGTTCTACCTTGAATTTACCGGAAAATAACTCGATAATGGGCTCGAATACTACCCTATTCTCAACTAGGTGATATTTCTCAGAGCAGAAATTCACTATCCGTGCATTCTCTGTTCCCGGGTTGATAATCACTGCATACTCGTTACTGGAATTAACCTGAATCCCTGGTATCAATTCTGATACCTTTCTTTTAATAACTGGTTGGTAAATCTGTTCTAACGTACTCATAATTAATTATTTTATTTATTATTAAATGCAATGCAAATATAATAAACTTGTTTTTCTCATGCAAATCTTATTTTACTTTATTATCTTTCCCATCTCTCTGTTACGAAGATGAAATCGGCTGCAAAGGTGACATCTACTCCATTCTCGAAAAATTGACTAATACCTAGTTGACATTGGTACTCGTTAAAATCGTAATATACATCCCCTTCTGGGTCAAAATCCTCATTAATCGGTTCAAATACCCATTGGTGATACCCGTAATCCCTGGCGTCATTCTCGAAGGTATCGAAGTGACATAACTGCCAATTTCTATCTCTGAACCATTTAAAGAAATCCTTCCATTCTATACCCGCTTTCTCTAATTTACCGTTAACTAAGCTATACCCAGTTATATATCCCCATACTCCCTTCCTGTTTTGGGAATCATTCCGAATGAATCTTTTGATTGCATCCTCTGTAGCCTTCTTTGCTATTTGCAAGTTTAGCTGGTTTAAATCTCGTATCTCCATATATTTATTATTAAAAATTATAATGCAAATATATAAATCCTCAGTTTCTATTGCAAATCCTATGTTACTGGATTAACATGAAAAAGAGGCTCATTTTACTGAGCCTCTGGTTTTAGTCCAAATTTAAGATTGAAGTTCCTTAGCTTCTTTCGTGCTCTCTCTTTATAAAATATCTTTTCCCACCATTTTAGTTTCCCAATAAAGAAATCTAGTACTGGTTTCTGGTTTTTCAATATAACTTTATGAAGCAATGAAAATTGCTCACTAGATAAATCGTGCATGATATTAGCCATAGCCCCTGTATTGATTCCCAATTTAGTGTATAAACTGATAGAATCCAGGTTTAGGTCTGTCCAATCATCAACTGATATCCCGGGTATAATACATTCCACTGATTTACCAAAAACCTTCTTGTTAGCGGCTGCTATAACCTGAGCCAGAGTTTTAATAACTGTTAACTCCTCTTGGTTAAAAGGAGGCCTATTCTTCATCGCTGTTCTCGGCATAATCTTCAAGTTGTTTAAGAGGTTGTGATGTATTTACCCATTTATTCCACCGTAAATAGAATGGACTGGGTCCTTTTTCCAGGTCTCTCTCCATTTCTCTATACTCTTTCCGGAATCTCTCTTTCTCTTTCTCACTCATGAATTCAGGGAAAATATGAAGTTTTTGTGTGGTGAATGATTCTTTGGCTTTTCCGGGTACTGGTATATCTAAGTTGTTGGTTAATTCCCCAAACTTGTAGAATTTCACTTCATCCGACCTTTTCTTATATATCTTAATACCTACTATAAGAGTAGGGTCGAACTTATCTAACATGGGATTCTTTGATTCTTTAATTAACCGAACCATATATTGGTACTTATCTGTTCTCCAATCCTCTTCTTCCCAATTCACTTTCTCAAACCTTTCCATGTTATGGAGAAGGTCTCTGGTTACAAATACAAATCCCTGGGCTCTTAAGTTTAGAATTAACTCATCCTGATCCTTACACCCAGTGATTATGTCCATCATTGATTCAACGTAATCTTCTGAATCCAAATCAATCTTACCTACTTTCTTAGTCTTTTTCTCTTTAGCTTCAAGTGGTAATAACCCTGACAACTTCTTGAGATATGTAATGGCTTTCTCCACGTCTTCTTGGTTATCCATCGTAACCTCGATTCTCATTGGACCATTGTGAGTAAACTTTGGTCCAGTAGTGAATTCTGATCCCTGTTTATAGAGTTTATCTGATATGAGCCTTGACTCTTCATCAAACAATTGTACTCTTATCCTTTTCTCTTCCATATTAATAATTCTTTTTAGTGATTACCTTAAAATCTTTTGCATATCCTTCTCTCCATATAATGAGTATGGATTGATCTTGGATTTCAGTTTCAATTACCCTGAATTTTGATTGTGTTTTATCACCCGTATTGTACGGTATAACCCACTCCCTAATAGGGTTTTTCTGAAATTGAGGTGTTGAGTTTCTCTTAGAGTTTACCTCTACTATCGTGTTATCTCTCACTATGGGTTTTGATACATATACCCCCATGAATACCCCTATTAACAAGGATACTACCATTCCGATAATTAAAACTGTTTTGAAATTCATAATCTTAAATTTTGGTTTGTGGGCTATTGAGACTCGAACTCAACTAAAACCACTTTAGCCCTTATAATAAATGGCCAGTTCATTATTAAAATCCCTGGCCATTTCTGAAATTATGAAGTTACCGAATTAATCTTCATCTTCCTCTGCCTCAACTTCTTTGACTTCTTTTTTAGCCTTTTTCTTAGCCTTTTTATCAGCTTTTGATTCTTTTGGAGCTTCTTCCGTTTTTTCCTCTTTGGCTTCTTTTTTAGCCTTTTTTGCTTTCTTCTCTACCTTTTCTTCTCCCTCTCCGGCTTCTGCTTTTGCAGCTGCAGCAGCTTCCCGTCTCATTTTCGCCCGATACTTTTTACGTTCTGCTTTGTCTTCCATTCCTTCCGGATACTCATATTTTTGAGCGAATGCACCGGTTCCCGCAGGTTTCAATTCTTTGTATTGGTCATTGATGTTGTCCAATTCTTCTGAAGCAACATCCACTGCTTTTTGCAGTTTGTCAAACTCTTTGCGGATTTTCTTGTCTTCGATTTCTTCCGGATCTTTGATTGAGTTCTCTTTCTTAAACGTTCTCAACTCTGCTTTTGCAGTTTTCAGGGTTTCTTTTGCTTCTTCTTTAGCGGCTTTAGCCTCGTCGTAACTTTCAAACTTTTTCATGGTATTAAAATTTAAATTAATTAATATTTCCTATCCTTTGTATTAACCATTAGTCCTTGACCTGGTTTTCGGTGTTCTAGATTCAATAAATTATTTTAGTTTACCCATTTTAATGTTTTGGAATCAATATTACCCTTCTCTATTTGGAGATCTATCCACTCTGATGCTAAGTCAAATACTATATCCTCGTCATCTTCATCAAGTTCACCCTCATGCTCATTGATAAAGTTCTCTGATAGAGCTGTTATATTAACATCAGCTGTTTTTGATAAATATAACTCGGGAAATTCTCTAATCTCCTTGTCAAAATATTTAAAAGCCTGGGTTCTAAGTTCCATAATCTCATTATTTTATTATTTTTATTGCAATGCAAATATAATATCCTATAATATCATTTGCAAATCTAATGTTTCCGAGGTTTCTATTTTAACTATCCTATAGCTAAGTATTCCCAACCTATTCAAGAGATATCTAATCTCCGATTCTTTAAGGTGGTAGATATACATAACTCTCGATTCTGCAGTAGTTCGAGAGATAATAACTTTATACAGGTCGCGTAGTGAGATTAATTTAACAAACTCATTTGTATATTGTTTCATCATTCTCAAGTACTGGTTACGCCGTTTCTGATAAGCCTCTCCACGAGTTCTTTGTCTCGGGTACTCCTCTTCAAGAGCTTTTATATTAGCTCTGATTTGTTGGATTTTACCAGCGATAATATCGGCTCTGTTAAATTCATTTAGCTCTCGTTCTTCTATTCCCATTTTAAAATCCTCCTATGTTTATATTCGTTAGTCAGAGAACACTTGATGAGTTTCTTAGGTGTGTGGTCCTTCAAAACGTATTTCTTATAATCCAGTTTCTCCAGAACAATCACGTTCTCACACATTTGGTAGAGATAAGACCTTTTCATCTTGGATGTCCTACTTATTAGATTAGAAGGTCTAGAATCCCTTAGTTCTTTGATTTTCTCCGAGATGAGATTATATACACGTTTCTCAGCTAAAGCAATGGGATTACCCTTGACAAGTTTGTAGTTCTCCACCCTGTTTTTAATCTGAGTAACCACTTTGTATATACCCCTGAAATACTTGAGAAAGTAACCCACATACTCTGGTTTACCGTAAATCCTGAAAGTATGTGTTATCTCCTTATCCCCCTTGTATGATATCCTATCAATACAAACTATCACCACTCCCAACTGAGAAGAGAGAAAGCTGGCTAACTCCACTTCTTTCAGGGTTAACCCATGCTTTAGCTCTACCTCTTTATAGAGTATATCTTGAGGGACTATCAACTCATCCCACTTAATGGATGATACATCCTTCATGAACTGTTCATCTAATTTTTTCGTATCCATAATATTGCATTTTTAATTTATGCAAATATAATATCCTATTATCTTATTTGCAAATCCTTAATTACCAAAATAGGGAGGATTTTACCCTCCCTACCAAACATAAAATTCTAAGGCTGAATTAGTATGAAACCGGCATTACTTTTTACCTTTCTTACCTTTTTTCGGGACTTCAATATCGAGCTCTTTTGCAATGGCAACCCGGAGTTTCTCAACTTCGTCGTCATCGTCCTCATCGTAGTCTTCGACATCGATATCTTCGAGTTCCTCGTCGTCAACCAATTCGGAGAGCTCATCGTAATCCATGTCTTTCAGGTCATCCCAATTGTATTCTTCACCTTCTTCCTCCTCTTCTTCGTCGTCATCTTCTGGTTCTTCCTTTTTAGCCGGCTTTTTGGTTTCTTTTTTCTCTTCTTTTTTGGCTTCCTTCTTTGCAGGTTTTTTATCCTCCTCTTCATCATCATCCTCGTCGTCTGCGATAGCCTCGGCCAATTTTTCCAGGTCCAAATCTTTCTTTACCAAAAGAACTTTCTCTCCATCCTCTTCACCCAAGAAGTGTTTCTCATCAATTTTCTTTACAATTTTCATTTTTCTCTGTTTTTAAGTTATTTAATTAACCTTATATCCTAAATTCAAGGTATATTAGCACTTCCAGTATTTTTAATATTCTAGGCTTTTTACTGATAAATCCTTAGTTACATCCACTGCCTCAATAAACTCCTTTGAGAACATTGTCCAGAGGGATAAGGATAGGTGATATCTGTAAAAAGGTCCGTTATCATATTTCCATTCTGTTAATGTTTTAAGGATATTAGTTCCATAGACAAAGTCTTTAAGAGGGACCCTATCCCACTTCCTGGTTTTAGGCCTTGATCCTCCTAAAAACTCTATGATGTGTTGAGCCCCTTTTACACTATTTAGCTCTGCCAGATTAGTTGTGAATCCCTCCTTAAATCTGGATATAAATAAGGGAAGGTCATCCTCTACACACCTTAACAACCAAACCCTATTCTCCAACCTTGCAGTAGCTTGTCTTTTTCTCCTAACTCTCAACCGTTTACTAGTCCTTTCTGCATGAGCTTTGTCTATAAGGTTAGAAGGTTTGACATCATTCCTAGCTTCACTTATAAGGGGGAGTTTTCTTACCTCAAATAAGGCCTGATCTAACTTGGTTATCTGATAGCCTGGTTTGATTTTGAACTCATAGTCCTCGAAATAAACCTTGGCTATCTCCAAAGCCTGTTCCTTGAATTGGAAAGGCTTATTAATAATCCCAGGCTTTAGAACATCTCTAAAGTCTAGGATATAATAATGGAGATATTGTATTTTCATTTCTTTTTGAATTTCTCTTCCATTTCCTTGTTAAACCCCTCTGCCTGCCTTTTTAGGTTTTCCCCATAGGCATCCCAAATATCACTAACTCTGGATATATCCATACTGGATACTCTTGGCCTGTATTTATCGAGATCAACCTCAATATATCTCTTTATACTTTCGATTTCCTTTTTGCCTTGTTGTACCATATTCCGATTGATTTAGGTGATGCGTCTGGGAATTGTTCTAATACTGCCTTCTCAGTTTCCTGTTTACTCATTTTTAACCGGAAACATTCAAAGGTTTTGGCTTTGGCAGTTCCAGCCATAACTCCATCAGAGGTTTTCTGTTTCTTTTTTCTTGGAGGTTTTTTACTCATCCCGGCAATCCTCTTCATTTTGATTACCATACCATCATCATCTCTCTCCCCGATGAATCCCAACCTTAATGATGGATGTATCAATTCTCCTGCATCCTCTCCAAGAGTCATCCGGAGTTGTTTCTCCACCCAATCATCAAAATCATCCAGCAGTTGTGGATTCTTTGGTTTGTGTAGGTTCTCTATCCAGAATGAATATAACTTGGGAACATCCGCATCAATTACTTCACTGAAAGGCATACCCCTTACAACGCATTCTCTTTTAAAATCCTTTATACTCATCTTATCCGCCTTGGAATAAGCATGGGCTTTACCTTTGTCTCTTGCCATTACCTAAAATCTTCGTAATCAATATCCTCAATTTTTATCTGATTATCCGGGAATTTATGATTCCAGAACTCTAAATATATCGTGATAAAATCACCATTCTCCACATCAGCCATGTTTACATATACCCATAATACCCAACCAATTTTGGGATATGGTATCTCATGTACTATCTTATCAACTAACCATTCCCAGAATTCTTTTTGAGTGTTGGGAAACCCAGGAAATCTTGGTGTGATTTTCTCTAACTCATCCTTAAATAGGTGGGAGAACATAAAAACAAGGTCATCTCTATTTAATTCCCTGATTCCCTTGTAATGCTCTAATAATACTTTACTCATTGCCATGTTTTATTTATTATTAAAAATTAAATGCAATGCAAATATAATAAACTTGTTTTTCTCATGCAAATCCTTTGTTACCCTTTTTGCCCTTGTATCCTTGCAATAACATGTTTTCTGAAAACGTTGACGTTCTCTATCTCTTGAAAGTTGATAGCGTATTGTCTTATATCCCTGAATTTATGCCAGAACTTCTGACCTAATTTGGCTGATTTATCCCCAGCTGTTAGGTATTCAACAACCAAGCCGGCAAAGTTATTTGCTAGCGTCTCGTTATCAAATACATATAAGTATAAATGTGAGAGTGCTTTTATATTCTTCTGAGCATATCTAACGGGCACCAATATATACCCATTTGGAAAATCTAAATGTATTAACGGGAGAAACATCTTTTGATATTTCCCATTGTACTCGTATAAATCCTTGATATACTCTATTGAGGCCATTGGAATCTTTGAGATATTCCTTAAATGTTTAGCTTCCCTTGCCTTGTTGCGTCTTTTATACGCTGATGGCTCCTGAAGATTATCTGGAAGAATTCGGAAATTGTTCCAGGCATCAAATTCCTTGATTAGATTGTATAAGTCTCTATCACAATCGTTCCTTGATTCCATGAGTTTATCCATACCTTCAGTGATAAGCCTTGTCTTACTCTCTTTAATACTCCACACATCATTGTTAAACATCCTTCTTATAGCTTCCTTCACTGGTAACCTTAACTCCATTACACCCTGGAAATACTCTCTGAAATCCTTACCCACTACTGACTCTTCTGGAAATAATTCTCCATAGGTCTCATAGTGGGTAGTGAACATCTCAAAGAATTTCACGCATCTTTTCTGAATCTCCAACAATTTAAAATGGGCTTTCTGAACTATCTCCCCTATTTCCCATGAAGATTTCCCATATACAGCTGTTAGGTTTAGAACTAACTTCTCTTCATCTGTCAGTATGTTCCAGGCTTTATCATTTTTCTTCATAATCCTCTGTTTCTAGTGATATGGTTGCATAAGCTCTGTTTAATTTCCTTTCTCCAACTTCTTCAAATCCATTCTCAAGGTAATCAGTACTGTTCATATCGTAATGATACATCGTGTAGTATATGTTAAAGAAGGGGACAGTTATCTTAAGTGGTGCTCCATTAGAGATTTCAATTGAGATAACCATGTTCTGTTTCTCCTTATTTATTTTTTCAACTACTCCATATAGTCCCTCAAATGGATACCCACTCAATTTTATACTGTCCCCAATCTTAATGTTCTCCTCTTGATGTTCACTGTATATAGATGACTGGCCTGCATCCCTTATTATACGGTTAACCTCTCTAGAGGAGATCATAGCGAAATTAAAACCCTGACTGGGTAGTGTTGTATCTCTCAAGAATCCCAATAATAAAGGGATTTCTCGTTTGAGTTTCACTAAGTAATCTATATCATACCTCCTGAATTTGGGTACTCTCAAAAATCCAAAGTTAAAAAGGTATGGTACATCCTCATAATTATTTCTTCCCCTGTGTTTTCCCTTAAGAACTCGAGTTACTGGGACTACTATTTCGATCCCATACTCTTTCTCTACTTTCTCTATATCAGTGTCAAGGAATTTATTCCTATCGATATATATTATCATCCATGGCCAGTTTTTCATAAGTTGTTTGGTTTAGTATATGGCTTTACAGTAAGGTTTTAGAACCTTCTTATGTAAATCCTTGTAGTTTACCTGTTTTAAATCCTCTGAATTTAGTATTACTAACCCATAGTACATGGATAAGTAAGCAAGTTGCCCGTATTTTTCCGGGTAAAAGTTTAGCTCTCTCACTATCTCATTGTAGAGCTCGTTGCTCATGACTACAAAGAAGGTACCTTTTGCCATACCATTCCTGTGAATGAATAACATAGGTACCTTCTGAACAGCCTTAGCGTCACTGTTACATTGGTTCCAGTAGTGATTAAGCTTATCTGTATTCTTTCCCTTAGTGGGGAGTAGTAAGTGTTCAAAGGCTATCTCTTTTGGAGCTTTCACCTCTATACTTATCCTACAATTTCTCTCGTGTTTTGCATCTGTACAAATCACATCACCGGCTATAGATTTACGATTCTGCCAACGTAATCCTCCAGATTGTGGAACTCGAGAAAACTCGTACCCAGTCCATTCTTTCATGAACTGAGTGACCTCTCTTTCCATTTTGTTCCCCTTGTTTTTACTGTTTATCCTTTCAGCCATATTGTCTTGTTATTAATTACTATACCAGTTAGCATCATGCTAGCTGAGTAAGGTCGTGATACCATTCACATTTTCAAGCTTTATGACTTCAGAATTTTGGATGTTAAAGTCTAATAAGTGGGTTACCAAGAAGATAGATTGTTTCTCCGCCCTATCTTGCAATATATTTGCCACTACCTCTACATTGGTTTTATCCAAAGACTCAAATAACTCGTCCCCGATGAATAATCCACATGGCTTGGTCTCCTGTATCACTTCGTTTATGGCGAAAATGGTTGTCAGGTTTATTAATTGTTGTTGGCCACCTGATAAGTCTTCATAAGGAACTTCAATACCGAATCTGTTTACCAGTACTCTGATATCTCCGTTAGCTGAACCCATATCTACCCAGAATACCACCTTAAACCCAGATAGTTGTTCGTAATTCTCTAACTTTTCATTTACCTGCTCAAGAAGAATATTGAATAACCACGGTTTTATCCCCTTGTTGGAGAATGATTCCATAGCGAACTGGTAACGGTTCTTCTCCACTCTTCTTTTGATAAGCTCCTTTTTCAGGTTGTTAATGAATTTCTCAGTTTTACCTATACAGTTCCTGATCTCCTCTATGTTTAAGCCTTCATCTGGTACGTACCTCTCCTCTTTGCATTCTTTCAAGTTTTTCTTGGCTCTATTCACTTTTTTAGTTAGGATTTCTCCCATTTGAGTGTTATCCTCCTCTTTTTGGAGGGCATTTTCTAGTGACTCAATTTTGCTATCCAAAGAGTTTACTTGGTTTAACTGTTCTTTTAAACTAGAAAGTTTTTCTTTGGCATCCAAAAGGCTTCTCTCGTGTTGTTTTTTTGCAAGAGTGTAAGCTCTCTTATCTCTAGTGAATCCATCTATCTTCTGTTTGTAAATATCAACAGATTTTCGTAAATCCTCTTTATTGTATGGTCTACCACATTCTGGACAAGAAGTTGGGAGGTTGGCTATATTCTCTTCGTTAGCCTCTATCATCTTATCACAGTTACTAATGGATTTATCATCTAACTTGATATCTGATTCTAACCGGATAACATTAGAGTTGGCTTCATGGTATTTAGTGAATATATCACCCAATTCCTTTCTCTGTCTTTTAAGTGTTTTTATATCATCTTTTAGCCCAGACAAGGAATTATCTTTATTCTCACTCCACTCAATTAATTCTTCTTTAGCCTCTTCTAAAGCGTTCTCTAGAAAACCAATCCTTTTAACATGTTCATCAATCCACCTTACCTCTAACCTATTAGCCATTTCAATCTTCTCTTCCATGGCTTTAATGGATTTGTTCTTAACATCAATGTCTATTTTAAGGTTAGTCACTTCTTGACTCACTTTCTCAAATTTAGCCTTAGCTTTAGCGTAAGCATCCTGAAAAATACCAACCTCAAAAGCCTCTTCAAAAAACCTTTTCTTGTTGGCAGATTTATCATCCATTAATCTGGCTTGCTTTTGTCCAAAAACCACTGAATTGAGAAATAGTTCTGGTGAGTATCCCAGGATTTTATCAATTCTTTCCTGTATCCCTCGTTTATCTCTTCCTGTATCGAGATTGCCTCCTTGATAGAAGAAGAGTCCATTCTTTCCGGTTCTTCCTTCGACTTTTCCGGTATATCCCTGGCATCTGATGACTTTGTATTGTTTTCCATCTTTTTCAAATTCAAGTTCAACTTTCACTCCCCTGTAATCTTTGGGTCTTATAGATACCCACATCTCCACTGCCCCACCCATGGTTTTACCATATAAAGCCCAGAAAAGAGAGTTTATCAATTTGGATTTACCAGACCCATTACTGGCAGATATAATAACTATACCCCTATCTTGGGAACTCCAATTAAACTCCATATACTGGATAGAGGCAAATCCCTCTATTTTTGTGTTAAGAAATCTCAGCATCGTTTAGTAGGTCTTTAAGTAATTTTTTACGTTTCTTTCCCTTTTCCCCAATATAACTGGTATACTCATCTACCATAGATGACCAATCATTGAGTTTTATCTCATTAGCAACAGCCCCATCCTTTTCCTTAGTCTTGACGACTTTTCTTTTAATGTAAATGTCAAAATTTTTTCCGGGTTCCCCTTCGTATCGAAATTCGGGTAGTTCTGCTTTTTCAAAAGTAAAACCATCCCTATCTAATACCCAATAACCCATGTCTGTTCCCATGTCACAGGTTCTCATTTGCATTGGTGACCCACACATTAAAATATTTTTCCGGAGAAGTTGGGGCTTATGGATATGTCCACATACCACATAATCGAAATGTTGGAAGAAGGTACTTAGCTTGGTTTGTTTTCCCTTATTCTCACATCTCATACCATTGGTATCCTCTGCACCTGGTAACTCCTTGTGAATAACTAAAATCCTTGGTACATCATGTTTACTTCTCTCCACTACTTTCATGGCATTCTCCAACCCAACACCATCTTTAAGATATGGTATCCCAATCACTTCATAGAATATCCCATCCACTGTTGTGAAATCAATACACCTAATGAATGGATATAGCTCTGAAAAAGTTTTGACCCAGCTCGGTGATTTTCTAGCATCATCTCCATCCCTATCATGGTTCCCAGATATACAATATATCACTTCTCCACTTACCTTCTGATACATATAGTGAAAGTATTCGTTCACCAACCTAAATAGTTCATTAGACATGTGGCTTGGGTTATGAAAAAGGTCCCCAGCAATGAGGACCTTAGCATTTTCATTAGAAGCTTTTACAACCAATTTCGAGAACCAATTAAGTAGCATCTTTGTCCTGTACAAATCTTGGTTAAATGTACTCCAATCATGGATATGTAAATCACCAAGACAGTAGAATTTACTTGTAAGCTTCATAATCAAATTTGTTGTAGGTTATATACTCGTGGAGTCTCACGTACTCATCACCTTCAAAGCAACCCACATTCTCAATAATATGGGCCATTGCCAATACTCTATGTTGAAAATCCTTGGCATCTATCTTGGCACTATAGATGATATTCTTTCTTCCCAAGAATCTCAACTCTCCCCAACTAAATGGTAATACTTGCTCGTGGTAATAGTGTTTCACGTTCTCCATGAAATACCGGAAATCAAACCCACTGAATAACAGGTTTGATTTTAATTGGTATGACTCATCAGATATCCTCTTGCCATTAGCCTCTGTTTCCCATGAAAAGGGTCTTATCAGCCTTACAAAGATTGTCGTGTAGTTATGATTTTCCAAATCACTTCTCAACATCTCCATACATTTCTCACAGTACTCTTTATGTAAAGAATATGGCTTTGGCATGTCCATGTAATAAATCAAGTTGTCAATGATTGACCTGTCTGTGATAAAGTTTACCTTATCACCCAATACCTTCTTCCTGTTTTCAAGGATAGCCATTTGGTATTTGTGAGCCCACATATAATCTCCTGATAACTGGAGAGCGTGTTCATGGGATTTTATTCCAAACTCTTCCCACACGTTACTGGCAGAAGTGTTCACGTATTCTAAACCAAGTTCTTGAGAAATACATTTAGCCAATGTTGTTTTTCCTAGACCTGATGCTCCGCTGAGATAAATTCTTAAAGGTTTCATAGAAGTTCTTGTCTTTTAAAAATGATTTCAATGTAAAAGATCCACAGTAGCTTTCAAATAGAGTCTTATTGGGTTTTGGGAATGGCTCATTCTTATACCAATTGATTTTCACATCCCTCATAAACTTAAGGTGATACGCTTTCAATGATATAAGGAAATGGTTTTTCTTGTATAGCTTAGCCAAGGCATTTTTACTTACCACTGAGTTAGATTCTCCCTCTCTCAAGAATTTCTTGATTGAACCATACTTCTCAAGGAATTGTATAGCCCTTTTCTCACCTACCAAAGGATAGCCTTTGATGTTATCCGAATCATCTCCCACCAATGTAAGGTAGTCTACTGTTTGCTTTGCTTCATATCCCTTAAAATGCTTACAGGTATTCACTGTAATCTTCTCTTGGTTGTGTGGGTTATATATCACCACATCCTTGGTAGTGGCTAACTGGTTGAAATCCTTGTCTGATGAGATGATTATGATTGTTCCCACGTTTTGTTTTTGTAGGAGTTTCACCACTGAGTATATCATATCATCAGCTTCCTGGTCCTCATTATACACTACCGATATACCAAGGTTATGTAAACATTCAAGGACTTCATCTCTCTGCCTTAAGAAATCCTCTCTGTCAAAGTCAATCTTCTGAGTCCTTGAACCCTTATACTCGGGACATAGTTTCAACCTATGTTTACTCCTTGACCCATCAAACACTGCAATTACAAGGTCAGGTTGAAATTTCCTGACCTGTGATTCTATAACGAAAGGTACCCCATATATCACTGACGTTGGTCTACCACTGATATCAGTAAAATTACTGAACCTATGGTATGACCTGTGCATAAGGTTATTCGCGTCAAATATTAAAGCTGTTTCTACCATTACTCTTCCTCCTCTCCCACTGGGAATAAATTTATCTCCTTGTCATTGAGATCTTCTAGTATCTTTTTAGTATTACTAAAAGTGTTTATTCCAGCAAGTTTAATTAGTTTACTTCTCATTTCTTTATTCTCTTCCAAAAGAGATTGTAAAGCTTCTTCTCCCCTTGCAATTTTATTACCATCTTTGTCGTAATAAATTGATGAGCCCTTCTCTCTCTTCACCGCTCCAGAAGATTCCAATACCTCAGCTAACCCAGCATATCTGGAGAATCCTGGTTGGCAGTAATCAGCCAAGAAATATACTTCAGTCTCCATAGTTGGCCTTGGAGGAGCTACCTTGTTTTTCTTCATTCTCAAGGAAACGTAATTACCTACCCACGTTTCTTTCCCATGTACCTTTTCCTTGATTTGTTTCTTTCTATAAAATCCCATGCGTATGTGTGCGAAAAACTTCATGGCTTCTCCTCCTGGTGTTGTCTCAGGATCCTCAAACATAGTTCCCAACTTCTTCCTAAGCTGATTGATAAAGATACAGGTTACTCCCAAGTCTGCAAGTTCCTTACTTCGTTTCCGAAGAAAGTTACCCATGGCTTTTGCTCGAATACCCATCTCAGCTTTTTCATCTGTTTGTTCCATTTCCAACCTTTCGATTGTATCCAATGCTGCAATGGAATCCAGTACATATAGAATGGGTTCATTGTGGGTTAACTTCTTTCTCAAAGCCCTTGCTGTTTCTATGGTCCAATCAGAGATAACCTCTATGGCATTCTCATGGAATACCAATACTTTACTCAGATCAATCCCATTGGTTGTCCACCAATCCTTTGAATAAGAACTCTCAGCATCAACCCACATTCCCCAACCTCCAAGCTTTTGGCATACTGCTAAGAAGTCCAAAGCCACAAGAGATTTACCTGAACTCTCTTGACCAAATAACTCAAGTACTTTACCGAAAGGTATACCACCCCCCATCACCCAATTCATCACCAAACTTCTGGAAGGTAACCAAGGCATATTTTCCACCTCGTTATACATTTCAGAAGCCAGTGATACTTGAGAGTATTTATTCATGATACTCTGCAAGCTCTTGGTCTTTTTGCTCTTTGTTTTCTTTGCCATTAATCACACCTTTCAAATATTACCACTATCCCCGAATCAATTGGTACCATAGTTTTTACCAACCAACCTTCATTTAACACATTACTTATTTCCTGCTCTACTTCAGGTACATATTTGTAATTAAAACTCTTAACCATTTGCCGGTATACAGGTACTCTTATCTTGGATGCTTCAATGTTACCAGCTACTGTATTTCCAGGAGGAATGAGGGGCCACTCACCCCTCATTTTCTCGATATGCTCTTTACTCATCGTCGTCCTCTGACTTTGATTTGTGTTTCTTTGACTTCTTCGCTTTTTTCAAGGTAGCCTTTTCCTTTTTGTCTCCTTTCTTGCTACCCATATCGTCATCTTCTTCCTCTGTATCCTTGGATTCTTCCTTACCACCAAGATATTGTTCGATGTATTCCTGAGTTTTCTCATAAGTTGGGATAACCTCTCTTACCAAAGCATCAATATCTATATCCTCTTTTGGCCTACAGTTTTTAGGTATTGCTTTTTTCTGACATGGTTTAACTGTATACTCGGTATCATTTTTACCGGAACCAATTCTCTTCAACTTAAGGTCATAGCCTTCATCTAAGTCGGTCATATCTCCCCACTCTTCTTCATCAAGGTAAAGGTCAATGATCTCTGAATATTGGGATTGAGCCAACTGAATAAGCTTAGGTTCAGGATCATATTCTTTACCTTTACCATCATTGCATACCAGTACAGCAGCCATGTATTTTTTCTTGGGGGAAAGGTCTTTGGCAAGTTCCTTATCATCTGGGTCTTTGGATTTCTTTAACTCCTCGTACTTCTCATAGATAGCACAAGGCTCATTAAAAGTCATAGGAGAATAAACTCCTTTTATATCCCCTCCCAAGTAGAATTGTATTACTTCTTTGATAAACTCTTGTTCTTCTCCGGCAGATAGCAACCTTACTCTCAGTTCTTCGTCTGCCTTTTGAAATAACACTTTCCCATTTCCCTTACTTTTTAGGGACTTTTGTCTTTCTCTTAATCTCTCTTTCAAATTTTTCTTTGCCATAACATAAAATTTAATTATACTTTATCCCGCCTAATATTAGCGGATACTGTTTGCATTAACATAGAACGTTGTTCGAATGCTCTTACACATACTTCTAGTATATCTACATCTGCACTAACTGATAAGAACTCCTTGTACTTATCTTGATATTCTTTACTCTTCGTTACCATAGCCTCTGCTAAATCGTTTGCCATCTTCTCTTGGCTTTTGTATTGGGAGAAAAGTCGGGACCTAGTTTTCTCCAAGACCCGTTCCTTCTCCCTTTTTAATACTAAAGCTTTTTTATGTAGCATGGCAATGAATGCGTAATGATTAGGTTGGTCCTTTAACTCTGAGTTTACCGAGTCATTGTTAAATGATAACTCATCCTTCAAGTTAAAAACTATCCTCTCTTCACCGAGTTGAATATCAACCACTGTTATATTGGTGTTTGTTTCCCAATACTTTAACTTCTTTATTTTTCTTAGGTTGACAGCCATATCTTTTTATTTAAAATAGCACCAGACCAAGTTATATATCCCTCTTCTTATCATAGAAGGTTTTAACTGTTGGGAATCTTAAACTTATATCTCCCAACTTGTTAGTGGTTTCTTCAAAATACTTAATGGTTGCCCATTTCCCTATAATAAGTTTAGGATTCTTAAACCATTTCTTCCTATCCTCTATGGTATAACCGGAACCAACTGATACTCGGAATCCCTTATGCTCTATGATAAGGTTAGTTACCATATTTTCTACTTTTCTTTTCTTGATTGGTTTTCCCTGGTTGTCAAGAGAATCAAAATAATAAGTAAATGGTCCTGTCTCAACACCTAGGATTTGGTATTCTGCATCAGAGAATGATTTGATCTTTAGTACTACGTTGGTTTTTATTCCCACGTACCCAACGTTTTTATGGATTACTAATCCTTCCCATCCATTATTGTTGGCCTCTTCAAAGTCTTTCATGAGTTCATCCATGCTCTCTACCTTCGTTTGTTCAAGCATGAATATGTGGGGATATTTCATTGTCTTCAAATCCTTCTCAAGTTGAGATAACCTCTCCAAGAATGGTCGAGTACCCTTTGCAGAGTTATGTTCATCCCAAGTAACATAATCATAAAGAGCATAGTGAGGTTCTGGAATAGTGTAATCCTTTTTCTTTACATCTCCCACTACCTTTTGAAAATCCTCATTACCATCTTCTCCGATAAGGAATATCTCTCCCACTAAAACCATGTTCCTTATCTTGGATTGTTTCACGGCATTCTTTATAACCTGTAGAGTTGTGAATTCATTACCCTCTCTTGAGTATGTTTTACAATCTCCTTTCCCATCTACAAACGTTTCACATCTTACCCCATCAAGCTTCCTTGATTTTAACCAAGTATCTTTCTTGAAATCCAGTTTCTTCTGGTACTCAAAGAAATTCTTAGCTCTGGTAATAGAGAATTGTGGGATAAGGTTCTTCTTTAAAACTGTAAAGTAGGCAGCATTTATGTTGGCTACGTTAACTCCCTGTTTTAACCCCTTGTCAAGGATACTTAACAGAGTATCCTGGTAAGCTGAGTACTTATCCAGGAATGCAACACATTTGTGGAGAGCGTTATGACCAGTTAACTTTCTACTGCACAAGTCTCTAAACAAATCGTATATGCTATAGTCTTCTGGTAAATCCTCTACCGTTTCATGTGAATCCCTAAATTTAAGTATCCCATTTTTCGTAACACCGAACTTCTTGAATGGGTTGTAGGTCCACCAAAGAAGTTTCTTACATTCTGGATAACTCAAAAGGACATTGGTTTTGACCGAGGCAGTGTTTGTCTGCCTTAGGTCATCTACCAATCCTTCCAAACTATCTAATAATCTCTCGTTATAATCCATACTTAATTCCCAAATCGTCCAAGATTGTTTTACCATACCAGTTCATGAGTACTGCTTCTCCAGTCTCTTCACTCATTTCCATGTTTCTTTCAAAAATGGTTTTCCCTCTGTATTGGATTTGTAACTCCTCACATTCAATACTTATCAAATGATCAAATAATTCCTGAGTTAGCTTTTCTGTGTATATCTGTATAACCATAGTTAAATATTTTATTTATTGCAAATATAATATCTTAAGAAGCTTCTTGCAAAGCTACGATTTCCTTATTTTCCCACCAATGGTCAATGTAACAATCTTTATATACCTCAGCATAATCTGTTCCTCTCTTGTATCCTTTCAGTTTTGACCATCTTAATCCTAACTCAAAGTCAACAGCCATGGTAATACCTTTCAATTTAAATCCGAAATACTTTTGAGTATCTGGGTCCTTACAGATATTAAACAAGTGGTCTACCACTTCATCATTCATATCTTTTGGATCAAGGTAGAACATAAGGGAGTCATGGATTGTACCTATCTGTTCTATTGATGCTGGTAATTTACCTTGCATGATTTGCTCTCGGATTAATATACTGGAGAATAAGGCAAAGTCAGAGGCTGTACCCTGGATAGGTGCATTTACCGCATCACGTAGTGCTTTGGCATACTTACCTTGTTCTCTCTTGTTACGAGCTTCTGGAAGTCTTCTTTTCCTTCCAAATGGAGAAACTACATATCCATGTTCTTCAGCGAATTTCTGTTGTTTCTTTACAAACTTCCGGATTCTCGGGAAAGTATCAAACCACTCATCCAAGAACTCAATAGCCTCTTCCTTAGTTGCTTTGTGATCTGGAGTAGAGAGTGATTCTTTCAAGTGGTTTGGTCCTTGTTGGTATAACACCCCGAATCCAATTGTCTTAGCTTGTTTCCTTCGTACTTTCCAAATCTTAAAGTCTGGGTCATCCTCGTTAGAATATATCTTATAGGCATCTTCGTAGGATATCTTGTATTTTTTACAAGCTGTAGCTAAGTGGATATCATGACCAACCCTAAACCATTCAAGCATCTGTTTATCCTGTGACCAACCAGCAACCACTCGTAACTCTGCCTGAGAATAGTCTAATTGCATCATCACTTTACCTTTCGGACAAACGAACATATACTTGATATCCTTTGCCGTAGTATCTCTAGGCATATTCTGCAAGTTAGGATTCCGACTGCTAAGTCTCCCCGTGACCGTATTGCAACTCACATAATTAGAGCGAGTTACATAACTATGCTTATCATTTACTGATAAATCCATGATGGTCTTCTTACCTATATACTCTACCCTAATCTTAGTTAAGTATATGTATTTCCATAATTCATCATTTATAACCCTTCTTACTTGAGCTTGTGATATCCCATACTTTTCAACTATTTGCCCTTGTGTCAATCCCTCTCTATAGTCTAACAATATTTGTCCAACAGTTTGAGTATCCAATACTGTCTTCCCATTGATAGCTCCGTTAGTAAATGCAGTTCTGGTATTCTTATAGGCACGTTTTGTATTCTCTGAGTAAGTGATACATCGTAAGTTCTCTGGGATATTATTTAGCGGGTTACAATCTATGTGGTCTATCACATACCCATCTGGTATACTGGCATTATTAAATGCTGACCATACTAACCTTGATACTGGTAACATCTTTTTTATCATCTTTTTTATCCCAGTGCCATTCCTTAACCCCACTCTACTATGTAACCTATTACCAGATTTCTGTACCCTAGGTACCATCTCATGTGGGTTGTTATAGTCTAACATACCTTGAGCACCTGGTATTTTTACTGAGAATATTTTACCTTCAGACGATGCTAAATAACCAGGCCAATTTGGGATTTCTTTAAATACCACTTCTCCATATTTCTTACCCACTTCTACAGGCTGTATATCTAACCTGGATACATCATGCATGATAACATCCAAGTTATATTTAGCTATCTTCCAAATGGGTTTAAAACCACGTGGAGTAAGTAATTTATGGTATTTCGTACACTCAAGAACATCTCCCCTATCTGTAGTTACCCTGTAAGTATCCAGTACTCCCTTGTTTATAGTATGAGTTACCTGTTCCCAAGTTCTAGCATGAGTTAATACATAGATATTATCTTTTACCACATCTTTTACCCCCACCTCTTTTGGAGCTATATCACCTATAACTATATCCCCTTCTTTTCCTACCAAAACCGTATCCTCAGTTACGCAACCATGGATTAGGAATGAACCATGTAAGGTATTATCCGGGTTAAGTATATCTCTTATACCAACTATGTAAGTTGAGTAGAGTTTCGTCATCTCTCGATACTTTAACAAGGTTTCTATAAACCCAGTCTCATCTTTATCTTTTAACTCTAATAATACATCCTCACTTGTTGCTGGATTCTTGGTTGGTTTCTTAGTTTTCTTATCCTCTGTGTACTTTATGATTGGTAGTCTCAACCCATACTTGTTATAGTATAGGAAGTCAATCAATTGTTTCACTGACTTCAGGTTCAAGGGTTGCAATGATTCTTTATCTTTCTTTGTCAACCCAACTCCAGCTGAGTAATTGTCATACTTTTTCTGTAGGTTTGTGATACTCCTTTGTAGGCTACCTAGTTTCTTCTTGTCAGTTGTGCTATCTAACTCGTTAGTCTTTATCTCAATTTGTTCTAGAAGACCATCCAAAAGTGCCTTTTTAGCAGCCTTAACTCTCTTCTTATTATATTTAATAAGAGAAGGTACTGCATACATCTTGGCTTCTGCTTCCTCTATCTTGGTTTTGTATGATTCACAAAGCCCATCAAGGTATGGTCTATCAACAAGGTAACCCCTGCTCTCCACTTCTGCCAGGTTATAAGAAGCCATTTCCAAAAGGTTTCTATATAACTGGTAGAATCCACATTCCCTGATTCTCTGTTCAAGGTATATTGCTAATCGGAGACAAAGGTCAGAGTCTAAGGCATTATAAGGAGCCAACGTTTCCAATGGTACGTTAGACCAGAACTGAACAACCTCTTCTGGAGTTCTCTCTGTATCCTCTCCCTTGATTGAGTAATTCGCGTATTGTGGGAAAAACGAATAAGCCAATGATTTTAAGTCATGTGGTCTTTTCTCATTCAAGAGATATTTCATTAACATGGTATCAAGGATAACCCCTCTTGGTCTTATCCCATACTTTAACCACCAACCATGCTCGAATTTAAAGTTGTGTGCTACCTTTACTATCCTGTCATTTTGGATAAGCTCCCTACCTATATATTTCAATATCCTTTTCCACTTATTCCCTTTTCTCAAGGGAGAATCTTTGTGGGCTAAAGGTATTACATAAGCATAACCTGGTTGGAATGCTATAGATATACAAGTAGGATATCCTCTATGATCAGAACTAAGATGACCAGATGTCTCATAGTCATGGGCACAATATCCAGTCATCTTGCAGTACTTAACAACTTTCTTTACATCGGCCATGGTTTTGGCCCAACTAAAGTGATAGTTATCTAATACGTCCTTGTTCATCTTCTATACAATTTTTAAGTATATCCCAATCTTTCCTGTAAGAGTGGAGTGATGCAATGTTATGATATAGGTACCCAGGTTTTAAATCCCCCATACCCTTTGATCTCAATACTTGGGTAACATATTCCTTCAACTGCCAAGCCAAGAATACATCATTACCAAAGTGAGTTACCCCATCCGCTGAACGTTGGTTGTAAATGATATGCAACCTGTTTTCCCGGATAATGAGTTGGTAATACATTGAGCATGGTACCCTTCTTCTCCCTCCAATGTATGCTCCATCCTTTTCCAAGTCCCAAATAGGTAAAATACCTTGACGAGTATCTGGATTACGGAGTAACTCCTCTATCACTCTCTCAAGGTTACCTATTTCATCTTCCTCTTCTCCACCAGGACAGAAATTCATTCTCTCTCCATAGGCATAATCAAATTTCCCATTTACCAGAAACTCTTCCCAAATCTCTTTTCTTATTTTCCAAGCCTCACCTGGGTTTAATCTTCCAGGATTTACTCTCTCGTTAAACTCTGCGATAGCCCATTTCTTGGTTGTCTCAATGTCTGTTTGAGTTCCATTAAACAAATACTCTTCTCTGTTCAAGGTCAATAAACAGTAGGAGTAGTTCAGGATTTCCCGGGTCTCAAAGTTAATATCACCTTCAATGTTTTTATTCTGCATTGACTTTGGCCTAACTATAGTACCCATTTCATATACCTCTCTACGAATCTCTGACATCAATTCGTAGCAATCCTCATATACTCTCATTACTCCTCTACCCTTTTGATTGTACCCCAAATGTCAATGTCAGTGATAAGTTTGAAAGGCTTTGCATCTTTCAATCCTTCACCAACTCTTGTCTTCATTCTGAGTTTCATCTCAACTCCGGAATAATGGGAGAAGATAACCAAATCCCCTATGTTCCAATCCTCTACTGCAGAACCAATCCTTACTATTTCCCCTAGTACTGGTCTATTCTCTTGGGCAGCTCCAGGAATGATGATACCACTCTTCAGTACCTCTTCTCCATCTACTACCTCTACCAATACTTTACTTGCCCCAATCTTTGGGATATCAACTTGATCTCTTAATAATGAAATCTTCATTTGCTTTGTGTTTTCCATATCTCTTTAAGTTTTTAATAAAATAGTACTCAACATGTTAGTGGGTTTATTGACCCGGTAGTTTACAATTCTTGGCAAGTGTTTTAAGTTTTGCTTTGTAACCGATAAAACCATCCTCTGCTATCAATTGCCTACATATCCTTATGTGTACTTTATATTTCAAGCTAGAGGCATATTTTTTATCAGTAAACTTTTCAAGAAGGTCTAACATCTTGTCTGTTATATCATTCTCTTTACCCTTCACAAGTTTATGTAAGTCTTTATGAATGTGGTATCCAGTTAATAACTCTATTGATGACCACATATTCCCACAAAATAGGGTAACTGCCAGGTCTACATCCTTGCCATAAATATACTCTCCCATTCTCTGGATAAGTAAGAAGTCAAAGATTAACCTCTTGGTAACTTCTGATGACCTGATACTTACTACCATTCTCCTCACATCGTCCTTGTGCCTTTTCTGAAATACCACTGAGAGAAGGCAACCCTTTCCAGAATCATGTTGGTTAGAGAATTTGTATGCTATGTTGTATGATCCAGCGTTAGCTCTTTCCTTGGCTTGTACCTGTGATTTCACTAAATCTAGGTGATTCAAATCAAGGTAGTTTGCTATAAGACGGGTCCATTTTTGCTCATGATATCCGAAGAGTTTGGCAAAATCAAACTCGGGGTCAACCCATGCTTTGGTTATATCAAACATCACATCATAAGCGATAAGCTGTGATGATACTCTAACACCACTCTTGAGTAGCTTTTCGCCACTCAAGATAAGGTACTCATTAATCGCTTCCCATGCTGCCTGTGTAGTTGGTGCTGTGAATGTAAGCATATTGTTTATTTAAAATTTTACTTACTTGGGTTTGGTGTAATTTTAATATACTACCTATTTTTGTTTGTGTCAAACCCTTATTCCTTAATAGAATAACCCTATCTACCATTTCTCTAGTACATTTAAAATTAGGGTGTTTCTCTCCTCTAATAGAATTAGATATTTTTGACTTTGTCTCTTCTCTAATATGCTTTCCTTTCATTTTACTGGGCTTACCATAGGATGGGTGGTCAGTACCTTTCTTCCCACTCATTGGCCCAGGTTTACCATAAGCTGGGTTATCTTTGCCGTATCTTTTGCATTGATAAAACCCATTTTCTTTTACAGCTTGTTGTATATTCATAGACTGAGTACCCCAGTATAAATTCTTATAGTAATTATTGGTAGGGTCATTGTCTATGTGACATATTACATTGTACTCATTAGGATTAGGATTATTCACATATACTAAAGCTACTAATATACTGGCTTTATACCATCTAGATATCCCATTATTATATAATCTATACTGTCTCCTACCATCAGCTAATTCACCTTTTAATCTTACCCAACTTCCCTTTTTCTTAGAATAGAGATTACCACGTTTTGTAATGTGGTAATCTTCTAATCCTGATATGGGTATATTTGGTTCTAACTCTCTCATGCTAATTGTGATTAGTAGCGGCTCTTAATCCTAAATTGGTTTACCAAGTTCTTCTTGTAATAAATATGGTGCAAACTCCTTGCAGTCATACCAGAGAAGGCAAAGAACCCAAACATATATATTGTTCCCTCCATCAACCTTAGTCGATAAGTTGACTCATCTGTCATCATTTGGGTTTGTTTCCAGGGTTTGTTCTTTAAACAATTCCTTGCGATTTGGAATTTATAAGTAGCTCTCCACAGTAGTTGGCACATCTTCTGGTCTCTCTCAACCCCCAGAAGGTTACCACCTCTCATGAACTCATCTGTGATTGGTCCAGAGATAACTTTATACCCAGGACAATATACTTTTCCCAAAACTGCTTTTGCCATCTTTGCCCCTGATCTCAGTAAAAGATCAAGAGTATCATCATCTTCCTCTGCTTCACAGAATTTCCTGATGTCTTCTTCTTCTATTCCAGAATAAATCAAAAGCTCTAACCAAAAATGGAGAGCATCTGAACATTCTTCGTTAAAGTTCTGAAGGAATGGCATCATCTTATCTCGAGTATCTCCTCGTGAGAATTGCATCATCAACTCATCATAGGATTCATAACCCTCTCCAAGCTCTTCAATAACTCTCCCCACAAAATCCTTGATTAAGATTTGTGAAGATTTTAAATTCACATCTACTGGGTACTGAGGTAAACCTTCGATTTTTACGTATGAGTTTAATAACTCCTTTTGTAACCTGTACATCTCAGTTAATCCATGACCCATAGGATAAACCACTTCTACATTTGAGTAATCCCTGATATCCATTTTTAATCTTTGTTTGGTTTATAATACTTTTTAATTATCTCTCTTAATCTCTCTGAATCAATGTTTAATTCACGGGATAGCTTTAATCTTATTCTCGCTTTGGAATAACCTTTAGACTTATACTTCTCAATCAACCTCTTGGCTTCCTTGGCATCTTTCTCATTTAAAAATTTAGCTTCATCCAAATCTTTAAAATCTTTCTCTTTTGCCAAGAGCTCTCGTTGGAGTTTGTTGTTTTGCATCTGAGCTATGGCACATATTTCTATGTCCCCACATATCTTACAATCCTTATCCCTTGGATCATATTGTGTCCCAAAACATGGGTCATCTGGTGTACCTATCTTGCTCAAATCTATTGGTTTAGACAAATCTATGGTCTCTTCTTTTTTCTTACTCTTTGCCATGTCTTGTTAATTTTTACTATAATAGTTTTCCTTTAAACTCTTCTATAACGTTCAGGCCTTCATCCTTATAATATCTCAACCTATGCTTAGAGTGCCTCTTAAGATACTGTCCTTCATCAAAGAAATCATCATAATAGGTTATCTTCTTTGACTCATGAGAACGGAGTGCTCTACCTAATAACTGAAGAGCCTGTATTGCTGAATCACCAGAAGCCAGGTTTTGCATATATTGGATAAGGGGCATATTCTGTCCCACCTTTATAATCAGTGAAGCTACTAAGATGTCAGTCTCTCCCCTCTTAAACCTATTTAATTTCTCTTGTCTATCCTTAACCTCGTGGTGGATATACTCTATCTTTAAATCTGGGAATTCAGATTTGTATCTTTCATAGGTTTCTTCTACCTGTGGTATATACTTACATACCACTAATATAGGTTTATGACCCTCTCTCAAATGGTATCTGGTTGCCTCTATGGCTCTGTCCATCCTCTCCACTCCATAAGTGATAGACTTATCAAACTCGGTTTTATAATCAGCACCAGGGAATAATTTTGTATTACCCTTTCTCATGGTGATGATAATGTTAGAAGATACCCCCATTTCCACCAATTCCTTATTCTTGATGACAAAGGTCTCATTACCGAAGAAAGATTCCACTGTGATGTTCTTAACTTTATCCTTATGCTTTAACGCAGTACCAGATAAACCAACTCTAATGGGGATTAGGTATAGTTTATTTAATACCTTTCTAGCTGTCTTACTCGTAGCGAGATGACATTCATCATATATGAGTACATTATATTGACTTAGTTGCTTCCAATACTTCTCTATATTCTTGGCCAAAGTAGGCAACATACATACCACTATATCTCCCCATTGAATGGTTTTCCCTTGCATGAATCCCCAGCTACTAAACATACCAGGTAGATCATCTCTGAACTGGTTGTATAGTTCCAACCCATTCACTATTACAAGAGTTTTAGCCTGATAAACAGAAGCATGAATTAACCCCGCTATTAGAGTTTTACCAGCGTTTGTTGCTGCTCCAACAATCCCCCTTGGAAAAGGTACTCCCCCACATGAGTTCTTCAGTATAGACCAAGCTGCCTTTCTTTGATAGGGTCTCCTCTTCAAATCCCCTATGTGTACTGGCATAGCTGTTATCTGGGGTAGCTTCCTTAAGTCATCGATCCCGTAGGGAACTCCATGATCTTCTATCCACTGAATAACTCTCGGTAGTAAACCAGTTTCACAATAACCTCTATCAGTTACCATGTGTACCATACCATCCCAACCCTTTGGCATACTCGCTCTAATATAGAAAGCCTGTGGATGTCTGAAAGCCATTTCCTTGTACAATTTCGTGAGTACCTTAGGATCACCTTCGACTTTGAACTTGTTGTTATTCAGTTTAATTGTTACCATTTATTCCATTCTTTTAAAGCTACGATTATAACTAATAATCCAAAGCCAGATATAAAGATAGCGAAAGGTACCCACATGGGTGCCAAACATGTTATATAACTGGCCTCTTCCAATCCCCAACCAAAGTACTTAGCCAAGCAGAAAAACATTGCTGCCACTACACAAGCACCATAACTTAAGATCATAAATTTTGTAAATCCATTTCTATTCTTCTGTTCCATCTTCTATTGATTTTAATTTTCCTAAATTTAACCATGACATTGATTTCGGTTTCTGAGCCTTTACATTATTCTTTTTCATATACCTGTATAACCTCTCCACTGCTTTATCTCCAACGAATTGAGAGGGATATGGTATATTACCCGTGAAAGATAAACCCTCAAACTGAGCTCTCATGTATACCTCTGGTTTTATCTTTGAATCTGCAATGTACTCAGCTGCCTTGACAAACCATATCTTAGATTCTGGTTTTTTGGATATGTCATCCACTATACCAGTCTCATCTAGTACAGCCTTGTTATATATTTTACATAAGATATCTGTTATATCCTTATGTTTATCTTCTTTCTCAGCCTGTTTAGCTTCATACTCAGTACATATCCTTGTATGTAGTAGTAAGAATTTATTCAGGCTATACACCCTCATTAACTTTATTCCGATAGTACAATACTCTATGAATCCCTCCCTAATCTGTATGTCAAAGTCTTCTACAAAATCCTCTGCATTGGAGGCTACCTGTTTTAAGGTTGTCCATTCCTTGCTGGTTGATGTGATAAGGTTTATTCCTCTATGTTTAAACTGCCTTCTTACCTTGAATAATATTGATGAGAATAATACTGCAGTATCCTTGGTTGTTACTGTTATCTTCTCAACCTTTTCCTCTATCTTTTTATTACTTGCAACTACTGCTCTATTTGATAGAGAGTATGGGCTGGCATACTTTAATATTTGGCCTACTAAGTTTTCTTTACTAACATGAATAGTAATTACTCCTTGTTTAATTAACTTTTCTACTAGAATTGTCAAATTTGACCTTCCTATATGTATGCTTGGTTCATTTTTTGAGTATGCTGTATTTTCTGCCATGATTAACGTCCATTTTATAATTAATGAGTTCTCCATAAGTCAAGAACTTATGTTTCCTAATCCTCCTTATGGTTTCTTTTTTACCAAGGTCATTGACATCTAAGTAACTACCATCCTTCTTCTTATCTTCCCAGTATACCACTCTCACCCTCTTAAAGTTCACCAACTTTAATGCAAGGTTTATACTCTCTATCAAAGCATCTGGGTCCAAGAGTAAATCTATAGCCTCTACTGGAGAAGATAGTATGGTATTAATCTGCCACTCAGTTAATAATTTCCCAGCTGTTGCTATGGCTGTATCTCCTATCGTCTCAGCGTTAAACGCTCCCTCACATATTTGGATTCTCTTGTAGATATATAAAGCCTCTATATTATAAATCACGTAAGCTTTACCTAACCCCACGTCATTGGCAACTGGATTCTTATACTTGGTTAATCCCCCTAATAATACTTTCCGGGCATTGAAATATACCAGCTGGTCATGCATGATATAAGGGATGACAACATACCCTTTGTATGGACCTGAATCACAATAACCAAATCCTTTCTGTGATAACTTAGCCACTGAGAACCCTCTTCTCTTTAGGTACTCCCTGCATTTCCTTGCCACTAGGTTTGTACCAAATATGATGTTGTGGAATCCATCTGGGAGTCCTAAGCCTTTGACCTTGTTATTTATGATTAGCTCTGACTCTGGTAGCTTTACATCTATGGTACCCCAATCATCACTGAAGACCTGTTTCCAGGCCTCCTTTTCAGTATCTAAATTTAATAAATCCTGTATTACCTTTATGGGTGGTTCACTATACCCACACCTAAAACAATGTGTATTGTTTGTGAATGGCTTTACACCGAATTTTCCTTTAGCCCCACAGAATGGGCAAGTAGTATTCAGCCAACCCCTAGCTTTGGGTTTTGCTCCTAACTTATGTATAAACCACCCATAAAGTTGTTTAATCGTTTTCTTACTATACATTCCCATATTACAAATCTCCATTATTATCTGTTGGTTGGCTTGCTGCAGTATCTTCTTCCTCTGTCACAAAGTGGTTGAACTGTTCATCGAACTCTTTCCTTTGAGCTGTTGTCATTTCCTTAAACCTTTGCCTATCCATATCTGTAAAGAATACTGCTCTCCCTCGTGGAGTACCATCTCTCTGGTCTATAATCTCTAATCTCTGTACTCCTGCCATCTCTTCATCCTCTGTTCTATTCAAACCGAATGCAGCATTGGCATGACGTATGATCTCTATTGCTCCAGCTATATCTTCTCCCTCATATCTTGTCTTCTCATGTTTAGCCCCTAACCTTGTCACGTGGTTTGCAGTCCAATGGACATCTATGTTATGCTTCAACATCACGTTAGACATGTCAATGTAAGCTTCTGAAATACGTTCTGATAAAGCTTCCTTACCAGTGTTTGAACCCATCTTACCCATATAATCTGTCACCAATACATTTGGATAAAACCCAAAATTCTCTTCAAGGTCGGTAATTAATCTATCTACTGTGTTACCATTGGTTACCAATGCGGGTAATCTTCTCACTACTACCTCTCCACCCAACCTCTTATATTTCCTAAAGGTTTTCTTAACATCTTTATCGTAATCTCCAGATAGTAATTCCATCTTGGTTTTATTACTCATACATTGTTCTAACCTGGCCATGTACTCTTCTTCTCCATTTTCAAGGTCTATCACTAACACCTTCTTCCCCATTTTCAAATATCCCACTATAACATTAACCAAGAAGGCTGTTTTCTTTTTCTTAGGTTTATCCACTATAACTATGGTAGCTCCCTTTGGATAACCCCCAGCATTAGTTAATTTATTTATCTGCCTGAATGGAGTGGGAAATATAGTTTGTACATCCCTTCTCATTAATTGTCTATCAGATAAACCCTCAATAAGAAAGGATCTTGATAGATCCTCTACTATTACCCTTGGTGATATTGCTTTACTTACTTTATCTGAGAATGTGTGATACCTTTCGAAATCAAGTATGTCCATGGTTTCAATGGTATCTTTTAAATCCAGGTATTGAGCAAACTTCTCTGTTTGTTTCACAATATACTCTGGGTCTTTCACACTACCTTTGAATAAATCTCTAGCTAAAGACCTCACGTTATCTAGCTCAGATTCCAACAAAGATGATGTTACTGACCGATCTGATAACAACTTCCTTAATTCCTCCATGTAAACAGCCTTACTAGGAACTTTCTTATAGTTCTTGTAATAATCCTTGATTACTTTAGCAAGGATAGTATGCTCTATTAATGTGAAGTAGTCTTCAGAATACAGATTAACCACCTTATAACCTTCAGGATGCTGCAACGTATAACGTAATATCTCAAATTGAAAGTCTGTATCAAATTCAAACTTAGCCATACTCTATTTTATGTTTTGTAATGTTCATTAGTTCCCCTGAAAGTCAGACACTTGGGGCATAATTTATAATATAATAGCATATTTTGTGCCTTAGGCTATCAACTTATTTATAATTTGTATTTATATTTGCACTACCAAACTATATAATAATTCAAGGATATGGAATTACACAGGCTAAAAGAAATGCAAGATGACTACGATGAAGAGTTATTTAACAAAATCTACAAGGATTGCAGCAAACTCATGGACAAGCTCACTTTTGGTATTAACCCCCTCTACTATGGAGTTACCACTGATATTATCCGTAGTTGGTTTGATGATAAGTTTATTTATGTTTATAATAAGTATTATGGTGAGATGTCAGATAAATCGCTCAAATCACACATCATCAAAGCACTCCAACAATTTAGATGCAGAATCCTAAGAGGAGCTTACACTCAGCATTCTGAAAAGAACATAGAGATGATTAGGTTGGATGATGAAGAGTACCAACGTTATAACATGGATGTTATAGACGATATTGAACCAGAGGTTGATGAAGAACTCCTAGCTAAAGTAAAAGATTTTATGAAGCAAACATTAAGTGAAGATGCTTACTTCTTATTCAATCTCCAATTAAATCCTCCACCAATGGTCCTCTCAAATGAGAAAGAAACCTTAGATGAGAAATGGGCTTCATTCTTAGACTTACCACAAGAAGAATCCACTTATATATACCTCGATAAATTAAGAGAAGAAATTTCAAGAGGTACTAAAAGATGCAGAAACGAATTCAAAGATCAGGTTACAAAATAAAAGGTAGGGATTAAATCCCTACCTTCACCATTAATCACCAATATAATAAGAGAAAACACGTTAATAATTCTTCTCGGCATCTTGGTAAATTGTCCATGAATAACACGCAGCCCCCATCATTAATGGTATAGTTCCTTCCCAATTAAATACCCCATCATCTATATCATTAACTACTACTTCATTCCTATACCCATATCTTGATTCATTGAATCTACCATGGATATACCATTGCAACCCATTACTTCCTCTTGAATCACAGAATTGGAGATATTTATCTCCCGCTACGGGTGGTACACATGGATTAAACCAGTAACCACCTGATGCTGATTTACCCGATTTCCAACATTGTACTGATAGCTGCATATGAAGGACATCTTCCTTGATGAAAAGACCCATACCATTTCCCCAAGCATCTTCGTAAGCGTTGTAGGTATTACCTACCATGTATTGTAACCTACCAAAAGTTCCACCAGATTGTTCTGTTAAGATGTTATAAGTATCTAGGGCAAATCCACCTTTACCTGTATTTATACCTACAGAACTGAAGAGTAATTGGATTGGGCTTGCGAACCCATTGTCTACTAACACCCATTTCATGGCTCCTTTCCAGTTCATAGCCTTAACTCTAATCCAGTCACCCACATATTTTAAGTATGGTCTATGTGGACCATTTTCAGCAGTACTCAAATCAAATGAAGGATCAACGATAGTATTAGGTAAAGCTATATGAAACAATAACCTTGTCCAACCCTCAATATACGGTTCCCTTTGCCAAAGTGAGTTTGATATATTACCTATCAACTTAATCACCTTCTCATAACCCTCCATATCCTCTGTAGGTGGGTCAAGCATTAAACAACTCCTATGGTTACCATATCTCTGGTTACCATTACCTATATTACCTGACCAACCAAAATTATTCCTTGCTGCATCATATAACGGCTGATAGTCCAGATAACTTATACCTATTGTATTGCTAACGATAATCCATTGGGTGTTATTACTATAACTATGAATTTGGTTACCATTTATTATCTCAGTTCCAGCCATTAACCCAGGTGTAACGTTTGCTGATGGAAGTCTTCCCTTTTCTCTTGCATGGATTCTCCAGAATGATTCTCCAGCTTTCTTCGATACCAATACCCAGCCTCCAGTGTATAACTCCACTGTGATAGTTTCATCTCCTGCTCTCAACCCAGTTACTACTATACCTTTACCATCCAACCCTTCATTAGCCCAGTTCTCACCAAAGCATAGGAATAATACCTGGTTGTGATCAGCTCTGTTATCTGAAGGAAGTTTGACAAACCCCACGTTACCAGTAACCCCATTCCTTGTCATATACTTCATATCTACTATCATAGCCTTGTACACTTCAGCTGCAGGCAACTCTGTGGGAGAAGTACTGGAATTACTCAGGTTAAGGGTGGGCATGTAAATCTTGAAATCATTACTTTGATTCAGGTCGTCATACTTATTCTGTAACTCATTCTGTAAGTCTACCAGGTTTGTCCATATAGATTTTGTCTTGGATACAGAAGTCATTGCCGGCTCAGTTTGACTTCCATTGAGTTTATATCCCATAGTGGAATATATAGTATTTAAATCCTGAGCAAGGGGTCCATCAATGTAATCACGGATAGATTTCAAATCTGCATCAGTTTGTACTTCATATCTCTTTAACTCTGTGTCAAGGCTTAACAGATTATTCCAAACAGTTTTGGCTATTGAAATCCAATTAACCCCAGCTGGGTTTTTATCTGGATAACCTATGCGATTCCATATCTTGGTGTCTTCATCATTGAGATACTTTTTAAGAGCTACAAAGTTCTCCCAAATAGTCTTTAAAGTATTGAGTACTGTTTCTCCCCCTGGTTGCTTCTCAGGAAATCCTAGCTTGTCCCAAAGCTTCTTTAATTGGGTATCTATAATGTACAAGTTATACCACATCGTGTATACTGCCCCAATGAAGTTGTAAGTATTGGGTAATTCACCTGGATTATTTGGATCTTCTTTTCCAGTGTAATCTGGAATACCCAGCTTGGCTATAACATTCAAATCCAACCTATCCTTTTCTTTTAACCAGGTATCCAAGTATTTTAATATCCTACCAAGCTCTTTAAATTTCCCTAATCCTCCTCTAACTCCTGACGCAGTAACATCGTCAGCTGAGAGAACATCTGTAGACTTCATATCTGCGGAACCAGGAACTGCACCCATCGAGTAGGTTCTTGCAGCCCCTGTTCCAGAGATACGAATAGTCATCAATGGAGTATCATACTGATTCAAGGCAGAAAGGTCATCTACGTTCTCAGCTGCCCGTAATGTGTATGTTATCTCAAACCTTACAGGTACATCAGTACCAACATAAGGCCTTTGGTAATAAGCTACCAATATGTATAACCCTTCTTTTGTTTCACCTGGAACATTGACAGAGATAGCCCCCTCCTCATGTACTAATGTCCCATACTTGTTCATGTAAACACCAGTAGGATTGGACATACTCCAATCCTTTAATGTTTTTACTATCCCAGTCTTCTCATGTGATATTGAGAATCCTGTACTTGTCTTTACTATGGTATCAAACCCACAGTATATACCTGGATTAATAACTCCAAGCATGGCCTCTCTAAGTTCATAAGAAAGAACTAGGGCCCTATGGTCAGTAAATGTCTTTGCCATAATTATAAGTTTCTTGTATCAGGGAATTTATATAATACAGTGGTGTAATTCATTTCTCTTGTTTTGATATATCTTCTCAACCTTGTTACCAATCCTCTTGGCAATGTAAACATTATATCTAGCTTCACGTTTACTGGAGTAAGGTAATCTTCAATGACAGTTGCTAGATTCTCACGAAACTCTTCCGAATACTCCGTATAGTTATTCCCAGGTACTACAGTTATATTTATTTGCTCGATAGCACAATCTGTACAACCATTCCTGTACGTGGAGTTATAGTCATACCTCAATCCCTCATTTCCCAAGTTCTCGTAAACTGTGTCATACCTTAATCCAATATCATACCTTGAAGTGGCTTTCCTGTAAGACTTATGATCTCCTGGCTTAACCCTTAATCCAAATAAACCTAGGAACATGTTCAAGGCATTAATCGAACCTCTTGCTCTATGTATGTGTACTGCATAAGCCAGGTAATCTTTGTACTGTTCGTAAGTCTGGAAAGTCTCATACCTTACATCTCCCCATAGCCAAGCTATATAACGAAGTAATCCCAGGTGATCTACATCTGGGATTAAGTCAATATTTTGTGGGTCATTGAGATATTTTAACCCCTCAATCTTGGGGATTAATTTCTCATCAAGTTCATTCATGAAGGCTTCTGTAAACCTCTCTAAAGGTCCAGCATCCTTCATGTTCTCAGCTACTTCTTTATTCTTTATTACCGGTGGGTAATTGGGGTCATTCTGATCATTTTGTTTGAACCCACTTGGTAAATTCCCCATAAACCAATTCAGCTTGTGGAGGATATTATCCCTAGATAGTTTCATTAGCGTATTCGTTTATGGTTAAACTGATATTCTCAACCTTAAGAACGGGGACTGAGTTATCTGATACTGAGATATCTATGTTGTTGGTGTAGGTTTGGAACTCCCAAGAATCTCCCTCCTGTATACCTGGATTGTTCAGTATCAATTTGAATACAAATACATCATACTCAAGTGTTACATACCCATCAGCCCCTGGTGTTACAGATACATTCTCAAACACTTTCACTTGAGCTCCATTCTTTGTGATTATGATATCCATGTTTGCTCTGTTGTTCTTAATCAATGATATGATTAAAGCCCAGTAAGCATTCTCAGTGGGTACGTATTTGTTGTTCTCTTTCTTGAAGTCAATGTATCCCGGGAAAGTGATTTGAGCTGCATTGGGATTCTCTGTGGTGATTGCCTTTCTCCCATAGGGTAACAGGTATAGCTCATCCAAAGTCAAGTGGTCTACAGCATCAAGGTTATCTACTAAGGCAATGATATCTGATGTGTATATTGGCCTATTGATATCAGAGTTGTTGTAACTGTATTCATTGACAAGAGCTGTCTCAACCAGTAGTTGTATATCCTGAGCTCTCTTACCATATTTCCCCCATACTGTTAAACTCAGGTAGATTTGGGTTTCACCAGCTGGGAAAGCTTGTACAGGTACTCCCAATACCTTTCTCATGTCTACATAATCTTCTAGCTCTCTCAATAAAAGCTCATTGGCTTCACCTCCTTTGTCTGGTGTGATATAGTAGGAAATCCCTGTTTCACAACTAAAGTCAGCCCCTACCTTATCAACACCTGGACAAAGTTTAGCGATATCAATAAAATCCTTGAAAGTTACTGCTCTATCTAATGTCCTTAGAGAACAACCCAAATGTTCTCTCATGTCTTCAATGGTTTCTCTATCTGAACCACCTGTTGCAGCATTTGGGTTTGTTATATTCAAGGTATAATTTGTCAAAGCCCCAGAAGGTTCTACATTTGGAGTTCCCTTAAAGTCTGTGATAGTACCTGAATCAAGGTTACCATTTATCCCCTGCGTGATGTTGTATGACAACTTGGCTTCAGCTCCTGCTCTTGGTATGGCTCCTCTAATCCCATCACCAAATTTAGCAACGAATAATCCCTCACTCACGTACTCCACTACAAATACCTGGTCATAAGGACTTGAGAATCCCAATGTCTCTACTAAATCCCATTGTTCTCCATCAATGTATATGGTACCTGAACCATCTGCATAGTTTGAAGGTAGTGGTAAAGTTGGATTCTTTCCTTCTGGTACTAAACCAAGGTTAGTATACTCATCTGGGTTAGTGGCACTCTTCACTGATTGTTCAAGGTCAAGTACCACTAAGTTAGAACCTTTTCTCATCACTACATCACCCATCTGCCTGAATGGTACTCCGTTAGAACCCAATAAGATGTTATCTCCTTTGAATATAATATCCTGTGTTGCCTCAGCTGGATTACCATCTTGGTCTAGGAGTTGTACTGTTACCCTTACTGTTGATGGTATCCTTGCCTTTATTCTGTAATCAATTAACCTTGATAACTGAATCATAGATGAGATATGTTGAGCTGTGTAAACATATAACTCTCGTGCTGATACGTCTACATAGTAATTCAACAACTCAGTCAGAGCAGCCATATAATCTAGAATGATCATAAAGATATTGCTCTGACTATAATCTGTCATCTCTGGCAGTAAAGTTTTTACCCTATTCACTAGGGCTGTTTTAATGGTTCTGTATCCTCTATCAAGATACCCAACCCATGGATTCTCTAATTTCATAATGTATTTTGATTTAATGGTGTTACAAAACTTATATTGATGTTGATAGTCCCATCCTGTCTCCTACTATACTCAACCACATCTACCTCACACCTGTTCTCCAACTGAACTATCTTGTCTATCACTGTCTTTTTAATAAGAGCCTCTAACACTAGATCATCTGGCTCTTTTAAAGTCTGATACAAACCAGTCCCAAACCCAGGTTGATAAGGCCTTTTATTTAATGGGAACATCAATATATTATTTATTGAACTCCTCAATACCTGGTTAGTGGTTTTCAATTGTGGTCTTACCTCACCAGAGCTATTCTCTGTAAATGTTATTGGGAAACAGAGTCCCACTATATTTCTCGTTGACATACCTATTTATGTTTAGGGTGAGTTACTGTCGGGTCATTATATTCGCTTTCAGAAAATTCTGATATAGTACCAGTGTATGGTACTGTTGGTGCTGATGGTGAACCAGTACCAGCTGTAGGATGGGTATGAGTTTTGTAGTCATTGATAAGGGAAATTAATTCCTGTTGTAACTTGTTCAACCTTTCAGTTAAAGCCTCAATAGCTACTGCATCTCCACCTCCGCCATTCAGAATTATATTACCCTCTCCATTCATCTCTATGGTAGAAGATGTACCATCTTTCTCCACTTCAATTTTAAGAGTGGGTTCATCAAGGTTTATGTTTAAAGAAGTACTGGTCTTTTTGTCTTCATCCTTGAACTCAAAATCAAGGTTCCCCTTTAACTCATCTAGTTTAAATGAATTACCTTTTGGAGTAGTTATTTCAATATAACTATTTTCTTCGCTAGTATTTGATTTGGGTTGTTCATTTATTAATAATTCATACCCCATTGGAGTACGAAATCTATAAACTCTCTTTTGGAATTTTATTATCTCTTTCCCCTCTTCATCTTTCTCTGGAACGTAAGGCCCAAAACTCCATACTGGCATGTGGAAATCCCCATTGATAAACTCAATCAAAACAGTATCGCCAACGTTCGGAACTATGAAAGACCCATAGTTCTCTCCCATCCATTGGCCCTTTGGTAAAGCTTGAGCTCTAAGAATTCCCTTACTAATGGTAGGTACTGAAACAGAAATACGACCTCTACCAGAAGGATCGTTATTTCTAAATACTACTCCGGAATAAGTACCATAATACTTACCGTACCTCTCTAACCCTGTATTTAATATCTCACTTAATATACTCATATTATTCGTCTATTCCAGCTTGTTTTACATATTCATTTTGGAACTCAGGTGAGTTGGGTGTCATATAATTATCCCCAGTCTCACTTACCCATACAGTATCATCTGTGGGTGTATCATTGGGACCCATAGGAGTTTGACTTGCATCTTTAGACCAGTTCCTAGGATTAGAAGGACCAATGAAAATTTGTCGGTTATTAACACCGAATAACTGTTGGTCAAAGAATCTTCTTCTAAGGTCTTCAGGTTTATATGATGTGTACTCTCTAACTTGGTTCAACATGGTTGCAGTTGTTTCTTCAGCCTGTCTACATAACTCCATTGTAGTCTTATATCCACCTGATTCTGTTATGGAATGTCTTACTGCTTTTACGTAATAATCCCCGCTATCTCCACCCAATCCAGTTAACCTTACTACCATACCATCCATGATAGAGGGTTCTCCCTCAATGGTACAAGTAGCGGTAACACCTGCCATTGCTGATGCTCCTAATCTGTTTGCAGCTTCCCATATAGTATCATTATTTTCTTGGGTTTGGATATAACGTATTACACCAGAGAATTTCCTCACCCTACCAGTTTTATCATCTATTGGGTCATAAACATAAAATTTCTCATGTTTCACTCTCACTATCTCAGAATTAGGTAACCGAGCATTTGAACCCGCATTACCATGACTTGCTCCATAGCTCATCTGCTCCAGAACCTTCATAAAGGAAGATTTAGCCTTGTCAGAATCAACTACTGATGTAGTTACTCCTGATTGATCTCCACCCGTGTAATAGTATGGGTCTCCACTCTCTCCCAAGTAATACTGGTATAACTTCTCTATTCCGGCATATTTATGTAATTCCTTGGCAGTTGCATAGGCTTCATTGAATTTATCGTAATCTTCTTTTGAAATCTCCAAGCCATCAAGAGTATATTTCAGGTTCTGTTTCAATAACAAACCTTGACGAGTATTTATAACCATACCTTCTTTGATAAGGTCTGGAGTATTTTTGGTCTTATCACCTCCGAATACGTCATTGGTCAAACCATAGATAGAATCAGTTTGTACGTAAACAGAAGATTTATTTTGAATTACTTTTGGGTTGTTGTTTATAACTCTATCCCAAATCTCTTCCATAGTTTTCAGGGCAGTGTTATATTGTACTACCCTACTAATATTCCTTAACGTGGAATCCTGTGATGATACCTCCTCTTTATCTTTTGATAATTCATCACCATCATATTTAATGGTACAACTGAGGATTGTGTTGTCGTCATTGTAGAAGTTGAATTGCCTTTTAGCTGATCCAAATATTCCCCTATCATGAATCATAAAGAGGTTCCCTCTTCTTGTAACATACCAAGGACCCTCTGGCATATATGACAGTATCTTATTGATTGTTGCCATTACTTTCTTAGCAGTGACATCAATAATCCTTGGAGTAAGTAAGAACTCTTTCAACTCATCTGGTAAGTCTATATCTGAAGCCTTTGGTTTGAATCCTTGTTGAGCTTCCTCTAGTATAGAATTATCTCTAAATGGTCCTATATAAATCGAAGCATCATTACCCGTAATGGGAGAAGGTAGTAGATATTTGACTACGTTGTACGAGTTCCATGAAAAAGTAGGGGGAATATACCCATTACCGGCTTTCACTCTACTATACCTATACCCCACTTTGCCCCTACATGTAATTATTAATTCAAGGCTATCTCCCATTAACCCAATAATGAATTCTAGTGGAGATTGAGAAATTGTCTTACTCTCATTCTCCTCTTGAGAACCTTCTTCATCTGGTATCTCTACATCTATTGAGGAATCGTCATCCACTGAAAGTGAGTCGAGTGGAGATGATAAGGATGTCAATGATATAGTAGTAGATAATCCTTTCTCGGTATATTTTCTCTCTACATCCTTGATAACATAAGGAATAACATCTGACATAGTTCCATCAGTATACCCAAATGACATACTCACTAATCCTTCGTATACAAATCCCCACGAGTGCATCAGTTGAACATTCCTTGATTCAAAGGTAAGTTCTATATCATCTTTACCATCATCTTTCCATTTACAATCAAATTGGGTCAGACGAATATCTGACCCATCAGGGCATATCTCCATACCTGTTGGAGTGGTTAATATGACAGTTGGTATCCTAGTTCCCATAGTTCATAGTTTGTAGGTCATCCTTATTTGGAAATACTAACTCTACTCCCACTGGCAATTCCAGTGGGTTAATGAATTTATCCCTATTGTAGGCAGCAACTATAAACCAAAGGTTATGATTACCATAATACTTTAGAGATATATCTTTCAATGATTCACCATCTATTACTGTATGGTATATTGGGTCTACCATATCATATACTGGTAAGAAAGAGATTAAAGCATCTCTCTCGTTAGTACTGGCATCCCTGTATACTCTGGCTACGTCATATAAGTGTGTGTTCAGGTTCATCTTTGTGTCGTGTTAATTACCTTGTATTGGATATCTTTCCAGGTAGGATTGAATTTAGATACCCTTTGTAAGGTAATAGTTTGTACAATATGTAAAGGAACTATCTTACTCTCCCCCACAACTCCCGTGAATTGTCTGATAACATAAGGTGCTGATGTAATTACGTAATCCACATCCTCTACTCCAAGTACCCCAATCAAGTTAATTACTGGAGGTTGTTTCTTGTATCCATCAGCCTTGGAATAAGATTCTATCTTCTTGCATAGAGAGAATACCCCAGTGTAATCTCCTTTTGTGGAATACCAATCTATATCAAATGATAGTGTATCCTTGCCACCCAAATATTGTAGGGGTGGAGAGTTTCTTCCGAAAGCGTTTATGTTTACCCAAGTAGATTCTGGTTTGAAATCCATACCAGTTGGAATGAATGGAAGTTCTATCTTATCGAAAGAATCCCCCTTATCCAAATTATAGAATGCAAGGATATACAATTTCCTACCTGTTACTGCAAGCTGTTTATTCTGCTCATCTAGTGCTGTTTTAATGGTTGAAGCAGCATCTATATAAAACGTCATACCAGTTTTATTATACCCCTCATGGGCTTGCTCATAATTCCCATTATTGATTAGAGAAATTACTTTACTCTTATCTGTAGTGGGACCAATCTCCAACGTGGTTTTAGTATTTATTCGTTGGTCTCGGTTTCTTATAGCCCTTGCTGATACTTCTGGAATACCACCTGCCTTGGGTCTTAACTCAGACCTCCGATATGGAAACCCAGTCTTTACATAGGCATATCCTAAATCTTTAGTAGAACTATCTAAATCTCCCACTAAGGTTTGAGTACCGAAAGAAAGACCTAGTTGACCTAAAACTCTCCCAGCTACTCCACCTGGCATTTGTACTGACTTTAATAGATAAGACCTAGCTACATCTATGGTCTTTACAGCCGTTGGTCTAAATTCAAATCCTAATTTTGCCATAGTATCACCTCCTATAATTCTTCGTTTATGGTTTTGTTAACCATCATTTGAACATCTGATCTGATAGCCCTTCTTATTGTATCAGCCCCAATGGTTAAGTTTAAGTTAATAACTGGGTTTTGGTTATCTTTACCTAAAGATGATACCTCATTAGGAGATACATCCGTACCCATCTTATTGGATATCTCGTTCAAACCATACAGGTTTTTAACTGCACTTCCAGTCATAGCGGCTTTCATTGCTTCTGCCTCGTATGACCTCATGGTATCTTGGTTATTCCTTAACCATTGTTGAGCTACCCTTAAGTTGTTGTTATCTCTAACAACATCTTCTGCATTCTTAGCAGTTGCCTGTCTTAACAATTCAGTTTGTTTTTTATCCTCTGCATTCTTGTCAGAGAAGAAACTCCACAAAGACATACCTATCGAAGCTACTAGGGTTATAATCATACCTACTGGTCCAGTTAGAAAACCAAGTACTCTACCTAATATCCCACCTATCCTGGTTATCCAAGGTAATGCTTTACTAAACCATCCACCAATTTTACCTAACCAGGGTAGCCATGTTAATACTCTTGCCCATACTCCTGTTTTAGTTGCAGCCTTTGCAGCTTGTGCTGCCTTCTCTGCTTTGGTTGTACCTGGAGAAGAACCGAACCAAGATACTCCCCAACCCTTAGCTATCTCTTTCTCAGTAGCTGGTCTATAATACTCGGGTGTATATTGTCTTCTAAATGACCTTGCAGCATCACGAGTGTCAAATACCTTGTTTCCCATTTGGGGGTTATAGATAACCCATTGCCCATTTATTTTCTGAGGTGCAGACCATGGGTTTTTACCTTTCATTGATTTTACATACCCAGACCATCCATCAGGTACTGTTTTCTTTCCCCTATTGTTTGTGAATACCATAGGTCCCATACCCATACCTCCTGCTCCCATTGCCATTGAACCAGCTACTCCTTGAGCTTGATAAGCTCTGGTTGTACCCATTACTGCGGCAGTTAACCCATTCTGAGCAGCTGTGGCTGAATATATAGTTTGGGTTAGGGCAGACATTATGGAGTTCTGTTTTGTACCTCCAGCAATAGCCTCGCCTGAAGCTATGGCAGATTTAGCTTTCAATACATCAAAAGCCATACCGGCTAACCTAACTGCCATTCTGGCTAATCTCCACCCTGTAACAACTAAGAAGGTTGGTCCTACAATAGATTTTATTATAGGTATGTCCATCAGATGAACTAACCCTCTTAATAACCCATTTATACCAGATAAGAAAAATTTTAGGGGAGGAGTAATAGAATCAGTGAATACAATACCCAAGTGTTTCACAACAGTTATGAATTGAAGGATGTGACCATATAAGGATTCCATTCTCATATCCATAATCTCTTGTGACTTACCAGCGGAATTATTCAACTGGTCTATAAATCCTTTTAACTGGTCTCCATCCCTTACCAGTAAAGTAGCAGCTCTCTTACCCCTAACTCCAAATAGGTTGTCAAGGATATTCTGACCAGCAATTGTACCAGTTCCCACTTTCTGCATGGCAGTTTGTAACTTCTCAAAGATAACAGGTAGTGATAATAACCTACCCTGTCTATCCATAAAGTCCTCAGTTTGTAAACCGAGTTGTTGTAATGCTTTTACCTGTCTACCTGTTGCCTGAGGTCCTAAAGCTCTTGCAAAATACCTCATGGCATTTTCCATTGCAACACCAGCCATAGAACCTTGTATACCGGCATTAGATAACAACATCAATCCAGCTGTCAACTCTTGTAATGGTATGTTCAGTGAGTTGGCAGTTGAACCAGCATATTTAATACCTTGGGCTAAGTCTACCAAGTTGGTATTCGCTTTAACTGTAGCTACTGTCAATACATCCGCTACTGAGGTAGCATGTTCTACCCCCAACTGGAAAGTCTTCATCACGTTGGTCATAATATCTGCAGTACCCAACTTCCCTTGTAAAGCAGAATCAGTTGCACCAGCTAAGTTTACGGCTGCAGGTATAGACCCCATAATCTCAGCATACTTCATACCAGCCATACCCATATACTTCATAGCATCTGCTACCTGATCTGAGTGGAATATGGTATTTTGACCTAAATCCATGGCCAACCTATCCATCTTCTGTAACTCGGCGTTAGTTGATTCAGTAACAGCTTGCACTGATACAAGGGTATATTTATATCTTGCTCCAGCCTCTATCACCCTACTTAGACCATACCAAGCAGAGCCCATAGCTACAGAAGTAAATCCCAACCCTCTATAGAATTGAGATTGAGCTGATGCTAAAGCAGCTAAGTTTTGTTTTAGGTATTGAGACTGTTGGTTAATACGTGAAGCGGGGCCTGAAAATTGGTCCCGCAACGCAACCGCAAGTCCTACTCCTAGGAGTGTTCCATTTGCAGCCATAATCTATTTCTTCTTAAATTGTTTTTCGATCTCCTTATTCTTAGCTTCCATTTCGTCAATGGCCTTATTCAATTTCTTTATCAAGCTTACCCTACGTTTTGAAGGCATCTTTAAAAAATCTTCAAAGGATCCTACATTAACATGGTTGACAGATAGGAATAGAAAGTCATTCTCTATGTCAACCGTGGAGATAAAAAATCCTCAATCTGGAGAAGAGGAATGTCCAGCTCTTCATCTGGTTTATAAGGATTAATTATGTGTGATGTCATTGATTGATTCCCATCGTCGAAATCAGCCATTACTTTTCTCAAGAAAGCCATATCTTTAGGGGAGAAATTCTTGAATGAATTTACGTTAACCCAAGTCTCTTTCTCACCATCGCTAATGAACTTCTGAGCTAACTCTCTACCTTTTAAGATTGAGTTTGAGTTGATGTCATCCCCAAGCTGAATAAGGTAGTGTTCTAAACGACCATCTGGGAATCTCATTCTGAACTCCTTACCTTGCATCTGGAAATAGATGTAGTGATAGTCATGGAAATCCCCAGTTGCTGGGAATGGTTTGAATAGGTTTGGACTATACCCTTCTTCTTCTGTTGTGGGGAAAGGTTTTGAATAATCAAAAAGGTAAGTATTCAAATCCTCAAAGTAGGGAATTTGTTCTCCATCCTTTTCCCACTGATATTCAAATTTTAGCTCTTCCCCAAGTGAAAATACTCGAGATTGTAATAGAGCATAATATTTATCCGAAATCCTCATGTCAATGATGTCCTGAAGTTTCGGTTTTCCCTTATCAAACAAATCAGTAATGATGTTGCAAAGGAATGCGTTGATATGGTTACCCTCTTTGGTTAACCGAACACTGGAAAGGAGTTCTTCATCCTCACCATTTTGCATTCGGATAGTGCAAGGTAAACCACTTGGTAATAAAAATCTTAATGTGTTTTCCATATCTCTTTAAATTTATATTGGGTAATAGTATTTAAACAAGTAAACCCAGACCTAAGCCTGGGTTAATACTTGATGTATTAAATGATACCACCCGTTCCAGAGGGGCTTGAGTAGTAGTCTACTGCAAACTCAATGGTTTCGATCACGTTATCAGAACTCATACGATCAAGTTCCAATCCATTGATCTTACATGGCCATATACCATCTACTATATGTTTCTCAGTAGTGATACCAAGCTCATCCACCAATTCAATAGTGGCACTGTCCTTTGCAGTATCTATAGGTAACCCAACTCCGAGCATAGCGTTTTGGATTGAATGAATCCAAATTCTCAATGCGTTATCATTCGCGTTATTAGGTTTCAACTTCTCGCAAACAAGGTTTGAGAAGTGAACCATACCAGGTGTCTTCACCGGAGAGTTAATCTCACCATGTTCAACTACATCAAGCTCGATATCTGGAAGAGTCACTCTCTGGAACTCAAATTCATTTCCTTTTAAGGAAGCGAAAGAAATCCTCCATTGGAACTTCTTTCTAGGGTTTGAAAAATTTGCCATATTGTTTTATGCTATTTCGATTCCTACTTCACCATCGCCTTGTACAAGCATGATGTTCAATGTTACTTCAATCATTGGTACAATCAACCAAAGTTTCAGATAAGCTTTGTACTTACCAATTTGTACATCGTTCTTTTGGTTAACTACCAGAGTATCCAGAGAACTTGCATCTTGGTCTCCTAAGTACTCATATTTCCAAAGAGCTCTGGAAGAAGTTCTTGCCAGGTTATCAAGGAACGGTCTGATTTGATTCCACATGTTCTTGAATGTCACGGTATCACAAGGTTCTTTCAGGTAAGAACGGTATACCGGTAACATGGTATTCTTGATGTAGAATACCAGGAACATAGTTGATACAAATGATAAGGCTGAGTTTGTCTTCTGAGAAGTGTAAGAAGATGTCCACTCGATTGCACCATCACGGTAAACCATTGCATTGATACCATGGTTTGCAAGAGTATTCAATTCTGAGATTCTCGCCGGAGTACCAAAGTTTTGTACTACTCCCAAAGCGTTCAATACCGTAGCACTCTGTTTTGATGCTGGGTCAAACCAAGCTCCTCGATTGTTGTGAGTCCATACTGTCAAACCGATTGTGTCAGCTATCTCATCCAACTCAATCTCAGTATCCGTTGCAGTATCATAGTGACGAATACCTCCGGTAGAGATTTGAGCGTACTCAGTATCTCCAATTGCTTCATCTTTCTCAGTACAAGCATCTTCAGCTTTACCAGGTACTGCCAACACAGAACCATAGTATACCATATCCTGTCTCAACGTTGCATAAGCAACACCAGCGGTATGGATAGCGTCTATTCTTGCACCAGGTACTGCAACAATCATTGAGTCTGATACAGTATCAAAAGCATGGAATCCATTGTCTGTACCATCTCCAATGAAGTCAGCGTCAACCACTGCTGCACCATCTGAACCACCAGTAAATGCAGTGGTTGCTGGTACTATGGCAATTGTTGCTTCAGCAGGTACTGTGGGTTCTGTTTCAGCTTTTGTGAATGTAGCGATTGAAGATAATTTATTCAAGTTATTCAAGAAGGTTTGTTTTGCCCATTCAACGTTCGGATCAGGAAGAGGTACTGCAGAATAACTCTCACTTAGGTCTGGGTTGTTAGGCCAAACAAGTTTCAAATCGAAAGCTTTCGGATTACCATTAGTTGAAGCAGATACCACTACCTGAATCCCATTGTAATCTGCTCCGGCATATTTGGGTTGTACCTTGAAAATCTCTGTCGGTGTTGCTGAACTATCTTTTGGAGTGATGTTCATCTTCACTGAAATAGCAGTGGCTTTCTTAGCCTCTACCTCTTCTGCAGTCTCACTCTGTCCGGCTCTATGAGTTATACGATTGATTCTCAACCGAGCTCCATAAGCCAACATTCTCTGTACGTAGATATGGAACTTATCCAATCCTTTCGCATCTGCAGCGAACATGCTTTTTGGAGCGGCACCACCATAGAGAGCCTCAAATTGATTCATTGTGGAAATTAAGATTGAGGGATCATTGATAGGCCCTCTTCTCGTAACTCCACTTACACAAACTATCCCAGTGGCTGGTGTCGATGCCTGTTGGGTAAAGTCCTGTACGTTTACATTAACTACTGGAGTATTCATCTTTGACTTTTTAAGGGTTTATGATATTTAATTTTAGTATTGTCATTTACTTCACTTGGAAGTATAGATTTGATTCGTTTATTTGTACCAGGTCCATGAAAAGATTAACTTCCAGTAGGGGGGATATCTTATCAGGATAGGTCTTAACTATAACCACATCCCAAGCATCTGGTATGTTATACCGGTATACATCCTCTTGACAGTTATTCTCTGGACTGGGGTACATATTGGAGGTTAATAATTCACAAAAGAAAGTTGGTAACTCTTCCGGTAACTCTATACCATCATATACCATTTTTGTTATCTTGTGGAATCCCCTCCTTGGTATAGCTTTAGCCAATATGGCATTCAGTATCCTACCTTGATCTATACTGTTATATACAAGGTGAATGTTCATTACATAATTAACCGGTTGTGGTGGTAGTTCATGTCTTCTGAAGTTACCATCAGTATCCAACGTATATTGGGTTCTTCCCCATTGACCAAATTCACCAGGAATACATTGTACTGTTCTTACTACCATCCTAGCAAATTTCTTCTCTCCCATTTCAACTGGGCTAAGGTTACTCAACACATCTATACAAAAACCTTTATCACTAACCACCCTCTCTTGAGCTTTGACATAATCTGCATACCCCTGTTTGGTTCTGGGGAATTTTGTGATATCAGGCATATAGCCATAATTCACTGCTTCTAGTCTTAAGTTCTCAACTAAAGTTCTCTCTATTAATGTTTGAGTAATTGATAAACTAGTTTCAGCCATTGGGATTATAATTTTTTAAATGCTCGAACTCTCTGAGCAATAGACCTGTTTAAATATTGGGCTAACCCTCTATTACCACCGAGTTTCTCGTATGTTCTACTAAAGAATGGTCTGGCTGGAGTTCTCCCAGTTCCACCCTCTAAAAACCTTGCATATTCATCTACTGTTACCTGGTTAGCATACACTTCAGAGATCATGGCATTAGGAGGAATTATATCACGGGGGGTATTCTTTAAGATACCAACCTGTACCAACCCATATCTACCACCTTGAATCTTTCTTATAGACCCTAGTAAGTTACCCATCATATAACCAGCATGATCTGCTCTTTGATCACTTACATAGGTTTTTTTCTTGGCAGCGTATAGGGGAGAGTTTTCATCTATATGTATCTCAGCTCCACCAGTCCTAATATACTTCTTAAGTTGGTGGTAATACTTATCTGCAAATGAAGATTGTCCCTCTCTGACAGCGTTGGCAATTTCTGGACCCATGTTCATAAAACGATCAAGGGTATTGAGATCTCCCAATACCCTAATCTCTAAACTCCCAAAGCCTAGATTCTTATTCGATATTTTCCTATAATTAGGATCTTCACGTGCCATTATATCTCAGTGTTTTCTTTCTCGGCTCTTTTTAATATTAACCGATAAAGAAGTGGGTTATCACCTGCTTGAGCAACTGGTTTATCTCCAGAAGGCCTGTACTTAATACCATCAAGGTAAAAATAATCCCTAACAGAATCCATATCCATTGCAAGATCTTCTTCTGTTTCTCCACGAGTGTACCCCAACTCTTTAAGGTATTTGAGGTTGATGTAAACTACCACGTGTTCTTCATCAAAAGTACCGGTAGTAGTCTCAGTATTTAGAGGCCAATTCTTTATGGTATCATACATCACGAGAACTTTTATCTCTCGTTGTTCCCATTTAGAATTGTCATCTGTATTCTCACCGAACTGATTCATTGAGAAAAGGTAGTGATACCAAGTCAACTTATTCCTGAAAGCATCATGTCGGAATTTGTTGATAATGTTCTTATACCTATTCCAATTCTTAATACCTACGTAAGCCATGGAACCTCCTCCTGTTTCCAGTGAATTTTTGTACTCTTGGGCCAGATACCTTGAACCTGTTGTTGTACAGGCTTCTGTCATCATCACAATAGGGTACCTTAATACCTATCCTACTTGCCATAGAACAGATCCCCTTAAACAACATATCCATCACAGAACCATTTTGCCCATTTGAAGACAATAAATCTTTCAATGCTGTAGAGGTAGAATAGAACTCTACCTTAGTTGGGCCAGTCTCAATACTTTTAATATTTCCCCCATCAGGTTCTGAATCTGGGTCTACCTCTGTTTCTTTGTTTGTATTACTGCTTCCTCCTATGAAAGCTATGAATGATCCCATAGCAGCCATCTGGAAAGCATCATATACTACTAACTTCGCGATTAATGAGTTACACATATCCTCGAAGTTTTCGCAACGTAACTCCTCTGGAATTGATTTGAAGCCTGGCTCCATAAACAATTCCCAGTATTTCTTTTTACCTTGTACCCACTTAGAATCAAGGGCTAGGTTACCGGGAACCTCAAGGTCTATGTATTCATTAATTGTCATAAATCTACTTCAATCCAAACTTGTTCTTTTCTTTCGATAGCCTCATTGATTCTCTTGTTCAACTCATCTGAGTATTTCCTTGAGTTAACCAACTGGCCTTTCTTCTTATTCTCTCCCACCAATATACACCCCAAGGTATCCTTGATAGTATTACCTGGATGTATCATGATACCTGTAAATTGTGGTACCTTCTCCAAGTAAGGCATTACCCTTTTAAACTTAGAAGACATGGACATCACCACTTTATACTTACCAGCTGGGATAGCTGTTTCTCCATAGACCTTCTTTTCACTTTTCAGGTCTCTCACCTTATCCTCTAACGTATCAGAGAATTTCTCACCATCTACCATCAGAACTCCGATAGTATATGTGTCTTTTTTGTATAGCCTTTTAACTTCTAGCAACATTTTTGTATATATTATCTATGAACTCTGATCTTAATTGCTTGTAGAATATCTCTACGTTATTTTTAGCAACACGAGCACTATACCCGTCTTCGCAATATATTTGTTTCAACATTACTTCTTTCAATCTCTCTTTCCAATTCTCTGGGATAAAGAAGCTTAATGGAGAGCCTTTGAATTTAAAACTCAAGGCTCTCTCCCTATCATAAGCGACTATATTTGATGACAAAAGCTCAACTTTTTTCTCGACAGCTTCTCTGTTATCTATGTGATTATCCCTGATAATTTGCTCCAAGTAATCCACAACCCTTAATTGGCTTTTAGCAAAGAACATGTCAGATAGGTCATCCACTTGCCTAGAAGAGATTTCATCTGATACTCCCTCTACTAAAGTTCTCAGTAACTGGGTGTGGCCTTGTAAAAGGTTTCCTTGGTCAATTAGAGTATTTCTCAACTCAGTTAGCTGGTCAAGATACTCCCTATTGAAAGCATCTGATTTTCTATTGTCCCTTATCATGTTAATGAACATCACTATAAATCCTATAAATAGGATTGCCATGGCAACTACCATGGCTGATCGTTCATCAATTAACTTTGACATATTACCAACAGCATCTACTGTCTGTTGTAATCCTTCTTGTGGTGACAGTTGTAAAATCATTTTAGTTTGGTTATTAAAAAGATTGGGAGGAGTAGAAAAACCAGGCTAAAACTCCTCCCAAGTGGTGTGTGAAAGAACTCAATTATAATTTTTAAAGTCTCGTATCGTTAACTGATCTGATTAAATCCTTGTTCTATAGAAGAATTCTTTATTACTGAAAATTGGGCTTCATCATAATATACATTTAATAACCCCACGTAAAGTATGATTGTTTTACCATCTGTTTCAGTTAATTGATCCCATAGTCTTTCTATTGGAGCGTTAGCACCACTTTGAAAATTACCTCCTGACCCATGTGGATTTATAATAAATAATACTGGATAACCGTTAACCCATGTTCTATGGACAGTTACACAGCCCCCTAAAATAAATTGAGTATTAACACCTATATCGTATAATATACTTACAAGAGCCACGGGGTCTTCTACATTCTCAAATACTAATTCTTTGTTTAATAGCTCTAACATCTCCATTGGTCTATTTATTAGGTTAGTGGAAACACCTGATCTATGATATACTGGTAAAGCTTGTAATCTCCAATTATACAAGGTATCTTGAATATAAGAGGTTTGTCCTATATATGTAAATCTAAACCTAAAGTTATAGGATTTTACTGTCTGAGTAACTGTAACAGTGATAGTTTGTTCTGAGTCAAATCCAGGTAATAAAGCCTTTATAGTATAATTACCAGAATTTGACATTACACTTTTTGGTATACCCAAGATAGTACCTGAACCATCTACGTTAAAGTTTAATCTTCTCAGGTTACTAAAGGTGTGGATATATTCAATCCCATTTATAGTGAATTTATATCCAGTTGCACCTCCTCCCCTTATACTGGAATCTAATGATCTGTTCACGTAAAAATAAATCCAATCTCCACTAAGAGTATCTAAATCTACCTCAATAGTTGTAGCTTTAGTACCATTCGGTTTAACCCTGTTATCTGTACAATCAAACCTATCGGTTATCATCCCAGGTGAGTTCGTTCCCCCACTACAGATGAATACTCCACTATGTTTCAGGCTATTAATAGGTAAGAACCCAACCCCCAAGCTACCTATCATATTCCCTATATACCTATTAAAAACAATTTTTTTCTCGGCATCTGTCAATTTCCTATTCCATAAGACAAAATCCTGTATATAACCACACCACCAGTCTTCTGTAGTACGGATAGTTTGGAAACATCTCCCTAACCATATATTACCATCCCAACCTCTATCTCTATCATCATAATTCACATTACCTTTTTGAGCAGTGTTTAAGTATGTACCATGTCTATACCCATTTAAGTACATACCTCTGCCCTCAAGTGTACTATCAAACTCTAATAAGAGGTGCATCCATATATTTAAAGTTTGTTCCCATTGCCCATCACTTATACAGTATGAACTACCTACATTGGGACTTACTTGGTTTTTTGGATATTGTTGAAATTGGAATCCTTGAGATAAATCTCCATCCACTCTTGCTGCTACAGCGTAACCTAAACCCATAGAATTGTTACCAGATATAACCCCACCCAATAAACCATTTCTCGTAGTTTCTTGGGTAACCACTTGTGGATTTATAAGTACTGATATAGTAAATGGTCCCACTACTTTGGCTGCGGCATTCAAGGCTACAGCGAATTGTGATGCACATGCTAATGCTTTTCTACCATCTATACCCACTGTATAGTATGTTGTTCCAGTTGAACCTATTGGGTTATTACCATTACCAGAGTAATCTAATAAGTCATTGTTCAATGGCATCAATATGGTTGGATTTAAACCTATAATAGGATCATCTGGCCACACTTGTACCACCGTATTACCGGTGGTACATATTCCTATCTTCTTTATGGTTTTCTTTGCTCCTGTGGAATCTACTAACATCCCAGCTTTGAGCGATTGATTTGCTATCTTTATTCCCATAATCTTTTTATTTATCCTACTTCAAAATAGATGTTCCCTGCTGTACCAGTTGTGGGTAAGGTAGTTACCACATTCAAATGATAACCATCCCACTTATCTGAATCAGCTGCTTTACCTGTTGCTGCAAGAGCTCCAACCTCAGAGGCTGTATATGTAGGTTTAGTTACAGCTTTAGCCCAACTATAAACATCAGAAGCTGGCATTGAAGTTGGGAAGTCAGTGATTTGAGATTTGGTATGTGTATGAGCCGAGGGTGTAAAGGTTGATGGTTTTCCAGTTATAGAACCCCATGGTATTGCTGGTTTCACTACAGGAGGAGTCATCAACCGTGTTACACCAGATAGATCAGTTAAGAAACTTACTGTAACTCCAGATAACACAGTATCACATCCTAAGTAACCTCTATCTATCTCATTAACCCATACTTGTGGATAAGCCCATGAGTCACCAGGTGAACCTATTATAATGGCACAATGTTCATTATAATAACCTAACCTTACTGTATACTCATACCCTTCTATTGTACACGTGGTATGTACCCATCCAGAATTATCTGAGTTATTGAAATTATGACCCCAAATATGTATACGTGAAGATTTCCCAGTAGAGTAATGATATATTGTCACAATATAGTGGGCCATCGTTAGATCCCAACCGTGTGGAAGCTCTATTACTATTGCCCCAGTTTTAGTTGGTGCCTGATCTATATATCCTCCCAAATCATGGAATATAGCATTTTCTTCAAAAGAAGCGGGATCTAATCCCCTTATAGCTATCTGTTTACCAGCTATAAATCCCCTGGCATCACCTGAGGCTTTACTTATCTCAAAATCTGGTGTTATACCCATCATTGAATTGGCAGTAACACCGTTATGTAAATCCAACCCGGCGTGCCATCTCAACCTGGTTACTGCTTGTGCTGCCCAAATTGCAACACACTCATTATCTTGCATATCATAACCTATACCACCAAAATATGTAGAGGCAGTATCCTGCCTCAAGTTTATGGTTTTAGCACTACCAATATTGATATTCCCTTTCGAATATATACCTAATGGCGGTACTTTGGTATAATCTGCCCAATCATCTGATACCAATAAGTCCTTGACGTTAACCCCTTTAGCAGTATTTATACCAGCAGCGATACGACCTTCCCCACCTGAATAAGAATACCAACCAAAGTCTTCTTTTGATCCAATTTGTAACCCCCCTCTTGCTTGTATTAATCCTGCAATAATAGCAGATAAAGTTCTGCCAGTACCGTCGTAGAAATTGTATGAAACTATGGCTTTTCCATCCTGAGTACCTAACCCATTTCTACAGTTAAATTGTATGACTGTTTGAGTTTTATTAGCGAAATTAAACTCGTCATTATGAGATATCAAGACATTGTCTTGTGATCTAATAGCGAAATCTACATCTCGAGTTAACTCAGATACCTTACTTGGAATCGCTACTGAAACAGCTGCAGAACCATTGTAGGTTTCGGATTGGTACCCCGTGAATTTAAGGGCATAAGGATTAGGTAATGATCCAGGTATACTTGGAATTGTGGGCTTATTGTTTAAGTCATTGTAATCACCAGAAGTAGCTACAGTGGCAAATGTAGGTTTCCCTTGTAATGTTGCCCAAGTGGGATATGCTGGAAGGTTACCTTCATGGTAAAATTCTTTACCTGTATCATTTTGTATGGATGACGCTTTTAATATTAACTTAGATAATGTCCAGGATAACGTATTACCGATATTTAGTTGGTCATTTGTATCCAACCATATGATTTCCCTATTAACCCCACTTGAATCCTTGACAGAATATCCTTGATTGTTTGATACCACTGGCCTACCATTAGTATCAAACCCAAAATAACCTTTTCCGGTTAGTGGGTAGTATAAACCATCTGCATTAGTTTTTTCTAATGGGTTAGGTAGGTTGTATTTATCCCAGATTTCATAATAACTTCCATCATGTCCAATAGCCCACTTATCACGGGCATATCCAAATACCCCTAACTGAGAAGCTTGGGCATTTATGGCTTGTATAATACAATAATTATCAGCATCAGTAGACTGTAGTCTTAATTTGATATCTACATTTTGTTTTATTGTGACCTGTCCAGTTAAAGTGCCCCCCGTAAGTGGAAGATAATTATTTAGGTCAGTTGTACTTGCTGGAGAAGGAAGATTTGAGGCATCCCATATTTTGTAGTTAGTCCCGTTTCTATCGTGTAATAAGTCTTTATTACCACTTCTAATGATGGTCTCATTATTACTTACATTACCAATTACAAGATTGTTTTCATTATTAAAATATACTTGAGACAATATAGTTCCACTGGTGTTTTTCCATCTTAGTTGATTCCCATTATTGTAAGTTACATGGCCTGTCATGTTACCACCAGAAAGAGGCAGATATGAAGCCCTGATATCTGTTAAATCCTTCAGGATGTTATCAATGATATCCGGGTTGTTCTTTAACGCTTCTGCTAACTCCCCCAAAGTATCCAATACATCTGGAGCATCACCAATAAGGTCTTGGATTTTCTGAAGTACGAAATCTTCTGTGGCTTTGGCATCCCATGTATCTTTATCCTGTTTAGTTACGTGAACGTTTGCGTTTGCTATGTGAGTAAGTATAGGTTGAATCCTACTCAATTCTGATTGAGTGATTACATCCAGAGAAGTGTCATCTATGGGGTCTACAGAGATACATACCTTATCAACTTTGTTTGTTGACCAATCAGCGGGTTTAGTTACAACAGCTTCTCCCTCCCCATCAGGTAATTCTACATCTGGCATCTTAGATGTGGGAGTGAATACCATCTCTATGGTTAAGAAATTATTAGTAGAGGAATCCAAAGAAGTTGTATCTAATTCCACGTATCCACTATACATCCCAGCTAAATCTACAGTAAGTAGTGAAACTTCTCCCAATATTGTACCAGATTTACCATTCTTAATTGTGATTTTTAAAGAAGCCTGTTCATTCACTAGTGTATCAAAATCCATAGAACAATATAACTTGTTAGTTAATTTTATTCTATCCACTAGTGAACCAGTTAGGATTACCGTACCAACTACAGAGTTAGTTGTCCCAACCATCTCACTGTTCTGTTTTAAAATGATTGAGTTATTATCCCCCCCACAACAATTGGTCAGTCCAACTGAATAATCCCAGAATGGAGTTATGGGTCTACTACCAGTTCCGGTACTACCACTGTTATATATAGCCTTGATTGGGTTACTCATGTCAAGGATAGAGTAATTTACTCCAATTCGAGCAAGGTCTAGGATTTGTTGTATTTGTTCATATATTAATACCTCTCCATTGGATGTAGCAGAGGCTCCAGATTTCAATTTACTCTCTGACGTGTACTTGGGAATGATACCAGCTGCTGGAGTGGCAGATGCTCTACTCACGTCATAGAAATGTTCTTTAGGGTATAAACCGGTAACTGTATCAGAGGCTAATGGTATCTCAAATCCAGTACCAGCAGTATTGGTTATGGTTGCCTTCTTATTGGGCTCACTATATGAATAAGCCAAGTTAACCCACCACATCGTTTTTCCGATAATTCTCCATTGAGAACCATCTTTCATCACCACATCACATGAGGTGAAGTTTTGTCCTGTCACAGCATCTGTGATGGTTGTAGTGGGAGTTGCTAATTTACTCACGTAAAATACTGCCCCGTCTTTCTGGCTGTTTATGTCTGGTATTCCAGCAGAGTTACCAGCTTCTCCAACAAAGTGTAATACTTTACCCATGTCTCCGATAGTGGAATCTACTAGGTCAAGTACTGCCTTTTGGATTGTAGCCCTATAATACTTACCATCTGCTCCCATAACAAGTATCTCATCATTAGCTACCACGCTATTTTTCGAGCCTTGTCTACTTATTATGGTATCGATGTAAGCTTTTACTATCTTGTTAGAGATTGCCTTTGTAGAGGTATCTGACAGGGTTTGGTCCACAATCTCGGGATGAGCATTGGGATCCTTCATGTGGTTAATTAACTCTTGTCCAATCTCCTCTCCTGAAGTTTCAAGGTCATTGATTTGGTTTTGTAAATCAACATCTTTAGCATCTAACCTAGCTATCTCACTATCATGTTTTGATTCTAGGTTATCTAAAGCCTCTTGAGTGGCAGTAGATATGGGTTTATCTAAGTCTGAAGTGTTATCTACATTTCCAAGGCCAACATCAGCCTTGTTTAACCAAATATCTTTATCTAAAGCATACCCATTCACTTTTCTTGTGATAGGAACATACTTCAGTAACTCTTTATATACTTGATCACCCGTAACAAATCCTTGTGAATCCTGAACTACAGAACCACTGAAATATTCTTTAATTTGGTTAGGTGTTAATATCTCTGGTTCAGGTAGTTTACCTTGAACCATCAACATCTCTTCTCCTGTTAGTGGCATCCCAATATTAGGGAAACTATCAGGAAATATTACATGGTCTCTTCCGCCAATGGGTTCAGTAGCTCGGCTACTTCTTAAGAAATAAGGAATGAACGGCTCATCAGAAGAAGGTTCTATTGGATATTTTGAATTATTCTTAAAATTACTCATGGCTTTAAGACTTAAAACGAGAAACCGAGTTAACTGACAAGAGCAACTCGGTTTCTTACGCATGTAATTAGAAATAAAATATTACTTCTCTCCCTCTTCAGGGTCTTCTTCGGAATTTTTTTCGAGCTGATAAGCATAATCTAATTTTTCTTCGAAACTCATAGCCTTGTAAGCTTTCTGCTCTTTCTTCTCAAGGTCATAGGTTTCCAGGATGTACTTATCCAATTCGGTTTCGTCTTTTGCAAAGACATCTTCTTTACCGGTGGAGAGTAACTCGATACGTAGTTGAGAAATTGCTTTCTCTTTCTCGAGGGCAGAAACTCTTTCCAAAGCTTCAGTAAGAAGTTGTGATTTCTCCGAGTTCTCATTTCTCAGTGATTCCACCTCTGCAAGAATCTCAGATACATCTTCTTTCTCTACGGTTACTCCTTGTGGTTTCTCTTGGCCCATCTTTTTCATGTAAGCCTCTACCTCTTCTGGAGTTGCTATACGGATATGGCCATTACCAAGTGCTGTCATGAATGTACCATCCATCATAGCTTTATCCGGAAATTCTTTTATTTCACCGGGAAGGAGTTTGAATCTTAAGGTTGAAGAATAAAAGCTTGCGGCCTTGGCTCCTAATCTAGCGTATTGTTTTGCCATAATTATAATAATCTTGTTTATACTCTAAATATTTACTAGAAATAAGAATAGGGAGAGAATTTTCCCTCCCTAAAACTCATTTTAGTTTTTCAACTCAACGATTTGTTTTGAGTTGATATCGAAAGCAGCCGGGAATCCGTTATCAACAAAGTCTTTGGTCTTATCCAAGATAATAACTGAATCTCTCCAAAGCTTAGCAAACCCAACTTGCAATGAAGCATAGAAAGCCTCGGTTTGGTTGGAAACTATTCTCTCTGACTCAACCTTCAACGGGAACCCGTTCAATTTCAACAAACCTGCTGATTTATCAAGCATAAGGATTTGATCTTCATCAACTCCACCATGGATGAAGAAATCAAGGTTTTGAGGAATTGGAGTTTTGATGTTCAGGTTAGCCCGAGTTGTACCTGATTCACGTTGACTGAATTCCGGAAGATCTAAGACATCAATTGCCATCTCCTCACCACCAATCAATGTAGAGGGGGTACGTCCAAGACGAGACATACGAACCAAGATTTTCAAAAGGTCACGATATGCAACGGTACCCACTGTCTTAACTCCGATAACCGGAGCAGCTTCTGAACCGTCTTTCTGTTCTCCATTGATTGCACACTCAATTGCTAATCCATCAACCACGTGACCAAGCAATACCCCGAAATCTTCCAAGAAAATGGAAACAAGGTTCAGAGATGAATACATCTTGATTTCATCGGTAAGAGAAATACCACGTCCAATCTTGAACATAGTGTATTCTTTCTGACCGAAAGAAACAGCTCCCAACGGAATTGTCTCAGCTTCATTTACTTTACGAGGAGCAGCATCTGACATATTGATGTACGGTACTTTCATTACAGGGCCAGACATTTGCTCTTCTCCACGAATGATGTTCGGATAAATAGGTGCTCCCCGATATCCTTTTCTCAATGCTGCACGGAAGATTTCCGGAACGATCCAACGGATTTGGTCAACCTCTGCCTGATTCAAAATCATGGCAACGGTATCCTGATTCGGGTTGATTCCCATCTTGTACAAGTAGGAATCAAACTCCATATTGTATTTCAGTTTGATGTAATCCTCAACCAACACATCGTTGGGTCTTTGAGCATCAAAACGTAAGGCATTCAACTCATCGAATACCGTCTTAACTTCTTGGCGGAGTTTGGTTCTCTCAGCCTTTTGTTCTGCTGTTAATTCAATAGCCATTTTATTTGGTATTATAAAGTTTTACATTTGATTACGCTACCGTAATAGGAGCGTCCAACACTAATACTCTAACCTCTGCTTGGTTAGCTTCTGCTTTCTCCATTGCAATAGCAACGGCAGCTCCGAGTGCAACCTTGGTAATACCCATGTGATTGTATGCAAGGATGTCTGATTCGTCTTTTGCAGTGTTAGCTTTCACTAAAGATACCAACACAGCATCACCAGCATTCAAAGCTTCTCCGGCGATAGCATAAATCATCACGTGTGAAACCAGGATTGATACTGTAGTAAGTGCGTTAGCAACTGCACCATCCAAAAGATTGATTCCCAAGAATACTCCACCAGTAGGAGCATAGGCTTTGATTGTACCTTCTTGGGTTAACATTACGGGTTGTCCCGGAAGAATCGGGTCTGTTTGGGCTGCATCTACGATAAATTGGTTAGCCAATTTATCCTGTTCTCTTTTGTAAATCGCGGTAAACGAAAGTCCACCAAATTGGTCTCCGTACATAATTGTCTATTTTTATTTGTTATTAATTTCCTGCAATTAAACTAAGTTAAGGTCTGGAAGTTTATTTTACTTCACCTTTGAAATCTCTCCGGTAAATCAATTCTTCCTTGATACTCTCGAAAGAACGAGTTTCTTTGTCATTCTTTTTATCGTTGTCATTTGAGTTGGATTTGAAAGAAGAACGAGAAATGTCATGGCCTCCACAATTCTTACAAGTCAACGGAGCATCTTTCTCCAACTGAGCTTGATATTGGTTGAGCATTGATTTTGCTTCTTTGGCATCGGCTTTGTTGATAAGAGCAACAATAGCTTCATCCTCAGTTTTACCCTCTTCCAATGTCATCTTGTAAAGGTTGATAGCCTCTTCTCTCAATTCTTTCAGATGATCTTCACCAATCTGAATAAACTCTGCTTTCTCTTTCAGAGCTCTCAACTCGGTTAATTCCGTAGTCATTGCGTTGAATGACTCTTGAATCTTATCCCAACCGGTAACATCACCTAACTTCAATGAAGCAGGGTCTACCAGTTTATCCATGTTCGCCTTGAAAGCCTCCAAGGTAGTTTTAAAGTTCTCAGTGGTCATTCCTGATAAACCCAAAGCCTGAGAAGCTAAATTAATGATTTCTTCTGGGGTCATAACTTTTTGATTATTTTGGTTATTGTTAATTCTGAATAGTCCATTGAAAGAGTTTGTCTCTTCATTTAGAACAGACTTAAGGTTCCTCCAATCTACATTGTAAGCAAAATTGGTCTGGTCTACTTTTACTGACTGTTTCTCAGCAAAGTTCGGTAACACTATCTTACCATTCTCATCAAGCTTCTTTGCAAAAGGGTCTGCTCCGTGAGGGACTAAAGATAACTCCATGTAATAAACTATCTCAGTAGCTATCTTACGAACGAGTTGTCCTTTCTCATCATATGTACCCATTTTCTCATAAAATTCCCATTTTTTCTCAAATGAGTGAGAGGGTTTCCACCGGTAAACAACAGTACATGATACTGAGTGAATTGATGGAGGAGTCATATTCAAACCCCTTGCAATATTGGGATGAGATTTGGCATCAATCTTTAAACGAGCGTTAATTCCAGCCGGAATAGTTTTGTCACCCACTTTATAAGACTCTTGCCAAACATTATCTACTACTGCTCCCAGCTCATTACCCACTTGCATATCATGGTTAGGGTATATGGATTGTCCAACCATAAGTCCCATAGATTTCTTAAGGACATCAACTGGAAACTCAATCAACCCCCTATCAGAAATAACAACTGTGTTAGATAACATCCGGAATAATGGTTGAATGAACTCACCCTCTTTTGCAGTGAAATCTTCTTCCTTTGCTTCAGGGTAATAAGTGTTAAACGCAGGTGAGTCATTCCAGAATCCAAACCTTGATTGATCTTTCATGTTTTTACCCAGCTCCTCTTTTAAGGGAAGTTGGGTCGGTATATTAGATGCAATCAGAGATCGAATCCCACAAAGTGTAACCTGCTCTTCATAAATATCTCTCATGTTATTTCATTTTTGGTTGTGGTTTATTTTTTTCACGAGTTCTCTTATCTGACTCGTCTTTCTCTTTCTCTCTAGTTTGTTGAGCTCCATTCTCTTCAATGGGTGCTCTCGGTTCTTTCTCAGCTGGAGCATCATATCCTAACTCATCAGCAGCTTGCTCTTGAGATATAATACCCATCTGATACTTATTAGATGTATTCCTGATCTTGTACTCGTTGGCTTGTTCTGTTTTCAGGATATCAGTGATTGTTGAAGGATTAAACTCTACCTTCAGAGTTTTAAAATTAAACCCAGCTAACAATAACTCATACCTATAACCTATCTCCAAGTCTGCAGCCACTATACTTTGTACCGCTCTAAGTTGAGATAACATCTTGGTAAAGATGATACTTAACCCAGTTTCAGTTCCACCGGTAGTGTTTAACCCCATGAATGTTCCAGGATACTTCAATGAGTTCGCTACTTTTCTTTGAGCCTCTGAGTATAACTCAGATACTCCATTCATATCTTTAGTAGCGGTATGGAAATTAAACTCATGATCATCCTGAAAGCCTGTTACTACCCCATTAGATACTCCCTTCATAATCTCCCTTTGGGTTTTCAGTAGGAAACCATCTAACTTGGATATGTAAGCGTTATCACTCTCACCGTCTTCTTGTGTTGGTTTAGCAACCTTAACTTCAAGAAATCCCACTAATCCCATAAGAGTTAACAGGTTATCAACGTTTTGGTCCATACGGTATAACTTGGCTATTGTTCTCAAAGCCGGTAACCAAGGTGGAATACCATAAGGAACTTCTGAATATCCGTTGATGGCAAAGTACTTATAGGTCTTTGGGTTTAACTTCATGTAAAAATCTTTTACATTACTTCCAATGGGTGTATCACCCTTAGTACCCACTATGTATTGATATGGGAAATATCTTTGCTTCCTTTTGTCATACACCCAACGAATATTCTCGGGTTCAACCATGAAGCAGGATTTAATTCCTTTTAAATCATTGTCTATAACCCATTCATTGGATATACAACCTGTAAGGTAAGCTTGAGCTATAAGCTTACTAACAAAGTTGTCAGTGTTGGCTATACCATCAACCCATGTTTTACATTTCTCGTTTAGATGATCTCTCATCTTCTTTACCTGGTCAGCTGGAACCTGTGGGTCAAATTTTATCTTGTGCCCAGTATTGGTCAGTAAAACCAAATCGTTCAGGGCTAAAGATAAATTGTCATCAAGCATAGCTAACTTTCTGATCTGCGGAAGTACCTTCAAGATAAGTTCTGGTACAATGAGCTTCTTGTTTGGAGATAGCTCATTGACAACAAAATCCCCACCAATATCCAAATAACTATCCCTACCTGCTGATAAGGATTTTGGGTTGGTAGAGACATCCGTTACAGAACCTCCTGCAAGGGCTTTGTCTTTTAGCTTTACCATATTAAATCGGATTTGTTACTAAGTTTTTCTTACCTTTTCTGATATAGTTAGTTATGGCTTCAGCCATTATGCAGTCATCTGTGTATACTGCATCATCATCGTAGATGTTATCATCGTTTGCCTTATCTTTACCCATTGCCACTGGCCTATTTCTGGAATCGAATATGAATGTATATGACTCATCCACAAAGAATTTGTTACATATATTCACTTGGTCAAAACGGATATCTTCTTCTAACTCATCTATAATAATTGGTCTAGTGGATGTGGTTGTATACCAACCAGGGATATCTTCTACCTCGGGCTTACTTTTACCTTTCTTTTTCAAGAGTTTTTTAGCGTAATACAAGTTAGGATAACCATGGTCCTGAATCTTTGATGTTACTGCCAACCCAATATCATTTGATTCTGGTGCTATCAGTGCATTGTTGAAACGTTTACCGGTGTGCATGAGGAGGTTTGCATACTTAGAAGGATTTATCTTCCCCCTAAAATAAGCTAACTCCTCCCCATACCGGTTCATAACAGAAAATGCAGAATAGTCGTTTGCTCTACCGATAGCAACGTCTGCTCCGATAAAGCATCTCTCACCAGGTTTGGCGAAACGTCTTATAAATAGCTTCCCATTCTGTTCAATGGAAAGGTAATCATCTGGATAAGGTAAACATTCTTCTATAGCCCTTATACAATTCAAATCGAATACTGTGTTACCTGAAGATAGGAAGTCACCGTCAATCTCCTGTGCTGTTCTCCTTGGACCCAATGACTTAGCCATCGAGTTATACCACTCCTCGTTTCTTTCAGGGTGCATTTGCCAGTATAACCGAATGGCGTTAAAGTAACTATCTCCATTCTTGGCATCAACCCATTGTTTGTGGAAGAAATTTCCAACTCCCATTGGCGTGTTATGGTTGATATACAGGGAGTTACATATATATGATTGGTCCTCTTCAACTGAAATATCGTAAATGTTTTCATAAGTCACATTTACTAATTTCAGCTTAGATATATTTACCTTAGTTACTCTTCTATTGTTTATAACCCTACTAACATAAGATTTATTTACCCTCAACCCCAACTCATCCTCAATCTCTTTTATGATTATTTTTGATGAACCATAAGAATTACCATACTTCTGATATTTCTCTTTTATCTTCCCTATCAATAGGATATCTGGAAATTTATCTCCTACACTCGGAGCAACTTTAAATGTTGGTGATAAATTCACCACTCTTTTAGTGTTTTCTGATTGAGAAATTATCTGCAAGTTAGTTACATAGTTATGTGCATGGTTACAATCAATATGATCCACTACGTAACCTTCTGGGATATCCCCTATAAATAATTTTGCTACTAACCCAGATAATGAGAAATTCTTACTTTCTCCTTTCTCCCAAAGTTTTACTCTATAATAACCGGAATTACCAAGCATTGGTTCCTTCTCTATTAAAGAATCACCATCCTTGATATAGAGTTTTCCCCAGTTGGATAACATGTATTTTGGATACCCAGGAATATTCTTGAATACCTCTATACTTGGCTTCTCAGTTTTCTCATTCTCTAATTTCTTAAAGCCAGTATCGAAAGTGATTATATTTGACCCTTCTCTAACTATTCTACCAACTGATCTCCAACCTTGTGTTGTGTATAACTTGTGAGCTGGTGTACATCTCAACTTATTACCATACTCATCCTCTACTTCCCAGGTCTTAAGCACTCCCTTGTTCACTGAATGGGTTACCTTTCTCCAATTACCAGTATGTGATAATACCTCTATCCCCAAATAAGATATGTCCTGTATCCCAATTTCTTTTGGGCAAACAGTATCTATTCTCAATGGCCCATTCTTTGTAACTATCTCTGTATCACCAGTTACGCAAGAGTTTAGGATAGCCGATCCCCCAGTGTTGTGATTTACAAAGCCATCTGCTGATATATAGCTATGATCTCCCTCTACCTGTATATCATATATGGGTTCTATGGTTTTTTTAACTAATGTTAGTTTAGAAATATACACTCTACCACCTCTTTCTTCAAAAATCCTTTTTACAAACTTACTAGCTTGTAAATTATCTGGATATACCTCATTGGCTATTTCTTTGTATGAATACCCCCGTTTACGCATCTCTAGAATCTTACCTCTTTTAACCAAATCTGGTAACCTATCCCCAGATATAGGGTTTAAATATAATCCAAGATTCTCTTTATACGCTTTTTCTATATTCTCTTTCGGAGTAACATACCTAAGGTTAGTTATATAGTTATGGGATTTATCATTATCTATATGGTCCACTTGATACCCATTGGGTTTTTGTCCTAAAAACGCTTCTGCAACTAATACGTGTACATTTCTTTGAAATAATTTACTTTTCCCTTGGTTTTTACAATCACCAGTTTCTCTTTTTGTACCATAACTTAACCCAACCCTAAAATAACCAGATTTATTTTTCCTTTGAGCTACTTTAGTTAAGTTACCTTTCTTTTTTCTATATACATTACCCAAGTTAGATATATAAAAATCAGGGAAATCTTTTATGGGCTTTATCTCCTCTACTAAGGGTGGTTTAGTTATTGTGTTTACATCTCCAAAATCTTTTATTTTAGTATCAACCCCAACTATATTTAAATCTTCCTCAATTATCTCTCTTACTGTTTTCCACCCACTTGTTGTAAATAACCTATGTGCTGGAGTATATCCACCTATATTACCATGGGTATCTTCTACATACCAAGTTTCAAGATTACCCTTATTTTGAGTATGTGTAATTTTTCTCCAATTACCCTCATGTGTTAGAGTATAAACCTCTTCCGAAGAAATTTCTTTTACACCCCGTTCTTTAGGACATATACTCCCTAGTTCTATTACCTTAGTATATAACCTAAATTTCTCTTTCCCATTAATTTTACCTAACGAGATTTTTTTCTGGTAAAGTATTGGTGTAGAATAAATTGCGCAACTTAAAGTGGGGAATGCTGCTGCCCAAATCCTATCTGCCCATCTTACAATTGCTGCCTCGTCTATCACAAGAAGAGAAACTGCCTCTGAACGACCAGCTTCTTCCGTTGTGGGTACTGATGTTATGGATGACCCATTAACAAATTCCAATACTGTAGCAGTACCGAAAGAATCTCCACGTATTTGTGTTACAGGTGTTTGTAACCATTCAGGCAGGTTTTTGTACATGTACTTAATCCTTTTCAGAACTCTCTTTGCAACCATATCCTTGATTGAAATAATCTGGATATTCTTGTTGTCATTAAACATGGCTAACCATAAGCAAAAGAAAGCGATAAGCTCTGTTAAACCTGCCTGACGGAACTTTAGTATGATATTGAAACGGTTGTTCAAGAAATTCCAGAGAACTGCTCTCTGGTATTCGTATAGGTTGAACTTAACTTTACCCTTAACTGGGTGAATGATATACACAAAGTTTGCAAAGTAGAATGGGTTTACCTTGCATGTCCTATATATCTCGAATTGTTCCCTCGTAAGAGTTACTATCTTTTTCTCCATATCCTAAACTTTAACCCAACCTCTAATCTTGGTTTTTCGTTAAACAATAGAACCTCAGAAGCCCGGAGAAAAGCGAATGAGTTGTTATCAAACCGAAAATCTAACTGAAACTCTCCGAATGGCTTTTTGTGTAAAAAATCTAAACCGAAAACAAGAGTATGAGAAAGCCTTGGCTCCTGAGGTCTGTATTTTGTTTTTGAATATCCCATAACTCCTGATGACCAACGATAGTTGTAATCCTGGTAATACAGGTTGTAATGTTCCGAGTAAACTTGTCCGTTAATTCCGAGAAGAGAAAGGTTAAGTGAATCTCTGAATAAACTCATCTCCACTAACTTTGGGTTTTGGGGATAGAGCTTTAGGAAATTCTCTGAAATCTCTATCTCTTCCTGTAATCCTTGGATAATGAAACTGTAATGAAGACTGTCCTTCAAAATCCTTAATTCCAATTCCTTGATTCTGGATGAATCTTCCTGGTAAATCGTAACTCTATCAGGTTTCAGTGTATCTCTGATGATTTGGATTTCAGGATAAGGTTTTGGAAAGAAGACTGTATCTGTAACCACCTTTACATGGGGATTCGATGATTCAGATTTGTTTGATCTGAATCCGAGATAAAAGGTTAAAGCCAGTATCCCAATGATGGTTATGATTTTGATCGTTGTCTTCATCTCTATTTCCTGTTTGGTTTCAGTGTATTAGAACCTCGAAAGATATAGGAATGTTAAAAACTGTTTATTCGGATTACATTTCATGTTAAAAAGTATTTAACTTATTCACTTTCAATTAGTTGAATGTGTCTTTGAAGGACTTATATCTTTAGATATAAGGACTTTAAAGTATCTTATACTCTAAGCTTAGAGATAGAGTCCAAAAATTAACCCTTCTAAATTAACCCCCTATAATCCCCCTAATAAAGGTTTCCCTAATAAAAAGGGGATAGGATGGATAACTACTTGATACTCAATTTCTTATGATTATAAATCCACTTTAAGGCCCATAACATCCATAACCCAACCTCATAAGGAGGGCATTTAGCCACGGTTGTCCTACCCTTGTTTATCCAGTATCCCATATCTCGGTTTGAATATTTTTTGTAGGCCACTATCCTGAATGAGTCTGGGATACCCTGTATCCTTGCTAATTCTCTTGGGCTCATTTGGTATCCTCTTGGGTTGAATTGTCGGTTAGATTTTCTGGCCACTTGTGGGTATTCAGAAGGTATATTTCGGTAAACACCAGGGGCTGAGGTGTATTTCCTGTCTTGAGTCAAAAACCTCTTCTGAGTTATGTCTTTTTCCCAGTATTTTTTGATATCCACTAATGACATCTTTTTACCTGCATAAATGGTTATCACTGAATCTAGCGGTTCTGTTATATGGCCAGTTCTAAAATTGTAATTTTTCCCAGACAATCCTTTCAGTAATTCTTTGGTAGTTTTGATTGGGTATTCTGGTTGTTTTGTGATATGTTTCCATATTAGCTTATGGTTGATTTTGAAATCTTTACATATACCCATTACGATTAGCCTAACTCTACCTACTTGTGAATTCCCAAAGAAAGTCACTGACTTCACTAAAAAATGTAAATGGTAGTCTTCTTTTAACCAATCTATTGATTCAATGTATGGCCTTGATTTAGGCAGATTTTCCATGAAAAAGATTTCAGGTTTTGATTCTCTTATTTGGTTAAAAAAGGCAGTAAATGATTCATTATTAAGAGGGTCTGATAATTTCTTAGCCCTTGTCAAAGCCATCATTGATGATGACCCACAATCTGGTGCCCCTACAATTACCTGAGCGGGTACAATTTCTGATGGTTGTATGTGGTTATACAATTTTACTCTTTTCCCAAAATTTGTTCTCCATTGAACATCATTTGGGGTGGAGAACAGAGCTCTCGGCTCAATGTTAGCCACTAGGTATTCTTTCATTGGGTATAACCATGAACCATTACCACCACACACTGACAAAATCTTGGGTTTTAATTTCTTGTGTTTCATATTAATTGTTTTTATTTTGCCATAGTTGGTATTGCCAAATCTATCATTTGGATGGGTAAATATTGAATCTAGAAGAAAATTATTGAGTAAAAGCTAAATTAATTCATTAGCCCTAAAAAGTTTAAACTAGATAACTCTTTCTATCTTGGTTCTAATAATCCTAAAATCAAACAAATGGAAACAGAATTTAAAAATAGGCAGGATTTAGTGGATTACTTTGAGAATCTCCCAAGGATGTTATACATTGTTATGGGTGATAAACGAGTTACTTTACACTCATATAAATTCGCAAGGTTAATCCTTTTCTCTATAGGTGCTGAAATGCACAGAGATGGTAAGTTAGATTTACTTGCATACACCAAATTAACTCGGATGTATTCTCAAGATTTCATTGATCATCAAGGAGGAATCAACAGACAAGAATATCAATATGATGATAAGGAAATGGATTTTATTGAGGAGATGGTATCTCTATTCTCACTCGAGATATTGAAAGCTAGGTTTATATCTGATGTACAGTTCAGAATCCTATTATGCAATGAGAACGTGATAGATATTATACTCCAATGAGAAAGTGTAAAGATAAAAGAATGTATGAACCCCATGTACAGGTTTTGAAGTATATACTTGATTTAGACCAAGATCCATTTTGTAGTTTTGTTTTACCTGATTGTACAAGGAACAATCTGATAAACCTGGACAGAGTGGATTATAGTATAACTGGGATAAGGGTTATAGATGAAACTTACATGTGGCAGGATATAGAGGTTGATGGTAAGTTACACATAACAAGCCCGCTTTACATAGAAACTATTACAGAATACAACAAATATTTAAAACACATATCAAAAGAGATGGCAGTAAATTACGAAATAGGGGATTTAAAACCAGTAGATTTCAAGGAAGCTAACAGATTATTACAAGGTAGTGATAATGACATAGAACCCTTGAAAGTTTATAACAATGGTACAATGTCAGTATCATGTTGGAAAATAACATTTAGAGATGTACTTAGGTTATTATTTAATCCTAAGAAAAGATATATTTGGATGGGTGTAAAAGCTGGACAATCACAACCTCCAGTATGGTTAACCACCAGATACCCGTTCAAATAGATTCCCATGAGTGTTAGATTTTACCCAGACTTTTACAGGAGTCTGGGTTTTCTTTGCGTGAACTAATTTAAAATAAACAAGTTATGGAAATTCCAAAGAACCTACAAAAGTATCACAGTTATATATGTAATAGCTTACAAAGGCTTAAAGATATGAAGTTAAAGCCTAAACAGATGAAAAAAGAAACTGTGGGTGTAGAGATAGAGTGTTATAAATGTGGTAAATCATTTAAGATGGTTTTCACTATTGCAGAGTGGGCAGCATACCTTGATACTCAAAGAAAACTGATAGAAGAGAAAGGTATTGTGATGAGTGATCAAGACACAGTGTCTATGTTCAGATACAAGAACATGAGATTTTTGAAACACCTATTCCTTGAATGTTGTGAATCCTGTTTACAGGAAGAAGAAAGGATTCAGGTAGATGGGTTAATGTCACTTGAGAATAACATCAAATTAATTCTCGGAACCTATGAAAAAGGAAAAGAAGAATACGAGAGAGCACCCATTACAAGTTTACTGTAAAACCTGTGGTAAACTGTTAGTAGAGGTAGAAGCTGATTGGTATCAGTTTAACTGGTATTACTCTCCTTTAGAGATAAGACCACCATTAAGAGAACTGTTTCCTGGGATTACCCACGAGCAGTTCTTGGGTTTGAAATACAGGAAATGTGAGCAATGCAGGAAACAAAAGAAACAAGGGATTTGCATTTAGTAAAACGGGATATTATATTTGCATTATAATTAAATAATAAAAATATGGTTATTAAGACTTTACTGAAATTGATTATCCTAATCCCCACTTTAAAAATCTTAAAATGGTGGTACAGGGGATTTAATATGTTTATTTGGGTTGGATGTGGCATCACATTTAGTTTTGCAAGGGTATCTGGAAATATGGATTTACTAGATAAAGAGTGGTATAAAACACTCACAGAGGTTTTGGGTTTCAGTTTATACATGGTACTCCATGTATTATGGATATTAGCTATCAGGGAATTAATCATTAAATTATAATATGTTACAATACTTAGAATTATTAAAGAAAGTCCATGTTTTAGGGACTTATAGAAAGCCGGCAAGAGAAGGGATGCCGGCTTCTAAGAATTTATTCGGTGAGATGATGGAAATTGATTTACGTGATGGGTTTCCATTATTAACTACTAAAAAGATGGCTTGGAATGCTATCAGGGTAGAGTTATTATGGTTCTTGAGAGGAATACCAAACCTAAGGTATTTATGGAGATATAATGTACATATCTGGGACCAAGATGCTTATAGGTTTTACAAGAGAAAATGTGAGACTTATACGAGGACTCCATTATCTTATGATGGTTGGTTAGAGAGATTATGGGCTATGAGAAATGGTTCTTTCTGGGAAAGAAATCGGGACTTTGACAAGATGACTTATATGGGAGCAGTTTACCCTGCTCAGTGGAGGGGTACATTTGTTTTTGGTGGGTCTTCTCATACTGACCAAATCCTATATATGATAGAGAATATCCGGAATAATCCTACTAGTAGGTACCATATAGTTGATGCTTGGAATCCCATGGATATTTATCTGAATAAGGGAAATTCAGTATTGGCTTTACCCCCATGTCACATGAGCCACCAAATTTTGGTAGATGTGGAGAATAACGAGTTTGACATGCTCATGTACCAGAGAAGTGCAGACATCTTCTTGGGAGTTCCATTTAATATAGCTAGTTATGCTTTGCTATGTGAATTCTATAGCATGATGACTGGATATAAACCTAGGTATCTCAAAATGGTTTTTGGAAGCGTTGATTTATATGAAACTCATTTTGAGCAAGCAAGAATACAATTAAACCGAGATCCTAAACCATTACCTAGATTAAAACTATTACCGAATGAGAATGGTGTTATGGATAGGGTGATTGAATTCAATATGAAGGCTAAAGAGTACTATGATAACCCTACTCATTCGAAGTTAGATGAAGTGATCAATGTATTACAACCTTCAGACTTTGAGTTAGTGGGTTATGACCCATATCCCGCAATAAAAGGGAAACTAGATACTGGATTGGGAATCTAATGTAATGTGTTATAGAGGCATTGTTATTTATACTGTATCTAAGTTTTGAATTTAAACGACAAAGGGGACCGTCGAGATGACAGACCCCTTCTTTTTTGTGATTAAGATAATCTTTTCCACCAACCGAAAGTCTCATACTGTCTTTGTAAGCTACATGGTTTATCCCACGTTTCTTGGATCCAGTATGCTTGTCTTTCGAACCCAACTTTCCTATAAGCTTTATCAACTCCTTCTTTAATAATCCAATACAACCACTCCACTAAGTAAATGATATAGTAAAGAGTGAATGGTACAAGGATTAATAACAACATCCACCAACTCTTAATCTCAAAGGCGAATAGAATAAAAGTGACCAAGATTCCTATACCTAACCCAAGACCCACACAATCTTTGTATTGTTGGACATGACACCACTCATGTTTTATAGACCGCCCATTGAGTGAAGAGTGCTCAGTGATAACGAATCCGAATAACATCATGGTGGCAAATCCATTTAGAAAAGTAAGGACCTTAGCTAAACCCGAGTTATAGTAAATCTTCATAACTATTGTTTTACAGGTTTGATGTACTTGTCATAGAACATCTTTGCCCACCAACCAATCACTGCTCCCGCTGCAAATGATACCAGAGCGTTAACTGATACCCAGAAAGGAGCACACTTTACAAATACTAACGCTACGATTACGATAGCTGCTACCGCAACCCAAAATAAAATTTTCTTTTTCATGATAAGAATTTATTTAGTTAACGAATGGATCTTCATTTGAGAATACCTGTACATTACCATTTACCATAAATATGGCTTGTATGGTTAATTTCCTTGAAAGGAGCATAGCACTACTCAATATTCTCCCTTGGTTTGCTGATAGTGGGGCTTGTTTATCAGTTGAACCAAGGTGATCTCTACTATATTACCCATAGTGATTTGAGCAAATACTCTCTCGTTTGTTACAACTGGAAAGATATTTAGCTCTCCATTATAAATTTCTAGCTTACAAATCATAGTAAATTATATTTTTCCTATTACTGCATATTTTACTTCTAGAATATTAGAGAATACACCTATGATTGAGGTCTCAACATTCTCAGCCTCTGATACAGTTACTTGCATCACTTGGATATCATAAACTCCATCCATATCCTTCGTCTCATCAGGTGATAAGTTTATGAGGAGTTTGTTTCCATTCACTTCCATTTTCCCATACTGAAGGTCTGGGTATTCTGGAATTGGGTCTAAAATCAATGGCATGGGATTCTGGTAAATGGCTACAACCTGTGAACCTTGAGCCACTACAACTCTCATTACCTTGTCTTCTAACGTGATTGGGGTGATTCCATCATCCTCATACATAGCAAGAACTAATCTGACAGTCTCACCTGTATGGATTGTGTGTTTGTTAATACAACTGTTCATTTCGTTAATATTTTAGTTTATATGATGATACAATATGGTCTGGACAACCTACATGGGATAAAATAGAGCCCTAGTAATGTTACAAGTGTACTTACTTCCCACTAATACATATAAATTAAAACCAGGACTATGAAGTCAGTAGAAGAGTATTTTTATTTATATTATGACTTAAAGGATGAGATGATAAGATTATCTAAGGAAGGTAATGATATAAGAAAAGCTTTTATCACCAAAATTTACTGTGTCCCAAAGAGTGAGGTTAAGAGTAATTACAATGACCTGAAGAAAAATAGTGAGAGTTTTTAAACAGGATGGGTTTTGGGCAAAGGCTTCAAGAAAGAGAAATGGGATTTTAAGGATAGTGGTATTTTTCAAAAAACCAAGTATAATAGTTAGGATATTGATATGAAATTTAAAGTTTTAATCAAGTATTTAGACATTGACTGGAAGAAGGTGAGTTTCACAGTCAATTCAACCGCACTTTTGTTTCACCTTATAAAAAGTATTTATAGTATGGCTTTAAAATGGACAAGGTCTTAGGTGATATCCTAAAAGAAAGGTTCCCAGATTACCCAATGGAGTCGATAAGGGTACTGGATGGGAAGTAAGAGTAAGGTTGGCGAAGGTCCACCTGGTTCCGGCTTTATCTGATGGATTCAATATCCTAATCTCAGATAGGGATGTATTAATTCACTTAATCCAAAAACCATGAACAGGGAAACTAGATGTGAGTTAATAGGAGCCATATCCCCAATCATATGTGGGATGTTATACTTGGATACTGGGGAGTAGGTGGTATTTGGTGAAGATATTAAGATGACTGAGCCCCATTTGTGGGCCGTAAAAAGTGGTGGAAATTTTTTGGAGGGTTTGAGGTTCAGGCCCTCTTTTTTGTATGTATAGGGTGAGGGGGAGGGGTAGCCTTGATCAGGCTGAGGATTCAAGGATCAGGGATCAAGGATTAGGATCCTGGTTTGTGGGGCTTGGGAAAGTCGTAGCTGTAAGGGAGGGGGACGGTAGGATATAATTAAAAAATAAGTGTTAATTTTTTAGGGGACAAATTAACACTTATCACATTTAAAAATTTAACGTCTTTTTTTCTTGAAACAAACGTATAGAATACAGACAATAACTAGTATTAGAATCTGTATAACAAACGAAATAATTTCAAGTAATGCGCTTATTATTGAATCCATATTCAAAAACAATTATAGATAAAACAATCATATTTTTTCTTGAAAATTTTTTCATACAAGTATTTTTTTACTTTTAAAATCTTTTTCTCCATTCTAGTATAATTGAATAAATGAAACAAATAAAAATAAGTAGTACAAACATACTACTTATTAATGTAAAAAAACTCATATTATTTCGCTTGTTTGAAACTCTTTGCTTTTGCAGTTTGCAAACGTGCAAACAATTTTTTTATCGCATCTTCTTTTTCAAGTGTAGAAGCGTTATATAATTCTTTTGCGCTATTATATTCTCCTTGCACTTCTACGAGAGTATCGTGTAGCTCTTTCAATTCAAGCAATGTTTTTTTGTCCACGTTGAACGCAAAATCTAAAATATACTTTTGCAACAACTTGCGTGCGCTTTTTTTCTCATTACTTTTAGAATCTAATTTGTGTAAATTTTCAGGACACTCCCAACCTAATAATTTGTATAACTTTTCGTAGTTGATTTTACCCTTGTTGTTACTTCTGTTTACAACGTTTTTAGAAAATTCTTGTAAATTCATAATTTTAATTATTAAAAATAAATCGTAGACTTTTTCAAATTTGGTGCCACGATATAACCAAAATATTTTTACACTTTTCAATATTTCAAAGAACGTGTGTTTTTGTCGTTTTTCTATATGCAAATGTATAGAAAATTTTTGAACTACAAAAATATTTGCAAGAAAAAATTAAATTATTTTCGTCAAAAAATTAATTTTATTCTCATTCTAAATTATCGAAAAATCGAAAAATTTTTGATGAAAAATTTGCTTTTGTCAAAAAATTTCGTAGATTCAATATAAAATATCTACCTGCCCGCCTGCCCACCCTAATCCTAATCCCAATTTAGCTCTGGCTTCGGCTCTCATCTTAATATCTTCTGAGCCCGCCTACCTTCATGGCCTTAAATTGAACCCGCCTTCCTATTCCCAACCCATTAATCCTAACCTAATAGCTCTCACTTTTCAGCTCTCCGGTTAACTGATATGAAAGCTTTGGGATGACTAGGATATAGGGCCTTATGACCACTAATTAGGATATCTAGTTGATCAACTCTTATCAAACATGTAAATATTCTCATAGAACAACTACTTTTCTTCTAGAAATTCAATCTAGCTGTCCTAAAATGACAGAAAAGCTCGCTTTCATTTGATCAATCTTTCTCCCACAATCAACCACAAAAATAGAGTGACCCATACAGTCACTCTATCTCTACAGCCTATACAGCTCTTACAGCTCTTACAGCTCATCAAATAAATCCTGATCCTTATCGTATACCTTAATTAAGGTTAATACTAGGGTAGCTAGGCCTACCTCTCCTCTATAATTCCAGGGTAAGTAACCATCTAAATCACATCCTTCTTCCTTTACTACTGGGTAAACCTTCATGGCTAATTCAATTACTGGCTTAAGTATTTCCATTATCTCATCATCATAACCTCGGTTTCTATGTATTAACTGGAAAGCTACCATCATTACCTGGCCATACCAATCAGGTATACAATCATAATAATCGTCACCATCAACCTCTTCATCTGCATAGGTTAATAACTCCATCGATTTATCCCTTAGCCTTTCTATCAAAGGTAATACTTCTGATTCCTTAACCTCAAATAACATGGTTTTACTCGGGGATGTTTGAACCATCCCATCCAGTTTATCCTGGATATCCAAATCTACATCATTCTCAAACTTTAATACCGGTTTACTGGGCATATAATCCTCAACCTGGTATCCGCAATAAACATTTACCTTAACTTGGTGAACCATCTCAGTTTTGTTCTCTTCTGTACTCATAACTCCATATTTTAAATTAATAAATTTTATTAATGCAAATATAATAATCCTGAATTGCTGATGCAAATCCTTTTTAACCCTAATAGGGATCTGAAACCCACCCTCTTACCTTAGAGGCCTTAACATCACCAAGCCAAGATTTAGGATAGGGCTGTAGGACCTATCCTCCATGGCTATGGTTCCCTATCCTAATCCTATATCCTAATCCTATATCCTAATCCTATATCCTAATCCTATATCCTAATCCTATAT
>OGOZ01000042.1_pt1 | contig 84665 bp, 67 predicted proteins | sample 1552801 | NCBI WGS metagenome assembly OGOZ01 (sample SAMEA2580196, study PRJEB22360) | human gut metagenome | biome: human gut; feature: human-associated habitat; material: faeces | place: Denmark | collected 2008/2010 | reverse complement strand
CCATCAATTCAGCGGCTGCTCCCGCCGGGGGAGCTTCCCGGGCAGCCGTTAACCATAGTGGAAGGAAGTTATTCCCATTATCCGGAACTTTTACCGTTTTATGACCTGACCGTATTTCTGACATGCAGCAAGGAAACGCAGAAGAAGCGGCTGATTGAGAGGGAAGGAGAGCGGTATCCGAATTATGAGCGGCGCTGGATTCCGTTGGAGGAAGGATATTACCGGAAGTATCAGGTAGGGGAGCTGGTGGATTACCGCATTGCGACGGACGAATCGTAATTGGATTCCTGCTTGCATAGGAGGAAATTCCCATTTATAATATATTGAACATGCATCTGACGAAGTCAGATAGGGAGTGCGAAGAACGGGCATGTGAGTTGCTGTAAGCAGCAATTTTGCAAGTTTGCAAATGGAATTCTGAATAGCTACCAGAACATGAAAATTGATAATCACAAACACGAAGAGGTAAAACAATGAAAATCACATCTATATTTGAAAAAGAAGAAATTACCGTATCGTTTGAGGTGTTCCCACCGAAAACAACCACGAACTATGAAGCGGTGGAAAAGGCAGCGCTCGGCGTGGCAGCGTTAAAGCCAAGTTACATGAGTGTGACCTATGGAGCAGGTGGCAGCACCAAGGGATATACGATTAATATTGCAGAGAAAATACAGAAGGAACAGCAGGTAACAACGATTGCCCATCTGACCTGTGTTGGTGCCACAAAGGCAGATATTCATGTAGCACTTGATCAGATGAAGGAGGCCGGCATTGAGAACATTCTGGCACTTCGCGGAGACCGACCGAAGGACTTTGAAGGAGATCCGTATATTGATTATCACCATGCCTCCGAGCTTGTCCAAACAATTCGGGAATATGGAGATTTCTGTGTGGGTGGAGCATGCTATCCGGAGGGACATCCGGATGCGGCAACGAAGAAGGAAGACATTTTGAACCTAAAGAAGAAGGTGGATGCAGGCTGTTCGTTCCTGACGACCCAGATGTTTTTTGATAACAACATTTTTTATAATTTCTTATATAAAGCGCGGGAAGCCGGAATTCTGGTCCCGGTCATTCCGGGAATCATGCCGATTACGAGAGCCAATCAGGTTGCCAATGCCGTACGGCTTTCCGGTTGTAATGTGCCGGAGCGGTTCCGCAGCATCGTAGACCGTTTTGGGGACAATCCGGCAGCCATGCAGCAGGCCGGCATTGCCTATGCAACCGATCAGATCATTGACCTGATTGCGAACGGAGTGAACCACATTCATGTATATTCCATGAATAAGCCGGAAGTGGCAAAGGGAATCTGTGACAATTTATCTGCAATTATTCATTAAGTTATAAGGAGAAAATGGATGCCGCAGTCACACATCACAGAAGAGGAAATTAAACAATCAGAAGTCCTGCGTTATCTGGGATACCGTGGGCAGAAAGCCGATGAGGCCGTCACAGAGCAGATACGGGAATGCATCCGTGAGACGCTTAAGGTCATTCAGCCACGGTTTGTTTACCGGCGTTTCCCGCTTACCTTTCTGGAAGATGATACGATGGAGGCAGGCGGGCTTGTGTTAAAGAGCCGCAACCTTTCTACGAATCTGAGAGGCTGCCGGGAGGTCATTTACTTTGCAGCAACACTGGGAAATGGTGTGGACCGGCTGATGACGCGCTTTGGCAGGCTGAATATTACGAAAGCCGCCATTTTACAGGCAGTGGGAGCAGCGGTAATGGAAGCTTATTGTGACCAGTGTCAGAGAGGCTTTGAAGAGAAATTGAAGGAAGAGCATCTTTTCTTACGACCGCGTTTCAGTCCCGGATACGGAGATCTGCCGCTTTCCATACAGGGCAGATTTTTAGATGTCATTGAGGCAACGAAGCGGGCTGGAATTTATTTATCCGAGGGAGACATCATGCTTCCCGAAAAGTCCGTAACCGCCATTATGGGTGTGAGTGAGGTCAATATGCACTGCCGGATCGAAGGGTGTGAGGCCTGTGCGAATACCACATGTGCCTACCGGAGAAACACATAGAAGGTTATAGAGTGTAGAAAATAATGTGAACCTGAGAGAAGTTTAAAATTTTCAATAAAATAGAATTACTGATAGAACGAATAAATACAGGTAATCAGGAATGGTTACCGGATGGGAAGACAGGAATGAATATCAGAGAAGAACTTGGAAAACGAATGATTTTTTTTGACGGAGGATTAGGATCCCTCCTTCAGGCAAGAGGATTAAAGCCGGGAGAACTTCCGGAAACATGGAATTTGAGCAAGCCGGAGGAACTGCTTGCGATTCATAAGGAATACCTCGAAGCCGGGGCAGACATTATTCTTGCCAATACCTTCGGGGCCAATCGCTTTAAATATGATAATCTGCAGGAGATCGTGGAAGCGGCGGTAAAGAATGCAAAGAAGGCAGTTGCAGAATGCGGACGGAATGCCTATGTGGCGCTTGATTTGGGACCGACCGGCAAGCTGTTAAAGCCGATGGGAACGCTCGACTTTGAAGAAGCTGTATCGGTTTATGCAGAAGTAGTGAAGATCGGTGCAGCAGCCGGAGCAGACTTAATTTTGATTGAAACCATGAGCGATACCTATGAGTTAAAGGCGGCCGTTCTTGCAGCCAAAGAGAATTCCGATCTTCCGGTTGTTGCAACAGTGGTTTTCGATGAAAGCCATAAGATGTTAACCGGGGCATCCCCGGAGGTTGTGGTTGTGATGTTAGAGGGGCTCCGGGTAGATGCGCTTGGCATGAACTGCGGACTCGGTCCAAAGCAGATGAAGCCGATTTTTGAAAAGATGGTGAAGCTTTCTTCCCTGCCTTTGGTGATTACACCGAATGCCGGACTTCCGAGGACGGAAAACGGTAAGACGGTATATGATGTCGATCCGGAAGAATTTGCCACCGATGTAGAAGAGATTATCCGCATGGGTGCATGGATGGCAGGGGGATGCTGCGGTACGACACCGGCGCACATCAAGGCCTTGACGGAACGGTGTAGGGACATCGTACCAAAGCCCCTTGTAGAAAAGATAGAAACGATTGTCACCTCTTATTCGATGGCAGTAGAGCTTGGAAAGAAACCGATGATTATCGGAGAGCGGATCAATCCAACCGGAAAGTCAAAGTTTAAGCAGGCGCTCCGTGATCAGAATATGGAGTATATTCTCGAAGAGGGCGTGAAGCAGGCGGATTCCGGAGCACATATTCTGGATGTGAATGTGGGACTTCCGGAAATCGATGAAGCTGCCATGATGAAGCGGACGGTTTATGAATTGCAGAGTATCCTGCCGCTTCCGTTACAGATTGATACCACGAACGTGGAAGCCATGGAACAGGCTCTTCGGATTTATAATGGAAAGCCGATGATCAATTCCGTAAACGGAAAAGAAGAAGTGATGCGGGCAATTTTTCCATTGGTACAGAAGTACGGTGGAACCGTTGTCGGTTTGACTTTGGATGAGGATGGCATTCCCAATACCTCCGAAGGGAGACTTGCCATTGCAGAGAAGATTTACCGTACGGCCGAAGAATATGGAATCAAGCGGAAGGACATCGTCATTGATGCCCTCACCATGACGATGAGTACGGATGATTCTTCTGCCAAAACAACCCTGGATACCGTACGAGGCATTAAGGCACAGGGAGGCAGAACCGTCCTTGGTGTTTCGAATATTTCCTTCGGACTTCCACAGCGTGAAATCATCAATGCCGCCTTTTTCTCGATGGCAATGGATGCCGGACTGTCTGCCGGAATCATTAATCCGAACGCAGCCATGATGCGTCAGGCGTATGATACCTATTGTGTCCTTGGCGGTTTCGACAGCCAGTGCAGGGACTATATTGAGAAGTATGCAGCCATGCAGATTAAGGTTGTAAGTGATGTGGCAGGCGGCACAGGCACAGGTGCTGCAGCAACGGCAGAAAAAGGCGTCATCAGCCTGAAGGACTGCATCGTCAAGGGCTTAAAGGAACCGGCGTTCCGTGCAACGAAGGAGCTGCTTGAGGATGACGGAACCGGTAGGCCGAAGAAGGGAACCATGGAAATCATCAATGAAGATCTGGTTCCGGCACTGGACCTTGTCGGACAGGGCTTTGAAAAGGGAACGATGTTCCTGCCGCAGCTATTGATGAGTGCAGAGGCAGCAAAGGCCGGATTCGAAGCCATTAAGGAATATGTTGCGAGCCAGGGTGTGGCGCAGGAGAAGAAAGGAACGATCGTCATTGCAACCGTGAAGGGTGATATTCACGATATTGGTAAGAACATTGTAAAGGTTCTGTTGGAAAACTACGGTTATGATGTGATTGACCTTGGAAAGGATGTGCCTCCGGAAACTGTCGTGGAAGCAGTGAAAGAAAGTCATGCACCGTTAGTCGGATTGAGTGCATTAATGACCACAACCGTAGAAAGCATGGAAGAGACGATCATACAGCTTCGCAGGGAAGTACCGGAATGCAGGATAATGGTCGGAGGTGCGGTACTGACGCAGGAATATGCGGATATGATCGGTGCCGATTTCTATGGAAAGGATGCCATGCAGTCCGTGTATTATGCAGAGAGGTTATTTGCAGAATTAAATGTTTAAAAATAAATGAGGTGTTTACAGATGAAAAGATGGGCAAGAGCATTATATCAGCCGGGAATTCCACTCGGACAGGATGGGAAACGTGTTACGGGAAGTAAGGAACATATTGCACTTTCTAAAGAAGCGGCAAAGGAAGGCATGGTTCTTGTGAAGAATGAAAATAAGGTTCTTCCACTTGCAAAAGGAACCAGGGTTGCGTTATTCGGGAAGGGAACCTTCGATTATGTAAAAGGAGGTGGTGGAAGCGGTGATGTTACCTGTGAGTATATACGGACGTTGTATGATGGATTAAAGAGTAAGGCTGACAAAGTGAGCATATTTGAAGAACTTTGCGACTTTTACCGTGAGGATATCAAAAAACAGTATCAGAATGGAGCAGTGCCGGGAATGACCATAGAGCCTCAGATCCCCGGAGAGCTTATAAAGAAAGCAGAATCCTATACCGATACGGCAATTATCAGTATCTGTCGCTTCTCGGGAGAAGGCTGGGACAGGACAGCATATATTGATCCGGAGAATAAGGCAATCTGTGATTCTGAGGTCGAAATGACCAAAAGGGCTGCCGGCATTTTTTCAAACGGAGATTTCTGTCTGTCGGATGGGGAACAGCAGATGGTTGATCTTGTAAAGGAGCATTTTGATAAGGTCATTGTCATGATGAATGTAGGGGGTATGGTAGATACCTCCTGGTTTGCAGAGGATGACCTCATTTCTTCCGTATTGTTTGCTTTTCAGGGCGGCATGGAAGGAGGAACTGCAGCAGCGGAACTTCTGTTAGGAGAAGGGAATCCCTCCGGCAAGCTTTCTGATACCCTTGCCAAATCTTTGCAGGATTATCCCTCCTCGGAGAGCTTCCATGAATCCAGGGATTATGTGGATTATGTGGAGGATATTTATGTCGGTTATCGTTACTTTGAAACCATTCCGGGTGCACGGGAAAAGGTAAATTATCCATTTGGTTTCGGACTTTCTTATACGACCTTTGAGGTGAAGCCATTGGAAGCAGGAGAGAACCATGGTAATATTCAGGTCCGGGTTCAGGTAACGAATACCGGAAGCTGTGCCGGAAAAGAAGTGGTTCAGATATATGTCGGCAAACCGCAGGGAAAGTTGGGTAAACCGGATAAGGAGCTTGTTGCATTTGAAAAGACACGACTTCTTCAGACGGGAGAATCACAGCTCTTACTGTTACAGTGGAAGGTCAGTGATATGGCATCTTTTGACGACCTTGGTAAGGTTAAGAAGGCTTCCTATGTTCTGGAAAAAGGCACTTATGTCATTTATGCCGGAACTTCAGTACGGGATGTAGAGAAGCTTTCTTATAGCTATGTGCTGGAGGAAGATGTCGTTACGGAACAACTGACAACGAAACTGGCACCGACTTCCCTTAAGAAAAGAATGCTGGCAGATGGCACCTTTGAAGAACTTCCTTTGATGCAAGCCAATGATCCGAACGCATCTGAAATCGGCAAATTAAAAGATGAACAGACCGATGGATTTACACCGGAAGGAAAACTGGTAGAAAGCTATGTGCTCTGGCGTGGAATGCATCGAAGCGGAGAGCATGATTTTACAGAGGTCGCAGATGGAACCATTACCATGGAAGAATTCCTGGCGCAGCTTTCTGTGGAAGAACTGGCCTATCTTCTTGGCGGACAGCCGAATACCGGAGTTGCCAATACCTTTGGCTTTGGTAATTTCCCGGAATATGAAATCCCTGATATCATGACAGCCGATGGGCCGGCCGGCTTACGGATTGCTCCGGAAGCAGGTGTCAATACAACAGCGTTTCCGTGCGCTACCTTACTTGCCTGCACATGGAATCCGGAGATTGTGGAACGGATTGGTGAAGCTGGAGGCGCTGAAGTGAAGGAGAACAATATAGCGGTCTGGCTGACACCGGCGATTAATATTCACCGGAGTCCATTATGTGGCCGGAATTTTGAATATTATTCTGAGGATCCGCTTCTGACAGCAGAGCTTGCAGGAGCTATGGTGAAAGGAATCCAGTCGAATCACATAGGTGCGGCCTTAAAACATTTTGCATGTAATAATAAAGAGACAAATCGTAAGAACTGTGATTCACGGGTATCGGAGCGTGCAGCACGGGAAATCTATCTGAAGGCTTTTGAAAGGATTGTGAAGGAACAGAAGCCGTGGGCAGTCATGTCTTCTTATAATATCATGAACGGACACCGGACATCGGAATATAAGGAACTGTTAACCGGAGTTCTCCGTGAGGAATGGGGATTTGGTGGTATGGTAACAACCGATTGGTGGACCTGTGGGGAGCATTACAAGGAAACACATGCCGGAAACGATCTGAAAATGCCACGTGGATTTGCAGACCGTCTTATGGAGGCTGTCCGACAGGGATGCCTTACACGTGAAGAAATGGAAACAAGTGTAGGACGAATTCTTAAGACGATTCTTAAGGTGGATTAGGAATATTTGAAATTAAGAATTTAATTGAAAATCCCCTGTTAGAAGTTGATCTGACAGGGGATTTCCATGTGGATGGACAGATATTTATAAAGCAAGGAACACGGCGGTTCCACCATCGACTGCAATGCCGTCTTCTGTCACAGAGGCATTTCCACCAACAGTATAAAGGATCTCTCCCTTTACATCCGGAACAACCACGTTACGGTCTGCAGGATGAATGATCACCAGAATCCTTTCTTTGTCACAGGTACGCTCGTAAATGAGCGGATCACCGTCGGAGAGGAAGTGGATTGCTGCCATACTCTGCAGGGCAGGGTGAGCCATACGGAAGGCAATGAGACGCTTTACCTCACTGTAAAGGGAGGTGTCATCAGCCATTTCTTTTTCTGCATTCGGGCGGTTACGGTCAGGGTCCACAGGAACATACAGCTTTTCAGAGGGAGCGGAAGAAAAGCCTGCATTTGCGGAAGTGTTCCACTGCATCGGAGAACGGGAACCGGTACGGTTATAGCCGCCTTCTACAGAGGTCAGGTTTTCTACATACCGCATACCGATTTCATCCCCGTAATAGATGAATGGAGCACCGGGCATGGAAAGAAGGAATGCAAAGGCAATTTTCATTTCTTCGGGATCCAGGGTACGGGCCAGACGATCCATGTCGTGATTGCCGGACGGAATACAGATCAGTCCCCGGCCATTTGTCTTTGCATAGTTTTCACAGTACTTTGCAACAAATTCCTTTGCACTTCCTTTTCCACGGCGGGAAAAATAGGGTTCATCGCAGCGGAACAGATCATTGTAATGCGAGGGTCCGAAGTGAAGCAGGAAGTCCATATGAAAACCACCGATGAGGCTCTTATCCGGTTCCCCCCATTCACTGACCATGGCTGCAGCCGGGAATTCTTCGTCTAAAAATTCACGGATGTCCTGCCAGAGCGCAATGGTTCCTTTTCCATCCACATCATTTTTCACAAGGGAGCCTGCCATATCGACACGGAAGCCATCACAGCCTAAGGAAAGCCAGAAGCGCATGATATTCTTTAATTCCTCGCGGGTAGCCATGGGACCTTCCGCATCCATGGGCTGCTGCCACTTTTTCGAAGGATCCGGCTGGTAGAAGCCGTAGTTTAAGGCAGGCTGATGGGAGAAGAAGTTTACCACACAGGAACCGTCGCGATCGGAGATGCCGCGGATGGTTGCCATATTTTCAGGAGATTCCCAGGCACTGTCCGTCCAGACATAGCGGTCAGTGTATTGATTCTTTTCGGCCTTCATGGATTCCTTAAACCATTTGCAGGTAACCGCCGTGTGCCCCGGAACGAGGTCAAGAAGGACATGCATCTGTCTTTTGTGTGCTTCTTCAAATAAATGAACGAGATCCTCATTGGTTCCGTAACGGGGAGCTACGGTGTAATAATCCTCCACGTCATATCCGGCATCACCGAAGGGGGAGAGAAAGCAGGGATTCAGCCAAAGGGCGGTACATCCCAGTTCCTTAATATAGTCCAGCTTTTCGATAATTCCGTTAAAATCACCGATACCGTCAGCATTGGTATCACGGAAGGACTGGGGATAAATTTCATAGAATACGGCATTGTCAAGCCATTCCGGTTGTTTTCTTTCTGTGCTCATAGATAACCTCCATTGTTCAGGATCTAAAATTTTTATTAAATCTGCGGTAAGGGAATTGATTTTCCCTGTCTATAACGATACAATACTATCTTAAATAGGATTATTCTACTATAATTCTATGAAAAAATAGTACAATTCTATGTTTTTCGGGAAGGAGCAGGAAAAGTGGCAGAAAATCAGGAACTGTTTGAGTCAAATGCACACGAAAAGCGCAGGCACAGCTCCTATCTTGTGCCATACAGCTATTATGAAAGCCGGATCCCGGATTACTTTCCGTTCGTGCCGCTTCACTGGCATAGGGAGTGGGAGCTGAATTATGTGACGGACGGAGAAGGAATTATGAGAATCGGCGACCGGGAAGCAGAGGTTCATCCGGGAGATATTCTGCTGATCCAGCCGGAGGTACTTCATGCCATTGAGACGGACGGATGCCTTTGTTATGATACGGTGGTATTCAGTACCGAAATGCTTGGAAGCAGTGAGGACCGGTGTTATACCGAGATGATTTTTCCTCTCTGCAGAGGAACAGCAAGGCTGCTTCCCGTTCATACAGACAATCCCTGTTACCTGCAGTTAAAGGAATGTGCAGAGCATATTATTTTCTGCGCGAAGGAGAACCGGGCACAGACTGATCTTCTGATGAAGGGAGAGCTGTTAAAGCTATTATGGTATACGGAACAGTCCGGAGTGATAATTTACCGGCAGGAAACAGATTCCTGGGGAGAGATCCGGACCGTGCTTGACTATATGGCAGAGCATTATGAGGATGCCATTACCATAGAGATGTTGGCCAGACAGGTTCATTTAAGTGAAAGCTATTTCATGCAGAGGTTCCGGGAGATCTCGGGAATGGGAGCGATTGAGTATCTGAACCGCCTGAGGATTCAGAAGGCCTGTGAGAAGATTCTTGGGGGTGCAGCAGTTGCGGATGCCGCCTACCAGTGCGGATTTAAGAATTTATCCAATTTTAACAGGAAATTTAAAGTTATTACAGGGTGTACGCCCAGACAATATAAAAAGCAAAAGCGAGGATAGTGTATGAAAAAAGTTGAAAAACCAAAGAAGCCGTTAGTGTTTTATTACCTTGTGGCAATGGTGGTGCTGATTCTGCTCAATACCTTCCTGTTTCCACTGCTGATCAGGAGAAACCAGATTACGGAAGTGGACTACGGAACGTTCCTTAACATGGTAGAAAGTAAGGAAGTGTCCAGGGTAGAGTTAAACGGCGATTCCATTTATTTTGTGGATACTGATAAGGAAGAGCCGAAGTACTACGCAACCACAACGTTTGATGATCCGGAGCTTGTAAACCGTCTGGAGGATGCAGGCTGTGAATTTGGACGTGTTGCGGAAAAGGAAATGAATCCGATCCTGAATTTCCTGTTGGTATGGATTGTTCCGATCCTGATTTTCTGGGGACTTGGTCAACTGCTCAGCAATTATATGATGAAAAAGATGGGTGGCGGCGGAGAAGGAAATCCATTTATGTCCTTCGGGAAAAGCAATGCCAAGGTCTATGTGGAATCTACAACCGGAATAACCTTCAATGATGTGGCGGGTGAAGATGAAGCCAAGGAGCTCTTAACCGAAATTGTAGATTTCCTGCACAATCCGGCAAAGTATCAGGAAATCGGTGCGGTATGTCCGAAGGGTGCACTTCTTGTAGGACCTCCCGGAACCGGTAAAACCTTACTGGCAAAGGCCGTTGCCGGAGAAGCCAGTGTACCGTTCTTTTCGATTTCCGGTTCGGAATTTGTGGAGATGTTTGTCGGTATGGGTGCTTCCAAGGTACGTGACCTGTTCCGGCAGGCGAATGAAAAGGCACCATGTATTGTGTTTATTGATGAAATTGATACCATTGGTAAAAAGCGTGACAGCGGCGGCTATGGAGGTAATGATGAACGTGAGCAGACCCTGAACCAGTTATTAACAGAAATGGATGGTTTTGATGCTTCAAAGGGTGTTGTGATTCTGGCGGCAACGAACCGGCCGGACAGTCTGGATCCGGCGTTGCTCCGTCCCGGACGTTTTGACCGCAGAATCCCTGTAGAGCTTCCGGATTTAAAAGGAAGGGAAGAAATTCTGAAGGTACATGCCCGTAAGGTTAAGCTTTCGGATCAGGTAGATTTTAATGCCATTGCAAGAGCCGCTTCCGGAGCGTCGGGGGCAGAGCTTGCCAATATGGTCAATGAAGCCGCGCTCCGTGCAGTCCGTGAGAACCGTAAGTTCGTTACCCAGGCAGATCTTGAAGAGAGTATTGAAACGGTCATTGCCGGTTATCAGAAGAAAAATAAGGTCTTGTCCACGAAGGAACGTCTCATTGTATCCTATCATGAGATCGGACATGCACTTGTGGCCGCATTGCAGACACAATCCGCACCTGTTACCAAGATTACGATTATTCCCCGTACCTCAGGAGCACTCGGTTATACCATGCAGGTAGATTCCGAGGAGCGTAACCTGATGACGAAGGAAGAGCTTACCAATAAGATTGCAACCCTTACAGGCGGCAGATGTGCCGAAGAACTGATTTTCCATTCCATTACCACAGGAGCCTCCAATGATATTGAGCAGGCAACGAAGCTTGCAAGGGCAATGATTACCCGGTATGGCATGAGTGAAAAATTCGGAATGGTTGCCTTTGAAACCCGGAACAATGCGTATCTTAACGAAGATGCTACCTTAAGCTGTTCGCCGCAGAAAGCAGCAGAGATTGACGATATGGTGATTTCTCTTGTAAAGCAGGGCTACAGCACAGCCATGGAGCTTCTAAGCGCCCATCAGGATAAGCTTCATGAGCTTGCGAAATACCTGTATGAAAAGGAAACGATTACAGGCGAAGAGTTCATGGAAATCTTAAATCAGACCAAATAGTATGAATTTTTGCATCCTGTGTATGACAATTGGTATATTTTTTTGCATCGGACAGGTAAACTGAATGGTATGGAAGAACAGACTTATATATGGGGAAGCAATGATGAAATTATTGGATCTTGTAATTGTAGATGATGAACCGATTTTATTAAAGGGTCTGTTAAAGACTTATGACTGGGATCAGATGGGATTCCAGGTGGTTGGTACAGCATTAAGCGGAGAGCAGGCAATTGAAGTGATCCGTGAGAAGAAACCGGATGTGGTGCTGACCGATATCCGGATGAAACAGATGACCGGATTACAGATGATGGATACGATACAGCAGACAGGACAGGAGTGCCTGTTTGTTGTATTAAGTGCGTATCGGGATTTCGAGTATGCAAAGGAAGCATGCGATCTCGGTGCGTTTGCTTATCTGTTAAAGCCGATTGAGGATGACAAGCTGCAGGAAACCATGCAGAATGCGTACCGGTCCTGTATGGAAAAGCAGAAAAAAGAAGAGCGCATGGAAAGCTGGGAGAATCTGGTAATGAAGGATGCGACAAGCTTCCTGCAGGTCATTGTGCAGAAGTATCTGTTTAATCAGATTTCCTTTGATAAGCTGACCGAGGTTTTTGAGACCGTGGATCAGCCATTACAAAAGGAAGAGCGTTTTATTGCTGTGAATACGGATATTGATCTTGCATACAAAATCACGAATACATTGGAATATGAAGCAGCGCGGTTTGCCCTGAAGTCCTTTCTGGAACAAAAGCTGCGGGAGAGGTTTGCTTATTTATGCCTGCAGGGACAGGGAGAGACGCTGCTCTTTCTGGTCCGCACGAAAGAAAATGCCACAGTACTTGCAGTGAAGCATCTTTTGGAGGAAGCAAAGGAAGAACTGAAGAGTCCTATCATTGCTTCCATATCCAAGCCCTATAAGGGACTTCCCGGAATCCGGAAAAGCTACGAAGAAGCCTGCGAGCTTTTTACTATGGCAAGTGAAGCCGGTTCCGGTTCATTTACCGTTTATATGGAAAGTGCCTCGCAATATGCTAAGGATACGTCGGCACCGGAAGAGCAGCAGATTGGAAGTGCGCTTCGCAGGAATGATGAAAATGCACTGAAGGAGGCTTTTGTACACTTCCTTTACACGCTTCCGGCACAGGAGGAGACACAGCGCCAGAGACTTCATACGGTCATGCTTGATGCTGAGGTTTTCCTGGAAGAGACTTATGGAATGTCGGAGGAATTAAAAAAGCAGTTCCAGAATTATTATTCCAATATGCAGAACTTAAGTGCATCGAAGGAAGTGGATGTGAGCTATAAGATTCTGTGCCGGGCAATTGAAGAACGAAAGAATTATGCCGCCAGTCATGAGGTTGGAGGAAACCGGGAATATATGACAGAAGCCCTGGCCTATATTGACGAGCATCTGCAGGAGGAGGATCTTTCGATTGTAGCGGTCGCCATGCATGTGTACCTGAATCCCGTTTATTTTGGAAGGGTATTTAAAGAAAGCCAGCAGATGTCCTTTAAAAAATATCTGTTACAGTGCCGGATGGAAAAGGCCAAGAAGCTTTTGCAGAACGGGAATGAAAGTATCGGAAGCATTTGTGAACAGATCGGTATCAGCAATCCATCTTACTTTTCCCATCTGTTTAAGGAATATACCGGGAAGCTTCCCACCGAATATAAGAAGGAATGGTAGCCGTTTAGAAGGGATATAAGAATTTATCATATGAAAATCAGAAAAGCAACCTCCGGAATTCAAAGAAAATATCTGAAATATACAATCGGACTTCTTCTGCTTGCGCTGTTTTTGTCAAGCATGGGAGTCTGGTTTTATATGCGTAATATTATGATGGGAATCGTTACGGATAAATATACCTTTATGACGGAAAAGACCGGGATTTCACTTGATAACCTGTATCAGAAGACCGAAAAGGTGACAGAAGAATGCATTTTAAATGATCAGGTGCAGCAGAGTCTTAAGGCAAAGCCTATGGAAGAGGTAGACCGGAATTCTTTAAGTAAATATTTTGCCTATATTGACCTCGATCATGTTTCAGAATACTGTTATGTGGATAATAAGAAAAATCTTTATACCCGGTCCTATTCTAAGATTCCCTATCAGTATTTTGCTGACAGCCTTCTGGTGCAGCAGCTTGGCAGTTCCTATGCCGATACCAGGTGGTTTGTTATGAAGGACTATCTGTTTGGGACAGGTGAAGAAGCACTGTTTGTCGGACGCAAGGTACACAGCCTGAATTATGCACATGAGCCTGGATATTTGTTTTTTAAGATGAATCCGGAGTTTTTGCAGAGTCTGCTGATTGAAGAAGATACGCTCACACAGGAGGCAGCAATCGGAATTATGGATCCACAGGGAAGAATCTGTGCGTACTGGTATCCCGAAGGTTTTACGTTATCCCCGGAGCAGGAAGCTGTTCTGGCTGATTATGCGCAGACACAAGGGTATGGATCTCTGGTTGAAAATGAGAAAATAAGCGGAGGCATATTATCTGTTTATAAACAGGAGGAGTGTGGATTTTCGGTATTTACACTTGTTCCTGAGAGGGTACTTGGTAAGGAAATTACCAAGGTATTCTGGGTGCTGCTTGTCATCTACCTGTTAGTTATTGCGATTGCCGTAGTATTAAGTATTTATTTTTCCAATAAATTTACGAAGCCCATTAAGGAACTGAACCGGGCCATGACAGAATTTAACGGAGAGGATTTCAGTAAGCTGGTCCATCTGAATACGAAAACAGAGCTTGACCAGATCGGGAATGCCTATAATGAGATGCTTTCCAATATCAAAGAGCTGCTGGATGAGATCAGGACACAGCAGAAGGAGCTGCGCACCAGTGAATTAAATATGCTGATCGGCCAGATTAATCCGCATTTCTTATATAATACGCTGGACACGATTTATATGCTGGCGAGAATTAATAAAGAAGAGACCACGATGAATATGATTCAGGCTCTGTCTAAATATCTGAGGCTTTCGTTAAGTAAGGGAAGTGAAATTGTTACGGTGGAAGATGAACTTGAAAATGTGAAGAGTTATCTGCAGATCCGGCAGATCCGTAATGAAAATCTGTTTACCTATACGATAGACTGTGAAGTGGATCCGGAAGAAACCTGGGTGTTAAAGCTGATTTTACAGCCACTTGTGGAAAATTCGATTAAATATGGCTTCTGTGAAATCTATGAGGGCGGTCAGATCCGGATTCATGTGTATAAGCAGGATGGCAGGCTGATTCTTACCGTTTATAACAGCGGGATACCTATTGCGGAGGAAATGGCAGAAAAGATCAATGCATTAAACGGCAGGCCCCTTTCGGAAGCCAGAAAGCTTTTTCCCAAGAATGCGAAAAACGGCTATGGAGTGAGCAATGTACTGACGAGACTTAGGCTGAAATATGGAGAAGAGGTCCTGTTTACTTACCGGGCAGAGCAGGATGGAACAACCTGTACGATCGAAATCCCGGGGGAAGGGGAACAGCATGAAGAGAATTTATAGAAAATGCAGGAAAGGCATGATGTTCTTTCTTTTTATGATGCTGTGTGGCATGGCAGTTCCGGGATGTGCAGGAACGGAGAGTGAAAATACGGTTAAGGAAGAGAGCAGCGTGATTTCCATTCCGATTATTTTTACGGTGGATCCGACCACGGGAAAGAAGAACAATCAGGAGCTTGCCGATGCGTTTAATAAAGCCTATGCAGGAAAGTATTACCTGGATGTGGAATGGGTACTTGAAACGGAGGAGGAATACCGGCAGAATCTCAGAAGAATGAATGTAACGGACAGTCTGCCTGCAGTTATTTATGATGTATGTACGATTCCTTCCTTTTATATGATGATGGTGGAAGAAGGAAGACTTGAGGATCTGAGTCCTTATCTGGAAGAGGACCTTTCCTGGAAGACGAATATTGAACCGTTTGTGCTGCAGGGAAGTACCTATGCAGATGGAGAGGTATATTTAGGACCGATCAGCACATCGGCATTTACCTGTGCCGGAATATTCTGGAATGAAGATTTGTTTGCACAGGCGGGGATTGACCGCTTTCCGGAAACCTGGGAGGAATTCTGGGAATGCTGCGATACCTTAAAGGAGCATGGAATTACGCCGCTTGCCCTGCATACGGAGGGAACCGGATGGGCACCGATGCTGATTGCCACGGCAGCCCTTGCGGAAAGTAAAGAAGGGGCAGAGTTCATGAGACAGATGCTTCCGGAAAGCTATGATAATGAAAGCGGTCTGTATCTGGGAGAGGTGCTGCAGAAGCTGTTTTCTTATACAACAGACGATGCTCTCCATACGGACTATGATGTGGCGTATTCCAATTTCTTTTCAGATAAGGCGGCTATGATTCCGAATGGTTACTGGCTGATTGACCAGATCCCGGAAAACAGAGGGGATGAGATACGGTTTTCTTCTTTTCCGGAGCATACACTGGTGGCATCCCCGGAAACCTTTGGCTGGGCGGTTGTTTCCAGCTACCCGGATGAAGTTAAAGCGGCGGCAGTGGAATTTTTGAAGTTCCGGACAGAATATAATAAGAATGAAAAAGAAACTCTCTTTAACCAGGATCTGACAGACAAGCCACAGGTATTAAAGGATTATCTGAAAGCATTTTCCAGGGCAGATCAGATTGTTCCAAACTATCAGGTGAAATGGAATTCCATCCTACAGGAAGAGACACTGGGAGTTACACTGCCGCTTCTGGCGGAACAGAAGATTACACCGGAGAAGTTTGTGCAGATGGTGCAGGAAAGTGTGCTGGAATTTGAAGCTGAGCAGTAAGAAGATAAGGAATGATTCAGATAACAAAAAATAAACCTGTATGAAAAATCATATCAGGTTTATTTTTTTGCATTCGAGGTAGAATAATTGATAATGGATCTTTTACATTTCTGATAAGATAAGTATAACAAAACAAAGAAACGCACTCTTCCATGAAGGTGCGGATCATAAAAGAAATGGGAGGAATACTATGAAAAATGTAAAACGATGGCTTGCCCTTGGTATGGCAGCTATGATGACAGCAGGAGTTCTGGCAGGTTGCGGAAGCACCTCTACAGATACTGCAAGTGACAGCAGCGAAAGCACAGCAACAGAAACAACAGAAACAACAGAAACAACAGAGGCTGCAGATGCAGCAGAAAGCACAGAGGCTTCTGAAGGCGAAGCAGCAACAAGCACCGGAGCAGGATCTGTATATTACCTGAACTTCAAGCCGGAGCAGGATGAGCAGTGGCAGGATCTGGCAAAGGCTTATACCGAAGAGACCGGCGTACCGGTTACTGTTGTGACAGCAGCTTCCGGAAATTATGAAACCACTCTGATGAGTGAAATGGGAAAGAGCGGAGCTCCTACCCTGTTCCAGGTAAACGGACCGGTTGGTCTTGCAAACTGGAAGGATTACTGCTATGACCTTTCCGGATCTGCAATCTATGGCGAACTGACAAGCGAAGATTTCGCATTAAAGGATGGAGATGCAGTAGCTGGTATTGCATATGTTATTGAATCTTACGGACTGATCTGCAATAAGACCTTACTTGCAGAAGCAGGCTACAGCATAGATGACATCAAGTCCTTTGCTGATTTAAAGAAGGTTGCAGAAGATATTACAAGCCGTTCTTCTGAGCTTGGATTTGCAGCATTTACTTCCGCAGGTATGGACGGATCCTCTGACTGGAGATTCAAGACCCATCTTGCAAACCTTCCGATTTACTTCGAGTATAAGGAAGACGGTATCGGATCTACTCCGGCTATCAAGGGAACCTATCTTGATGCATACCGTAACATCTGGGATCTGTATGTAAATAACAGCACCTGCAGCGGCAAGGATCTTGCAGCAAAGACCGGTGACGATTCCAGAAATGAATTCTTAAACAAGGAAGCCGTATTTTTCCAGAATGGTTCCTGGGAATATGGAAACCTGGTTGGTGACGGTAAGTTTACCGATGATGATCTTGCTATGATTCCGATCTATATCGGTGTTGGTGATGAAGCGAATCAGGGACTTTGTACCGGTACAGAAAACTACTGGTGTGTAAATAAGGAAGCATCTGCAGATGATATCCAGGCTACACTTGATTTCATGTACTGGTGCGTAACTTCCGATAAGGGAACCACTTCCATGTCTGATGAAATGGGATTTGTTATTCCTTTCAAGAACGCAAAGGAATCTCCGAACTTATTTGTTAAGCAGGACAGCGCATATACCGCAGAAGGAAAGACTCCTGTATCATGGAACTTCACAACCATGCCTTCTGAAGAATGGAAGAATGGTGTAGGATCTGCATTAACCGCTTATGCGGCAGATGAGACCGATGCAAACTGGGATGCAGTAGTAAGTGCATTCGTAGATGGATGGGCAACCGAATATGAGCTTGCCAATCAGCAGTAAATAAAGAAACCGGAATGGGCAGGCAGAAAATACTGTCTGCCCATTCTTATGTAATATGGAGGTTATGTTATGGAGAAGGCAATAAAGAAACATGCAGTTATTTTTATTCTGCCCACGCTGGCTGCATTTATCATCGGATTTATTGTTCCGTTTGTGGAGGGCTTATATTTATCCTTCTGTAAATTTACAACAGTAGGAAATGCGACGTGGGTAGGACTTGTGAATTACCGTGCTGCAATTACGGACACCTCTTTTCAGAGGGCATTTGGATTCACCGTATTGTTTGCAGTGGTATCCATTTTAAGTATTAATATTCTGGCATTTGCACTTGCCGTTTTACTGACACAGAAATTACGCGGAACAAATGTTTTCCGTACCGTGTTTTTTATGCCAAACCTCATCGGTGGTATCGTGCTTGGTTATATCTGGCAGATCCTGATTAACTGTGTGATGACGATTTTAGAACAGCCCCTGCTTGCATTAAATGCAACCGCAGGCTACTGGGGACTCATTATTCTGATGGGATGGCAGCAGATTGGTTACATGATGATTATTTACATTGCAGGCCTGCAGAACGTTCCGGATTCTTTAATTGAAGCAGCCGAGATTGACGGAGCAAACCGCCTGCAAACCTTGTTTAAAATTAAAATTCCCATGGTAATGTCTTCCGTTACCATTTGCATTTTCTTAACCTTAACGAATTCCTTCAAGCTGTTTGACCAGAACCTTGCGTTGACCGGCGGGGATCCGAACCATATGACCGATATGATGGCCCTTAATATTTACAATACCTTCTATGCACGCTCCGGCATGCAGTGGAAGGGTTACGGACAGGCGAAGGCAGTGATCTTCTGTGCACTGGTAATCTTCATTTCCCTGTTCCAGCTTAGAGCAACCAGATCAAGGGAGGTGCAGCAGTAATGAATACAAAGAAAAAAGTCGGAAATAGCATATTAGTTGTCATTTTGACCATTCTCTCCCTGTTATGGATTTATCCTGTTTTTATGATTTTGATCAATTCCCTGAAAAAGGAATCTGCCATCAGCACCGGAAGCGTTTTCAAGCTTCCTACCGCAGAAACCTTTGCAGGTTTGGAAAACTATATCAATGCCATTGAATCCAAAGGCTTTTTGAACAGCCTGGGCTACAGCTTATTTATTACGATTACTTCCGTGGCAGCGATTCTGCTTTTCTGTTCCATGTGTGCATGGTACATTACCCGTGTAAAGGGCATCCTTTCGAAGGTACTTTATTTTCTGTTTGTCTTTTCGATGGTGGTTCCTTTCCAGATGGTGATGTTTACCCTGTCACAGACCGCAGATAAGCTTCATTTAAATACTCCCTGGAATATCTGGGTAATCTATCTTGGATTCGGGGCAGGACTTGCCGTATTCATGTTCTGTGGCTTCGTAAAGTCCATTCCGCTTGAGGTAGAAGAGGCCGCCCTGATCGATGGCTGTAATCCGATCCAGACGTTCTTTAAGATTGATATGCATATGCTGGCACCGACGATGATTTCCGTAGGAATCCTGGAAGCCATGTGGGTATGGAATGATTACCTGCTTCCGACCCTGGTGCTTGATATTAAGAAATATAAAACGATCCCGATGCTCATCCAGTATTTCCGGGGAAGCTACGGAAAGGTTGAGATGGGTCCGATGATGGCAAGTATTATGTTAACCATAATCCCAATTATCATTGTATATCTGTCCGGACAGAAATATATTATTAAAGGTGTGGCATCCGGAGCCGTAAAAGGATAGCATTCCCCCGAAAAGGAGAAAACAGATGTTGAATAAAGAATTATTGGAACAAAAACTTGGAAAGTCCATTCAGGAAGCAGGCGAGAAGGAGATTTATTTCATGCTCCTTCAGCTTGTGAAAGAGATGGCAAAGGAAAGAGAGCGTGCACAGAGCGAGCAGAAGGGAAAGAAGATCTACTATGTTTCTGCAGAGTTCCTGATTGGCAAGCTTCTTTCCAACAATCTGATTAATCTTGGAATTTATGATGATGTAAAGGATATTCTTTCAAAGAACGGAAAGAGTCTTGCAGCAATTGAAGAGATTGAGCCTGAACCGTCTCTTGGAAACGGCGGGCTTGGAAGACTGGCTGCCTGCTTCCTTGACTCCATGGCAACCTTAGGCTTAAACGGAGATGGAATTGGATTAAATTATCATCTGGGGCTTTTTAAGCAGGAATTTGAAAAGAACCTACAGAAGGAAACTCCGAATCCCTGGATGGAGCCGCAAAGCTGGCTGAACCGTACCGAGGTGGTTTATCCGGTAAGCTTTGGCAATCTGAAGGTGAATGCCAGAATGTATGATATTGATGTGACAGGTTATGAAAATCACACCAATAAGCTTCATTTATTTGATCTGGATTCTGTGGATGAGAATCTGGTTCAGGATGGTATTTCCTTTGATAAAACGGACATTGAGAAGAATCTGACGCTGTTCCTTTATCCGGATGATTCGGATGAGGAGGGAAGACAGCTTCGTATTTATCAGCAGTACTTTATGGTAAGCAGCGGCGCACAGCTTATTCTGGACGAAAGCGTAAAGCGTGGCTCAAATCTGCATGATCTGTCAGACTATGCGGTGATCCAGATTAACGATACGCATCCGACCATGATTATTCCGGAGCTGATCCGTCTCCTGATGGAGCGGGGTATAGCAATGGACGAAGCCATTGATATTGTGTCAAAGACCTGTGCCTATACGAATCATACGATTCTGGCAGAAGCATTGGAAAAGTGGCCGATTGCCTATCTGAATAAGGTTGTGCCGCAGCTCGTTCCGATCATTGAGGTTCTTGATGATAAGGTACGCCGTAAATTCGATGATGAAAAGGTAGTCATTATCGACCGCAATGACACTGTGCATATGGCACATCTGGATATTCATTACGGCTTTTCCGTAAATGGTGTGGCATCCCTTCACACGGATATTCTGAAAAAGACCGAGCTCCATCCGTTTTATGAGCTTTATCCGGAGAAATTTAACAATAAGACAAACGGCATCACGTTCCGCCGCTGGCTGTTACATTGTAATCCAAGGCTCACAGCACTTTTAGATGAAACAATCGGAAGAGGGTACCGTAAGGATGCCATGGAGTTAACAAAGCTCTTAGCATATCAGGACGATCCGAAATTCCTTAAAAAGCTTTTGGATGTAAAGATGGAAAATAAGAAGGAGCTGTGTGCTTATTTAAAGGAAACACAGAACCTTACCTTAAATCCGGACAGCATCTTTGATACCCAGATCAAACGTCTGCATGAATACAAGCGGCAGCAGATGAATGCCCTGTTTGTCATTCATAAATATCTGGAAATCAAGGCAGGAAAGAAACCGGAAACACCGATTACGGTAATCTTTGGTGCCAAGGCAGCGCCGGCTTATGTGATTGCCAAGGATATCATTCATCTGATTCTGTGTCTGCAGGAGCTTGTGAATGCAGATCCTGAGGTGAGCCCTTATTTAAAGGTTGTTATGGTGGAAAACTATAATGTAACCAAGGCAGAGAAGCTGATCCCGGCAACCGATCTTTCTGAACAGATTTCACTTGCTTCCAAGGAGGCGAGCGGAACCGGCAACATGAAGTTTATGTTAAACGGTGCGGTAACGCTTGGAACCGAAGACGGTGCAAATGTGGAGATCCATGAACTTGTAGGAGATGACAATATCTTTATTTTCGGAGCATCCAGCGAGGAAGTCATTGCACATTATGAAAAGTTCGATTATGTATCGAAGGATTTTTATGAGAAGGATCCGGATATTAAGGAAGCAGTTGATTTTATTACATCGAAGGAGCTTCTTGCCATCGGACAGGAAGAGAATCTCACACGCTTGCAGAAGGAGCTTTTAAATAAGGACTGGTTCATGACTCTCCTTGACTTTAAAGAGTACTGTGAAAAGAAGGAAGAGGCCTATGCCTGCTACAACGACCGTGAGAAATTCGCAAAGATGATGCTTATTAACATTGCAAAAGCCGGATACTTTTCTTCTGACCGGACGATTGAAGAGTATGAGAGAGATATCTGGAAGAGCATGAGAGAGATATCTGGAAGAGCAGGTTATTTTGAAGCCTGAACGGCAGGATTTGAAACAATATCTTTAAAGTGGCATCCTGAAATGGCGATAAGAGGAGAAAAAGCGGTATTTATAACAGAAAACACACGATTGGTTTAGAAAAAGGAAAGAGCGTCTTCAATGTTGTATGATAAAGCTGAAAGGGGGTTATGTTACATGAGTATCCTGAATCTGTCATTGCTTAACATCACGGCAGGACAGGTGTTCTAAGATCCTTTTGGAAGACGGATAAAATCAAAGCATGTAATGAAATGTGAAGAACATTATGCATAAAGATCTTAGATTTCAGGGGAAGTGATCTTAGAACCTTTATGCAGGTTTGTTCTTAAGAAAATGGGAGATATCAGAGTTGACAACAATCTGAATTGATGGTAAAGTATACTTGATGACACGAATCACAAAAGTAGGGTGCGTATGCGGCAAATTGTCAGAGAAAGCATACAAGTCCTACTTTGTGTAGGTTTATCATATTGATCAGATCTTTAGGAATAATAAAGGGTTTTCTAACTGGAACGGAAAGATCAGAAAGAGTAAGTGATGCAGAAATTAGAGTTAAAAGGAATGACTATATTTATTACGGGTGCTGCCGGATTTATCGGAGCCAATCTTGTGATGAAGCTTTTGCAGGAAGAGGCTCCGGCAAGGATCATCGGCATGGATAATTTGAATGATTATTACGATGTCCGCATTAAAGAGTGGAGACTTGAACAAATCGGGAAGTTATCCAAAGAGCATCCGGAAACGGAATGGATTTTTAAAAAAGGAGATATTGCAGACCGGCAGAGCATCGAGGAGGTGTTTGCTTCCTATGAACCGCAGGTTATTGTGAATCTTGCCGCACAGGCGGGAGTCCGGTATTCCATTACAAATCCGGATGTGTATATTTCTTCTAACATGATTGGATTTTATAATATCTTGGAGGCGTGCCGGCATTCCTACGATGATGGAAAACAGGGCGTTGCGCACCTCATATATGCATCCTCATCTTCGGTTTACGGTGGGAATGAGAAGGTGCCGTTTTCCACGGAGGATCCGGTAGATCATCCCGTTTCGCTGTATGCGGCAACGAAGAAGTCGAATGAATTGTTTGCACATGCCTATAGCAAGCTATATAACATTCCCTCTACCGGCTTACGGTTCTTTACGGTTTACGGACCGGCAGGAAGACCGGATATGGCCTACTTTGGCTTTACGAATAAGCTTCTTCAGGGGAAAACGATCGAGATTTTTAACTACGGAAACTGCCGCAGGGATTTTACCTATGTGGATGATATTGTGGAAGGAATCGTACGTGTCATGCAGGGTGCGCCGGAGCGGGTAAACGGAGCAGATGGATTACCGGTTCCTCCGTATAAGGTGTATAATATTGGAGGAGGACATCCGGAGAATCTGCTGGATTTCGTAGATATTCTGCAGCAGGAGCTGGTCGCAGCAGGAGTCCTTCCGGAGGATTATGATTTTGAGGCACATAAGAAGCTTGTGCCGATGCAGCCGGGAGATGTGCCCGTGACCTATGCGGACACGAAGGCTTTGCAGGAGGACTTCGATTATTGCCCGAAGACGGACCTGCGGACCGGATTGAGAAATTTTGCTCAGTGGTATCAGAAATTTTACAGTCAGGAGGAAAACAGATGAAGATTGCAGTAGCAGGAACAGGATATGTCGGTTTAAGTATCGCAACCTTGCTGGCACAGCATAATGAAGTGATGGCAGTGGATATTATAGAAGAAAAGGTGAACCTGATCAATCAGCGCAGGTCACCGATTCAGGATGAATATATTGAGAAGTATTTAAAGGAAAAGGAACTGAATCTCGTGGCAACCACGGATGCAGAAAAGGCTTACCGGGATGCGGAGTTTGTCGTAATTGCAACGCAGACCAATTACGATTCCAAGAAGAATTTCTTCGATACCTCTGCGGTTGAAGCGGTCATTCAGCTTGTGATGAAGGTAAATCCGAAGGCTGTTATGGTAATCAAGTCAACCATTCCAGTCGGCTTTACGGTTGCGGTACGGGAGAAGTACCACTGTGACCGGATGCTGTTCAGCCCGGAGTTTTTAAGAGAATCCAAGGCACTGTATGACAATCTGTATCCATCCAGAATTATTGTGGGAACGGATATGGAGAATCCGGAGCTTGTGGAGGCTGCCCATACCTTTGCACACCTCTTACAGCAGGGAGCCATCAAAGAGAACATCGATACCTTGATTATGGGATATACGGAGGCTGAAGCCGTGAAGCTGTTTGCCAATACCTATCTGGCACTGCGGGTATCGTATTTCAACGAACTGGACACATATGCAGAGATGAAGGGCCTGGATACCCAGCAGATCATTAAGGGAGTCTGTCTCGACCCGCGTATCGGGGACCAGTATAACAATCCTTCCTTTGGTTACGGCGGCTACTGCCTGCCGAAGGATACGAAGCAGCTTCTTGCCAACTATCAGGATGTGCCCCAGAATATGATGACGGCCATTGTAGACAGTAACCGTACACGGAAGGAATTCATTGCGGAGCGTGTGCTGGAGCTTGCAGGTGGTTATGAAGCGAACGGGGAATATGAACTGGATAAGGAAAAGGAAGTCGTGGTCGGTGTATACCGCCTTACCATGAAGTCCAATTCCGATAATTTCCGTCAGTCCTCCATTCAGGGCGTTATGAAGCGGATTAAGGCAAAGGGAGCAACGGTGATTGTTTATGAGCCGACGCTGGAAGACGGAAGCACCTTCTTTGGAAGCCGTGTCGTGAATGATCTTTCGAAGTTTAAGGAAATGAGCCAGGCGATCATTGCCAACCGTTATGATACCTGTCTGGATGATGTGAAAGAAAAGGTCTATACCAGGGATGTATTCCGGAGAGATTAAATATAGGATGGAAAACGAAGCGAAAATTTTGTTACTGTTAACCGGAGGTACGATCTGTTCCTTCGGGGATGAACAGGGGAACCGGCGGGATGTGGACATTCAGAAAGCGAAAGCGCTGCTCCTGCAGTACTTTGAAGATTCGGATTCTCCCTGCGCCCATCAGAAATTTGAAGTTGTTACCATTTTAAATACTTTAAGCGAAAATATGACGATTCCCAAATGGAACGAATTACTTCGTTTTTTCAAAAAGTGTGATTTTTCACAGTATCGGGGAATCGTGATTGCCCATGGGACAGATACGCTGGCCTATACAGCTTCTCTGCTTGCGTTAGCGTTATCGAAGGTGGAGATTCCGGTATTTCTGGTATCCAGCCAGCTGCCGCTTAATCAGGAGGGCGCGAACGGAAATGAGAACTTCCGGCGTTCTGTGGAGCTGATTTGTGCAGGAATTCATTCCGGTGTCTATGTGGTGTACCGGAATGAGGACGGAAGGTGCCTTCTTCATCATGGAGGACATCTTGTAAGCAGCGGGGATTATTCCAATGACTTTTACAGCCGTGATGGGGTTTGCCTGGGTGAAGTCTCAAAGGTGATGGAAGGTGAATGTTCCAAGGCAGCGATGCACTTGAACCAATGGACGGAAGAACTGAATCGCGATAAGATCTGTAGTCAGCGGAATGGCAATGGAATTGACTTATCCCGTATTGGAGAATTGAAAAGCGATGTCCTGTGCATGGAACCATATGTGGGGCTTAATTATCAGCAGATTGTACTTAATAAAGAAATCCGTGCAGTCATCCATGGTCTGTATCATTCGGCAACAGCCTGCATCGGAGGAACGAAAGAGGAACAGAAAGCAGAGTATTCCCTGCTTCCGTTCCTGATGCGCTGCAGGGAAGCAAAGATCCCGGTAATCGTAACACCTTGTCCTAATGAGGCAGTATATGCTTCCGGGGTATGGATGATAGAAGCAGGAGCAATTCCGGTTTACGGGATGACAAAAGAGATGGTTTATGTCAAGACACTTCTGGCGGGAGCACTGGAATATCCGGATGAAAAATTGTGTTCTTTTTTAACAGAAGAAGTATGTGGTGAGTAGACACTGGATAAATTTTATTGTACAATAAACATGATTATCTGGAATGGTTATCGTAGTTCCTGATAGTCAGATCATTGGTATTTTGGAGAGAAAGGCGAAGAATAAGATGCTTGCAACATTAATCCCTTTATTTGATGAAAATATGACCGTAAAGGCATATTCCTTATTTACCCAAAAGAAGAACTTTCTTTTAAATCCCAGTTTCTTAGGAACCGGAATGAATGATGGCGTAGGACAGATTCAGGGGTTTGAACTGATTGAAAATATGGGAATTGAAACCCTTTCCGGAGATAAGGAAGTATTTATTTCGGTAAATAATATTTCCCTGTTTACCGATATTGATGAACAGTGCAAGGCACCGCATGACCGCGTGGTATTGCTTGTAGATAATGCAGTTCTGCCGAATGACATGTATGTTAACCGTCTGAAGGAATTAAAGAACAGCGGATATAAGCTTGCAATCCGCAAACTTCCGGTATCTAGCTTTGAAGATTACCGTCAGGTGCTCCTTCTGATGGATTATATTCTGCTCGATCATAAGAAGATTGATATTACGAAGGCAAGAATTTATTTTACGAAGATTTATCCGAACATTAAGCTTTGTGCCGGAAATATTGACACACAGGAGATCTTTGAACAGTTGAAGGCAGAGGGCGGCTATCAGCTCTATGAGGGGGCATTCTACCGTATGCCGGTGACGAAGGGAGAAGCAAAGGTCGCTCCGTTGAAGGTCAATTATATTGAATTGTTGAATATTGTGAATGAACCGGACTTTGATCTGACGAAGGCAGCAGATGTCATTGGAAGAGACACCGCACTGGTAATTTCCCTTTTGAAGATGGTGAACCATATGACGGTCAATTCCGAGATTACTTCCATCCGTCATGCAGCAGCCATGTTGGGACAGAAGGAATTGAAGAAATGGATCAATACCGCGGTTACCAACCAGCTCTGCGCGGATCGTCCGAATGAGATTATGCGTGTTTCCCTGCTTCGTGCAAAATTTGCCGAGAATCTGGCAACCGTATTTGAGATGGGCGGTCAGGCAGGAGAGTTGTTCTTGATGGGACTGTTCTCCGTACTGGATCTCATTATCAATAAGCCGATGGAAGAGGCTCTTAAGATGGTGAAGGTTTCTAAAGAGATTGAGGAAGCACTTATTGAAGATAAGGGACACTTCGCACCGGTATTAGAGTTTGTGAAGCAGTATGAGAGTGCGAACTGGCAGGAAATTGACCGTACCATGTTACTGAACCACATGGGTTCCAAGCAGGTATATGATGCGTACATTTCGGCGCTGCGCTGGTATCGTGATCTGTTTTCGTAATAAGCATATGGGAAGAAAACTGCTCTGATCCATGGCAGAAAGAGTATAGCAGATCAGGAAATATAAAGATAGAAATAATATAAAAATAAAATGCTGATAACCATTTAGAAAAGAATTTGGTTATCAGCATTTTTAATTTTAGATACACATAACAATCCTATTCTTCTTCATCCGTCGCATCTTCTAAGGATACGCCCTGATGAATGGTAATGCCGTTTACTTCAACATGATCGTTGATTTCGATGACGAGACAGCGTTTGCCGTCGATCTGCAGGGTGTTGACCAGATCTGCGCGTTCCGGATTCACCTTTACGACAACGTCGGGAGTCTTTACTTCAAAAGTGCGGACATTTGCTACATTGTTTACAAAGAGAGAAGTATCCTCTCCGGCAGCCGCATCATAGAGCTTATCAAAATCGGTCAGCTTTTCTTCCCTGACGCCGCTCTTTTCAAAGAGGTTTTTCACCTGATGCTTGTCAAGAGTTAAAGGCTCCGGAATTTCTTTATGCTCCTCGATCATTTCCGTTAAATTCTCATGGATATTTTTCACCACTTCGTATTCGACCTCATCGCCGAGTGTTTCCTCGATTAAAGCCTGAAAGGCTTCCTTCTGTGTCCCGGCAGACAAAGGCATGGTACAGCCGAGAATGTTTTCTACGAATTCTCCATGCGCTTCCTCGGGATTTTTGGAATAGAAGAGCGTAGAGTGAATATCGGTTGCACGGTCGTTGAAGCTTGGGAAAAGAAAGCCGGTTTCGGGCATTTCTACCACCCAGTCACGGATACGGTTGTGAAATTCGTTGTTGATGCTGTCATAGCTTAAGCCGGGCTTTGAAAGATTCACCGGACAGATACAACACATGATGTATTCAAATACCGTATCGGAGGCATCGTCCATGGTTAAACCGTCCGTGGTTTTTCCAGGAACATCATAAGCGTCATGGATGAGCAGAATTAGGTAGTTGCCAACGTATTCATAAGTGCCGATCACACGGTCATAAAACTCTTCGATTAAGGCATCATCCTTTAATTTACTGTCACGCAGGGCAAGAAGAGCAGCCTGGGTGCCGCCTTCCTGTTCACTTGCAAGGGGAAAGTCTAAGTTTAAAAGATTCTTTCCGAGACTTCCCGATAAGGTTTTGCGCAGCAGTTCAAAGTATTTAAAAATCTCTTCTTCCGGGAGGGAGAGAAAGGCTTCTTTGAATTCGGTCTTTTTATTCTTTTCGCCATCGACATAACAGCCGCAGATTCTGGTGATGGAGCAGTTGCTCGGGGTATAAAGACGTTTCAGTTCATTGATTTCCTGTTTGATCATGAAGCTTCTTCCTCCTTCTTATGAAGATTTTTCTGAGCAGTAGAGAGCATCAGCTTAATACGGTTTAACTGGTTTACTTCACTGGCACCGGGATCGTAGTCAATGGCAACGATGTTGCTGAGAGGATAGTGCTTGCGAAGCTCTTTGATCACACCTTTTCCTACGACATGGTTGGGCAGGCAGGCAAATGGCTGGGTGCAGACGATGTTGTTGACACCGCTGTGGATCAGCTCAATCATTTCACCGGTCAGGAACCAGCCTTCGCCGGTCTGGTTACCGATATTTACGATTGTTTTTGCATTTTCCACCGTCTCATAAATGCTGCACGGAGGCGTGAAGTGGATACTCTTTTCAAAGGCACGGCGTGCGCTTCCACGAAGGAATTCGATACCGCGGATACCGAAGCGGGAGATCATCGAGGTCTTCTTGCTCATCCCCAGATAATCGGCCTTATAAATCTGGTTGTAGAAGCAGTAGAGCATGAAGTCTACGAGATCCGGCACAACGGCCTCTGCACCTTCGGATTCTAGGAGATCTACAAGGTAATTGTTGGCAGCCGGTGCAAATTTCACCAGAATCTCACCGACGATACCGACACGAGGCTTTACCTCATTCGTAATCGGAATCGCATCGAAGTCAGCAATGATCTGACGGCACATTTTGTTAAAAGTGGCAAAACGCATATGCTTTCTGGAAACAAATTCGCGGCACTTCTTTATCCATTTCTGATGCACTTCTTCTACAGAGCCTTTCGTTTGCTCGTAAGGGCGCATACGGTATACACAGCGCATGAAGATATCACCAAAGATCGCAGCGTAGGCAACGCGCATCAGCATTTCGGCATTTAAGTGGAAGCCGGGGTTCGTTTCAATACCGCCAAGATTCAGGGAAATAACCGGGATCTGCGGCATCCCGGCCTTTTCTAAGGCACGGCGGATAAAGCCGACATAGTTGGTCGCACGGCATCCGCCACCGGTCTGTGTCATAATGACAGCTACCTTGTTGAGGTCATATTTACCGGAAAGCAGAGCATCCATAATCTGGCCAACCACCATTAAGGAAGGGTAGCAGGCGTCGTTGTTTACATATTTTAATCCGACATCCACGGCACGGCGGTTATCGTTTCCGAGAATTTCAAAGTTATAGCCGCAGGCGCGGAAGGCAGCCTCAATAACATCAAAGTGGATCGGAGACATCTGCGGGGCAAGAATCGTATAGTCTTTACGCATTTCTTCGGTAAAGGGCACCTTTGTGATGGCACTGGAGCGGATCGTACGCTGTTTGTTCAGCTTTTCTCTGACACGGATGGCAGAGAGCAGGGAACGGATACGGATTCTGGCGGCGCCAAGGTTATTTACCTCATCAATTTTCAGACAGGTATAAATCTTATCCGAGCCTGCCAGAATATCATTCACCTGATCGGTCGTAACCGCATCCAGACCACAGCCGAAGGAATTTAACTGGATCAGATCGAGGTTATCCACGGTCTTTACATAGCTTGCGGCTGCGTAAAGACGGGAGTGGTACATCCACTGGTCGGAAACAATTAAAGGACGTTCCGGCTTGGCCAGATGGGAAACGGAGTCCTCGGTTAAAACAGCAATATCATAAGAGGTAATCAGTTCCGGAATACCATGGTTGATTTCCGGATCAATATGATAAGGTCTTCCGGCTAAAACGATACCACGCTTGCCGGTTTCTTTTAAGTACTGTAAGGTTTCTTCGCCCTTTTTCTGCATGTCGGTACGGGCGGCACTTAATTCATTCCATGCCTTTTCACTGGCGGCAATGACTTCTTTGGAAGGAAGCTCCTTAAATTCACGAACCAGTGCTTCGGTGATGGATTTCAGGTCACGGAAGGACATGAACGGATTCCGGAGAATGACTTCACCGCGTTCGATTTCTTCCACATTATTTTTGATATTCTCGGAATAAGAGGTAACAATCGGGCAGTTGTAGTGATTGTTGGCGTCCTCAAATTCATTACGCTCATAAAAGAGAGCCGGATAGAAAATGAAATCGACCTTCTGGTTAATGAGCCAACTTACGTGTCCGTGTGCTAACTTGGCCGGGTAACATTCGGATTCACTCGGGATGGACTCAATGCCAAGCTCATAAATCTTACGGTTGGATACCGGAGAGAGAACCACACGGTAGCCAAGCTCCTTAAAGAAGGTTGCCCAGAACGGATAATTTTCGTACATGTTAAGGACACGTGGAATACCGACAGTGCCACGTGTAGCTTCTTCGGCAGAAAGCGGTTCATAGCCGAAGACTCTCTTTAATTTATAATCAAACAGGTTGGGAACATTGTTCTCGTTTTTCTGTTTGCCAAGACCACGTTCGCAGCGGTTGCCGGAAATGTACTGACGGCCGCCGGAGAATTTGTTAATGGTCAGACGGCAGTTATTGGTACAGCCCTTACATTTTGCCATGCTGGTTTCAAACTGCAGGGACAGAATCTTGTCAAAGGGTAGCATGGTCGTTTCGTAATCTGCACTGTAACGTTCCCTTGCAATGAGGGCGGCACCGAACGCACCCATGATTCCGGCAATGTCCGGACGGATGGCTTCACAGCCGGCAATCTTCTCAAAGCTTCGTAAAACGGCATCGTTATAGAAGGTTCCACCCTGTACCACGATGTTTTTGCCAAGAGCAGAAGCATCGGATACCTTGATCACCTTAAATAAGGCATTCTTGATGACGGAGTAGGCAAGTCCTGCGGAAATATCCGGGACGCTGGCGCCTTCCTTCTGTGCCTGCTTTACCTTGGAATTCATGAATACGGTACAACGGGTACCCAGGTCGATCGGGTGCTCCGCAAAGAGCGCGGCCTTTGCAAAATCATGGACACTGTAATTTAACGATTTGGCAAAGGTTTCAATAAAGGAACCGCAGCCGGAGGAGCAGGCCTCGTTAAGCTGTACGCTGTCTACGGTCTGATTCCTGATCTTGATACACTTCATATCCTGACCGCCGATATCCAGAATACAATCCACGGAAGGATCGAAGAATGCCGCCGCATAATAATGGGCAACGGTCTCAACCTCACCGTCATCCAGAAGGAAAGCCGCTTTCATAAGCTGTTCGCCATATCCGGTAGAGCAGGAGCGGACGACATGCACATCGGGAGGGAGCTGTTCGGAAATTTCCTTCATGGAACGGATGGCCGTCTTTAAGGGACTACCGTCGTTACTGCTGTAGAAGGAATAAAGTAAAGAGCCGTCTTCTCCGACAAGAGCGATCTTCGTGGTCGTACTTCCGGCGTCGATACCCAGATAGCAGTTGCCGTGATACGTGGATAAATCGGCAGTTTTTACATGGTGGGTTTCATGGCGCTTACAGAACGCATCGTATTCTTCTTTGCTGGCAAAGAGGGGATCCATACGTTCTACTTCAAATTCCATTTTAATATCCGAAGAGAGCTTCTGTACCATTTCTTCCATGGTATAAGAAACTTCTTCTTTGGCATTTAATGCAGAACCGATCGCTGCAAATAAATGGGAATGTTCGGTTTCAATGGTGTGTTCCTCGTCCAGTTTTAAGGTGCGGATAAAAGCAGCCTTTAATTCAGACAGGAAGTGGAGCGGACCGCCTAAAAAGGCAATGTGACCGCGGATCGGCTTTCCACAGGCAAGACCACTGATGGTCTGGTTTACGACCGCCTGGAAAATGGAAGCTGCAAGGTCTTCCTTGGTTGCCCCTTCGTTGATGAGGGGCTGGATATCGGACTTGGCAAATACACCACAGCGGGCCGCAATGGTATAAAGGGATTTGTAGCCCTTGGCATATTCGTTTAATCCGTCCGCATCGGTCTGTAACAGGGAAGCCATCTGGTCGATAAAGGAGCCTGTACCACCGGCACAGATTCCGTTCATACGCTGTTCCACGTTACCGCCTTCAAAATAAATAATCTTGGCATCCTCACCACCTAATTCAATCGCAACGTCCGTTTTCGGCGCAATTTCCTTTAATGCGGTGGCAACCGAAATAACCTCCTGGACAAAGGGCACCTTCAGATGGTTGGCAAGGGTTAATCCGCCGGATCCTGTGATCATGGGGTGGAGCCTGATATTTCCTAATTGACTGTATGCATCACTAAGAAGGGACTGAAGTGTCTCCCTGATGTTTGCGAAATGTCTTTTGTAGTCGGAAAAAAGGATGTTGTGTGCATTATCCAGAATGGCAATCTTAACGGTGGTTGAACCGATATCAATGCCGAGTGTATATTGCTTGTTTTCCATATTTTACCGCCTTTCGTTTCCTATTTGTAACTATTCAGAGCCATGCAAATTATGGCAATATGAACATAGAATGCTTGCATTCATATGGACATTTGACATGATTTATATGGCGAAATAACCACATGAGTAAAACTTAAGCTGTGAAACAGCGGTTTTACGAATGCGGTTCTGAATAGTTACTTTAATAATTTCTGTGTGTCACCATGTGATTATACGACACGAATCGTCAAAAAGCAACGGAACATTTACGTTTACATTTTGAAGCCGGAATGATAGAATAAATGGACTAATAGTTTTTGAAAGGCGCAGAAGAATGAGTAATTTTGAAAAGAAATTTGGCAAATATGCAATTAAGAATCTGTCATTGATCCTGATTATGTGTTATGCATGCGGTTACCTCATGAAATGGATCAATCCGGGCTTTTTTACCTATTTATATTTGAATCCGTATGAAATCATTCATCATTTCCAGATCTGGAGACTGGTGACCTGGCTGATTGTTCCGCCGGACAGCTTTGATTTCTGGACATTGTTAATGCTTTATTTTTACTATTCGATCGGGACGAGCTTAGAGCGGACCTGGGGAACCTACCGGTATAATGTCTATATCTTTTCCGGTATTCTTTTTACGGCAGTCGGAGCCTTTATCCTGTATGGAGTAAGTTCCCTGCTCGGGGCACAGAGCCTTGGACTGTGGATGACCGTGGATGGTTATATCACGTATCCGACGATGTTCAGCACCTACTATGTCAACATGTCCATCTTTTTAGCTTATGCGGCAACCTTCCCGGATTATGAGGTCTTGTTGTTCTTCATTCTGCCGATCAAGGTGAAGTTCCTTGGCATTATCTACGGGGCAATGCTGGTTTACCAGTTCATTGTCGGTTATGGAACAAGCTCGGCTCTGTTTTACTATAACCTCGGTATCCGCTTCGTGATTACCGCATCCCTTCTTAATTTTGTGGTATTTTTCTTTACCAGCCGCAAGAAGGTGCGCAGGGGACCGATTAAAATGATCCGTCAGCAGGCTGTGAAGCAGCAGGCACGTCATGAAATGAAGAAGAGTAGCGGAATCACCCGGCATAAATGTGCGGTCTGCGGAAGAACGGATGAGACGAATCCGGAACTGGAATTCCGTTTCTGCTCGAAGTGTAACGGAAATTATGAATACTGCCAGGATCACCTGTTTACCCATACGCATGTGCAGTAGAGTGGTTGCAGAACAGTTTCGAGATTTTAAGTTTGGGAAAGAAGGATCACTATGAATAAAGAAGTACTTTTTGCACAAAAGCTCGGAGAGATCCGGGAGCTTGCAAAAGAACAGGGCAATTACGTGACAAAGGAACAGGTTGCAGAGGCATTTGCAGAACTGGAGTTTCAGGAGGACCAGTTCCAGATGGTGTATGACTATCTGACGAAGCATAAAATCGGCATTGATGAGCCGGTGGATCTGGATGAATACCTGTCGGAGGAAGAGGTCGATTACCTCAAAATGTATGAAGAAGAGCTGGCTGCAATGGAAGCCGTAACCGATGGACAGCGGGAAGCCATTCTGGTAAGTGCCATGGCGGGAGAAACGGACGCCCAGAAGCGTCTTGTTGAAATTTACCTGCCGCAGGTTATTGAAATTTCGAAGCTTTATACCGGACAGGGTGTTTATATTGAAGATCTGGTCGGGGAAGGCAATCTGGCTCTTGCACAGGGTGTTACCATGTTAGGGTGCCTCGAACATGCCAGGGAGGCAGAAGGGATGCTCATGAAGATGGTCATGGATGCCATGGAAGAACTGATTCAGGAAGATCTGACCGAGAAGGACATTGTGAAGAAAGCCATCGATCAGGAGAAGAAAAAGCAGAAGAACAAGACTGCGCAGGAAGAAAATCAGGAGAATACAACGAAATGAAATTTTTTGAAGGAACTTCAGAATATCAGGATTTTAAATATGTGCTGCAGGATGTCCGGACGGTATCGCTGGGCGTGAAATACACCTATGAGGAGCTTCTGCAGGATGAGCGGGTGCCGTTTAAGTTTCAGGCAATTATTTCCCAGTACCTGTTAAAGGAAGCTTCGCCGGAGACAACGCTTGAGAGTGAATTTTATTATATGGAAAAGGGAACCTTTGTATATGAAACCTATAGGCAGCTAAAGGCAAGAGCCAAGGTACGCACCCAGACCGTTAAGAAAACGATGACCGGGAAAGAAAAGATTGTTTATAAGGAAGAAATCTGGACGGTGGAGGAGCTGGCCCGGATGAATCTTGCAAAGAAAAAAGCAGCCGGGCTGATGATCGAAGAGATTGAGATATCCAAGCTTGGCTTAATGACATTTTCAATTTGAAGTAACAGTTCAGCCAATCTGTACAATCCGGCAACTTATGAATGGGCATGGCTGAACGGTTACAATTTAAAAATAACGTCGAACGTAAAGTAAAACAGGAAATGAATGGGAAAGAAAACGGAGGGAATGAAGGAAACGATGAAAAGCTTAAAAGGACTTGATAAATACGAGGTAATCGAAGAACGCCACATCGGGGATCTGAATTCAGACGGTTATCTGTTAAAGCACAAGAAGACCAGAGCGTATGTAACACTGCTTTTAAATGATGATGAGAATAAGGTATTTTATATTGGCTTCCGTACACCGCCCAAGGACAGCACGGGTGTTGCACACATCTTGGAGCATTCGGTATTGTGCGGATCAAAGGAATTTCCGGTGAAGGATCCGTTTATCGAACTGGCGAAGGGCTCTTTAAATACCTTTTTAAATGCAATGACCTATCCGGACAAGACGGTTTATCCGGTGGCGAGCTGCAACGATAAGGACTTTAAGAATCTGGTGCATGTCTATCTGGATGCCGTATTTTATCCGAATATTTATAAGGAAGAGAAGATTTTCCGTCAGGAAGGCTGGCACTATGAGATGGAGGATATTGATGCGCCGCTTACTATTAACGGAGTGGTTTATAATGAAATGAAAGGAGCCTTTTCTTCGCCGGACGATGTGGTTTCCCGTGAAGTAATGAACGGATTGTATCCGGACACCACGTATGGACTGGAATCCGGCGGAGATCCGGAGGTTATTCCGGAGCTTACCTATGAGGAATTTTTGAAGTTCCATGGCAAGTATTATCATCCGTCAAACAGCCTGATTTATTTATATGGAAATCTGGATCCGGAAGAATATCTTGCATTCTTAGATGAAAAGTATCTGTCCTCTTATGAGACATTGGAAGTGGATTCGGCGATTCCGTTACAGAAGCCGTTTGAAGAGAAGAGATGCGTGAAGCGGGAATACTCCGTCATGGAAGGAGATCCGGCAGAAAACGAAACTTATCTCACCTATAATATTGCGATGGGAAGCAGCCTTGACCGGGAACTGTATATCTCGATGGATGTGCTGGTGCATGTGCTCTGTTCCGATCCGGGATCCCCGGTAAAGCAGGCCCTTGTGGATGCAGGAATCGGAGATGAGGTATACAGCTATTCCGAAACCGGCATTGCACAGCCGTACTTTTCCATTACCGCGAAGAATGCTTCCTCCGCACAGCAGGAACAGTTCGTATCCATTATTGAAGAAGAACTGCAGAAAATTGTGAAGCAGGGCATTGACAAGAAAGCGCTTCTTGCGACCTTAAATGAATTTGAATTCCGTTACCGTGAAGCGGACTTTGGCTCTTATCCGAGAGGGTTAATGCTTGGCCTGCAGGCACTCGACAGCTGGCTTTATGACAAAGAGAAGCCGTTTATCCATATCGAAGCCAATGATACGCTGGCATTCTTAAAAGATAAGATTGAAACCTCTTATTATGAAGAACTGGTACAGAAATACTTTATAGATAACCAGCATAAAGCAGTGGTTGTTGTAGAACCGGTACCGGGACTTACCGGAAAGAAGGAAAAGGAGCTTGCCGATCGTCTGGCAGCAAGGAAGGATCAGATGGCCGACGAAGAAAAGCAGGCGGTTGTGGATGCAACCCATGCACTCCATGCTTATCAGCAGGAGCCGAGTCCGAAGGAGGATCTTGCGAAGATTCCGCTTCTTAAGAGAGAGGATATGAAGAAGGAAGCTGCGGCTTATGTCAATGAGGTGCGTGGCAGCAAGGAAGCGCCCGTTTTGTACCATAACATTTTTACGAACGGAATCGGTTACCTGAACCTCGTATTCGATGCTTCTTATGTACCGGCAAGACTGTTCCCTTATATTGGAATTTTAAAGAGCATTTTTACCTTAATGGTCGACACGGAGCATTATTCCTACAGTGATCTGTACAATGAAATCCGGATCCATACCGGTGGAACGAAAATGGTATTCAATGTGTATACCAATGCCGAAGATATGACGAAGTTTAAGCCGACCTTTGAAGCGCGGACGAAGTTTTTGTTTGACCAGAAGGATAAGGCGGTAGAGCTTTTGGAAGAAATTCTGATCCATGCAGATTTCTCGGATACGAAGCGTCTGTATGAAATCCTTACGGAGTGCAAATCCGATATGCAGGCTTCCATGCAGAGTGCAGGACACAGTCTGGCAGCAATCCGGGCCATGTCATACTTCTCAAAGTCCGCAGCGATTAGCGAACAGGTAAACGGCATTCCACAGTATCGTCTGCTTGAGGATCTTACGAAGAATTTTGAGGATCGTAAGGAAGAACTGGCTGCAAACTTAAAGGAACTCTGCAAATATCTCTTCCGTCCGGAGAACCTGTTACTGGATTACACTGCACCGGAAGAAGGCTATGCAGGAATTGAGGAGGCTGTAGACCGTCTCCGTCAAAGTCTCCATACCGAGGAGATTGTTAAGGAAACGTATGAACCGGTTCTTGAAAAGAAAAATGAAGGATTTTTAACCGCCGGACAGATCCAGTATGTATGCCGTGCCGGCAACTTTATCAGGGAGGGGCTTCCTTATACAGGTGCCTTAAGGGTACTTAAGGTGATGATGGGATATGATTATCTCTGGAATCAGGTCCGTGTGGTTGGTGGAGCGTATGGATGTATGTGCAGCTTTGGCAGGAACGGAGATGCATACTTTGTTTCCTATCGTGATCCGAACCTTGAAAAAACAATCAGGACCTATGAGCAGGCGGCAGATTATATTACCGGCTGCAGGCTTGATGAGAGGGAAGTGACCCAGTTTATCATCGGGGCAGTCAGTGAGCTTGATACACCGATGACTCCGGCCGTGAAGGGCATTTATTCCCTGGGCGGTTACATGACCGGCCTTTCCGTGGAACGGCTGCAGAAGGAGAGGGATGAACTGCTTGCGGTTACACCGGAAATTATTCAGGGACTTGGCAGACAGGTCGCAGCCTTTATGAAGCAGGATTATATCTGCGTGGTCGGAAACGGAAACAAATTAAAGGAAAGCAAAGAGCTGTTTATGAACATGGAACAGTTATTCCGGTCTTAAGAAACGGCTCCGAAGTATTACTCAACATGTATATGGAGAAGCTGTCAGCAGCAGGCTCGATGGTGGAACAAGGTACGGGCAGGCAGTAACAATATGTGGGGAATATTTATCAGAAACAAGGGAGGAATGAAAAGGATGAGAAAAAGAATAACATGGCGTTATATCACTTTGGCAGGACTTATGGCTCTTGGATTAACCGGCTGCGGAGCTTCTTCAAAGGGTGCGGCAACGGAAGCTGCAGTGGCAGATTCAGCTTATCTTAGCGATGATATGTACAGCTATGATAACAGCTATTATGAGGAAGCTGCAAGCGAAGAATATGACAGCACTACCGGTTCGACAGAAAACACAGAAAAGGTACAGGATACCAGCCGTAAGCTGATTAAAAATGTCGATATGTCCGTAGAAACCGAAGAGTTTGACACCCTCCTTGCCAACGTGGAAAGAAGGATTGAAACGCTGGGCGGTTATATTGAGACCAGCAATATCTATAACGGAAGCGCGTATAACAGCTACAGCAATCTCCGTAATGCCAATATTACGGCACGGATTCCGGCGCAGAAGCTGGATGAATTCCTGTCCCTTGTTTCCGAATCCTCGAATGTCATCAGCAAGAACGAGAATGTGACGGATGTGACCCTGCAGTATGTGGATATGCAGAGCCATAAGGAGGCACTGCAGACCGAACAGCAGCGGTTATTGGAACTCCTTGAACAGGCAGAAACCATTGACGATATCATCACGTTAGAGAGCCGTCTTTCGGATGTACGTTATCAGATTGAAAGCATGGAATCCCAGCTTCGAACCTTCGACAATCAGGTATCCTACAGCACGGTTTATCTGTATATTGACGAAGTAAAGACCTATACTCAGGTAGAGGAGCAGACACGCCTTCAGCAGATGACCAGTGGATTCGTAAACAGTCTTAAAGGAATTGGAAACGGATTCCTTGATTTCTGCGTTGCATTTGTTATTGCCCTTCCATACCTCGTTGTCTGGGCCGTAATTATTGTTGTGATCATTCTGCTGATCCGCCTGATTGTGAAAAAATCAAAGAAGAGCAGTGAGAAAAGAGCCTTAAAGCAGCAGATCAAGGAACGGGAACGCCAGGCTGCCTATGAAGCGCATCTTAAGAATATGGATAAAGAAAAAGCACAGAAAGCAGATACAGTAGATTCAGAAAACAGCCAGGGAAAGGAAAAGAAGGAGTAGCCCATGAAGGAGAATTACAAGTCCGGATTTGCCACGCTGATCGGAAGACCCAATGTTGGAAAATCCACATTGATGAACTGTCTGATCGGACAGAAAATCGCGATCACCTCAAGCAAGCCGCAGACCACCAGAAACCGGATCCAGACCGTATATACCTCACAGGAGGGACAGATTGTTTTCGTGGATACACCGGGAATCCATAAAGCGAAGAATAAGCTTGGCGATTACATGGTAAATATTGCAACACGCTCTTTAAGGGATGTGGATGTCGTACTTTGGCTGGTGGAACCGACGAATTTTATCGGGGCAGGGGAAAAGCATATCATCGAACAGCTTAAAGGAATTAAAACACCCGTGATTCTTGTTATTAACAAGATTGACACGGTGAAAAAGGAGGAATTGTTCGGTTTCATCGACACCTACCGGAAGGAAATGGACTTTCAGGAGATCGTTCCGGTTTCTGCCTTAAAACAGGAAAATACGGAAGAACTCATCAGATGTATTATGAAATATCTGCCGTACGGACCGGCCTTTTATGATGAGGATACGATCACCGACCAGCCACAGCGGCAGATCGTGGCAGAACTCATTCGCGAAAAGGCATTACGGTGCCTGGATGAAGAAATTCCTCATGGAATTGCCGTCACCATCGAAAAGATGAAGTGGCGTAAAGGAAGTAAGGGAACGATCGTGGATATCGAAGCCACCATTATCTGTGAACGGGAATCCCACAAGGGAATCATCATCGGAAAGCAGGGATCGATGCTTCGTAAGATCGGTCAGTCGGCACGCCGGGATATTGAGGAGATGCTGGAAGAAAAGGTAAATCTGCAGCTCTGGGTGAAGGTCCGCAAGGACTGGCGGGACAGTGATCTGCTTCTTAAAAATTACGGATATAATCCGAAAGATAACGAATAGAAAACTTCAAAATGTAAACCCTAATCACAGAAGACGATTTAGGGGGCACAGGATGAAAAACGTAAATTACTGGGATCAGTTTTTAAGCACAGGAAAGATCGAAGATTATCTGGCATACCGGAAGGAAGCTTCCGAAGATGCCGGAAAACAGCAGGAAGAAGGAGCTGAAACTCATGCAGGAACCGGTCAGGGTTACAGGGATGGTGCTCGAGGCATCACCTGTAGGAGAGACGGATAGAAGAGTGGTTCTGTTAACAAAAGAAAGAGGTAAAATTTCAGCGTTTGCCAGAGGGGCACGCAAGCAGGGAAGCAGGCTGATGGCAGCCACCAATCCGTTCTGCTTTGGTGAATTTCTAATCTATGAAGGCAGGAATTCCTATTCTTTAAGTGAGGCTGTGATTGCAAATTATTTTGAAGATATGCGCACGCATTTTGAAGAAGCCTGCTACGGTATGTACTTCTTAGAACTGATGGATTACTATACAAGAGAAAATAACGATGAAAAGGCGATGCTTCTGCTCCTTTACCAATCCTTACGGGCATTGCTGCATGCGGCCTATGACAACCGGCTGGTACGGTACATATTTGAAATCAAGACGGTCGTGTTAAACGGCGAATATCCGGGACTCCCGAAGAATAAGGACTATGAAGAGTCCACACAATATGCCTTGCAGTATATTGCGGACAGCAGCGTGGAAAAGCTGTATTCGTTTAAGGTTTCAGATGAAGTTTTAAAGGAACTTGAGGAAATTGCAGGGATTTATCAGAGAAGATTTGTGGATCGGAAAATGAAAAGCCTTGAAATCCTTGAGGGACTCATATATAATTGATTGGGTAAATTCTTCCGGAAGAGGAGAAGAGGATTTTTATGAGGAAAAATTATCAATGTGTGAAGCGCTTTTTCGCAGGTGTTCTGTGTGCTGCTTTGGCAGTGTGCGGAATGACGGCATGTGGGAATACCACGGGCGCAGAAGGATCCGTGATTACGGTTTCCAGGGACGGAACAGTAACCGATACGATCCGTGAGCCGTTTGACCAGGATTACTACAGCCAGCAGGAATTGCAGGATGAGGTTTTAAAGGCGGTAATTTCCTACAATTCCAGAATGGGAAGCGAGGTCATCACCGTATCGAAGGTTCAGGTGGACGGCGGTATTACAGATGTGGAGATGAAATACCAGAGTGCAGAAGACTATGCAGCCTTTAACCGGGAAACATTTTTTATCGGAACACCGGCACAGGCGAGGTTGTCCGGCTTTGACTTAAACAAGGTCTATACGGCGGTTTCCGATCCGTCAAAGACCATGGGCATGGCAGAGCTTTTCAATACGGACGGGGTTCTGGTACTGATTACGGATACCACGCAGACCGTAGTGATGAGCCACAAGATCCTTTATACTTCGGATGGCGTGGAGGTTGCGGATCATGCGAAAGCATTCCGTGTACAGAGTGATGAAAACGATCAGATTTCCAAGGAAATTTGTGTAATATTTAAAGAAAAATAACGAGAGGTAGATGGAACAATGGAAAAGACAATGGAAAAAATCGTAGCATTGGCAAAGGCAAGAGGATTTGTATATCCCGGATCCGAGATCTACGGAGGTCTTGCCAACACATGGGATTACGGAAATCTCGGTGTGGAATTAAAGAACAATGTGAAGAGAGCATGGTGGCAGAAGTTCGTTATGGAAAATCCTTATAACGTCGGTGTAGACTGTGCCATCTTAATGAATCCCCAGACATGGGTAGCTTCCGGACATCTGGGAGGCTTCTCCGATCCTTTGATGGACTGTAAGGAATGTCATGAGCGTTTCCGTGCGGACAAGCTGATTGAGGACTTTGCAGAAGAGAACGGAATTACACTAGAGAAACCCATTGATGCTTTTTCACAGGAAGAAATGAAGAACTTCATTGAAGAACACAACGTTCCCTGCCCGACCTGCGGCAAGCATAACTTTACCGATATCAGACAGTTCAACCTGATGTTCAAGACCTTCCAGGGCGTAACCGAGGATGCGAAGAACACCGTATACCTTCGTCCGGAAACCGCACAGGGTATTTTCGTGAACTTTAAGAATGTACAGAGAACTTCCCGTAAGAAGATTCCGTTCGGTATCGGACAGATCGGTAAGTCCTTCCGTAACGAAATCACTCCCGGTAACTTTACCTTCCGTACCAGAGAGTTCGAACAGATGGAACTGGAGTTCTTCTGCGAGCCCGGAACAGACCTTGAATGGTTCCAGTACTGGAGAGCATTCTGCCGTGACTGGCTGTTAAGCTTAGGTATTAAGGAAGATGAGATGAGACTTCGCGATCACGCACCCGAAGAACTTTGCTTCTACTCCAAGGGTACGACCGATATTGAATTCCTGTTCCCGTTCGGCTGGGGTGAATTATGGGGAATCGCAGACAGAACCGATTACGATTTAACCCAGCATCAGAATGTATCCGGCGAGGATATGAGCTACTTTGATGATACCAAGAATGAACGTTACGTTCCTTATGTTGTAGAACCGTCTCTTGGAGCAGACCGTGTGGTACTGGCATTCCTTTGTGCGGCTTATGATGAAGAGGAGATCGGAGAAGGTGATGTGCGTACCGTACTTCATTTCCATCCGGCACTTGCACCTGTGAAGATTGGTGTGCTTCCCCTTTCCAAGAAGCTGAATGAGGGTGCAGAGAAGATTTATGCACAGCTTTCCAAGAAGTATAACTGTGAATTTGATGACAGAGGAAACATTGGTAAGCGTTACCGCAGACAGGATGAAATCGGAACTCCATTCTGTATTACATACGACTTTGATTCCGAAACAGACAACTGTGTGACGGTACGATTCCGTGATTCCATGGAGCAGGAACGTGTGGCTATCGCAGATCTGGATGCTTACTTTGCAGATAAGTTTACGTTCTGACAGAAACGTTCTGTGAACGGAATGAAACCGGGTATCTGCGGAAGCGTTGAACCACAGAGCCTTTTGAAAATACAAACAACGCAGAAATGGTGAGATCATGAGACAATTCACTTCAGATGAATTAAGAAAAACCTGGAAACAATTTTATATTGACCGCGGACATGTAGATGTAGGAGCTGTTTCGCTCGTATCTGACGGATCTACCGGTGTAATGTTCAACGTAGCAGGCATGCAGCCTTTGATGCCGTATCTGTTAGGTCAGAAGCACCCTCTTGGAACCAGGCTTTGTAACGTGCAGGGGTGTGTCCGTACGAATGATATTGATTCAGTTGGTGACAAGAGCCATGTAACCTTTTTTGAGATGATGGGAAGCTGGAGCCTTGGTGATTACTTTAAGAAAGAAAGATGCCAGTGGAGCTTTGAACTGCTTACCCAGGTTTTCGGCTTTGACGCCGATCATCTGGCTGCAACTGTTTTCGCGGGAGATGAGAATGCACCGAGAGACGAAGAAGGTGCACAGTATCGTATCGCTTCCGGCTTTAAGAAAGAGAATATCTATTATCTTCCGGCAGAGGATAACTGGTGGGGACTTGAATATGGTCCCTGCGGACCGGACAGTGAAATGTTCTATGTAGCCGACCGCCCGGATTGTGGTCCGGATTGTGGTCCCGGATGTCACTGTGGTAAGTATACCGAGCTTGGCAATGATGTATTCATGCAGTACGAGAAACACCACGACGGTCATCTTACTCCGTTAAAGCAGAAAAATGTGGATACCGGCTGGGGCTTAGAGCGTATTCTGGCATTCTTAAACGGAACAAGAGACGTATACCGCGTCGATCTGTTTGCACCGGTAATCGCTTATATTGAGAAGGTTTCCGGAACGAAATATGAAGAGGATGAAAAGCTGACCAGATCCATGCGTATTCTGGCAGACCATATCCGTACCAGTGTCATGCTGATCGGTGATGAAGCGAAGCTCCTTCCTTCCAATGTGGGAGCAGGATATGTTCTCCGCCGTCTGATCCGCCGTGCGGTAAGACATGGCCGTATGCTGAATTTAAAGACGGAGGATCTGCTGACCATTGCACAGATGTACATTGATGATATTTATGCAGAAAGCTATCCGTTACTGGTTAAGAACAAAGAGTTCGTTCTTTCTGAACTGAAGAAGGAAATCGACCGTTTTGAGAGTACTCTGGAAAACGGCATGAAGGAATTTAAGAAGATCCTTGAACAGAAGAAGGAAGAAAAGTCGGTTGAGATCGATGGAAAGAGCGCATTCTACCTGTATGACACCTTTGGATTCCCACTCGAGCTTACCGTAGAGCTTGCACAGGAAGAGGGCTTAAAGGTTGATGAAGAAGGATTTGCCAGGGCCATGGAAGAGCAGAAGCAGAAAGCAAGGGATAACCAGAGCTTTTCTGCCAGACTTTCTACGGATACGGCATTATATGACGAATTAGAAGAAAGCTTAGTCAGTGAATTTACAGGTTATGATACCCTGCAGGCAGAGAGCAGTATTGCAGCCATTGCCAGTGACGGCAAGTGGCAGGATGTACTTTCCGAAGGGCAGGAAGGAACCATTATTACAGCAAAAACTCCGTTCTATGCAACCATGGGTGGACAAAAGGGTGACTTCGGTGTCATTAAGACCGCAGAAGGAACATTTGAAGTAACCGATACCGTGAAGGTTCCGGGCGGCAGAATCGGACATATCGGTAAGGTGGTATCCGGCACCATTAAGAAGGATGCAAAGGCAGACCTTTCGGTATCTTCCTTAAATCGTGGCAATACCTGTAAGAACCATACAGCAACACACTTGTTACAGGAAGCACTTCGTGAAGTATTAGGTGATCATGTGGAACAGTCCGGATCCTATCAGGATGGAGAAAGAACCCGTTTTGACTTCAGCCACGGACAGGCAATGACCGCCGAAGAGTTAAAGAAGGTAGAGGAAATCGTCAATGCCAAGATTGCAGAGGATCTTCCGGTAGAAACCAGGGTGATGAGCCTTGAAGAAGCGAAGAAGACCGGTGCAATGGCATTGTTTGGCGAAAAATACGGTGATACCGTCCGCGTTGTCATGATTGGAGATTTCTCCAGGGAATTGTGTGGTGGTACCCATGTCGGACATACCGGAGAGATCGCGTCCTTTAAGATCTTATCCGAATCCGGTGTTGCAGCAGGTGTACGCCGTATCGAAGCCATTACCGGAAACAATGTAACCGCTTATTATCAGGAAATGGAAGAACGCTTAAATGCCGTAGCAAAGGTATTAAAGACTTCTCCTGCGACGCTCCTTGACCGGGCTGAGCATCTGTTGGCAGAACTGAAAGCGTTACAGAGTGAGAACGAATCCTTAAAGAGCAAGGCAGCCAAGGATGCACTCGGAGACGTCATGAACCAGGTGAAGGATGTAAAGGGCGTAAAGCTTCTTGCAACATCAGTAGCCGGTGTGGATATGAACGGACTGCGTGACTTAGGTGACCAGTTAAAGGCCAAAATCGCAGAAGGCGTGATTGTTCTCATTTCCGACTGCGACGGCAAGGTCAATATGGTTGCCATGGCAACACAGGGCGCTATGGACAAGGGAGCTCATGCAGGAAACCTGATTAAGGGCATTGCAGCACTTGTCGGCGGCGGCGGTGGCGGACGTCCGAACATGGCACAGGCCGGAGGAAAGAATCCGGCAGGCATTCCGGATGCCATTGCAAAGTGTGAAGAAGTCCTTGCAGCACAGGTTTAAGCACAAATTTTAAGAAAATCATATCAAAATAAATCATAGTACCTAAATTGTACGGAAATCTATAATTTTTCTCTTGACGTGTACATGATTTATGCTATAATATGTGTTGTGTGTGAGTACACACAAGAATAACCCAGTCAGTCATGTTACTAGAAGGGACTGAAGGGAGGTCAGGGTGTAAATGTCAAACGTAATCGTAAAAGAAAACGAGACTTTAGATAGCGCTTTACGTCGTTTTAAGAGAAGCTGTGCAAAAGCCGGCATTCAGCAGGAGATTCGTAAGAGAGAGCATTACGAGAAGCCAAGCGTTAAGCGTAAGAAAAAGTCAGAAGCAGCAAGAAAACGTAAATACAACTAATTAAAGTAAACGTGAGCCCTTGGATAAAACTAAGGGCTTTCTTGTTACCTGACGGCGTATCATTCATGATGAGGGGCTTTTTATGTGGACGAAAGAGATGTTCGGAACCGATGTATATCATCTGGTTGCCGCATTTATTATTTATAGTATGCTGGGATGGCTTGTGGAATCGATTTACATGTCCATCTGCAATAAGAAGTTAACAAACCGTGGTTTCGGCAAGGGACCGTTCTGCCCGATCTACGGATTCGGAGCAGTCATCGGATATCTGGTGCTTCGGCCGTTATCCAGTAATCCGTTCCTTCTTTACTGCGCAGGGGCGGTTATGGCTACGGCATTTGAATATCTGGTAGGCCGGCTGATGCTTAAGATTTTCGGTGAAATCTGGTGGGACTATACGAATAAGCCGTGTAACTTCCAGGGACTCATCTGTCTGGAGAGTACTATTGCATGGGGCTTTTATGCAATTATCATTATTACTTTCCTGCATGGAAAGGTAATGGGGATGATTGACCGCTATGACATGCAGCTTGGAAAACGGTTCTGTGTGATCGTGCTTTGTATTGTGACGATCGATTATCTGTTCCAGTTTGCAAAGCTGTTTGGCGCTGACATCAAAAAGAGCAGGGAACGCATTACGGAACTGTACGAGCGCATCCGTGCGAAGTGGTAGATAGGAATTCATTTGTAACTATTCAGAGCCATGCAAAATTGCTTTCTGTGAATGCTTACATTCATACAGAATAGCAATTTTATATGGCGAAGTAACCACATGAGTAAAACTTAAGCTGCGTTAGCAGCGGTTTTACGAATGGGGTTCTGAATAGTTACGTTCATTTTTCGAGCAGCAGGAACATATTTATAGGTATAGAGTTTTGTCGGGGAGAAGATTGCCTTGAGATCAATGATGAAGAAACTACTATGCGGTATGATGACGTTCCTGCTGTTTGTGTCTGTACCGGTTCCTGCAATGGCGGCACCGGAAATTGATGCGCCGTCGTATATTCTGATGGAAGCTTCCACGGGGAAAGTAATCTGCGAGCAGAATGCAGACGAGCGGAGAAGTCCGGCCAGTATTACGAAAATTATGACCTTACTGCTGATTTTTGACTACCTGAATACGGGGCGGGTGACCCTGCAGAGTGAGGTGACAACCAGTGCCTATGCGAAATCCATGGGTGGTTCACAGGTGTTTCTGGAAGAAGGAGAAGTACAGACGCTGGAAACCATGATTAAGTGCATTGCAGTAGCCTCCGGAAATGATGCGAGCGTGGCGGTAGCAGAGTTCCTGGCAGGCAGTGAAGCGGAATTCGTGAAGCTGATGAATCTGCGGGCCGAGGAGCTTGGGATGGAGAATACACACTTTGAGGACTGCTGCGGGCTTACGGATTCCGACGGCCACTATTCCAGTGCAAGGGATGTGGCAATCATGTCACGGGAGCTGCTCACGAAGCATCCGGAGGTGTTAAACTATACCGGCATCTGGATGGAGGATATTGTGCATGAAACGGCACAGGGTACTTCCAACTTCACCCTGTCCAGTACGAATAAGCTGCTGAAAATGTATGAATACACCACCGGCCTGAAAACCGGCTCTACCAGTAAGGCGAAATACTGTCTGTCTGCAACTGCAAGTAAGGACAATATTGATCTGATTGCGGTTGTCATGGGCTCTTCCAATAATAAGGTACGGTTTCAGGATGCCATGTCGTTGCTGACCTATGGCTACAGTATCAGTTCCCTTTATGAGGATAAGAATGAAGAACAACTGCCGTTTCTTACCGTAAATGGCGGTGTGGAAGATACCGTCGCGCTTTCCTATCAGGGACCGTTCCGGTATCTGGATACGGAAGGGCAGGTACTGTCCGGAATTGAGAAGAAGATTGTACTGCCGGAAAGTGTGGAAGCACCGGTGCAGGAAGGCGAGGCAGTCGGAGAAGCCGTGTATTTATTAAATGGAAACCGGATCGGCAGTGTTTCGATTGTGACAGGGAAGAACGTTGACAAGGCGGTTTACAAAGACTATTTGCAAAAAGTATGGAGGATGTTTTATACTGTTTAAATATAGAAAACAGGGAATGGTTTATGTCGGAAAGGATGGAATATGATCAAAATACTGTTGCTGCTTATTGTAATCCTTGCCCTCTTTTTTAGCATGGTTATGGTGATTGATTGTAACCGGTTCGTCATACGGGAATACCACTGTGAAGACAAGAGGCTTAAAAAGCCTCTTAAAATTGTGCAGTTATCGGATCTTCATAACAAGTCCTTTGGAAAAGATAACAGCCGCCTGATCCGGGCCATAAGGGAGCAGAATCCGGATCTCATTATTGTGTCCGGCGATATGTATACTTCTCTTCTTGGAAAGGAAACGGTAACGGCACAGAAACTGATGGAAGAGCTTGCAAAGAGCTATCCCATTTATTATGCCAATGGCAATCATGAGCAGAAGACCAAAGAAGAAACGAAAGAGTTCGGAAGTCTGTATGAGGACTATCGAAAAAAGCTGTCCGGAATGGGGATTCATTTTCTTTCCAATGAGCATGTTTATCTGAAGGATTATAATATCAGCTTGTACGGACTGGAAATTCACAGGTGCTATTACCGGAAGTTCCGTAAGCAGATACTGGGAGCGGATCGGGTACAGGAGTATCTGGGGGTGCCGGATCCGGGCTCCTTCCATATGCTGATTGCTCATAATCCCGATTTTTTTGAGGACTATGTGGCGTGGGGCGCAGACCTTGTATTCGCGGGGCATGTGCATGGCGGACTGATGCGGCTTCCCGTTTTTGGAGGGGTGATTGCCCCTTCCATGAAACTGTTTCCGAAATATGATGGAGGAGAGTTCCGGGAAGGAGCGGCAACCATGATTTTAAGCCGTGGTCTGGGAACGCATACGCTTCCGATCCGGATCTTCAACCCCGGCGAACTTGTGGTTGTGAAGTTGACGCCTTAGGGGTTAAATGGTAAAATAATACAGTTATGATTTTTTTAAAGATGAGATTGGATAAGGGGGACATGATGGAGAAGCTGAATACGAAATTATTTGATCATACGATATTAAAGGCAGATGCCACAAAGGAAGCGGTTCTTAAGGTCTGCCGGGAAGCAAAGGAATACGGTTTTATGTCTGTGTGCGTGAACGGTTTTTATACGGCGCTGGTGAAGAAGGAACTGGAGGGGGCGGATGTAAAGGTCTGTACCGTAGTCGGATTCCCTCTCGGACAGATGAGCACGAAAGCGAAAGCCATGGAGGCTGCAATCGCAGTTGAAGATGGCGCAGATGAAATTGATATGGTCATCAATGTGGCTGCATTAAAAGATGGCGAAGAAGAAACGGTTTATCAGGATATTCTGGCGGTCCGCAAGGCATGTGAGAAGCAGACGTTGAAGGTCATTATCGAGACCTGTCTGTTAACGGATGAGGAGAAGCGGACAGCCTGCCGGCTTGCCGAAAAGGCAGGAGCAGATTTTGTGAAGACTTCAACCGGATTTTCCACAGGCGGGGCAACCGCAGAGGATGTCGCTCTGATGCGCGGTGAAGTCGGGACACGCTTAGGCGTCAAGGCTTCCGGTGGAATCCGGGATAAGGAAACCGCACAGAGAATGATCGATGCCGGAGCAAGCCGTCTCGGAACGAGTGCAACGATTGCAATCTGCAGCTAAAGGAGCATTGATATGGCAATATCGGTAAAGCTGGAGGCCTTTGAAGGCCCCTTAGATCTACTGTTACATCTGATTGAAAAGAATAAAGTCGATATTTATGATATCCCCATCGTGATGATTACGGAGCAGTATCTGGATTACATAAAGGCCATGGAAACGGAAGACATGAATGTGATGAGTGAATTCCTTGTCATGGCTGCAACACTCCTTGATATTAAATGCCGGATGCTTCTTCCGAAGGAAGTCAATGAAGAGGGAGAAGAAGAGGATCCGAGAGCAGAGCTTGTACAGAAATTACTGGAATACAAGATGTACAAGTATATGGCGTATGAATTAAAGGATCGTCAGGTGGATGCGGCAAAGACCTGGTTTAAGGACAAGACCCTGCCTAAGGAGATCGAGGATTACCGTCCTCCGATTGATATGCGGGAGCTTTTGGGAGATGCAAACTTAGGGAAGCTGCAGGAGCTTTTCCATATGGTGATGCGCCGGCAGGAGGACAAGATTGACCCGGTGCGAAGTACCTTTGGCAAGATCGAAAAGGATGAAATCGACATGGATTTAAAGACCGCTTATGTGGAGGATTATGTTCTGACACATAAGAAGTTCAGCTTCATGGATCTGATGGAGAAGCAGCGCAGTAAGATGGAGATTATTGTCACCTTTATGGTGATTCTTGAGCTTATGAAGATGGGCAAAATCACGATTGTGCAGGAAAATATCTTTGATGATATCTGGATTACATCAAAGGCAGGATAGAGAAAGAGAGTTTTAGGATGGATAAGAAGGAACAGAAAGCCATACTCGAGGCTGTTTTATTTACCATGGGAGAAGCCGTTGAGACCGAACGGCTTGCAGCGGTGCTGGAAATCGGTAAAAAGGAAACAAAAGAGCTTTTGCTGGAAATGAAAGCAGACTATGACAGGGCGGAAAGAGGAATTACCCTCATGGAGTTAGAGGATTCCTTCCAGATGTGTACGAAGTCCGAAATGTATGAGTATCTGATTAAAATTGCAAAGACACCGCGTAAGTATGTACTGACCGATACGCTTTTGGAAACATTGTCCATTATTGCCTATAAGCAGCCAATCACCAGAGCGGAAATCGAACGTGTCCGTGGGGTGAGCTGTGACCATGCCGTGAACCGCCTTTTGGAATTCGGACTGATTGCGGAGATCGGACGTATGGATGCACCCGGTAAGCCGCTTCTGTTCGGTACAACCGAGGAGTTTTTAAGAAGCTTTGGCGTGAAGTCCATAGAGGAACTGCCGGAATTATCCGCTGTCCAGATCGAGGAATTCAAGCAGCAGGCAGAAGCCGAAGTGGACGGCGACGTTCAGGTGGATGTATAAAGCAGGAAATGCCGGATACTCTGCCGGATGCAGTAAGGAAGCGTAATGGCATCGACAGAATCCGGAACATGGATGCTTTCCTTATAGTACAGGGTATCATCGAGATAATAACGGATTTCACCGATTTGCTGGCCGCTCTGTACGGGGGCGGTTAAGGTCTTTTCATATTCATATTGTACCTGAAAATGTTCTCCTTGTTTAAGGAGAATTTTTTTGCTTATAAAAGCTTTATCCCGTTCAATATAAGGCGTTTCGGAAAGAGAGGCATTCCAGGTATCCGCGGCTCCGTCATAGACCGGAACGGGAGCAAGAACCGAAGAGGAAAGCAGGGCTTCCTGTAAGGTGTGTATTGTATAATTTTCAAGGCCATAGCTCATCAGTTTTTTGGTATCGGACCATTTGTAGGATTTATTATTCGGCCAGCCGCAGGCGAGCAGGGCAACGACAAAAGTACGATCCTCCTTCCGTAAGGAACCGACATAGCAGTAACCGGCGTTGGCGGTAAAGCCGGTTTTGCCGGAGAGGGCGCCTTCCATCATGGATAAAAAGGCGTTGTGATTATTGCAGGTAAAGGAACGACCGTCCGAAACATACTCTTCCCCGGACTTCTGAAAGCCGGTAAAGGAATGTGAGGCGGTGCGGGTGATTGTAAGAAACTCCTCCTTCTTTGGAGAAGAGGTGATGCAATAGGACATGATCCGGGCAAGATCCGTGGCTGTTGTGGAATGAATGTGTGTCTGACCATCCGTGGAGGTAGAGACGGCATCCAGTCCGTTCGGGGTGATAAAAAAGGTGTTTTCACAGCCGATTTCCTTAGCTTTCCGGTTCATCATATCGGCAAATTCCCCGGTGCTTCCGGCAATGTGCTCGGCAATGACGACTGCAGAATCGTTGTGGGATTCCAACATCAGGGAATAAAGCAGATCCTCTAAACGGAAGTATTCTCCGGAGCGGACCCCAAGATGGACCTTGGGCATGCCCGATGCATAAGAGGAGGCTTCCGCGTAATCATTCAGATCTCCGTTTTCCAGTGCCAGAATGCAGGTCATGATCTTGGTTGTACTTGCCATCGGAAGAATCTCGGATCCGTTCTTTTCATATAAAATACGCCCGGATTCCGCGTCCATTAAAACAGCGGACTTTGCATAGAGCGTAAGGGAAGGCTGTACGGAGGAATCCACAACGGCGGAGGGTGCCTTGAACACAGAAAGCGGCTGTGGCAGACCGGAGGATATGGAATGATTAAGAACATCCGCTGCTGTATTTCCTGTATGTATTTCGGGAAGACTACAGAAAATAAGGAATAACAGGGAAAAGAGGATGTATAAATAGTATCGTTTTTTCTGGAACATAGGGGATCCTTTTTTCAAAAAGACTCATCCTATATGTATGCAGGGAAAAGGAAAGATATGTGAGAGGGCACACGGGTAAAATTTTTGTAAAAAATTTGCAGAAAAAGCAAATTTGTCCTATGCGTTTTAAAAACTTTGTGTTATACTACCATAGATGATTTATGGGGTGCAATGCGCCCTTTAATACGTTATCATTTATTTAATATAAAAATGGAGGGCTGAAGAATATGAGTACTACTTCACAAGCGAGTCAAAGAATTGCTTCTTTACTCGATGACAACAGTTTCGTTGAAATTGGCGCCATGGTTACAGCCAGAAGCACCGACTTTAATCTGAAACAGACTGAGACTCCTTCTGACGGTGTTATCACCGGTTATGGAGTAATTGGTGGTAATCTTGTTTATGTATACAGCCAGGATGCTTCCGTATTAAACGGCAGCGTTGGCGAAATGCATGCAAAGAAAATTGCCAATCTTTATGACCTTGCACTGAAGACTGGAGCACCTGTAATTGGCCTCATTGAATCCGCAGGTTTAAGATTACAGGAAGCAACCGATGCATTAAACGGTTTTGGTGAAATCTATAAAAAGCAGGTATTAAGTTCAGGCGTGATTCCACAGATTACTGCTATTTTCGGCAGCTGCGGCGGCGGCCTTGCTTTAATCCCGACCTTAACGGATTTTACCTTCATGGAAGAGAGCAAGGCAAAATTATTTGTAAACGCTCCCAACGCATTAGACGGAAATGTGGTTACCAAGTGTGACACTGCATCTGCTGCATTCCAGAGTGAAGAAGCAGGCAATGTAGATGTTGTTGCTGATGAAGCAACCGTACTTGCCAAGATCAGAGAGCTTGTAAGCATGCTTCCTGCAAACAACGATGACGATGCATTCTTTGAGGACTGCACCGATGATCTGAACAGAGCATGTGAGAATATGGAAGGTGCTGTAGCAGATCCTGCCATCGCTCTTTCCCAGATTTCCGATAACGGACAGGTATTCGAAGTAAAGAGTGCTTACGCTAAGGAAATGGTTACAGCACTGATTAAGTTAGACGGTGTTACCGTTGGTGCTGTAGCAAACCGTACCGCATTATACGACGAGAACGGCGAAGCAGAGAAGTTTGATGCAGTTCTTACTCCTGCAGGATGTGAGAAGGCTGCTGATTTCGTGAATTTCTGTGATGCTTTTGGAATCCCGGTATTATCCCTTACCAATGTAAAGGGTTACAAGGCTGACAAGTGCGCTGAGAAGAAGATTGCCAAAGCAGCAGCAAAGCTTACCTACGCATTTGCGAACGCAACCGTACCGAAGGTAAACGTGATTGTTGGTGAAGCTTTCGGAAGTGCATATGTTGCAATGAATTCCAAGGCAATCGGTGCAGATATCACCATGGCATATCCGGATGCAAAGATCGGCTCCATGGATGCCAAGCTTGCAGCTAAGATCATCTGTGATGGTCAGGGTGCAGACGCTATTGATGCCTGTGCAAAGGAATATGCTGAGCTGCAGAACAATGTAACAAGTGCAGCAAAGAGAGGATATGTTGATCAGATCATTGAGCCTGTTGACACGAGAAAGTATGTCATCGGCGCATTTGAAATGCTCCTTACAAAGAGCGAAGACAGACCGGCAAAGAAGCACGGCACAGTATAGAAAGGAATTGCTTAATATGAAAAAACATTTATTAGTATTAGGTATGATCATCTGTATGCTTGGTCTGACTGCATGTGGAAGCTCCAAAGCAGACGATACCAGTTACCTTTCTACCGAAGATGCATTATCCTGTGCAGAGTACTATTTTGACGGACTCAGCCAGATGAGCAGCGAACAGCTGGAAGAAGCAGAAAAGCAGGGCTATGATGTTTCTGTTTTCAAGAGTGCATATTCCAGTTATGAAAGCAGCATCGATGAAATCGGTGTGGTAACCGGCATGGGTGAACTGAAGCAGAACACCATGGATGCAGATATGACAGAAGGTATGATTCTTGCTGTTGTAGAAGGAACCGACCATAACGCTACGGTAGAAGTTGTTTATGAGAAGAGTGCGTTAACCAGTCTTACTGTAAACACTGTTTATACCTTTGGCGAAAGCATGGAGAAGGCTGCACTGAATACACTTCTCGGTATGGGAACCGTATTCTGTGTTTTGATTCTGATCAGCCTCTTAATCAGCTGCTTTAACTTCATCCCGAAGATCCAGGCAGCCTTTAAGAAGAAGGATAAGAAAGAAGAACCTAAAACTGCAGCAGTTGATCATACCATTGCACAGATTATTGAAAAAGAAGAACAGGCAGACGATACAGAGCTTGTTGCAGTCATTGCAGCAGCGGTTGCAGCCAGCCAGGGAGCTTCTTCTACAGACGGCTTTGTAGTAAGAAGCATCAGAAGACGTTAATTAACATTCATGACTATATTTAGGAGGATTTTACAATGAAGAATTATACAATTACCGTTAACGGCAACGTATATGATGTAGTAGTAGAAGAAGGTGCATCCACAGGAGCACCGGTAGCAGCACCCGCAGCACCGAAGGCAGCTCCCAAGGCAGCTCCTGCTGCAGCACCGAAGGCAGCAAGCGCCGGTGCAGGCTCTATCAAGGTAGAAGCTGGTGCAGCCGGTAAGGTATTCAAGATCGAAGCTTCTGTTGGACAGGCAGTTAAGAAGGGTGATCCGGTTGTCGTAGTAGAAGCTATGAAGATGGAAATTCCTGTAGTAGCTCCGGAAGATGGTACCGTAGCAAGTATCGACGTAGCAGTTGGTGATGCTGTAGAAGCAGGCGCAACACTTGCAACATTAAACTAATGAGATCTTGTAGCTACGAAACCAACAGGAGGTAAAAGAAATGGATTATATTGTAACAACACTGGACAACCTGATTCATCAGACCGCGTTCTTTAATCTGACCTGGGGTAATTACCTGATGATCGTTGTAGCATGTGTGTTCCTTTATCTTGCAATTGCTAAGGAGTTTGAACCGTTACTTCTTTTGCCTATTGCATTCGGTATGTTACTTGTTAATATCTATCCGGATATTATGATGCATATCGAAGATTCGCCGAATGGAACCGGTGGTCTTTTGTATTATTTTTATCTCTTAGATGAATGGGCAATCATGCCTTCCCTGATTTTCATGGGTGTAGGTGCGATGACTGACTTCGGTCCCCTGATTGCAAATCCTAAGAGCTTCTTACTTGGTGCTGCAGCACAGTTTGGTATTTTTGCAGCATACTTCGGAGCAATTGCTATGGGCTTTAATGATAAGGCTGCAGCAGCAATCTCCATCATCGGTGGAGCCGATGGTCCTACTTCCATTTTCCTTGCAGGAAAGCTGGGACAGACCGCCCTCCTTGGACCGATCGCCGTAGCAGCATATTCTTATATGTCGCTGGTACCGATTATCCAGCCGCCTATTATGAAGCTGCTCACAACAGAAAAAGAAAGAAAGATTAAGATGGGACAGCTTCGTCCTGTATCGAAGCTTGAGAAGATCTTATTCCCGATTATTGTTACGATCGTAGTAAGTCTGATCCTTCCTACCACAGCTCCTCTTGTTGGTATGCTGATGTTAGGTAACCTGTTCAGGGAATCCGGTGTCGTTCGTCAGTTAACCGATACCGCATCCAATGCTTTGATGTATATCGTAGTTATCCTTCTTGGTACATCCGTAGGTGCTACGACAAGTGCAGAAGCATTCCTGAACATGGATACACTGAAGATCGTTGCCCTTGGCCTCATTGCATTCGCATTTGGTACTGCAGCAGGTGTCCTGTTCGGTAAATTAATGTGTGTTCTCAGCAAGGGTAAGGTTAATCCGCTGATTGGTTCTGCCGGAGTTTCCGCAGTACCTATGGCTGCCAGAGTTTCGCAGAAGGTTGGTGCAGAGGCTGATCCTACGAACTTCCTTCTGATGCATGCGATGGGACCTAACGTAGCCGGAGTTATCGGTACGGCAGTTGCTGCCGGTACATTTATGGCTGTATTCGGTGTATTCTAAATTAAATCGTAACTGTTCAGTACCTTCACAGTTACATTAAATCAAATATTATGGAGGAAAATAAAATGGCAGATCAGGTTAAAAAGCCGGTTGGAATTATGGAAACCGTTCTTCGTGATGCACATCAGTCTCTGATTGCAACAAGAATGCCTACCGAAATCATGCTTCCAATCGTTGACAAGATGGATAAAGTTGGCTATCATTCCGTAGAGTGCTGGGGTGGAGCTACTTTCGACGCTTCCCTTCGTTTCCTGAAAGAGGATCCGTGGGACAGACTTCGTAAATTAAGAGATGGATTCAAGAATACCAAGCTTCAGATGCTTTTCAGAGGTCAGAACATCTTAGGATACAGACCTTACGCAGATGACGTTGTTTATGCGTTCGTAGAGAAGTCTATTGCAAACGGTATTGATGTAATCCGTATTTTCGACTGCTTGAACGATCTTCGTAACTTACAGGCTGCAGTAGATGCTACCGAGAAGATTAAGAAGCAGGAAGGCAGAGGTGAAGCACAGGTTGCTTTATCCTATACCTTAGGTGATGCTTATACCTTAGAGTATTGGGCAGATATGGCTAAGAAGATTGAAGAGATGGGTGCTGATTCCATTTGTATTAAGGATATGGCAGGTCTGCTTGTTCCTTACAAGGCTGCAGAGCTTATCAAGGCAATGAAGGAGAACACCAAGCTCCCGATCCAGCTTCATACCCATTATACTTCCGGTGTAGCTTCCATGACCTACTTAAAGGCTGTAGAAGCCGGTGTTGATGTGATCGACTGTGCAATTTCTCCTTTTGCACTGGGTACTTCCCAGCCAGCAACAGAAGTTATGGTTGAGACCTTCAAGGGTACACCTTATGATACCGGATATGATCAGAATCTCCTTGCAGAGATTGCTGATTACTTCAGACCTTACCGTGAGCAGTGCTTAGAGAGCGGTTTAATGAGCACCAAGGTTCTTGGCGTTAACATTAAGACCTTATTATATCAGGTACCCGGCGGTATGCTTTCCAACATGGTTAGCCAGTTAAAGGAACAGCATGCAGAAGACAAGTATCAGGATGTGTTGGAAGAGATCCCGCGAGTTCGTAAGGACTGTGGTGAACCTCCTCTTGTTACTCCTTCTTCCCAGATCGTTGGTACACAGGCTGTATTTAACGTTCTGATGGGCGAGAGATATAAGATGGCAACAGGTGAGTTTAAGGATCTGCTTCGTGGTAAGTACGGACAGACTGTTAAGCCGATGAACCAGGAAGTAATCGATAAGGTTATTCCCGGTGAACAGAGATTTACTTCCCGTTCTGCAGATGCAGCAGGCTTAACCAACGAAATGGACAAGTTAGAGTCCGAAATGAAGGAATGGAAGCAGCAGGATGAAGACGTATTATCTTACGCATTATTCCCACAGGTAGCTACCGACTTCTTCAAGTATCGTCAGGCACAGCAGGAAAAGGTAGATCTGACACAGGCAGATACCAAGAATGCAGCTTACCCGGTTTAATTTATTAAAATTTACCGATTAAGGTTATTGAGAGTTATGTAAAACATGCATTTTGTTTTACATAACTCTTTTTTCTCATATCAGATAAAAAAGAAACCTGAACCGTTTGCACCGGAGAACTCCTTGATGTATTACGTGACGAAAGCAGGGCTTTGGCTTGACAGACCGGAAAGTTCGCTATAAAATAATAACATGCGTTATACAAATGAACCGGAAGGGTGGGGGACCTATGGCAAGAAAAGAATCTGTAACGAAAAACGATATTTTAGAAGCAGCATTTTCGATTCTTCAGGAAGAGGGGATCGAACAGGTAACGGCACGGAAGCTGGCAGCGAGAGCCAACTGTTCCACGCAGCCGATTTTCCGTATTTACAAAAATATTAACGAACTGATTGAAGAGTTGTTTTTTAAGTCCTGCGAATTCTTCCGGGATTATTACCGCGCATTTCCGCGGCAGTCGGTGACTCCGTTTGTGAACCTGGGATATGCGTATATTTTATTTGCACAGAAGAATAAGAAGATCTTTGAATTTATCTTTCTTTCTAGGGATCGTCATGGCAAGACCTTATATGACCTGATTAACGGGGAAGAAGGATATGTCAGCCGTGAAATTCAGTCAGCAGCCGCTCAGGGGTGCAAGAATGCAAGTGAGCTGTTTATGAAGATGTGGATTTTCATTCATGGAGCGGCGAGTATGTCACTCACCGATGACTATGATCTGAAAGAAAACGAAACGATTGAAATGCTGAAGGATGCTTATCAGGCATTCCGGTAAAATTCAGGAAAGACGAACAGGCAGGACGAACAGAGGTAGAGTATGGATATTATTACCCGTATGAATGATAAATTTATCAAGATGAGCAAAGGCCATAAGGCCATTGCCACCTATATTTCCGATCATTATGAGCAGGCTGTGTTTATGACGGCTGCAAAGCTCGGAGAGCAGGTTGGCGTGAGTGAATCCACGGTGGTCCGGTTTGCTATCGGATTAGGCTATGAGGGTTATCCGGAGTTTCAGGAGGCTCTTGAGGAATGGGTAAAGAATAAGCTGAATGCGGTACAGAAGGTGGGGGCGAAATACGGAAACAGTACTCAGGCAGAAGTCCTTCAGTCTGTTCTGACAGCGGATATTGAGAAGATTCAGGATACGATTGTGAATGTGGATGCAGTCGCCTTTGACGCTGCTGTTGACATTATCCTGGAAGCAGAGACCGTTTATCTTGTAGGGGTACGGAGCTGTGAACCACTTGCGGATTTCCTGCATTTTTACCTGAATATGATACGGGGAAACATTGTTCTTATTAAAACGACGAGTGTAACGGAAATGTTTGAGCAGATGATCCGGATCAACGAAAAGGATGCCATTATCGGAATCAGCTTTCCGCGGTATTCCATGCGGACACTGAAGGCAATGGAATTTGCCAATGACCGGAATGCGAAGGTGATCACGATTACGGACAGCATCCATTCTCCGATGAACCTGTATTCCTCCTGCAACTTACTGGCAAGAAGTGATATGGTGTCGATTGTGGATTCTCTGGTTGCACCGTTAAGTCTGATTAATGCACTCGTGGTGGCACTTTGCCTGAAGCGTCCGCAGATGGTGAAGCAGAACCTGGAAACACTTGAGGAAGTCTGGAATAATTATCAGGTTTATTTAAATGATGAAATCAATTTCGTAGATGAGGAACCGATGCTTAATTATTCCTTAATCAGAAAGGACTCTGCGGATGAGTCCGAACAGGAAACAGAATGAAAAAGGTAGTTGTGATTGGGGCAGGTGCTGCCGGCATGATGGCTGCGATCACCGCAGCACAGTCGGGGGCGTCTGTCACTTTAATTGAGAAGAATGAAAAGACCGGCAAGAAGATTTTTATTACCGGAAAGGGGCGCTGCAACGTCACAAACGGCTGTGAGCACGAAGAGTTCTTTGAAAATATTGTAACGAACAGTAAATTCTTATACAGTGCGTATGCAGCGTTTGATAACCGGAGTATGATGGAGCTTTTAAAGGAGGCCGGCTGTCCCTTAAAGGAAGAGCGGGGCAAACGGATTTTTCCGCAGTCAGACCATTCCTCGGATGTCATTGCCGCATTGAACCGGCTATTGAAGAAGGAACGGGTGAAGGTGCTTTTTCATACGGCAGTGAGGGAGCTTTTACTCGAAGCGCTTCCGGAAGAGGCGCAGAGAGAAGCCTCGAAGGATCCGGCGAAGCAGAAGGTTAGTGGTGTACTTCTTGTGGACGGGACAACCATAAAGGCAGATGCGGTAATTGTTGCAACCGGAGGACAGTCCTATGAAGCGACAGGCTCAACAGGAGATGGTTACCGGCTTGCCATGCAGGCAGGACATACCATAAAGGAAGTGAAGCCGGCGCTCGTGCCCTTTGTCATTCAGGAAGAGTGGTGCAGACAGTTACAGGGACTCTCCTTAAAGAATATTTCCTGCCTCATTAAAAAGGATAAGAAGAAAATTTATGAAGGCTTCGGTGAGATGCTTTTTACGCATTTCGGAGTGAGCGGACCGCTCATGCTAAGTGCAAGCAGCTTTTATGTGAAGAAGTATCGTGGGGAAGAGGTACAGCTTTTCATTGATTTAAAGCCGGCACTTACAAAGGAGCAGCTCGATGCGAGAATCCTTCGTGATTTTGATAAAAATACCAACAAGCAATTTAAAAATGCATTGGATGAACTGCTTCCGGCGAAGCTGATTCCGGTCATTTTAGGTCTGTCTGGAGTTCCGGTTGAAAAGCGGGTGAATGAAATTACCCGTGAGGAACGCAGCCGTCTTGTGGAGCTTTTGAAGAATCTGACACTGACGATTACCGGGACGAGAGGATTTTCGGAAGCCATTGTGACACAGGGAGGCGTGAATGTCAAAGAAATCCTGCCAGCGTCCATGGAATCGAGAAAGGTTCAGAATCTGTACTTTGCAGGGGAGGTTCTGGATGTGGATGCCCTGACCGGAGGCTTTAATCTTCAGGTGGCATGGTCTACCGGTTTCCTTGCGGGGAAGCATGCAGCAGGTGAAAATGAAAAGTCTGGTTGAAATAGAGCAGTAAGGTATGATATAACTATACAAAAGAAGAAAGCAGGACAGATCAATGAGTTATCAGATCGCAATTGACGGACCGGCAGGTGCAGGAAAGAGTACCATTGCAAAGAAGGTCGCCCGGTTAAAGGAATTTATTTATGTGGATACCGGAGCAATGTATCGTGCCATGGCATATTATCTTTTCTCAAAGCAGGTAGATCCGAAGAATGAAGAAGCAGTTTCCAGAGAATGCCGGGGAGCACATATTACCATTCAGTATGTGGGTGGAGAGCAGGTTGTTCTTCTGAACGGAGAGAACGTGAATCCGTATCTTCGTACCGAGGAGGTTGGAAACATGGCGTCCCTTACCAGTAAGAATCCGAAGGTCCGGGAGCGTCTTACCCAGCTGCAGAAGGAACTGGCCAGGCAGAATGACGTCGTGATGGACGGACGTGATATCGGGACATGCGTGCTGCCGGATGCGGATGTGAAGGTCTATCTGACCGCAAGTGTCGAAGTGAGGGCAAAGCGCCGTTATGATGAGCTTACTGCGAAGGGCGTAAGCTGCGATATTCATCAGATCGAAGAGGATATTGCAAAGAGGGACGAGCAGGATATGAACCGTGAAATCGCCCCGTTAAAGCAGGCAGAGGATGCGGTGCTTGTAGATTCCTCCAACATGACCATTGATGAGGTCGTGCAGGCAATTCTTACTCTTTGTAAATAAAGGAGCACAGCTATGGAAGTACTTCTTGCGAAAAGCGCAGGATTCTGTTTCGGGGTGAAGCGGGCTGTCGAGCAGGTGTATGAGCAGATTGAAAAGGGGGGTCCGATCTATACCTATGGACCGATTATTCATAATGAAGAAGTAGTGAATGACCTTGCTAAAAAAGGCGTACAGGTAATCAACAGTGAAGAAGAACTGCAAAGCCTTAAGGAGGGTACGGTGGTGATCCGATCCCATGGCGTTCCCAAACGGATTTATGATCGGATTGAGGAAAACGGACTTAGCTGCGTTGATGCAACCTGCCCTTTTGTGAAACGGATTCATAAGATTGTCCAAAAGGAAAGTGAAGAAGGCCGGCAGATTGTGATTATCGGAAATGCCGGGCATCCGGAAGTGGAAGGAATTATGGGATGGGCCAAAGGTCCTGCATTTGTGGTGGAATCCGCAGAAGAAATCGAAAAAATCCCGTTAAAACAGGATTCGACACTGTGTATTGTGTCGCAAACAACGTTTAACTATAAGAAATTTAAAGAATTAGTTGAAATATTTGAAAAAAAAGGTTACAATATTATCGTTGTGAATACTATATGTAACGCAACGGAGGAGCGACAGACGGAAGCAAGAGATATTGCTTCAAAAGTCGATGCTATGATAATAATAGGTGGACGGCACAGCTCCAATACACGGAAACTGTACGAAATTTGTCGGGAACAGTGTTCGGCCACGTATTTTATACAGACACTGGATGATTTGCATTTAGATTTACCTAAAGCTGCTTCTCTGGTGGGTATTACCGCAGGGGCTTCCACCCCAAACAATATTATCGAGGAGGTTCAAAATTATGTCAGAATTAACTTTTGAACAAATGTTGGAAGAATCATTAAAGACAATACATACAGGAGAGGTTGTTGAAGGTACAGTCATTGATGTTAAGCCTGAAGAAGCAATTCTTAACATCGGTTACAAGTCCGACGGTGTATTAACCAGAAACGAATACACCAATGAGCCGAATGTGGATCTGACCAAGGTCATCAAGGCTGGCGATACCATGGAAGTTAAGGTTCTTAAAGTAAACGACGGTGAAGGACAGGTTACCCTTACTTACAAGAGACTTGCTGCTGACCGTGGCAATAAGAGAATTGAAGAAGCCTTCAATAACAAGGAAGTATTAAAAGCCAAAGTATCCCAGGTACTGGATGGTGGTTTAAGCGTTATTGTAGATGAAGTTCGTATCTTCATCCCTGCAAGCCTTGTATCCGATTCCTATGAGAAGGATTTATCCAAGTATGCAGGACAGGAAATTGAATTTGTAATCAGCGAATACAATCCGAAGAGAAGACGTTATATCGGTGACCGCAGACAGCTTCTTGTAGCTGAAAAGCAGGAGAAGCAGCAGAAGCTTCTTGAGAGCATCCATGTTGGTGACGTTGTTGAAGGAACCGTTAAGAACGTAACAGACTTTGGTGTATTTATTGATATCGGTGGTGCAGACGGACTTCTTCATATCTCTGAGATGTCCTGGGGAAGAGTTGAGAATCCTAAGAAGGTATTTAAGCCCGGTGATGTGGTTAAGGCTTTTATTAAGGATATTTCCGGAACCAAAATTGCACTCAGCATGAAGTTTGAAGATGAGAATCCATGGAAGGATGCAGCAACCAAGTTTGCAGTTGGCAATGTAGTAACCGGTAAGGTTGCAAGAATGACAGACTTTGGTGCATTCGTAGAGCTGGAGAAGGGAGTAGATGCACTGCTTCATGTTTCCCAGATTTCCAAGGATCATATCGAGAAGCCGTCAGATGTATTAAAGGTTGGTGACGAGGTTACTGCCAAGATTGTGGACTTTAACGAAGCAGATAAGAAGATCAGCTTAAGTATCCGTGCATTACTTGCTCCGGAACCGGCTGAGAAGAAGGAAGAAGCTTCTAAGGATGATGATGCAGATGTTGTTTCTGTAGATATTGATGCAGTGATCGCAGCAGAGGATACAAAAGAAGAATAATCTCACCTGAAATTTTATAAAAATATCTGAACATTTAAGAGCCAATCATGAAGTATTAGTTTTTGTGATTGGCTCTGTTAATATGAGATAAACAATTAGGAGGTAGTGCATATGACATGGGATTATGAGCGTTTTAAGACAGCAGTGCTTCAACTTACAGGGATTGATTTAAATGCGTATAAGGAACGCCAGATGAAGCGGCGTATTGATGCATTAATTTCCAAAAATGGAATCAATGATTATGAAGCCTATGTGCATCTTCTTAAAACAGATAAAGTAAAATTTGAGGAGTTTGTTAATTATCTTACGATTAATGTATCGGAGTTTTACCGGAATCCGGATCAGTGGGAAGCCATGGATAAGCAGATTATTCCGGAGATGATTCAGAAATTTGGCAAGAATCTCAGGATCTGGAGTGCGGCATGCTCTACGGGAGATGAGCCGTATTCTCTTGTAATGGCTTTATCAAGGCATCTGCCACTCAATCAGATTAAGATTGTTGCAACGGACATTGACAAGCAGGTTATAGCAAAGGCGAAGGTCGGATTGTATAATGAGAAGAGTATTGCAGCTGTGCCGGATGATCTGAAGAAGAAGTACTTTACACAGATCGGTCCTTCTTATCAGATTTCGGATCAGATTAAATCCAGAGTGGAATTCCGGGAGCAGAATCTGTTAAAGAATGATTATGCGACCGGCTTTCATCTCATCGTCTGTCGTAATGTGTTGATTTACTTTACAGAAGAAGCGAAGGATGAAGTGTTCCGCAAGTTCTATCAGTCACTTGCACCGGGAGGCTTCCTGTTTATCGGAAGCACGGAGCAGATTATTAATTATCGTGAGATCGGCTATGAGCGGAAGAGCTCCTTCTTTTATGAGAAACCAGGGAAATAAATCATTCAGAATATCATACAGATTATTATTCAGAAGAGAATGGATAAAGAAAGGAATGTGCTATGACAGCACATTCCTTTTATCATACAGGTTTCTAATTATTACTAATAGGGGTCCTTTAATCCTGAAAGGCAATGGCATTCAATACATGACTGGCATAATCGGAAAATAGCTGCCGGTCTTTTTTGATGTCATCGGTCAATTCAAAGAACAGATCCTTACTGTCGTAGTCCCGTTTGAAAAAGGGTTCTACCATGACCTTCCACTGGGGAAGATACAGGGAGATCTTGCGGGTATAACAGTTCCTTGCAGTGGCCTGTTCCCGGTAATCCTTATCCACGAAAGAAGCAATAGACTTATGAAGCGCCGTATCCTCTAAGGGAAGATAGTAGTAATCCTTGTAGTTGGCGTAGTAATATTTCAGTTCTTCTTCATAAATCGGGATAACCAGAGTTCCTTCGTAGCCTTCGGCTTTGAAATGACATCCCTTTCCCATGAAGCTGATTGCGACCGGCAGGGGAGAAACGAAGATTAACCGGATGATCAATTCTTTGCGCGGGACACCATGCATATCATTATAGTAGTTTGTCTGAGCCTTACTTGCCTTGATGCTGCAGTTAAACAGGTCATAATAGGCGAGGATCGGCAGTGTTTCCAGCATACCCTTCATATCATCTGCATTATGAAGAATCAGTGTGTGATACAGATCATAATCATGGGAGCTGGTATAGTCGTGATAAACCTGAATAAGCTGCCCTCCGGTATAGATGTCTTCACGGTGGATCCCAAGAAAGCTTTCGATCGTTTTGAGCTTGCAGTCCGGAAGCTTTAAGAAGTTCTTATAGGGAGTAATTCTCCGGAAGATATCCAGACCTTTCTTGGATGAAAGGGTATAGGAAATACCATATTTATCTGCCTTCTTACGAAGAAAAGGAAGATCAAAGGTGTTGCCGTTGTAGTGGATTAAATAGGAATAAGGCTCTGCAAAGGTAAGGAACGCAGATAGAATCTCGCTTTCTTCATCGGGCGTCTGCGCAAACCACTGGCGCAGCTTCCAGTTGCCATCCTCATAGTAGGCACAGCCAATCAGATAGATACTTGAACTTCCGGTTAAAAAGCCGGTAGTTTCGATATCCAGAAACAGAATATCGGGAAGCAGGGCAAGACGTTCCAGGGGGTATTTCAGTTGAAAATTATTTAAAATGATTTCTTCTGTTTTCATAAAATAACAATCCATTCATTCGATCATATTAGTAGGAAATTTTAGTAACTCCTGTGTGCTTTTTACAGTTATCAATTTTTAAAATTACCCAAGGATAGTGTAACACATTTTTCAAAAATACTGTAGTATTTTATCGAAAAATTTAGTATAGTTAAGACAGGTTTGTATTTATTAAGAATACGTAGTAGAAAGAAGGTAAGATATGGCAAGATTAACGTTTTCAGGGGGAATTCACCCCTATGATGGCAAGGATATGTCAAAGTCGAAGCCGATTAAGGATGTTGATCCGAAGGGTGAGCTTGTCTATCCGTTATCCCAGCATATCGGGGCGCCTGCAAAGCCCGTTGTTGCGAAGGGAGACCACGTACTTGTCGGACAGTTGATTGCAGAAGCGGGGGGCTTCGTTTCAGCGCCGATTTATGCTTCGGTATCCGGAACCGTGAAGGGCATCGAGCCGCGCAGAGTGGTGACCGGTGACAATGTGATGAGTATTGTCATTGAGAATGACGAGGCGTATGAAGAAGTGGAATGGCCGAAAGCCATGGACTTTGATTCCGAAGAGTATGCGTCAATGACGAAGGAAGAGAAGATTGAACGGATCCGTAAGGCCGGTATTGTCGGTATGGGCGGCGCCGGATTTCCGACTGCCGTGAAGTTATCTCCGAAGGAGCCGGAGAAGATTGAGTATGTCATTGTAAACTGTGCAGAATGCGAGCCTTATCTGACATCCGATTACCGGAAGATGTTAGAGGAGCCGGAGAGACTGATCGGCGGTTTGAAAATTGCCCTGAGTCTTTTTGATAACGCAAGAGGAATCCTCGCTGTTGAAGATAATAAGCCGGACTGTATTACGAGATTAAAGCATTTGACGAAGGATGAAACGAAGATTACGGTGAAAGCATTAAAGACGAAGTATCCTCAAGGGTCGGAACGTCAGCTGATTTTTGCTGCAACAGGACGTGCGATCAATTCTTCAATGCTTCCGTCCGATGTGGGATGTATTGTGAATAATGTTGATACCGTAATTGCTATTTATAACGCAGTCATGGAAGGAAAACCTTTGATGTACCGTATTGTAACGGTGACCGGAGATGCAATAGCAGATCCCCGGAACTTCCGTGTGAGAATCGGAACCATATATGAGGAACTGGTAGAGGAAGCAGGAGGCTTTAAGGAGCCACCCGTGAAGATCATTTCCGGAGGACCGATGATGGGATTTGGTATTTTTGACCTGAAGGTACCAACGACCAAAACCTCCTCAGCACTTCTTTGTATGACGAAGGATGACGTATCTGCCATGGAGCCTTCTGCATGTATTAACTGTGGAAAATGTGTGGAGGTCTGCCCCGGCCGGGTAGTTCCGAAGAAGCTTGCGGAATATGCCGAGCATTATGATGAAGAAGCTTTTGTAAAGAACAATGGCATGGAATGCTGTGAGTGCGGCTGCTGCAGTTATATCTGCCCCGCCAAACGTCCCCTGACGCAGACCATCAAGTCCATGCGGCGGATGCAGCTTGCCAAGAAAAAGAAGTAGAGGAGAGAAGGAAATGAGTCAATTAATGAAGGTATCATCCAATCCCCATGTCCGCTCCCATATTACGACAAGCAATATCATGCTGGCAGTAATTATTGCATTACTTCCGGCTGCCGGGTTCGGTATTTACAATTTCGGACTGGATGCGCTGATTTTAATTTTAGTTACGGTAGCAACAACAGTGCTTACCGAATACATTTACGAAAAACTGATGCATAAGCCGGTGACAATCGGAGACTATTCTGCGATCGTCACAGGACTTTTGCTTGCATTAAACCTGCCGTCTACCGCGCCCTGGTGGATCGGTGTTGTCGGTGGTATTTTTGCGATTCTTGTAGTAAAGATGCTGTTTGGAGGTCTCGGACAGAACTTTATGAACCCGGCCCTTGGTGCGCGGTGCTTTCTGTTGATTTCCTACACATCCATTATGTGTAATTTTGATACGGATGCTTACAGCGGTGCGACACCGCTTGCCCAGTTAAAGGCAGGAGAAAATGTGGATATCCTGAAAATGGTGATTGGTAAAACCGCAGGTACGATCGGTGAAACCTCCATGATCGCCATCGTAATAGGTGCCTGCTTCTTAATTCTGCTTGGCGTCATTGATTTGAGAATACCGGGAACCTATATCATGACCTTTATTGTATTCTTGTGTCTGTTTGGCGGACACGGATTTGATCCGGCGTTTATCAGCGCACACTTAGCCGGCGGTGGTCTGATGCTGGGTGCATTTTTTATGGCAACGGATTATGTGACGCGTCCCGTTACGAAGAAGGGACAGTACCTGTATGGCGTGTTATTAGGCGTCCTGACGGGTGTTTTCCGTCTCTTCGGACCATCCGCAGAGGGTGTTTCCTATGCCATTATTCTCGGCAACCTTCTTGTGCCTCTGATTGAGAAGATTACCATGCCGAAGCCGTTTGGTAAAGGAGGGGAGCACGCATGAAAAATATGATAAAGGATGCGGCAATTCTTTTCGCCATAACACTGATTGCCGGATTTATTCTTGGATTTGTATATAATGTAACGAAGGAACCCATTGCGCAGGCTGAAGAAAAGGCCGCCAAGGAAGCCTATGCAGAAGTCTTTCAGGGTGCATCGGATTTTAACGAACTTGCGATCGAAGAGGATAGTGCATACATAAGTGAATGGGAAGAAGTCGGATTTTCCGATGTGGATGTCGATAAGGCTCTGGAAGCCGTTGACGCCGACGGAAATGGTCTGGGCTATGTATTAACGTTGACTACCCATGCGGGCTATGGCGGAGACATTACCTTTACCCTCGGCATTGCAAACGATGGAACCGTAAACGGAATCTCCATTTTAAGCATTTCCGAAACCGCAGGCCTTGGTATGAAGGCTGAGGCTGTTTTAAAACCGCAGTATGCCGGAAAGAAGGTAAGCAGCTTTACGGTAACGAAACAGGGAGCAACTTCTGACAGCCAGATCGATGCAATCAGTGGTGCAACCATCACTTCCAATGCATTGACAACAGCCGTAAATGGCGGACTTTATTATTTCCAGACGAAGTTAGGAGGTGTCAGCTATGAAGCAAAATAGTGTACCCGAGCGTCTCGTAAACGGTATTGTTTTAGAGAACCCGACCTTCGTATTGATGCTTGGTATGTGCCCGACCTTAGCTGTAACAACGTCAGCTATCAACGGACTTGGTATGGGACTTACCACCATGGTGGTTCTGGCACTCAGCAATATGTTTATTTCCATGCTGCGGAATATCATTCCGGATAAGGTGCGTATTCCGGCATTTATTGTAATCATTGCTTCCTTTGTAACGGTTGTGGAGCTTTTGTTAAAGGCGTACATTCCGTTCCTGTATGATGCACTGGGCTTATACATCCCGTTGATCGTTGTAAACTGTATCATTCTTGGAAGAGCGGAAGCCTATGCCTCCAAGAATAAAGTGATTCCTTCTTTCTTTGATGGAGTCGGAATGGGACTTGGATTTACTCTGGCGCTTACGATTATCGGAGCTGTCCGTGAACTGATCGGCGCAGGTGAAATCTTCGGATTCCATGTCATGCCGGATTCTTATGTGCCCTGCAGCATTTTCGTTCTGGCACCGGGTGCCTTCTTTGTACTGGCTGCCCTGACGGCAATCCAAAATTACATCAAGCGTAAAGGACAGGAGAAGGGGAAAGATATGTCGAAGATCCAGTCCGGCTGTAATTCCGATTGTATGCATTGTGGCGAAGCCGGCTGTGGAAGCCGCATGGCAGAGCCGGTAAAAGAAAGTGTAGCAGAGAGTGGAAAAGATGAGAAAAATACAGTAGAAGAAGTGATAGATAAAACAGATGAAACAAAACAGAATGCTGAATTAAAGAATGAAAATAAAGAAACAGTAGAAGAGAATAAGGAGGAAAAGAACAATGATTAAAGAATTACTTATTATTCTGGTTTCCTCTTCCTTAATCAGTAACGTGGTACTGAGTCAGTTCCTTGGACTGTGTCCGTTCCTCGGTGTGTCCAAGAAGACCAATACCGCAGCGGGAATGGGAACCGCGGTTATCTTCGTTATTACCCTGTCCTCCGCGGTGACAGGATTGATTTATCAGTACATTTTAACACCACTTGATCTGACTTATTTACAGACGATTGTATTTATTCTGGTGATTGCAGCGCTGGTACAGTTCGTGGAAATGTTCTTAAAGAAATTCATGAAGTCCCTGTATCAGGCACTTGGTGTATATCTGCCCCTGATTACAACAAACTGTGCCGTGCTTGGTATCGCATTAACGAATGTGCAGAAAAACTATGGAATCCTTCAGGGCGTTGTAAATGGTTTTGCAACCGCACTCGGATTTACGATTGCCATTGTAATTCTTGCCGGTATTCGTGAAAAGATGACATATAATGATATTCCGGAATCCTTTAAGGGAATGCCGATTGTCCTGATTACCGCAGGACTTATGGCAATTGCTTTCTGTGGATTCTCAGGATTGTTGTAGAAAGGAGCCAATAAAATGAATGCAGTAATTTTAGCAATAGCAGTTGTTGGTGGAGTCGGTCTTTTTGTTGGTGTCTTTCTCGGAATTGCCGCTATTCAGTTTAAAGTAGAAGTAGATGAAAAGGAAGAGGCAGTGCTTGCAGCCCTTCCCGGAAATAATTGTGGTGGATGCGGATTCCCCGGATGCAGCGGGCTCGCTGCGGCAATCGCAAAAGGAGAAGCACCGGTCAATGCCTGCCCGGTAGGCGGAGAAGCTGTCGGAAAGGTCATCGCCGGGATCATGGGGGTAGAAGCCGGAGAAACCGAGCGGAAGGTTGCATTTGTAGCCTGTCAAGGAGACTGTGACAAAACCACGCTGGATTACGAATATCATGGAATTGAGGACTGCCGGATGCTGTCCTTTGTCCCGAATGGTGGTGCGAAGAGCTGTAACAACGGTTGTCTTGGATTCGGAACCTGTGTATCCGTGTGTCCGTTTGACGCCATTCATGTCATAAACGGAGTAGCTGTTGTAGATAAGGAAGCCTGTAAGGCGTGTGGTAAGTGTGTGGCGGTTTGTCCGAAGCATCTGATTTCCCTCATTCCCTATGATGCAAAGTATACGGTAGCCTGCAGCTCCGAGGATAAGGGACCGGTTACCATGAAGGATTGTCAGGTCGGCTGTATCGGCTGTTCTCTCTGTAAGAAGAACTGTCCACAGGATGCAGTTACCATCAGTGATTTCCATGCAGCGATTGACTATGAGAAATGTGTTGGATGCGGCGTCTGCATGTCGAAGTGCCCAAGAAAATCAATTGTAGAACATTAAGAAAGACTGGCATTGGCAGATAATTCGTTCCGGATAAGAACGGTTATCTGCCAATTGTATAATGGGTAAAGGATAAGAGATTCAGAATGAAAAAGAATCCATACGTTTTAAATTTTATAATCTGTTGGCTGGCCTGTTGTTTGCTGTAATCATGATGTTATTTACGGCCATTTTAGTTTCAAGGAAAGACCAGTTACGGAAACGTTACGGGATAGAAGGAACGGTTCTGTACGATGGAGCAGCCAACCGTATGGTCCATAAAGAAGCAGTTGGCGGGTGGATTTTTTTAAAATTGTTTTTAAATATTAAAAAAGATGATGACATATTTTGCACAGAGATATATAATTAATTTCGAAAGAGGGGGTTGACAGGAATGTATCATGAGAGGATAATTGCTGACAGCACAGCACAGCACAGCACAGCACAGCACAGCACAGCACAGCACAGCACAGGTAGATAATGTAATCTGCCTGATTTTATATTGCGGTTTACTTAAGCACATAAAACCGATGGATAAAGAGTATTTTCTTTATCCATCGGTTTTATGTGCTTTTTAGTATGTAAAAAAGTATAAAAAGATTTACGGAGGATGAGAAGATGAAGTATTGCAAGCAATGCGGAGCACAAATGAAGGACGAGGCTGTATTTTGTCCTTCCTGCGGAACGAAAACACAGGAGACAGACAACATCGGGGTATGGAGAAACCTAGATGAACAGAAAGAGGGGAAGCATGTCCACCCTATTACGGACAATGGGGTTGTACAGAACCTTATGAACAAAATACCGGATAATGCGAAGGATCAAATGAAGGAACTGTCAGGGAAAGCGAAGGAGGGGGTAAGCCAGCTGGCAGAAAAGGCCAGGGAATATGGTGGAAAGCATACGGAAAAGGCAGAGAATTTGACACAGAATGCATCATGGATCGTACAGGATATCCCCGGGCAAAATGAAAATAGGGAAACAATCAGGACTCCCCATAAAGGAAAATGGAAACTGCTAATATCTGTACTTGTGATTCTGGTGCTTGTGATTGGCATTGGCATTGGAGGAAGCTATTACCTAAGCAGATTTACGCTGGTAGGGGTATGGAAGGTAGTGGATGCAGAAGAGGTAGAGCTGTCCGATATCGATCTGACAGATCCGCAGGATATCTTGGAAAAGACCTTGCTGACATTGGCGAACGGAACACGGATTGTATTTACAAAGGAAGGAGATCTCTTTGCAACTGCATCCCTTGGAGGTGTTACGATTGGACCGGGTATAATGGAGTATTCAAAGACCGGAAATGACCAATTCACAATTCATGCATCCATTGACGTTGTACTGACAACATTGAATGCCAATTACAGCTGCAACTATGAATTTGATGGCCCGGACCGTCTGCTTGTCCATATTGGGGAGGCGACTCTTGTTTTGACCAGAGACCGGTCGGGAGATCCGGAGGAATATCTGAACCGGATCCAGGAATCCGGAATAGGCATTAACTTTAATCTGGGAGGAGATCTGGAGGAGGAACTTCAGGACATCGGGAACAGTATAGCAAATATGTTTGGTATAGATTTTTAATACATACAACGCAAATGAAAACAAAGGAGAAAGAACGATGGGATTATTTAGTGGAGAAACTAAAATGAAGGCAAAGGAAACCAGTCCAGCAGTAACAGAATGTGCGAAGCGTCTGAATGAACTGGAACAGGAAAAAAAGAAGCTACTGCTTGAAATCGGGTCAAAATATTTCGAAGAACACAAAGAGGATCCGGCAAAGGAAACATTATATGCGAAGGAGATCGAAGGAATCCTTGCTGTGGATAAGGAAATTGTAATTGTTGAGATGAGAAAGCTTGCGTTACAGGGCTTAAGAAAATGTACAACCTGTGGAAATATGCTTCCCTTGGACAGCATGTTCTGTAATAAGTGTGGTGAAAAGCAGCAGCTGCTGAATGTAACGGAAACCATGAATAAAAACGTATGTCCGAACTGCGGAGCAGAACGTGAGGAGGATAATATATTCTGTACTGTGTGTGGATATAAGCTGGTTGATTAAGAAGAATATAATGGAACCTTTTACAATACGGCATTCACACAGACAGAGAAGAACAGGATGCTTACCATCGTAGTTATGGATCCATGCGATTATGAATGGGCGATATGATTGTAGCGCATCCGGTCTTTATCCTTAACTGGAAGGAGGTGGAACATTACTTCCCTTCTGAGGACAAGCAGCGTGCAAGATCGACGGAATATGTACGTAACAAGGGCTTACGGACGGATAATGCTGGCTATTGTTCCTGGTGGGTGCGTGAAGATATCGCTATATCTGCATGGACGGTGAATCATTTGGGAGATATCTATGAGGCACAGGAGTCCAATGAATATGGTATCTGCCCTGTTATTTGTCTTGCATTTGATTCATAAAGAGGAGGAGAAGTGAGGATGCGTTGTAAAAATTGTCGGACAAAAATGAAACCGCGCATGGCGTTCTGCCCGAAATGTGGAACACCGGTTACAAATGGGAAGAGAGTTGCTCTGTCAGACAAACAAAAGAAAATTTTTCTTATTGCAGGTATTGCTGTTCTGCTTGTTTTGATGGCGGGGGGAATCCTGTTTGCCGTGAAACGCAAACGGCCGGTAACGGAAGAGACTGCGGGGGAGCAGCAGAATATTACGGAGTTTGAACTGGAGCAAGAGGAACCGGCGGATTATCCGGTTGTGACACAGGAGAGTATGGAAACAGCACAGAATCAGGGACCGGAGAATATGTATTCCTTTAATTTAGAGGCAATGGATCATCAGCCGGCAGAAAAGGTCGCCGGAACGGAATGGAATTCCGATCTGTTTTATCAGCTGGAAGGGATTAGTGACAGTGGGGAGAAGGGGATTGGTACATTAGGTACCTGTACGCTCTCACAGTATTGTATGTGGGATACAGCCACTGATGGGGAGATCCTTTATGAGGTCTATTCGGATCCGGACAGCGGACAGATTTATAAGATTACATCGGTAAGAGAATATGAAGAGGAGCCGCTTGATATTATTGATTACTATTACAGGGACGGGAAGCCCTACTTCGTATTCTGGAGAGAGGATAATGCCTATACACCGTCGTTTGCTTCAATCAAGATTCCGGGAACACGGTTTTATTTTGAAAATGATGTTCTGGTTCAGGTAAGAACCGTTTTGAAGGATTCCCTGAAGGTCAGTCAGACAACACTTAAGCCGCAGGGAAGAAGTGATTATGAGGAATTTGATTATTTTACGGCACCCGATGAGATCAGGGCACAGTATGATGCCTATGAACTGGAATGGTTGAACCGTTCTTATAACACATATGATGCGATTATGGCGAGTGGGCATATTGGAAAGATCTGTGGCACGGTTACGACACAGAGAGGACTTCCGGTTTCCGGCTGCAGCGTTCTGTTACAAAATCAGAATAGCGGTCAAATTGTATGCAGTATGCAGACCGATGAAAATGGTAAGTATACAGGATATGTATATCAGGATGATGCAGACTATCAGCTTTATATGGATGGTGGGGGCGACTATCAGGATCTGTATATTCATGAAATCCATGTGACACAGGGAACCGGTATTTACGAATATGATCCGGTGTTGATTACTAATGATTCGGATTCCATACAGATAAAGCTTCATACACTGGATGCGACAACACGGAACTCCAAAGAGGGAACAGAGGCAAAGGCATTGAGCGGTCAGCTTGTTATCCGAAAAGGAATGAATACAAGGAAGGGAGAGGCTGTTTATACCGGAAGCACAGATGAAAGTGGACAGGCAGAAATTACACTTCCCCGTGGACACTATACGATCGAGGCGGTTGTAGATGGATACGAGCGGACATGGAAGAGTATTATGGTTAATCCGTATCTGGAGGAAGGAGAAGATGCTCTGGTAGAGACATCGGTATATTTGATTCCGGCATTGTCCGAAGGAGAAAGTGCCTTTGTCCTTACATGGAGAGATGATGCTGAAGTAGATCTTGACCTGACACTCTTTACTTCTCTGGTTGGAGATGACGGTAATATGAGTCATATCGGCGAAGGAATTACAACAGATGATGCACAGGATTACCTGGTTAGTGATAATTCCTCCGGCTGTGAGGTGGTTTATGGCAGCGCAGCCTATGGTCAGGGACCGTTGAAAGTTTATGTATGTAATTATACGCAGGCACAGAGACACTTACCAATTGCTTCATGGAGAGATCTGGATATTCATCTTTATTCTTATCAGCCGGATGGACAGGTGATGGAATTCCGGCCCGATGAGAATGCCGGTGGAGTGGTATGGGAAGCTGCCGCAGTCCGGAACGGAAGCATATCCGCATACAACCGCTTCTATGACAATATAGAAGGAAAGTCCTGGTGGCAGGACGAAAAGGGAGATTTCGTTCTGTCGAAGGAAGATGAGGCGATCTTCAGGGGAATTGCTTATGATTTGTATGGGGACAACAAATGGACACCCGAAGAATGGATTGAGGAATGGACCAGTGATATACGCAACTACGGATCAAAAATAGATCTCGTAACACACTATATATTCCTTTTGGAGGATAGATTGACTGGTGCAAACAGTGTACTATATGAGAATACGGGAGATATAGAGAAATATCTTATGAAAGGAAGCTTTGGAGAGGCAGGGAGAATATACAGGGAATTATTTGGTTATGACCTTAAGCCAGAAGACTTTGAATATGATTCTCCAGGAAACGATTATGAAAATACTATTGTATATAATCGTGATTTTAACGATCTGGTGTTTGTAATATCAGATGGTGCCGGGGGAATGATGGAAGGTGAGCAGGATGCTGTTGTGTCTGTAAAATATGATCCGGAACAGCATAATTATATGGTTTTGGTTAATTTATATTCGCGGGGCTCATGGGGAATATGGAAGAATTATTGTACTCAGAGTACCGTCTTCCGTGTGGAGCTAACCATGGATAATTCCTTTGGATATCGTATTCTGTCCATAGAAACACACCAACAGTCGGATGATGTCTTTGATGATTTCTTTGAAGATAAAATTACGATACCATATTTAGGTGAAAATGTGACATGTTCGGAATTTTTTGAAAGTACTGAATATAGGGGTGCTTATACTTTTGCAGATATTGATAATGATTACCAGAATGAACTGGTACTTTTGGTTGATAGTAATTTGGGTAAAGTGTTCGGGGCATTGGACATTACACCAGATGGAGATATACAGATAGTGGATTTAGAGTCCTATATTTATTCACCCTTGGCCGGAGGTATCTGCGATGTGGAGGGGGAAATATGGATATTGGGTTCAGATGGTTCTCATATGAATAGAAATCAGTATGAGTTCTGTAAATTTGTAGAGGATGAAGTAGTTGACCAGATCAGTTTAATAGCAAGGTACAATAATCCGGAGGATCGTTATAATGAGCTCTCTTATTTTTTATATAACGATCAGAAGATCACGATGGTGCAGTATGAAGCAATTCTCAATAAATTTTATGAACATAGAGATGAGGGGGAATATGCCAATACATGGGATCCTTTCCGGAGTATGGCAGAGGAAGAAACTTACGGATGGAAACCGAAATATACCGCAGATGAATGGCGTGGCTTTTAATTGCTAAGTGTTGCAAAAATTAAGTGATTATGAAATAACCGAGCCATCATCCAGAACGGAGATTGCCTGAACACAGGGGTGATCTTCGGGTGGCTTGGGATTGCAATTGAAATTGAAATTTACTCCAACGTCATCTGAACGATAAAGAATGACAAAAAATACTTTTCAGGGCTCCTATATGAATGATATACTTGATTGTGTGTTTAAGAAAAGGAGGAAAAGCAATGAGATTAAATATCGAAAAGAAAAGGGAAGGAACCAAGGACACCATATTCTTAACCGGAAGATTGGATACAACAACTGCTCCGGAGCTGGATGCCTTTGCAGAGAAGGAATTAACGGATACGAAGGAGCTTGTATTTGATCTTAAGGGACTTGAATATATCTCATCAGCCGGTCTGCGGGTTCTTCTGAAAATACAGAAGCTGATGAATACCAAAGGAACAATGAAGGTCATTCATGTCAGTGAGATGATTCAGGAAGTATTTGAGATTACCGGATTTGTAGACATACTTACAATAGAGTAAATAGAGGATTAGAGCTTGATATTAATAATTATAAGAAACAACCGAGCCATCATCCAGAACGAAGATTGCCTGAACATCAGGATAATTTTTGAGCAGGGTGGTGGCTTTCTCATAGCCAAGGATGAAACATAACGTAGATAGGGCATCACCGGTAACGGAGTCATCACTTAAAATGGTTACCTGGGACAGACCGCTGTTTACCGGATAGCCATTTTCGGTAGAAAGAATATGATGATAGAGAACGCCATTCACCTCAAAATAGCGTTCGTAATTTCCGGAAGAAACCACGCTGCGGTTCGAATCCTCAACCGTAAGCAGGGCAGTACCGGTATCGGCAAAGGGCTTTTGGATTCCCACATGGAACGGAGAACCGTCAGGCTTTTCTCCAATGGCAAGGATGTTGCCGCCAAGGCTGATGATCGCACTTTTCACTCCCTCACCGGACAGATATTCCTTCATACGGTCAGCAATATAGCCCTTGGCAATGAAACCAAGATCAAGGGCCATTCCTTCTTCAGTAAGCTTTACCTGTTGGTTCTTTATGGAAATCTTACGGTAATCGACATGGGTTAAAGCTTCGGAAAGAATGTCATCCGAAGGGATAGCAGGATTGGTTGTTTCATGGAAATCCCAAAGGGATGACACCGCACCGATGGAAGGGTCAATGGCGCCATCGGAGAGGGATGCATAATCGCATGCCGTCTGTAATAAAGTAATCGTATCGGAATCTACGGTAATGTACTCACCGGGGTTGGCGTTGATCCGGGAAATGTCGCTTGTCGGAATGCTCTTGCTGTATAGATTTTCATAGTGTTCAGCCAAAGACATGCAGCCCTCTAACAGCTCATTTCCACGCTCTTCATTCTCTGCATCGTAGATGGTAACGGAAATAAATGTATCAAAATAAAAGCCGGTTGCGGATACCTGCACAGGCAGCGGTTTGCAGCCGGTCATTCCGAGAAGGAGCGCACCGGATAAAAGGAGGGCAATATAGAGTTTTAATCTTTTTTGTTTGTATCGGAACATGAATCTATGGTACAATGTGCGAAAGAGAAAATCAAGAAAAGAAAATTACCTGTGCGGATAAGAAACAGTAAAAAGAAGGTTGTGTATGAAATATTCCAATTATGATGATGACGATAACGACAGAGGCTTAAGTCTTCCTGTGATTTATACGATTATTGCCATGGCAGGGATTGTGCTCATCGTGATTCTTGTGGTGGTTTCCCAGAATACACGCAGCAATCGGACAACGGCTGCAAAGGTTACCCCGACACCCGTTGTCGAGGCAGTGGATTTAAGTGACGGAGAAAATGGAGAAACGGGAGAGAACACAGGACTGCGTTCCGAAGATCTGGACTTCTGGAATATGTATGGAGGCCGGAATGAAGGTGAAGTGATAGAAGAATCTCCGTCTCCTTCCCCTTCCCCGTCCGAAGAACCGTCCCCATCGCCGACACCAACGGAGGATCCTGCCTATGAGGATGTACAGAAGAATTCTATAGATTTTACAAAAATTAAAATTGTAAATGATCAGATGGGATATTATCCGGCTGGTGAGAAAACTTCCAGGCTCGGTGTGGAATTATCCAAGAATAACGGAAAGGTAGACTTTGACTGGCTGAAACGAAACGGCATTGATTTCGTGATGTTAAAGGTCGGTGGAAGAGGCTATGAAAGCGGTGTGATTTCACTGGATGAACAGTTTACGGATTATATGGAAGCAGCGAAGAAGGCGGATCTGGATATCGGCGTTACGTTTTATTCTCAGGCGGTGAGTGTGACAGAGGCTGTCGATGAAGCCAACTTTGTGATTAATCAGTTACAGTCCTATACGATCCGTTATCCGGTGGCACTTGTCATGGAAGAAATTACGAATGATACCGCAAGAACCGACACACTTTCCGTAGATCAGAGAAGCCGGATTGCGGAAGCCTTTCTGCAGACGATCCGGTATGACGGCTATCATGCGATTCTGTATGGAAATGAACAATGGCTGTCAGAAAAGATCCGGCCGGAAGGATTACTCACGGATTATGATGTGCTGCTGAATGATACAGCTCCGCTTCCGGAATATCCGTATGAGTTTAAAATGTGGCGGTATGCCACGGATATTTCCCTTGCCGGAATTGAGAATGGCGGCTCGTATATCATCAGCTTTGTAGATTATTCCATGAAGTAGGTCAGGGACGGTAGTCCAGAATTTTACGTGAAACAGAAATTTCAGAATAAATATCGGCGTAGGCAGAGGGAGAGAGATTCTCAATATAATTGGGAGTGAAATTCCTGCTTACGCCATTTTTAATTAAAATGTCAATGGCTTTGTTATAGGCAATGGCAGCCTCGGTATCACTCTGATAGGTACCAATGGTGAAGTTTCCGTTTAAATGGATGATGGCAGCATAGCGGATGCCCGTTTTTGTATTACGGACACGGACGCCATGATAGCGGTTCAGAATCTCAATATTTTCGTAGCGGAAATCGTAGGGATCTCCGTTGATGAAACGATAGTCACGGTTTTCTACCGCATAGTTTTTAATGCCGTAGCGGTTTGCAATATTGACCTGCATGCCGTAGTCTGCAACGAAAAAGTGACGGCCACGCTGCATGATCTTGTGGGAGGAATAATAAAACAGATCATCCCGGTCGAAACGCAGAATGGTATGCGGAGCAAGATAATATTCAAAATATTTCTGGCGGAGATAAATGGGGGTTGCAAAGTAAAGGCCATTATCACGGAAATTGAGAAGAATCACCCATTTTTCAAAGGGAATTACCGAACCGGTTTCGGAATAGGATGTTAGGGTAAGGCAATCATCAGACAGGAGCTTACGGGCCAGTAAATAGGCAGCGTGGGCTTCTTCTTTCGTAGCATAGCTTCCAAGACTGATATGTTTACTTTGATAAGTAAGCGATGAACGGTACTTTACAGTGCCGTTTTTTTGTGTGATTTCATAAACACCGGGGAGCTTTGCCGACATGGGGATTCCTTTCTTCTAAGTGTTTTTTTCAGTATAGCATAACTTGTAGAAATTATGAACGAAATTACCTGTAAATGAAATATTTTTCTTAAATTAGTAATAATTAGAAATATTTTGGACAAGTGCTGTATAGAATATTAGGAGAAAGGAAAAAGGTGATGAATAAGAAGTGGATTATTTATCTGGCAGCTTATGTTTCTCTGCTGTTTTGTTTTATTAAAGTATTTGCTTATGATGTTCTTGAAAAGGATACGATGGTCCGGCAACAGAGTCTGGTGGCGTCCGGACAGCGTGTGGTAGATTATAAAGTACTTGAGAAAGAAGCCTGCAGCGAATTGTCGGATGCGGATTACCAGTGTCTTCTGCGTATCGTACAGGCAGAGGCCGGGTGTGAAGATCTGGAGGGCAAGATGCTGGTGGCCGGAGTGGTGTTAAACCGTGTTGCGGACGAGCATTTCCCGGACAGCGTAACCGAGGTGGTGATGCAGAAAGAGGGAGGAACCTATCAGTTTTCACCGGTGGCAAACGGAACCTACCAGAAGGTAAAGGTGTCAGAGGAAACCAGGGAAGCCGTGGACCGTGTCATTAAGGGAGAAGACATCACGGAGGGAGCGCTTTATTTTGCATCAAGACAGTATGCAGAAGGTGATAAGATGGCATGGTTTGATCATCACCTGGACAGGCTGTTTGAACATGGAGGGCATGAATTCTTCCGCTGAGTAATTACTTATACAAAATCATTATGGAAAATTGGGAGAAAAAATTGCTTCACCTGTATTTTTATGTTAGAATGTAATCACATGAGCAAAAAGCTGCCTGTCAGTTGTTTTGCAAATGAAGTTCTGGATGGTTGCATCAGAATAAATAAAATTCAGGAAGAATTAAGGAGCTTGAGTGACATGTTATATAATAGTACGAGAACGGCAGGAAAACAGGTGAAGGCTTCAGAAGCAATCTTAAGAGGTTTATCTGAAGATGGAGGATTGTTTGTACCGGAATCCATTCCGGCATTGGACAAATCCTTAAAGGAACTTTCCCAGATGTCATATCAGCAGGTTGCCTATGAGGTAATGAAGCTGTATTTAACCGATTTTACGGAAGAAGAGCTTAAGAACTGTATTGAGAAAGCTTATGATGAGAAGTTTGATACCGAAGAGATCGCTCCTCTGGTTCATGCAGAAGATGCTTATTATCTGGAACTGTTCCACGGTGCAACGATTGCATTCAAGGATATGGCATTATCCATTCTGCCTCATTTACTGACTACCTCTGCAAAGAAGAATCATGTAACGAATGAAATCGTGATTCTGACGGCAACCTCAGGGGATACCGGTAAGGCAGCTCTTGCAGGATTCGCAGATGTAGAGGGTACCAGAATTGTTGTATTTTATCCGAAGAACGGCGTCAGCCCGATCCAGGAAAAGCAGATGGTTACCCAGAAGGGCAAGAATACCTTCGTAGTAGCCATTCATGGTAACTTTGATGATGCCCAGACCGGAGTGAAAAAGATCTTTAATGACCGTGACCTTGAGAAGAAGTTAAATGAAAGCGGATTCCAGCTTTCTTCCGCAAACTCCATTAATATTGGTCGTCTCCTTCCTCAGGTTGCTTATTATGTATACGCTTATGTAAAGCTCCTTGCAGAAGAGCAGATCGAAGACGGTGAGCTTGTGAATATGGTCGTTCCGACCGGTAACTTTGGTAATATTTTAGCTGCTTATTATGCAAAGAAGATGGGCGTGCCGATCGGTAAGCTGATCTGCGCATCCAACGAAAACAAGGTTTTATATGATTTCTTCCGTACCGGAACCTATGATAAGAACCGTGAATTCGTATTAACCACTTCTCCTTCCATGGATATTCTGATTTCCAGCAATCTGGAACGTCTGATTTATCACATTGCAGGAGACAATGCAGACCGTAACCGTGAACTGATGGAATCCCTGAATCAGACCGGTGTTTATACGATCAGCGAAGAGATGAAAGCAGAGCTTAAGGATTTCTACGGTGCTTATGCAAGTGAGCAGGAAACAGCAAAAGAAATTCATGATTTATATGAGGATACCGGATACATCATTGATACCCATACCGCAGTTGCTTCTTCCGTTTATAAGAAATATAAGAAGGAGACCGGAGATCAGACGAAGACCGTTGTGGTTTCCACAGCAAGTCCTTATAAGTTTACCAGAAGCGTCATGACCGCCATTGATGAAGGCTATGCGAATATGGAGGACTTTGCACTGGTAGATGAATTGGAGAAGCTTTCCGGAGTACCGGTACCGAACGCTATTCAGGAGATCCGTACCGCACCGGTATTACATAAGACCGAATGCGATAAGGAAGATATGGAAAAGACGGTATTAAGCTTCCTTGAAAGAAAGATCTGATAAAAGAGTACTAAAACAGATTATGGAACAGGTTATAAATTAAAATAAGAGAAACAATGAAAGTAAAGAAAAACGGTGCATCAGCACCGTTTTTTCATTTCTACATAAGCAAGATCTTCTGTGATTGGCTTATAAGCCGGACGGATGATTTTTCCATTGTTGGCAAGCTCCTCCATACGGTGTGCACTCCAGCCGACAATACGCGCAATGGCAAAGATCGGTGTATAGAGCTCTAAAGGAAGTCCAAGCATCTGATAAACGAAGCCGGAATAGAAGTCAACGTTGATGCTTACGCCTTTATACATCTGACGCTCATTGGCAATAACCTTCGGAGCCAGATTTTCAACAAGCGAATACAGGGCAAATTCCTTTTCCAGATGTTTTTCTGCGGAGAGCTTTTCCACGAAGGACTTGAAAATGACCGCTCTTGGATCGGATTTGGAATAAATTGCATGCCCCACACCATAGATAAGACCGGCATGATCAAACGCATCCTTGTGAAGAAGTCTGCGAAGATAATCTGCGACTTCATCTTCGTTCGTCCAGTCTTTGACTTCCCGTTTCATTTCATCGAACATTTTAACAACCTTAATATTTGCACCACCATGCCGGGGGCCTTTCAGGGAACCGATTGCAGCGGCAATGACGGAATAGGTATCGGTGAGAGAGGAGGTTACAACATGGGTCGTGAAGGAAGAGTTATTACCACCACCATGTTCCATATGTAGAACCAGGGCAATGTCCAGAAGCTTAGCCTCCAGAGGGGTGTACTGGCTGTCAGGTCTTAACAGGTGAAGGATGTTCTCCGCAGTGGAAAGAGCAGGATCCGGGCGGTGAATGAACAGGCTTTTACCATCATGATAATGACAATATGCCTGATAACCGTAGATCGAAAGCAGCGGGAACAGACTGATCAGCTGCAGACACTGCCGTAACACATTGGGAAGAGATACATCATCTGCACGGTCATCATAGGAATATAAGGTAAGCACGCTTCTTGCAAGAGTGTTCATCATATCCTGGCTGGGTGCCTTCATGATGATATCCCGTACAAAGCCAGTTGGAAGACTGCGGTAGGTAGACAGAAGGGAACGGAACATAGTCAGCTCTTCTTCATTCGGAAGCTCATCAAACAGGAGCAGGTAAGCAACCTCCTCAAAGCCAAAGCGTCCGTCACCTGTAAATCCGTTTACCAGATCCTTCACATCATAACCGCGATAAAAAAGCCTTCCGTGGCAGGGATGGGATTCCCCGTTAATGATTTCGGTTGCACGTACATCAGAGATTGTGGTCAAACCGGCAAGAACACCCTTGCCGTTCAGGTCACGCAGACCGCGTTTGACATCATATCTGGTAAATAATTCTGTATCAATGATATCTGCGGATTCGCTTTTCTGTGCCAGCCGGATGATGTCTGGAGTGATCTGTGAAAAAATATTTGTATCGGCCATTGCTGTACTCCTTTCTACTACTGAGATTATTTTAAATTGTAAATAAGAAATCAATATTTTCAGTTAACAGGCAGGTTCAAAAAGTATAAATTATAAAAGGGATATTGTAATTCCACACGCTGATAGAATAACGTAGAAAAGTTGACATAAATAATATATCACAGAAAAAAAACAGCAGGCAAGTAAAAAAGGAAATGTTTACAAAAATTTAATATTTATAATA
>OGOZ01000038.1_pt1 | contig 86051 bp, 82 predicted proteins | sample 1552801 | NCBI WGS metagenome assembly OGOZ01 (sample SAMEA2580196, study PRJEB22360) | human gut metagenome | biome: human gut; feature: human-associated habitat; material: faeces | place: Denmark | collected 2008/2010 | reverse complement strand
TATGGAAAATTCAAAATCTGAAGAATTAATATCTGGTTTAGTAACAGCATTTATTGACCAATCTGGTAATTCAAATTTAGCATACCGTCCAGAATTTGTTTACAACGACCATAAACAAGGAAAGAAAGTTCTTGTTTCTTTGGAACAAGAATTAAAACGATGTGATGAATTCTTTATCAGTGTAGCATTTATTACTGATAGTGGGTTTGAATCTCTATCTATGATTTTAAAAGAGCTAGAACAAAAAGGAATTCCGGGGAAAATTCTTACGACAGATTATTTAACATTTAGTCAGCCTAAAGCATTAGATCGATTAGCTCAGTTGAAAAATATTGAATTAAAAATGTTTCGAACAAATTCTGAGGTTGGAGGATTTCACACAAAAGGATATATATTCCGTGAAGATGAATTATATCGAATCATTATCGGAAGTTCCAATATGACATCAAAAGCGATTACAGAAAATAGAGAATGGAATACAAAGATTGTTTCTACAGAACAAGGAGAAGTTGCACAAGAAATTTTAAATGAATTCAAGAATTTATGGATGTCACCAAATAGTCAATATTATGAAGAATTCATTGAGTATTATAAAGAGCAATATTTACAAAATCAAATCATTAAAAAACAGCAAAGACAAGCAGCAAAAGAACAAATTGTAGATTTTGAAAGCTATAAATTAAAACCAAATAAGATGCAGTTAGCTTTTATAAATAATCTTATGGAGATGAGATCAGAAGGAATAGAAAAGGCTTTACTGTTATCCAGTACAGGAACTGGAAAGACTTATGCATCAGCCTTTGCCGTTCGAGAGCTAGGATATCAGAAGGTTTTATTTTTAGTACATAGAGGGCAATTAGCCAGACAGACTAAGAAGTCCTATGAGAGAGTATTTGGAAATACGGTTTCAATGGGACTAGTAGGTGCTGGAGCTTATGAATATGACAAGGACTATGTTTTTGCAACTGTTCAGACATTGAATAGAGATCGGCATTTGATGGAGTACGCACCGGATGAATTTGATTGTATTATTTTAGATGAGGCTCACCATTCAGCGGCGGACACTTATCAGAAGATTATGGGGTATTTTAAACCGAAGCTGTGGCTTGGTATGACAGCTACACCAGATAAGAGAGATGATGGCGAGATAGGAAAAAATATATACGAAATTTTTCATTATCAAATAGCATATGAGATTCGACTTCAACAAGCTATGGAGGAGAATCTGCTATGTACATTTCACTATTTTGGAATTAGTGATATTTCACTGATTGATGATAGATTGAGCAAAACAAAAAAGATCTCAGAAAGAGATTTTAATCAATTGACAGGGGATCAGAGGATTCAACATATTATTGAAAAAGCTGAATTCTATGGCTACAGTGGTGAGCGAGTTAAAGGATTAATTTTCTGCAGTAGAATCGATGAGTCTAAAATTCTTTCTGAAAAATTTAATCAATTAGTAAATCCAGCCACTGGAAAATATTTCAGAACCATTGCATTGAATGGTGATGCCTCGGATGAACAGCGACAGGAAGCATTTGAACGCCTGGCAATGAATGAAGAGGATGGTACAAGTGATAGGGAACCGCTGGACTATATCTTTTCCGTTGAAATCTTGAATGAAGGTGTTGATATTGTTGAGGTGAATCAAGTAATTATGCTTCGTCCAACACAATCTCCGATTGTATTTATTCAACAACTGGGAAGAGGATTACGAAAAGCAGAGGGAAAGGAATATGTGGTAATTCTTGATTTTATTGGAAATTATAACAATAATTTTATGATCCCAATTGCGCTATCCGGGGATCGAACCTATAATCCGGATAATATTCGTAGATACGTGATTAGTGGAAATACGACCATTCCCGGAGCGTCATCTATTCATTTTGATGAAATTGCCAAGGAAAAGATTTTCACATCTATTGATAAAATAAAGGGTATGCCGACAATTATTCGTGAAAGCTATCTTACATTGAAAAATCGACTTGGACGAGTACCGTACTTACTTGATTTTTATGAAAATGGTGAGATAGATCCACTTGTAATTATTCGAGAGTACAAAACATATCAGAAATTTTTAGAGCTTGTGGAAAAAGATAGCTATGTGGGAAGGATTTCTGAGCAGGATTTAATAACATTGGAGTATTTATCCAAAACAATTTTAAGTGGAACGAGACCTTATGAGCTTGAAATGTTAAGGAAGATCTTGCAGCAACCGTCCATTAAGATAGATGAATTTGCAACTGAAATCCAGAAAAAGTATGGTCATGAAATAGATTATATATCTTTAGCAAGTGCAGTGGATGTGTTGCAAGGTAAATTTGTAAGTAAAGCCGAAGAGTATGAAAAGTATTGCCATATAGATATTGTAGACGCGAAAGAAAAGTCTTATGTATTACGTATGGCAGAATTCGCGGAGCGATTGAATCACTCAGAATTTTATAGACAGATGGAAGATATTATTGATGTAGGATTAAGGCGATATGTGGATAAGTATACGGATCAGAGGGAATGTAATACGCCATTCGTACTGTATGAGAAGTATTCACGACGAGATGTGAGCTTTTTAATGAATTGTGGAAAGGATTTATCGTCAACAATGTATGGAATGAAGCGAATTGGTGATGATGTATTTATTTTTATTACCTATCATAAAGAAAGTTCTGAAGATAAAAATTATGTTGACGGAAAGCCGGATTATGCAGATACATTTGAAGATAATATGATTTTTCGATGGGATTCTCAGATAGGAAGAGGGATCCATAGTTCTTATGTGCAAGAGGTAGTAACAGCATTACATAAGCATCTTTTGGTAAAAAAGAGTGATGCAGAAACAAACTTCTATTATTTAGGGGAATTTGAGATTATGGATGTTCAACCGGCTCATAAAAATGATAATAATGGTAAAGAACGTGATATTACAAAATTTGTGCTGAAGATGCATCATGCGGTAAGAGATGATTTGCTACGATATCTGCAGAGTAATATAGAAACAGTGGAGGAACAGGCAGGATGAAAACAATAAGAGTAGTTGCAGCAGTGATTAAAGCAATGAATGAGAAGGGTGAAGAAATTATTTTTGCAACACAACGTGGATATGGAGACCTAAAAGGCGGATGGGAATTTCCAGGAGGAAAAATCGAAGAAGGAGAAACTTCACAGGCTGCGTTACAGAGAGAGATTATGGAAGAATTGGATACAGAAATAGCCGTAGGGGAGTTGATCGATACCATTGAATATGATTATCCGACGTTTCACCTCTCGATGGATTGTTTTTGGTGTGAGATTATAAAAGGGGATTTGGTACTCAAAGAACATGAGGCCGCTAAGTGGCTGACAAAAGAGAAGATGGATTCTGTTGAGTGGTTGCCGGCAGATATTACCATTGTAGGGAAGATAAAGGAAGCTCTTTAGGGGAGATATGAGGCAAATGCATGAAGAAGTTGATAGTTGCTGTTTTTTCATTAATGGCTCCAATTTTATTAGAACGTATTTTTTCGGGATTTCTTGAAAAAGGAATCCAGTATATGGTTTCAAACGAATGTTTTTATTCAAATTGGGTTTATAGAAGGATTTCAGAAGGAGTCCGCGTTAATTTAGGATTTTATATTATTTTAATTTTGATTATATATTTTACTATATTATTTGTTACAAATCATAATAAGAAAAAAGAAAAGAGTGGCAAAAATTGTAAAGGAAAGTGTAAAGAATGCCAAAAGAATCATACTTTTCAATGTGTTTCTAGTAAAATATGTGATTGGTATAAGCATTCTGAGGGATATGTTGCAATAATAGCCGCAATTTGGATTGTAACGATAGCTTTTCTTTCTCTCACAAATTTTGTTAATCATACTATGATTCGTTTAACCAATAATATTGAGATAATAGCACCATATGTAACAGATGAAGAATATAAATATTTAAAGAGTGATTTCACATTGATGAAGAACTATAATGATTTTTGTGAATTAACCAATGCATTAAATAAATATGCATCAGATAATAATGTTATTTTGAAATGATAGAAATTAAAGTGTTAAAATGATTTTATCGGAAAGATCAGCGCAACATAAAAGATTTTTGACATTATCCTCTTTTAATTTATTATTTATTATTAAGGGAAAATACACTATGCCTACAAAACCAACAACTCTTGAGATATTAGACAAACCGGGCTTACAGAAATCAGGAATAAATCCCCCATCCGACTGCACCATTCCAATTGATAATGGTCTTATTAATATCCGGGTAGGAGCAGTTATAAGAAAGGAAAATCAATTCCTTATGGTTGGCAATGACCGGCAGGATTATTTATATTCTGTGGGTGGAAGAGTGAAATTTGGGGAAACGGCAGAACAAGCAGTGATAAGGGAAGTATTTGAAGAAACGGGAACTGAAATGGAAGTAGATCATCTTGGTTTTATTCAGGAGAATTTCTTTTATGGAGATACTGGAATAAAGAAAGATAAGCTAATTTATGAAATCTCTTATTACTTTTATATGAAAGTACCGGAAGACTTTCAACCGAAATGTGAAAGTTTTACCGATGATAACAGCAGGGAAAATTTAGTCTGGGTGACGACAGACTGTAAGCAGATGTTGTATCCGGAATTTTTCCGGACAGAACTGGAAGATCCAAAGCCGTATGTGATACATATTGTGACAGATGAGCGGCAGGCTGGGGAAGGAAAGAAAGACCATGGCACTGTTTAAGAAAAAACTCATTCTGCATACCTATGATAAAGAAAATGAAAAGCCTCTGATTAAGGCAAGTATCTGTAATGGAGAGCAGGTTGCAGGATTTAAGAATCTGCATACAGGTGAATTCAGGGAAGTGATGCTGATTCGAGGCTTTGAGGATCTTGAAACATTTAAGAAGCAGTATGGGATTCAGGATCAGATCATAAAGGAATATTGAAAATCTGGATGCATTCGTATTCGAACGCACCCAGACGTTAGCTGCCGGTGGAGAAAATGTGATTTTGCCTGCGAAAAGATGATCCTAAATCGTGCCGTCCTTTTCGGCCTGATCGACTTCTATGGCAAGCTTCTTTACATGGCCGGAGAGCATGAGCAGGGCAATCAGGTTGGGGACTGCCATAAGTCCGTTGAAGGTATCGGAGATGTCCCAAAGCAGTCCAAGGTTCATGGTAGCACCAACGATGGAAACGAAGGAATATACCACGAGGAACGGCCGGACGAACTTTTCGCCGCCGAGAAATTCGATGCAGCGGGAGCCGTATAAGCCCCAGCCGATAATGGTACTGAATGCGAAGCAGCACATGGCAATCGCTGTGAGGATGGATACCCAGCCGCCGTAGGTTGCGGTAAAGCCGGAGATGGTTAATTCGGCACCGGCTGCCTGTCCGTAAGAAATATTTGGAGCGGCGAGCAGAATGACGAGTCCGGTCATGGTACAGATCACAATGGTATCCATGAAAACTTCGAAAATTCCGAACATACCCTGATGAACTGCATTGTCGGTATCGGCACAGGCATGGGCGATGGATCCGGTACCGAGGCCGGCTTCATTGGAGAAGATTCCTCGGGAAACACCCTTTTTCATACTAAGGAACATGGATCCGATGATACCGCCGGTTGCTGCTCTTGGGGTAAATGCACCACTGACGATCTGGGCAAAAACTCCAGGAACACGCGGAAGGTTCTTGAAGATTACACCAAGAGAGAGGATGACATACAGAACTGCCATAAACGGAACGAGCTTTTCGGATACCTGTCCGATTCGCTTGATTCCGCCGAGCAGTACCATGGCAACCAGTGCAGCGATAAAGATACCGAAGATCAGGTTGATATTGCTGTTGGGTTCGCCTTTTAAGATATTAAAATTCATAAGTGCAGTATTTATGGAAGAAACAATGGTATTTACCTGAGTGGCATTACCGGTTCCGAAGACAGTCAGTACACCGAAGATGGCGTAAAGGACAGCCAGAAAATGCCATTTTTTAGAAAGGCCGTTTTTGATGTAATACATAGGTCCGCCCACATATTCGCCGTTTTTGTTCTTTTCGCGGAAATGAATGGCAAGGGTTACTTCGGAAAACTTGGTACACATGCCTAAAAATGCAGAGCACCACATCCAGAAGATAGCACCCGGTCCGCCGAGAGCAATGGCACCGGCAACGCCTGCAATATTTCCGGTTCCAATGGTTCCGGCAAGGGCTGTACACACCGCCTGGAAAGGGCTTATAGAGCCGTCCTTGGCCTGCGTTTTGTCAAAAATCTTTCCAATGGTGTTTTTCATGGAAACGCCAAACTTGCGAACCTGAATACATCTTGTTCTGACGGTTAAAAGGATGCCGACGCCGATGATGCAGATCATGGCAGGAACACCCCAGATGAAACTGTTTACAACACTGTTGATACTTGCAATTTTTTCTGACATTTTCCTTTTATTCCCTCATAAATTTTTTAAAACGACAACTTAATCATTATGACATAGAAGCGTATCGGTTTACAAGAAAATTTTTGAGGATAATTGGTGGATGGATAACAGGCAATAGAAAATTAACAATGTGAATTGAGATCTGTTTCAGTCCGTGATACGATAAGAAAGAAATCAGATTGGATCAGGAGGACAAACCATGGCTTACTATGTGGCAGAGGGTGCAGTTATCAAAGGAAATATCACAATTGGAGAAGACTCGGGCATCTGGTACAATGCAACGATCCGTGGCGATTCCAATCAGATTGCCATTGGCAGCAGGACGAATGTACAGGACAATGCCGTGGTGCATGTGAGCTCCGGCTATCCGGTGAGTATTGGAAATGATGTGACGATCGGACATGGAGCGATTGTTCATGGCTGTACGGTTGGAAGCAACACACTCATTGGAATGGGAGCTATTATTCTGAACGGAGCAGTGATTGGGGACAACTGCATCATTGGTGCGGGAGCTCTTGTGACACAGAATACATATATTCCGGATGGAAGCCTTGCCTTTGGCAATCCGGCGAAAGTGATCCGCAGCCTTACTCCGGAGGAAATCAGGGAAACGGGGAATAATGCACAGCGATATGTGAATGCGGCGAAAGCTCAGCTCCGGGAAGTGAACTGTGAATAATTACTGTAATTGTTGTAACTATTCAGTACAGGTCGAAGCATTTACTGCTGAGACCGTAAGAAAATGATTCAGTAATGCAAAATCCCATCGGCGAAGCCGATTTAGAATGGATTTTGCATCGTAACTGTGAAGGTACTGAACAGTTACTAATTGTTCAATTATGCCATTCGTATAGTGGTAAAGCGTACGAAAAAGGAGACAAATAAGATGGAACATTATTCGGTTTATGAACTTTTGTGGCTGTTTTACATTTACTCGTTTCTTGGATGGATTTTTGAAGTGGTACTGGCAGCCTGCAAGCAGCGGAAATTTGCAAACCGCGGACTGGTGAATGGTCCGTTCTGCGTGATTTACGGTATTGCAGCGGTGCTGATGTCCGTGGGCTTACGGGAAATGTCGGGACCGTGGCTGTTCCTTTTTGCAACCGTATATGCAACGGCTGTGGAATGGGTAGCCGGTCATCTGATCGAAAGGGCCTTCAGGGAGCGTTGGTGGAATTACTCCGACATGAAGTGGAACCTGGATGGCTATATCTGTTTACCGATGTCTCTTTGTTGGGGCTTTCTGGGATTTGTGACCGTGCGCTGGGGCAATGGACTGGTGCTGCAGCTGATTTCCTTATTCCCGTCTCTTCTTATGAAAATACTGCTTCTGGTGCTGATGATTGCGCTGGCAGTGGATGTACTGGCCTCTTATATCCTGTTAAAAGGAAGAGGAAAATATCTGGCACAGTGGGAGGCTGCCAATGAACAGCTTGACAAGGTAAGCTTCCGCCTGCGCAAGACCATTACCGGAATTATTGACCGGCGAATCAATAAGGCTTACCCCAAAGCGGTCAGGACAACACATGCAGAAGCTGCCGGTGAGATGGCCGGAGCGAAGGTGTTTGCGGCAGGCTGCGGGTTCTATAAGGTGGTGATGCTGTTCTTCGTGGGTGCTTTCCTGGGAGATATTACAGAAACGATCTTCTGCCGGATCACGGCCGGAGTCTGGATGAGCCGGAGCAGTGTGGTCTGGGGACCCTTCAGCATTGTCTGGGGACTTGCCATTGCACTTGGAACAGCAATGCTTTATCGATATAAGGATCGCAGTGATGGATTTTTGTTTGGAGTAGGAACTCTGCTTGGCGGTGGCTATGAATATCTGTGCAGTGTGTTTACGGAGATGGTATTTGGCAAGGTGTTCTGGGATTACAGTAAGCTTCCGTTTAACCTGGGAGGACGAATCAACCTGCTGTATTGCTTTTTCTGGGGCATCGCTGCGGTTGTATGGTTTAAGAAGATTTATCCCTTTGCCGCCAGGTGGATCGAGAAGATCCCGATGAAAGCAGGCAGGCTTCTGACATGGGTACTGATCGTGTTTATGTGCTGCAATGTGGCAGTTTCCTGTGTGGCACTTGTCCGTTATGATGAACGCAGTAAGGGCATCGCAGCAGAAAGCTCCTGGCAGCAGTGGGCAGATGAGCATTACGATGATGCGAAAATGGCGAAGATTTATCCGAATGCGAAGGTAGCTAAGTAACCACATGAGATAAACCTATAGCAGTGGTTTTACGAAGGCGGTTCTGGATAGTTATGATTATGATATGATTTAATGTAGTGTAATTAAGCCGGTTCCTAAGAACCGGCTTAATTGGTATATAAATGCGTGAATAGAATTTCATTTGAATTTTGACGTATCTATTTTTCTTGACTGGTATAATCTTGTATTTCATATGGAGAAAAATGTGTAAATCCTAATTTCAAAAGATGGAAAAATGTGCAAAAATATCATTAATAATTGCAGAAAAATGTGTTATACTATAATCATCCCATGGAAAGGATGGAGGCTGCCATGAAACGCAATGCAATTCAGAATATGATAAACTGGAAAAATGATGAGGAGCGGAAACCGCTTGTATTGCGAGGGGCAAGACAGGTGGGAAAGACATGGCTCATGAAAGAGTTTGGCAGGAGCAGTTATGAAAACTTCGTTTATTTCAACTTCGATGAGGAGGAAGAACTGAAATCCATTTTCGAGACGAACAAGAACCCTCAGCGTATCATAGAACTGCTTTCCATGATATGCGGTGAGAAGATTATGCCGGAGGAAACGCTGGTTATTTTTGATGAAATCCAGGAATGTCCGGAAGCATTGAATACGCTCAAATATTTTAAGGAAAAGGCAAACGAGTATCATGTTATTGCAGCGGGAAGTCTTCTCGGCACTCTTTTAGCGAGTCCGAAATCTTACCCGGTTGGCATGGTCAATCTGTTAGATATTTATCCGTTGAATTTTGGAGAGTTTCTTGAGGCAACCGATTCTGTACTTTATGGTTATTATGCAGATATTCAGAAAGAGCAGCAGATTGAGGAAATTTTTCATACCCGGTTGTTGGAAGCTTATAACAACTATCTCATCATTGGTGGTATGCCGGAATGCGTGGAGTCATGGGTCAGACATAAAGATCCGGCGCGGGTTTCACAGATTCAGCGTGAATTGCTTGAGGTCTATGAAAATGATTTTTCCAAGCATAATGGAAAGGTTAACAGTGGGCGGATTCTCATGGTGTTCCGTAGTATTGTTGCACAGCTTGCAAAGCCGAATGAAAAATTTATGTATGGTGCTGTTCGTGAAGGTGGAAGAGCACGTGATTTCGAAGAAGCGATTGAGTGGCTTGTATCTGCAGGAATGCTCAACCGGGTTTATAATGTTTCCAAGATGGAGCATCCCTTGTCTGCGTTTGATAAACTGGATCAGTTCAAGCTCTTTGTTTTTGATACCGGACTTCTTAAACATATGGCTGGCATTGATAATAGCGCAATCCTTTTAAAAGCGGATTACCAGTTCAAAGGGCCATTGACTGAGAACTATGTCCTGCAGCAGCTTCGGGGACAGTTTGAGGTAGAGCCGCGATATTATTCTGATAAAAACAGTGAGATCGATTTTGTTTTGCAGAATGGGACAGAAATTATTCCTGTTGAAGCCAAAGGTGGGGATGACAAATCAGCTCCCTCGTTTAAACGATATATTACCGAACACCATCCGGAGCATGCGCTGCGTTTTTCCAAGCGTGGTTATCGCAAGGATGGTGCATTTATCAATATTCCCCTTTATCTTGTTGGAAAAACAAGAAAACTTCTTTAAATAAAAGCTCGTCATAGTCAAAGGACTACGGTGGGCTTTTGACATGGTAGAAAAGGTTTTAAAAATATTTTTTACTGTTTGCAAATCAGAATTGTTGGATATTGTATACTCAAGCCATCGTATTGAAGAAAATGCAAGTGCCGGTGCCGAAAATGGACATAATGCCGCAATTCTTGGAAAAAAAGTCCAAAATTCATTGCCTGCGACTACGAAAAGCAAAAAGGATGCAAGTGAAAATGGACATAATAGAGCTTCCTTGTGTAAAAAACCCCAAACCCCTTCAAGAATAGTTATCTATATCCAAAACTCGTCCCAACCCGTTCAAACCCGTCCAAGGTAGTTACATATTGACGAAAAAAACGAAATGTGATACGATGCAGACAATTAAGGCAAAGAGGCTGAACATGACCTCTTTGCCTTTTGCTTTTTGTAGAGCAAAGATCTGGCATACCAGTGTGCGAATGGAGGGTAAGTCATGAGGAAAATGGAAACGAATGACTGGATGATATTGAATAACATTATCTACAAAATTTATACGACAGAGTGCTTTAATGACATGAGATATGAAATTCTGGATCAGTTGAAGATGATCCTGGATTTTGACAGTGCCGATTTTTATATGGCATCCAGGGAGGAAGGGAAGCTGTTGTGTAATCCTGTTACTTATAACTGTGATGTTGATCTGTCAGAGATGTACGAAGATCTTGATTACAGCAGGGGAATTGTGGCAAGCGGCAAGATGCTGATCTACAGGGAGACGGACATCATATCGGATGAAGCAAGGGTGCAGACGGATTATTATAAAAAGGTATATAAGCCAAATAACTGGCATTATGCACTTCAGATTGTAATTGCAAGACATAAGAAATTTTTAGGAGCGATTACCTTTTACAGAACCATCGGAAAAGAAGACTTTCACTATGATGATATTTTTGTGCTGGATATACTGAAGGATCATCTGGCCTACCGGCTGGAGCAGTTTTATCAATCCGGGGAGACCGGTATGGATAAGCTGACGGTATCGGAGGCTGTAGCAAAGTATGATTTAACCAGACGCGAGCATACCATATTAAAACAGCTTATGTCAGGAGCGGACAATGCGGAAATGTGCAGTGAACTGGTCATTACGCCCAATACGCTGAAAAAGCATATCCTGAATATATACCGTAAACTGGGAATAAAAAACAGGGTACAGCTGTTTAAAATGGTAAAAGAATTTGAGTGATTACCACTTTTGGAGTAGAAAAATGGTACAATATGAGAATTGAATTAGACAACTTTATGCGCTATATTCAGAGAAACAATATAAAAGACGTAAAAGCAAAGGGGCTTATCCAAGTGGATAGGCTCCTTTTTGTGTAGAGCACTTAGTGAAAGCGAGCCAAAGGCGAAGCTTGAACTTAGTGCGAACCAGTCCGGAACACTTAACGAGAGCAAGCCAAAGGCGCAGCCCGAGTTTAGTGAGAGGGACAAGTAGAGCAGTCTTAGTGAAAGCGAGCCAAAGGACAGCTTTCGCATAGCGTAAATAAAGGTGAAGGAGGAAGGAAATATGAAAGAATTAGTAATCTTAATCAGACCGGAGAAACTTGAGGATGTAAAGAAGATTCTGGATGACATTAACTGTGGGGGCATGACCTTATCCACGGTCATGGGCTGTGGTACACAGAAAGGAATATCTTCCGATACCGAGGAGACGGTGAATGAGATCAGAGGCTTTAAGACAACCATCAATTTACTCCCTAAGGTAAAAGTCGAGGTTGTCATTGAGGATAAGGATGTAGAAACAATTGTTGAGAAAATGCGTGAGACCTGCGCGACAGGACATGTCGGGGATGGAAAGATCTTTATCAGAGACATCGAAGATGTGATCCGGATCAGAACCGGTGAGAGAGGAACGAAAGCACTTTAAGAGATGGAGAGGTGATTCCATGGGAAAGATTGTTGAAATAGAAGGTGTAAACAAAATATATGGAACCAATCATGTGGTGAAGGATCTGAATCTTTCCATAGAAGAGGGAGAATTCCTGACGCTGCTGGGTTCCTCCGGCTGTGGAAAAACAACGACACTGAGAATGATTGCCGGTTTCGAAGAGCCGACAACGGGAACCATTATGGTGGAAGGTGAGAGAGTTGAGGATAAGGAGCCATTTGAAAGAAATGTCAATACGGTATTTCAGTCCTATGCACTTTTTCCACACAAAACAATATATGACAACATTGCATATGGATTAAAAATGAAGAAGGTACCGAAGGCAGAAATTAAGAAACGTGTCTGTGAAATGATGGAGATGGTCCAGCTGAGCGGGTTTGAAAAAAGATATCCGGCGCAGATGTCCGGAGGACAGAAGCAGAGAGTTGCCATTGCGAGAGCACTGATCAACAGACCGAGGGTACTTCTTCTGGATGAACCATTGGGAGCACTGGATCTGAAGCTGAGGAAACAGATGCAGCTTGAACTGAAAAGATTACAGAAGAAGCTGAATATTACATTCATATATGTCACCCATGATCAGGAAGAGGCGCTGACCATGAGCGACCGGATTGCTGTAATGCACGATGGTATTATCGACCAGCTGGCAACACCGGCAGAAATTTATGAGCATCCTGCAACAAAGTTTGTAGCAACCTTCATAGGTGAGACCAACATCTATGATGGATGTATTACCAGAATAGATAATGGCATCGCCACACTGACACTGGAGAACGGAGCGGTATCCGTGAAATGCCCGGAGGACTTTTCCCTGCTGGAATATGCTACGATTTCAGTGAGACCGGAGAAAATGAAATTTGCCATGGAGCCGGTAGAGGGCTTTGAACTGACGGCACAGGTAAAGGATTACATCTATGTGGGCTCTGTATTGAAATGCATCGTATCCCTTCCGAATGGAAATGAGTTGAAGATTGAACGTCTTGCAGGACAGGAATTACCGGAAATAGGAAGCAGGTGTTTCCCCTATTGGGAAGCCGGGGATGCCATATTAATTCATAATGAAAGCCATTATATATTTGAGGAACTGAATAATATCCGGTTGGCTTAGGAGGTGTGTCCTATGAAGCAAAAGAAGACAAATCATGAATTTCGTTCCAATACCCTTCCGGCGCTGATTACCGTCGGACCGGTTACACTGCTTATGGTACTGCTTATTGCGGTCCCCCTGATTTATGTGGCAGTGATGAGCTTTTGCTCAATTGATGAGTTTTATAATGTGACCTTCCAGTTTACCGTACAGAATTACGTGAGACTGGCCAATACGGATTATTTAAGAATCTATGCACAGTCCATGGGTATTGCGCTTATAACAACGTTGATCTGTATCCTTGTCGGATACCCGTTTTCATACATCATCGCGCGTACAAAGAGCAGAAAGAAAAAGATTTTATATATGCTTGTTATTATTCCGTTCTGGACGAATTCCCTGATCCGGATTTATGGCTGGAGAAATCTGCTCGGAACCAGTGGCTGGCTGAATGGTCTGCTGATGAAGCTTCATCTTATAAGCGAGCCGGTTGATCTTCTTTACAAGCAGGGAACCACTATTCTTGGTATGGTGTACTGTCTGATCCCGTTTATGATTTTGCCGTTGTACACTGCCATAGAAAAACTGGACGGTTCCTTATTAGAGGCTTCCTCCGATCTGGGAGCCCGTCCTGCAGCAACCTTTTTCGAGGTCATACTTCCACTTACATCGGGGGGCATTTTCTCAGGAAGCCTGATGGTGTTTATCCCCTGTCTTGGATATTTCTTCGTATCGGATATTCTGGGTGGCGGCAATTCGGACGTGATCGGCAATCTGATTGAAAGGCAGTTCCAGAGTGGAAATAACTGGCCGCTGGGAGCCGCGTTATCCATCATTCTGATTGTAGTAACACTTATTCTGGTCAAGATCTACCAGAAGCTCGGCGGAGATATGGACGCTCTTGGTGTATAGGAGGGGTGCTTCAATGAAGAAAAAGAAGAAAGAAAAGAGAAATCATAGACTAAGCATTGTATTTTGTACCCTGGTTTATCTGTTCCTGTTTCTGCCCATATCGGTTATTGTGGTAAATTCCTTTAATGCAACAACTACAAAGCCATATATGAGCTGGAAGGGCTTTACCCTTGACTGGTATGTGAAGCTGTGGGACAACACTTCCTTACTGGAAGCATTTGGAAATACCATGATCATTGCGGTGGTCAGTACCTTACTTGCCACAATCATAGGAACTCTCGGTGCAATCGGAATGTACCGGTATAAATTCAAGGGAAAGGCAATGATTGATGGACTTTTGTATATACCGGTCGTGATACCGGAGATTGTACTTGGTATTTCCTTGCTGACGATATTTGCCAGGGTTAATATTCCGAGAGGTATGCTGACCCTGATACTGGCGCATGTAACTTTCTGTGTCCCGTTTGTCATATTTAATGTCAGGGCCAGGCTTGCCGGGTATGACAGCTCCATAGAGGAGGCCAGTATGGATCTGGGGGCAAACAGACTGGTAACCTTTTTTGAGGTTACGCTTCCGGTACTTGCACCGGGAATTTTAGGAGGAGCACTGCTGGCATTTACCTTATCCATAGATGATGTGATTATCAGTTATTTTGTGTATGGTCAGACGAAGACCTATCCGCTCAAGGTTATGGAAAGTGTAAAAAGTGGTGTTGCACCGGATGTCAATGCCCTGTCGACACTGATTCTGGTGGGAACCATCCTGTTTGTATTACTGACACAGGGTGATTTGTTTAAAAAGAAAGTACGTCAATAGTTTTGAAAAGGAGGAGAAGATTATGAAGAAAAGATTATTAGGTCTGGTAATGACAGGTATCATGGTATGTTCCATGCTGACAGGATGTGGAAGCAAGGGAACGGATAGTGCAAAGGGTGAGGTAAATGTGTTCGTATGGACCGAATACGTTTCGGACTCAGCATTCAGCGGGTTTGAGGAAGCTACCGGCATTAAAGTCAATGTGTCCACCTATTCTTCAAATGAGGATCTGCTTGCAAAGCTGAAATCCGAATCAGAAGGCACTTATGATGTGATTCTGCCTTCCGATTATGCGGTGGAATACCTGATTGCACAGGATAAGCTGGAAGCGCTTGATAAGGAGAAGCTTACCAATCTGTCCAATATCGATCCCGCTTATCTGGATGAAAGCTATGATCCCGGCAATGTGTACAGTGTTCCGTATGAGGGCGGTGTGGCCTGTATTGCAGTGAACACTTCAAAGGTAGACAAGGAAATTACATCCTATGCAGATCTGTTTGATCCTTCTTTGAAGGGACAGCTGGTTGTCCTGGATGACTACAGAGCGGTAATCGGCATGACGGAGCGTTCCATGGGCTTATCCATGAACGAGACGGATCCGGATACTCTGGCACAGGTGGAAGAAAAGCTGCTCACACTTAAGGATAATGTAAAATTGTATGATTCCGATTCTCCGAAATCAGCACTTATTTCCGGGGATTGTACCGTAGGAATGGTGTGGTCGGCAGAGGCAGCGCTTGCCATGGATGAAAATCCGGATATCCAGATCGAATATCCTACAGAAGGCGCCTATGTGTTCCTGGATAACTGGGCAATTCCCAAGGGTGCGAAAAATTATGATGCAGCAATGGAATTTATTAATTACATGCTGTCAGCAGAAGCAGCCAAGATGAATATTGAGGATTTCCCTTATCTGTGCCCGAACAAGACTGCACTTGAAATGATGGGAGAAGACTATGTGAAGAATGAAGCAAAGAATGTACCGGCAGAAGTGATTTCGAGCGGTGAATTTGTCAGCTATCTCGATACGGATACCCTGGCAATCTATGATGAAATGTGGACGAAATTAAAGAAATAAGGCTTCACTCAAAATAATAGAAAAGTGAGGAATTGCAAATGGGTTATCCAAAGATTGATTTTCTGTATCTGAATGAAAAGGACATGATAGAAGCCGGAGTATTGGATGCAGCAGGATGTATAGAAACAATGAGAGATACCATGGAGCTTTTTGGAAAAAAGGATTTCTTACTGGGAGGTCCCAATGCAGATGAGCATGGCCTGCAGATGAACTTCCCACAGAAATCCGATATCGAGGGCTTTCCCCTGGATGACGGACCGGACAGAAGATTTATGGCAATGCCGGCATATTTAGGCGGAAGATTCCATATAGCAGGGCAGAAATTTTATGGCTCAAACAGCCACAATGCTGCTCTTGGGCTACCCAGATCCATTCTGATGGTAACCCTGTCCGATGTCGATACCGGAGCTCCTAAGGCGATTATGTCGGCAAACCTTCTGTCCGCTATGCGGACGGGAGCGATGCCGGCCATGGCAGCCACTTATTTTGCCAATAAAGATTCCGAGGTGTTGTCCCTGCTTGGACCGGGCGTTATCAATAAGTGTGCCCTGATGTGTTATATGGAAGTCCTTCCCAATATTCAAAAGATTAAAATAAGAGGAAGCTCTTCAAAGTCAAAGACAGCGCTTGCAATGAAGGAATTTATTGAGGAAACCTATCCGCAGGTAAAAGAGATTGTCATCTGTGACAGCTTAGAGGAAGCCTGTCGTGATGCAGATGTGGTATCGGAAGCCATGTCTGTTACCAAAGAAAACATGGAAGAATTCAAGTTGGAATGGTTCAAAAAGGGAGCAACGGTATTCAGTATGGGTTCCTTCCTCTATCGGAAATATGAAGATTTTAAGAATACCACAATGGTGGTAGACAATTATGGAATGTATCAGAAGTATCTGAATAATTTTATCGCAAGAGGACCGGTGGATGCGTTTGGAAATAAAAGGGAATGGGTAATCATGGGAATCCATTTCGTACATCTGGTAAAGACGGGACAGGTACAAAGAGAGCAGGTCATTAACCTGTGCGATATTGTAAACGGAAAATCCGATGGCAGAAAAGATCATGATGAAATCGTGATGTGCTCAATCGGAGGTATGCCATTGGAGGATCTGTCCTGGGGCTACGACTGTTACCAAAGAGCCCTGGAAAAAGGTCTGGGCACTTCACTGAATCTTTGGGATGCACCGTACATGAAGTAAAATCCGGGCAATTATCAGAGGAAATAATAGTCTTTTTGCAGAAGGGAACAACGATGAGAAATGTAAAGGTAGCAGTAACCCAGATGAGCTGCAGTTGGAATACGGAAGAAACACTGGTAAAGGCAGATGGGCTGATCCGTCAGGCGGCAGAGCAGGGAGCGAAGATTATTCTGCTTCAGGAACTGTTTGAAACGCCATATTTCTGCCAGCTTCAAAAATTTGAATACCTGGAACTTGCAAAACCGCCGGAGGAAAATCCGGCGGTAAATCATTTCAGAAAAGTTGCCAGGGAGCTTGATGTTGTGCTTCCGGTCAGTTTTTTTGAAAGAGCCGGAAATACCCAGTTTAATTCGGTTGCAGTTATTGATGCAGATGGGGAAATTCTTGGAGTATACAGAAAAACACATATACCGGATGGTCTGCCATATGCTGAAAAATTTTATTTTACACCGGGAGATACGGGATTTAAGGTCTGGAATACAAAATACGGCAGGATCGGTGTGGGAATATGCTGGGATCAGTGGTTTCCGGAGACAGCAAGAAGCCTGGCACTGCTTGGAGCTGAAATCCTGCTTTTTCCGACCGCCATTGGTTCAGAGCCGACGCTCGGGAAGGATTCCCACGTACACTGGAGAAATGTCATGGTGGGACACGCAGCAGCCAATATGATGCCGGTAATCGCCTCGAACAGAATAGGAAAAGAGACAGAGGAAGAGTCAGAAATGACCTTTTACGGATGCTCCTTTATTGCCGACAATCATGGAGAACTTGTGGAACAGGCAGATGATCATACAGAGACTGTGCTTGTACATGAATTTGATTTTGATGCGCTGGCAAAAGAAAGAAGAGAGTGGGGAATATTCAGGGACAGACGGCCGGAGATGTACAAAACGCTTTTAATACACGGAAGGTAGGAGAGTGAAGGAATGGCCGGGAGAATTACGGATACAACTCCGAAACAGGATGGCTATCGGATGCCGGGAGAGTTTGAACCGCAGGAAAGAATCTATATGATATGGCCGGAAAGAACAGATAACTGGCGCGATGGAGCAAAGCCTGCACAGGAGGCTTATACCAATGTGGCAAAGGCGATCAGCCGTTTTACTCCGGTGACAATGCTGGTAAGCAGCAGGCAGTATGCAAATGCCAGAGCGCGTCTCCCGGAGAATATCCGGGTGATTGAAATGAGCTCGGATGATGCCTGGTGCAGAGACTGCGGGCCTACATTTCTGGTAAATGACAAGGGTGGAAGGCGCGCCTGTGACTGGGCATTTAATGCCTGGGGAGGGCTTGTGGACGGCTTGTATTTTCCATGGGATGCCGATGATGCCGTTGCGGGTAAAATCTGTGAACTGGAAGATACGGACAGCTACCGGCTGGATGATTTTGTGCTCGAGGGCGGCAGTTTTCATGTTGACGGGGAAGGAGCCGTTCTGACTACGCAGATGTGCCTGCTTTCCAATGGGAGAAACCCGCATTTATCCAAGGCAGAGATTGAGGAAAGACTAAAAGAATATTTAGGCTGTGAGAAGGTACTGTGGCTTAAGGATGGAATTGATCCGGAGGAAACGAACGGTCATGTGGATGATGTGGCATGCTTTGTAAGGCCGGGTGAGGTTGCGTGCATTTATACGGAGGATCCGACAGATCCGTTCTATCCGGTGGCACAGGAGAATTACCGGGCATTAATGGAAATGACGGATGCAAAAGGACGGAAGCTTAAGGTACATAAGGTGTGTACTCCGTTAAAACCCGTTCTTTTGGAAGGGGCGGATACGATTGACAGGGTTGCCGGAACGATCCCACGGAAAAACGGTGAGTTATGCATTGCATCCTATCTCAATTATCTTGTCACCAATCAGGGAGTGATTGTGCCCCAATACGATGACGGGAATGACGCACTTGCGATTTCACAGCTTAAGGCAATTTATCCCGACAGGGAAGTGGTAGGAGTCAGAACCAGGGAAATCGTATTTGGTGGAGGAAATATTCACTGTATTACCCAGCAGTTACCGGCTGTTACATACAGACAGGAGTATGGTTTTGTAATTAAAAAGTATTAGATATAACCTGAAAGTAGTAGAAAATTGGCAAAACGTGGTAATTGAACAGGTATGATTTTTGAAGTAAAGTAAGTACATCAAAAGCAACGGAGCTGACGCATGATATCAGTTCCGCTGCTTTTGTTTTGCTTTATAAGAAATTAGTTGCTTTGCAACACCGCTCGCGCGCGAAGCGTCCGCAGGCGAACTCTTTATTTTAGAAAGAGATTAAATCACGATAGGAGGAATCAGATATGGCATATCCAGAAATTGACTTTGTTTTTTTGTCAGAGGAAGACATGATAAAGGCTGGTGTAAAAGACATGCCGGCATGCATTGATGCCATGGAGGAGGTAATCAGGTGCCTGAATGTGGGAGATTATGTGATGGGTGGTGAGAATCACAATTCCCATGGAAGTCAGGTATCCTTTCCGAAGAAATCTCCGTTTCCCAATATGCCGCTTGATGAAGGGGATGACAGAAGATTTATGGCAATGCCGGCGTATATTGGAGGCTCTTTTGATCTGGCAGGAATGAAATGGTATGGAAGCAACAGCAATAATAAGACCAAAGGACTTCCCCGTTCCATTCTCACCGTAATGTTAAACGATAAGGACACAGGTGCACCCATTGCACTGATGTCTGCAAATATTTTAAGTGCAATGAGAACCGGTGCAATACCGGGGGTAGGAGCACGGTATCTGGCACCAAAGCATGCAGCAGTCTGCGGAATCTGCGGACCGGGAGTTATGGGAAAAACATCACTCGCTGCGATCCTGGCCGAGTGTCCGGATATCAGGGAAATCAAGGTAAAAGGAAGGGGACAGAAATCCCTGGATGCATTTATAGAATATGCAAAAGTAAAATATCCCGATATTCCGGTGATACGGGCGGTAGATACCGTGGAAGAGCTGGTAAGGGATACAGATGTTCTATCCTTTGCCAATTCAGGAAATACCGATCCGAGCACGTATCCGCTTGTAAAGGGTGAATGGATCAGGCCGGGAGCCCTGATCATCGGAGTCAGCTGCTTTGAGCTGGATGCAGGATATATGGCAGATACCGATAAGTGCAGGCTTGTTGTGGATAACACGGCTTTATACGAAGCCTGGGCCGAGGAATTTCCGTATCCGTCCTTTGGGGCAAATAACATTATAGGCTCCAAGTTTACCGATATGATCCATGACGGACTTATTGAAAAAAGTGATATGTATGATCTGGGAGATATTATTTCCGGTAAGCGGAAAGGAAGAGAATCCGATGAGCAGGTAGTGATTTTCTCGGTCGGAGGAATGCCGGTTGAGGATGTGGCATGGGGAAAGCGTTGTTATGAGAAAGCCATGGAGCTTCATCTGGGACAGAAACTCAGACTTTGGGAAAAGCCGGATTTGGCGTAGATAGAGGTTAGCAAAAGGAGGTCTGTTATGTCAGAGAGAATAAAGGAGCACCCGATACTTGGAGTTCAGGAAAAGGGTGAATTAGTAAAGTTTACATTTGATGGAAAAGAGATCGAAGGCTATGAGGGGGAACCAATCGCCGCAGCATTAAAGGCAGCAGGTGTGATGGTGCACAGATATACCCAGAAGGAACACAAGCCAAGAGGAATCTTCTGTGCAATAGGAAGATGTACGGATTGTGTCATGGTTGTGAACGGTGAGCCCAATGTCAGAACCTGCATTACACCACTTGCAGCGGGAATGGATGTACGTACTCAATACGGGGTATCGGATCACCCGTTTGATGAGCAGTAACCGAAAGGACTGGGGAAGGAGATTGACATGAAGAGATATGATTTGATCATAGTAGGAGCCGGACCTTCCGGATTATCGGCAGGGATCGAGGCTGCAAAGAGAGGACTTAAGGTAGTTATTTTTGACGAAAATGAAAAGCCGGGAGGACAGCTGTTTAAACAGATCCATAAGTTTTTCGGCTCCAGGGAGCACCGGGCGAAGGTCAGGGGCTTTGTCATCGGGCAGCAGCTTTTGGATGAGGCAGATGAAGCGGGAGTCGAAGTTGTACTGAATGCGACTGTAATAGGTCTGTATCAGGATAAGGAGGTTGTTGTTAAAAGAGGCGGTGAGATAGAGCATTTTAAGGGGAATGCAATCATAATTGCAACCGGAGCCGCTGAAAATATGGTTACCTTTCCGGGCTGGACCTTACCGGGGGTTATTGGAGCAGGGGCAGCGCAGACGATGATGAACCTTCATGGTGTACTTCCCGGAAAGAAGGTTTTAATGCTCGGTTCCGGAAATGTAGGACTTGTCGTTTCCTTCCAGCTTGAGCAGTGTGGATGTGAGGTCGTAGCACTTGTTGATGCCGCACCGAGAGTAGGCGGCTATGGCGTACATGCCGCAAAGGTAGCACGTACCGGAGTACCGTTTTATTTATCTCATACGATTGTAAAGGCAGAGGGAGAGGAATGCGTGACCGGAGTCACCATTGCAGAGGTAGACAGCAGCTTTCAGTTTATTCCCGGTACGGAAAAGCATTTTGATGTAGATACCATTTGTCTTGCGGTCGGACTTTCGCCTATGTCACAGCTTTTGAAGATGGCAGGCTGTAAGATGGAGGACAATCCCAAACGTGGAGGTCAGGTACCTATCTGCGATGAATATGGCAGAACCTCCCTTCCGGGAGTATTTGTTGCAGGAGACGTATCCGGAATCGAAGAGGCTTCCTCAGCGATGATTGAAGGACGTATGGCAGGGATTGCAGCTGCGGAATATCTGGGATATATAGAAAAGAAGGATCTGGATACGGAGCTTGCAGCACTTGATCTGGCGCTTGACGGACTCAGGCAGGGAATGTTTGCACCAAAGAACAGGGGAAAGGCAATTGAACAGACTGAGGAAGGAATTGCAATTTCAGAGAATTTACTGCTGCATGGCTATGTGGCAGATGAGGAAATAGAACGGTTCCCGGGAGTAACGCACAGGTCAGGAGTACATCCTGTTATCGAGTGTACACAGAATATCCCCTGTAATCCGTGTCAGGATGCCTGCAGGAAAGGATGTATCTCAATTGGAGCAAACATTACCTCTCTTCCCATCGCAGTGAAAGGGGCGGATTGTATCAACTGTGGAATGTGTGTGGCGAGCTGTTCCGGTCAGGCAATCTTCCTTGTGGATGAGGATTGTGGAGACGGTACGGCAACGGTCACGCTTCCCTATGAATTCTTACCATTACCGGTGGAGGGTACTAAGGGAAAAGGACTTGGAAGAGACGGAAAGGTCATATGCGATGCTGAGGTGGTTTCCGTGAAGAGTCTTAAGGCATTTGACAAGACCAGCCTTTTAACAATGAGAGTTCCTAAGGAATATGCGATGAAGGCAAGATTTTTTAAGGCAGTTTAGGAGGAGTGTACTATGAATTCAGTAAATGATAGATCAAGAGATATCGGTCCCTTTGTTCCGGGACCGGATGATGATATGTTAATCTGCCGCTGTGAGGAGATCACTAAGGGAGAAATCCGAAAGGCCGTACATGATGGAATGTGGACACTCACAGAGATCAGGAGGTACTTAAGAACAGGTATGGGACTTTGTCAGGGACAGACCTGCAGCAGGCTTGTCAAGGGGATTGTGGCAAGAGAGCTTGGAGTTTCCCCGGCAGAGCTTGAACCGGCAACAAGCAGGGTGCCGATGCGTCCGATTGAAATGAAGATATTTGCAAATGAGGCACCGGACGAAAGGGAGGACGGATAGTATGAAGACAAAAGCAGAGGTCGTAATTATCGGTGGTGGAATCATCGGATGTGCCACAGCGTATTATCTGGCAAAAATGGGAATTGAGGTAATCGTCCTGGAAGGCTCTGACCATATTGGAAATGGTGGTTCATCACGAAATGGCGGAGGGGTAAGACAATCGGGAAGAGATGTCAGGGAGCTTCCGCTTGTTATGTATGGAATCAGAAATCTGTGGCCGACATTATCCGAGGAACTGGAGGTAGACTGTGAATATCATCAGGATGGAAATCTCCGGCTTGGTAAGACGGAAAAGCACAGGGAGATCCTTACAAGGCTTGCAGACAGCGCAAGAAATGTCGGACTGGATGTCCGGATGATTGATGGAGATGAGGTCAGGGCGATCAACCCGTATTTGTCTGATGAGGTAATCTGTGCCAGCTGGTGTCCTACCGACGGACATGCCAATCCGCTCACGACCACACTGGGCTATTATAAAATGGCAAGAAGGCTCGGTGTCACATTTATAACAGGAGAGCCTGTAACAGAGCTTCGGGTGATAAAAGGGAAAATAAGGCAGGTCATCACTCCCAATCATGTTTATGAAGGCGAGAACGTGCTTGTTGCAGCCGGTCTTGATTCACGGGAGATTCTTACAACAGTGGGGATCGACATTCCGATGACCAACTCGTTGTTGGAATGTCTGGTAACCGAAGCGCAGCCTCATATGTTTGACCAGATGCTTGGTACTGCGGAGGCGGACTTTTACGGACATCAGACAAAGCATGGCTCATTCGTATTCGGAGGATCCTCAGGCTTAGAGAGATACAATAAGGATAATGGAACACCGGTAAACTCCTCTAAAACAGCACCCTGTATCTGCCGCGGAATCATGAAATACTTCCCGGATCTTGCCAATGCAAAGATTGTGCGTACCTGGGCAGGATGGATGGATGCCTCTTCGGATGGTGTACCTTCTCTTGGAACAGTGGATGAAATTCCGGGATTATATGTGGCATGCGCCTTCAACGGACACGGCTTTGGAATTGCACCTGCAGTCGGAGAGCAGCTGGCAAAGCTTATTGTGACAGGAAAGACGGATGTGGATCTTGGGGAATTACACTATGACCGGTATAAGGCCAAGATTTAGAAAGCTGTGTGACTATTCAGAACTTCATGAGTAAACGAAGGTTACGTTGACAGTGGTTTTTATGATTGAAGTTCTGAACAGACAGGTGCTTAAACTTTATGATTTCAGCAGAGAAAGGAGATCTTATGAATAATTTCACATTTCATATACCAACAGATATCAGATTTGGTAAGGATCAGGTACAGTGCCTGCCTGCAGAATTAGCAAAATATGGAAAAAAGGTTCTGCTTGTTTATGGTGGCGGAAGCATCAAAAGGAGTGGCCTCTATGATAAAATCAGGGAGCTGTTTGCAGACTTTGAAATATCAGAGCTTCCGGGAATCGAGCCGAATCCAAAGCTCACTTCTGTGGAAAAGGGGGCTGCCATCTGTAAAGAAAAGGGAATACAGGTCATACTGGCTGTCGGAGGCGGGAGCACCATCGATGCGTCCAAGCATATTGCGGCAGCAGCCTGCTATGATGGGGAGCCATGGGATCTGGTTAAAGACAGAGGTCTTGTGAAAAAGGCGCTTCCGGTTGCGGTAGTCCTTACGATCTGTGCGACCGGTTCGGAAATGAATTCCGGAGCGGTAATCAGCAATGAGAAGACCCATGAGAAGCTGGAGATCAACCATCCTCTTTTATATCCCGTGTTATCGATCTGTGATCCGACCTATTTATATACCCTGCCTTCAAAGCAGACAGCAGCCGGTGCGGTTGATATATTGTCCCACGTAATGGAGCAGTACTTCCAGCCAAATGATGAGGCATATATCACGGATGTGCTCAGTGAAGCGGTAATGAAAACGGTAGTAAAATATGCCTGTAAAGCAATTGATGAGCCGGAAAATTACGAGGCACGTTCCAATCTGATGTGGTCATCCACAGTGGCGCTGAATCATCTGCTTACCGTTGGAAAGGGTGGCGCCTGGAGTGTTCATCCCATTGAACATGTAATCAGTGCTTATTATGACATCACACACGGAGTAGGCCTGGCGGTACTGACACCGGCCTGGATGAGCTATGTATTATCGGACAGGACAGCACCCCGTTTTGCAAGATTTGCAAGAGAGGTATTTGGTGTAGAAGAGGCTGATAACCGGAAAGCGGCAGAGCTTGGAATCCAAAGGGTCAGAGAGTTCAATCAGTCACTTGGAATGCCGGCAACACTTTCTGAGGCGGGTGTACCGGAGGACCTGTTTGATGAAATGGCAACAGAAGCAGTAAGGACAAGCGGAATTGCCTCAAGGGCATATATTAAGCTGGAGGCTCCCGATGTAAAGCAGATATTAATAAGCTGCAGATAAGGAAGAATATACAGGATTTGTTGTTTATAAAGGAAGACAGATATTGTGTCAGGCAGTATCTGTTTTCTTCTTTATAGAAAAAAGCTCCGCACGGATGATTTTGTTGGTCCTGCACAGGGTAAACTTTACTATTTTTTTAGTGGGGGTTATGTGGTATGGTATGTATAAAGGAGGGGAAAGGTATGCCAGCTTTATCTATGTTTTATGGAATTATTGTAAGAATGCAAAGTGAGAAAGGTGGACGGCATAACAAGCCTCATATACATGCAATTTATGGAAATGAGGAAGTTGTTGTTGGAATAGATGGAGAAGTTTTAGAAGGAAAACTTCCGAATAAACAAATGAAATTATTATTAGCGTGGATGGCAATTCATGAGGAAGAATTGAATGCAAACTGGCAACTGTTAAGTCATGGAGATGGCTATTTCAAAATTGAACCTTTACGGTAGGAGGTGGAATTATGTTACGTCCAACGGCAGTTAAAGTGGAAGCAGTATGTGCTTATCAGATATTAGTAGAATTTGATAATGGAGAAAAAAAATATTTTGATGTAGAGCCTTATATTCAGGGAGAATGGTATGGAAAGCTGCGGATACTTGAATATTTTAAGAAGGTTACTACGGATGGTTTTACGGTCGTATGGCCTGATGGTCAGGATATTTGCCCGGATGAGTTGTATGATTTAGGAAAACTGGTGTCCTAGTCCCACGGATTATGAATTAATTATTTTTAAAACCAAAATTGTGAAAGGAAAGCAACATAGCCCACTTGATTAACAGAGAGGAGACAAGAGATGATACGATTTAATAATGATTACAACCATGCCGCGCATGAGAGTATTTATGAAGCAATGAAGGCCGATCGGGCGAACAATTATCCGGGATACGGAACAGATGAATGGTGTACGAAAGCTGCCGAAGAGATTAAAAAGCTGATTGGCAGGGAAGATCCGGCCGTATATTTTTTCCCGGGAGCAACACAGGCGAATTTTGTGGTGTGTGCCGCAGCATTGAATCCGATCCAGAGTGTCGTTTGTCCGAAAACAGGACATATCAACTGCCATGAAGCCGGTTCCATTGAAAACACCGGACATAAGATTATTGAACTTCCGTCAACGGAAGGTAAGATCACGGCGCAGCAGGTGCGGGAATGTGCTTCTTCCTATTTTGAGCACGGAGAGGCAGAATATCTGACCGAACCGAAATTGGTATATATTTCATTTCCAACGGAATATGGAACGATTTATTCGTTAAAAGAATTACAGGAGCTTCACCGGGTATGTAAGGAATATGGAATGTACCTGTTCGTGGATGGCGCGAGAATGGGATACGGACTGGGCGCATCGGTGAATGATGTAACCTTAAAGGATCTGGCAGAGCTTACGGATGTGTTTTATATTGGAGGAACCAAGTGCGGTGCGATGTTCGGGGAAGCCGTTATTCTGGTGAATGAGGAACTGAAGCGTCATTTTAAAACCTATATGAAACAGAATGGCGCAGTTCTTGCAAAGGGATGGCTGCTTGGATTGCAATTCTACACGCTTTTGAAGGATGGAACCTATTTTTCAATTACAAAAAAGGCAGATGAGCAGGCAATGCGGATCAAGGAAGCTTTTCACAAGAAAGAGATTCCGGAATACATGGGAAGCTATACGAACCAGCAGTTTGTAATTTTGTCGAAAGAACAGGAAGAGAAGCTTTCGCAGAAATATATTTTTGAGCTGGATGGAGTGCTGCCGGACGGACGCAGCGTGGTGCGCTTCTGTACAAGCTGGTCCACGACAGACGAAGAAGTAAATGAACTGGTACAGGATATTCTGGCACTGTAAGATAGGAGATTTCAATGTATACAATTGGACAAGTATCAGAAATGTTCGGACTGCCTGTTTCGACATTGCGTTATTATGATAAGGAAGGACTTTTTCCAAATATGAAGCGGGAGTCCGGGATCCGTAAATTTGATGACCGGGAAATTGAGGCACTTCGCGTTATCGAATGTCTTAAGAAGTCCGGGCTGGAAATCCGGGATATCAAGCAGTTTATGCAGTGGTGCACCGAAGGAAGTGCAACCTATGAAAAGCGCAGGGAGTTATTTTTAAAGCAGAAGGAAGTTGTGGAAGCCGAGATTGCGCGCATGAACCATGTAAAGGACATGATCGCTTATAAATGCTGGTATTACGATGTGGCAATTGTGGATGGAAATGAAGACCGGGTGAAGTCGATGAGGCCGGAAGAGGTGCCGGAGGAAGTGCGGGAGATGTTCAAGGAAGTACGGGGACTGGAATAGCGGTAATGTTGTAGCATTTGCAGAAAGGAGAGTCTGTGATGAAGAGAAAGATTTTGCTCTCGATGCTGGCAGTGATGACTTCGATTTGCATGATGACGGCATGTGGAAATTCTTCAAATTCTGTACAGGATACGAAGAGTATGGATGAAACAGAGAGCGGTTCGACGGTGCAGGATGAGGAGAAGCAGACCACAGAAGAAGTGGATGCAGATGGTATATCAAGAAATGTTGCTTATCGTTCGGATGAGTTTTATCTTTCGATTGGTCTGCCTACCGACTGGGAGTACCAGATTTTATTAGAAGAGGATCTGGAAAAAGAGGATAATCTGTATTCCTGCGCGATCCGTTTCTGGCAGAAAGATTATCCGGAGGATATTTTCGTGCTGGGATATCAGCCGTCGTTTGGCATGTGTGGAACCGGCGTGACGATAGACGAATTGAAGCTGGAGAATGGGATCACCGGATGGCGGTATACAGAAGAACTGGATTCGTCGTTGTGGCTGACAATTACATTGAACAATCCGGAAAACGATGTGAGCGGTGGAACGTATCTGATTACAGCAAGTCCGTCTCTGGAGGTTTGGAAGGTGCTGGAGCCTGCCTTTGAAGAGATTTTGCAGACTGTGTGGGTTGGACCAAAGAACGGGGAAGAGGAACTGCTGAAAGGAACTGCCGAAGATCTGCTCGAAGAAGGTGCGGACGTTCCTTCGAAAGAAACCGTTCTGGAACGGCGGAATGCCTGCCTTCAGGGAATGTCGGAAGAGGACATTACGCGGCTTACTGAGAATATTAAGGTTGCCAATCTGGCAATGGAATATAGTTATTTGTATGACCGGTTGTTTGAAAGAATGGCAGACCCGGAGGATCTTTATTGGAATTATGTCGATCAGAAGGGAGACATCCAGATTGGTTATTCGCTGGAGCAGGAGGCAGTGGATGCGTGGAAGGAATATTCGCAGAATGCCGAAGAGATCACGGACATGGATTCCTACTGGAAGGCCTATCAGCAATATGAGGAAGAGCACGGGCAGCCGGTATATACCTACAACCGTTTTGACGCGGATAACTTTATCGCTTTGATGGAAGAGATGAAGGGATTGCTTAAGAATGATATGCTTACCGCGGATCTTAACCAGTTGATCGAGAACACGCGTCAGGCAAAAGAGACACATGATGTCACTTATATTAAGGAAATTTATTACATTCTTCACGATATGGATTATTATCTGTTGCGGTATGCTCCTGATGATGTAGCATCTTTTGTACAGGATAAAGGAACAATCGCAGTTTATTACGGAGCTTTACAGGTGTACGGGTAAGTAGGATAGAACAGAAGGAAGAAGCATATGGAATAAGAAACAGGGCATTCCTGCAGGAATGCCCTGTTTCATTTCCCGAAAGACAGAGTAAAAGAAGTATTCATTATTCACTTCATATATAAGCTTATATAACTTTTAATTTCTTATATAACTGTATATAACTTTTGATTTCTTATATAAGTGTATATAACTTTTGACAATCTGTTTTTAATCCCTGGTTCGCTCTTTAGAAAAGATCGAGTGGAACTTTTGAAGTTGATGTGGCATAATCTTAGATAGATTGAATCAATGAAAGTAGAGGAGTGTAGAGTTATGACGATTTTAAATCAGTTGAACAGCGCGCCCATGTACCTCATTTGTGGCGGCATCATTGCATTTGTGGCAGTTGTCTGCGTGATTTTCCTCATCAGGGCTTATCGGGCGGGCAAGGCACTGGGAATGGATGAAACGAAAATGAAACGGACCATTATTTCAAGTGCAACCTTTTCGGTACTGCCGAGTATTGGAATTTTACTGGGAGTCATTGCACTTTCCGGAAGTCTGGGAACACCGTGGCCGTGGCTTCGTCTTTCCGTGATCGGAGCGCTTCATTATGAGACACAGGTAGCGCAGGCGGCAGCGGAGCAGGTAGGAATGACGACACTTTCTGCAGCTGAAATGACAGCAACGTCATTTTCTACGATTGCCCTGTTGATGAGTATCTGTATTATGTGGGGTATGGTCTTGTCCATCTTCCTAAATAAAAAGTATACACAGAAGCTTACGAAGAATTCTTCTTCCGGTAAGTCAGGCTCGGCCGGTTTTGCAGATCTTGCGATGACTGCAATGTTTATTGGACTTGTAAGTACCTACATTGGCCGTTATATTGGTGGGTTTATTTCTGAAAATGGTCTGTTCACCTTTAACGGTGACATCATTCCGCTGGTGGTTATGGTGGTTTCTGCATTGGTAATGGGAATCTTCGTATTTTTATCAGAAAAGAAAAAGATTGGCTGGGTGGACAGCTTTTCCATTGCAGGAAGCATGATCGCCGGTATGGCAGCCGCTGTGATTGTCGGACTGATCTAAGCTTGAATTTTACAGTCTTGCTTTGAAAATGAAATGTCAGAAAACCGAAAAATAAGCAGCCATAGGAGCAGACAGCAACAGAGATATATGACTATCGAAGCAGATGGTGATAAAAGCAAGCAGCTATGAGGCAGATAGCAATGAGAGTAAATAGTAATAACAGCAGAGCCATAGAAGTAGATAGTAACAGATAAAGATAGTAATTAAAAGTAAATGGTAACAGTAGCAGCTAAGAGTAAGCATGATAAATAGATATATAAATAAAAGTAGATACATAGAAATGAGTAATAATTAAGAAGGGACACGAAAATTATGGAAGAAAATAAAACAAGTGCGTGGGAAGAATACCGGAAACGCACGCATGTAATCGGAAGGATAGTAAGTGCGGTTACGTTAGTAATGCTGGTTGGCGCACCGTTTCTGATAGGAAAAATTTTAGGAGCCTATCCGGATCTTAAGGCTGTGGCGAGAGCCTTTTTGTCTGTAGGACTGGTATGGCTGGTAAGTAGTGTGGCAGAGTTTTTGATCTATACACCGATGCTGGGTTCCGGTGGCGGATACCTTGCATTTATTACAGGAAACTTAATTAATATGAAGATTCCGTGTGCTGTCAATGCACGTGATATGGTGGGAGCGAAGACCGGAACACCCGAAAACGAAATTATATCTACGATTTCGATTGCAACCTCATCGCTGGTTACAATTCTGGTTCTGGCCGTCGGCGTTCTTTTGATGGTTCCGCTGCAGCCGATATTGCAGAGTGAAGTATTGCAGCCCGCGTTTGAAAACGTGGTTCCGGCATTGTTTGGAGCAATGGCGTATAAATATTACCGTAAGAATATGCACATTGCCGTATTCCCGCTTGTGTTGATGAGTGTGTTGTTTATTTTTGTACCGGGATTGATCGGATCGACCAGCTTTATGATTATTCCGTCCGGCGCAGTTGCCATTCTGGTAGCGTGGATTTCCTTTAAGAAGGGAAAGAAAGACCAGGCAGAGTAAGGATATTATTTTGATCAGATTCAGGTTGAGAATTTTGAATAGTTATACTCATTTATTGATAAAGCAGGAAAGGTAACTGCAATAAAAAGAAACGGTTACGAAGAAAGAAGGAAAGAGAATTATGAAATATGTAGGATTGGTTTTACTTGGAATACTTCTGATCATCATTTTATTGTTACTGATTGCAATAATCCGGACTCTTCTGATGCCGGACAAAACTTCCGATTATCAGCCGGAAGCAGATGAAAAAGAGGCACTCCGGCTTGCCGAAAAGCTTTCCAGGATGGTACAGTGTGACACGACCTCACATGCCGGAGAGGCGGAAGTAGAGAAATATCTTGGATTTCATAAGGTTTTAGAGGAGCTTTTCCCATTGGTACATAAAGAGCTTCAGAAAACCGAAATAGACGGAAATCTGTTATATTATTGGAAGGGAAAATCGTCCGAAAAGCCGATCCTTCTGATGAGTCATCAGGATGTCGTTCCGGCAGAGGGAGAGTGGATTCATGCTCCTTTTTCCGGCGATATTGCAGATGGTAAGGTATGGGGACGAGGTACGGCGGATACGAAGTGCACGGTAATGGCTTTTCTGGAGGCAGTGGAAGAACTGCTTGCGGAAGGCTTTGTGCCGCCGACGGATGTGTATCTGGCATCCTCCTGTACCGAAGAATGGGCAGGAGACGGAGCACCGAAGCTTGTAAAGGAACTGCAGCGAAGAGGAATCCGGCTGTTCCTTCTGTGTGACGAGGGTGGAGCCATCATTACGGAACCCGTTGGAGGAATTCATGGAAACTTTGCAATGGTGGGTGTCTTTGAGAAGGGCAAAGCCGACGTGAAGTTTACTGCAAAAAGTAATGGAGGACACGCCAGTGCACCGTCCAAGGGAACACCGATTGCACGCCTTTGTGCTTTTGTAACCGAAGTAGAGAAGCATTCACCGTTCCAAAAGAAGATGCTTCCGGAGGTTTCTGCCATGTTTACTTCTCTGGCACCATATGCCTCTTTCGGTTTAAAGCTGGTGCTTGGAAATATGTGGCTGTTTAAGCCGCTCTTAAAAGCAGTACTTCCGAAGATCAGTGCACAGGCAGGAGCCATGCTGCAGACAACGATTGCATTTACCATGCAGTCCGGTTCCGATGCCTATAATGTGATTCCGCAGGAAGCAACCCTTGGAGCCAATATGCGTTTTATTCCCCATCAGGGAGAAAAGGAAAGTCTTGAAATTATCAGGAATCTGGCTTCCAAATACGGTTTAGAGACAGAAATTATCCATTCTAATGACTATACAAAGCCCGTAGATATCCATGGCGAGGGGTATCGTCTGATGGAACAGGTGATTGCACAGACCTTTCCGGGACTGCCATCCAGCCCTTATGTAATGACCGGGGCTACCGATGCACAGTTCTATAGTCCGGTATGTGACAACTGCATCCGCTTTGCACCTGTGGTTTTCGGACCGGAGCAGATGAAGGGCATGCATGGCCTGAACGAGTGCATTGAATATAACTGCCTGCCCGGCGCCGTGCAATTCTATAAGAATCTGATCTGTGCGGAGAAGTAATTGAAATTGAAACTGTAACTGTAACTGAAACTATAACTGAAACTGTAACTGTCAGGGTTATGTGACAAAAATAGTAGTACTGGGTATGGAAGGAGAAATTGAAGCTACTGTACCCAATGAAAGAGAAAGTATTGGGTATGAGAGATGAAAAGTAAATCGAGTACCCAAAGAAAAGAAGAAGTATGGGTATGGAAGACAAAATAAAGTTACTGTACCCAATGAAAGAGAAAGTACTGGGTATGAGAGATGAAAAGTAAAACAAATACCCAGGAAAAGAAGAAATAAGCAAAGATACAAAACAAGAAACAAGATTATACACATGATTGATTTGTACAAGGTAATATCAAACAATGGAGATTAAAATAAGAAAATACGAGAAGAAGGATCTTCCTGAGATGATCCGCATCTGGAATGAAGTGGTAGAGGACGGAGTTGCATTTCCGCAGGAAGAATTACTGGATAAGGTAAGTGGAAGAGAGTTCTTCGCACAGCAGACATATTGTGGAGTGGCAGAAGTCATTGCAGACCCAATGAATATCGAAGAGCAAAAACCGGAAGATGCTTTCCTAAACGAAGGAGCTAGAAATGATTTGAAATCCGGAAAGATTTATGGATTGTACATTCTGCATCCCAACAATGTTGGCCGTTGTGGACATATCTGCAATGCAAGCTATGCAGTTTCCGGGGATTCCCGTGGCTTACATATCGGGGAGCAGCTTGTTAAGGACTGTCTGATTCAGGGAAAAGAGCACGGCTATGGAGTGCTTCAGTTTAATGCGGTTGTGGCAACCAATGTTCATGCGCGGCATCTGTATGAACGGCTTGGGTTCACACAGCTTGGAACGATCCCGAAGGGATTCCGTATGAAAGACGGACACTATGAGGATATTTGTCCTTATTATCATGAACTGTAGGGGAAAATAAAGTGAAGATTTCAAAAGAAACATGGAAACTGGCATTTGTGAAATCACTGCCAATTATGTGCAGCTATTTTTTTCTGGGTGCAGCCTATGGAATTATGATGGAAGAAACCGGATTTCCGTGGTATGTGGCTCTGTTATTGAGCATGACCGTATATACGGGTGCATTCCAGTTCGTGCTGATTACCTTTTTAAGTACAGGGGCATCCTTACTGACGATTGCGATTACAGCACTGTTGATGAACAGCCGTCAGAGCTTTTACAGTCTGACATTCTTAAATGATTTCAAGCGGATGGGAAAGCGGAAGCTGTATATGATTCATAGTCTGACGGATGAAACCTATGCCGTGAACTGTACGCTGGAGCTTCCCCGGAAGGAAAAGGAAGACACGATGTTCGGAGTTGCACTTCTAAGCCACTGCTACTGGATGGCAGCAACGGTGGCCGGTGCGGTGCTGGGACAGTTGATTCCCTTTGAATTGGAAGGAATTGACTTCTGTATGACGGCATTGTTTGTGATTATTTTTATGGATCAGTGGAAAAAGGCATCCAGCCATATACCGGCACTGGCAGGTCTTACCTGTGGAATTGTGTGCCTGCTGATCTTCGGACAGAGCAGCTTTATCCTCCCGGCGTTACTTCTTGTTTCCGGGATTCTGTTCTTTGCAGGGAGAAAGGAGGCAGCAGAATGAGTACACCAATGCTTGCGGCCGCCATTGTGTTATCCGCGGCGATTACGTTTGGACTTCGAGCCCTGCCGTTTCTGATTTTTTCCGGAGAAAGGAAAATGCCGGACTGGCTGCAGAAGCTGGGGGAAATGCTTCCTTCTGCAATTATGGCGGTTCTGATTATTTACTGCCTGAAGGATGTGCCCGGTGACTTTACCGGAATCGGCATCCGGAAGCTGCTTGCGGTACTGGTTGTTGCTGTCAGCTATCATTTTAAACGAAGTACCTTTTTAAGCATCTTTCTTGGAACAGCGGCGTATATGCTGTTGTTGTATTTCTTTTAAAATGGATCTGAATTCGAAAAACATAAAACAAAACACTCGAAAAATATAAAACAAAACACTCGAAAAATATAAAATTACATGCTTAAGCCGTTAAAAATATATTAGAAATAAGGCACACAGGTCAATTCCTGTGTGCCTTATCCTGTATTCAAATCCTCTTTATAGATTGAACATACATCTTGAATTATTGCCGTTCTGTAACCGTTAATCCAAGCTTGGCTGCAACTCCATAGAAGCCATACATGGTGTCGGTATCTGTCAGAATCGGAGTATAATCGGTTCCGGCAGGGAAAGTAATCTGTAATTTCTGATTCTTGTACTCAAACTGAATAGTCACAGTGGCATCGCTGCGTTCTGCCATTTTCTTCAACAGATAATCGCTGATGGTATGGAGCTTACCAAAATCAGTTGTAACAGTTCCGTTTTCCGGAGCGTCCTTAATGAAGCCGTACAGGTTTTTGACCGTAGCCATACCTGCTGGAATGGGCTGGGATTCCTTAACCATACCGCAGGTTACACACTTATATTCTACCAGACCATCTACACCGGGCTGCGGTTCTACTGTCGTTACCCATTGGAAGTTACATTCGTGGGATGGAGCATAAGAATTGGAGGTAGAAGCTTTGGAAACTGCTGTTGTATCCGGCTTCTCTTCAGGATTGGGATCCGGCTCTGCTTCGCTGCAAACGTCAAAGTATAAATATAATATGCGATAGTTTTGAAAAGTTGAAAGGAACTTGACTGAGGTTAATTTCCATTCCGGATTTATATAGGTTTTTTCACCGAGTGTATATTTATCAGGGAAAACTAAGCAGTTATCAAAATATGATATGCTACCATAACTATGCTGATTAATACTAGCAGAACCATTTCTGAGATAAATTACAATTGTATTAGATCCTATTTCAGAACTTTTATAAGTTATACTATCCCCAGGTCCAAATATGATATTTTCTCCTGCACTTTGTATTTCATCAGCAGATGCTGTAATATCAACATTAAAGTTTTGAGCTGCTGCCAAAACATCCATTGTAGTACCGATAAATGTTCCAATCGCCAATGCAAACATAAGTACCAGTGTTGTTAAATTCCTGTATAGTTTCTTTCTCATTTTCTGTTGTCCTCCTTTTACCGTAATGCATTTTCTCTAAAATTATATATATCCTATATATACTTAGGTACAAAATTTTGAAAAAACTCTCTCCATCATTTCCTTTTTACTGACCAAAATAAAAGTGCCTGTTCATTTTCTATCATTTATAATAGGAAGAAGCTGAAATTACAATATTTTAAAAGGTATAAATTAGTAGACATTCAAAAATGAACTTTATATAATGAACTAAAGCAGTCGGGGCGGCTGCGGAGGGGATTTGCTGGAAGGAATACATTACTTATGATGAAGGATTTTTCAATGCAAAAGGATGAAGACTTATACAGGCAATACTTAAGCGGGGATGAAACAGGGCTGGACAGCCTGATGCAGAAGTACGGCAATTCCCTGACTTTATATATCAATGGCTATCTGCACGATCTTCATGAGGCAGAAGACCTGATGATTGATGTTTTTTCCTATTTGTTTACGAAAAAGCCATCCATACGGGATGGCGGACTTAAGGCATATATGTATAAGGCGGCGCGTCATATGGCGCTGCGGCATAAAAGCAGGCGGAAACACTCCTTCAGCATGGATGATCTGGTTGAGGAACCGGAAGGAAAAATATTAGTGGAGGAGGTTGTTCGGACAAAGGAGCGCAACCGGATCCTTCATTTATGTATGCTTGAGTTGAATCCTGCCTATCGGGAGGCACTTTACCTGATTTATTTCGAGGGCATGAGCTATCTGCAGGCGGCTGAGATTATGGGAAAAACGGTAAAGCAGATTACCAATATCGTGTACCGGGGAAAAGCGAGCCTGCGGGGATTATTGGAACGGGAGGGAATTTCAAATGCGGAGTAATGAGGAACGTGTTGTTGAAGTAAAGCGTCGGATAGAACAGAAGAAGAGGAAGGACAAGCTGCAGCGGAGCCGGATTGTTATGGCTTCAGTTGTGGCAGCAAGTCTTCTGGTTATTGCAGGTCTGTCCGCTTTTATGCCGGGGATTGCCGGTCAAATCAGTACGGACAGCTATTCCCACTATGGGATGACGGCAAGCATCTTCCATAACAGCAATGCCCTTTCTTACATAATCATAGGACTGGTGGCATTCCTTCTTGGTGTGTGCGTTACGATTCTCGGCGTCCGTGTCCATCACTTGAATAAGACACAGCAGAATACCGGGGATAAGGGGGATGAAGAGGATGGAGCTGATTGAAAATGTTTTGCAGTTTCTGGTTACGCTGCTTGGGGTTTGTCTTTCGGGGATTTATTATCGCCGGAGCCGTAAACAGGTATATTTTCTGCTCACCTGTTTTTATGGATGCTTTGCATTGGGCTCTCTTTACTGGACACTTTATCTGATTTTATTTTTGAAAACGCCCCAGGTGTTCTATGTATCAGAGTTTGGATGGATTGCAAGTATTATCTTTCTTCGTATTCTACAATATACTCTGTCAGATGAAACAGAACGTACCTTTCCGTGCCGGACAGCATGGATTTCAGTATTGCTCGGCGCCTTTTTGTGTGTATTTTACTGTTTTTACGGGGATATTCTGTCAAACCTGCTCTGGTGTGGAATGATGATGGTCATTTCCTATTGCTCTGTTCGGGGACTTATTTTCACGAGAAAACAGGTAGGAGTGGCACGCAGCAGACAGTACTTTCATATAGGGGTTCTCTGGTATATTGCCGCAGAATATGCCTTATGGACAACAGGCTGCTTCTTTAGCAGCGATTCCATAGGAAATCCATATTTCTGGATGGATATTTTGCTGACAGGCAGCCTGCTGGGATTATTTCCGGCAACGAGAAAGGCGGTGGAAGCATGACTTACATAGAAAATGTATTTATCTGTATGGTATCACCGTTGCTGATTGCCGCGCTCTGCATGGGGAAAAAGCAGCTCCGCTTCTTCCTGTTTTGTATTGCCGGAATGGGAGTGTGCCTGTTTTCTGCCTATATTAATACCTTCTTTGCTGCAATTTATCAGTCGGATGAGCTGGCAGCTGCCGTGGAAATTGCTCCGGTGACGGAGGAAGTGATGAAGCTTCTTCCACTTCTGTTTTATCTGCTGGTGTTTGAACCGGAACCGGTACGCATCAAAAATGCGGCGATTACTATTGCAGTTTCCTTTGCAACATTTGAAAACATCTGTTATTTGACCCAGAATGGAGCAGGTCATTTTTCACTGATCTTCTTCCGGGGATTCGGAACGGGAGCGATGCATGTCGTCTGTGGCGTGATTGTCGGAGCCGGACTTGCATATGCGTGGCAGCGTACATGGCTGAAGGTGGCCGGAACCTGTGGACTATTAGGGGCTGCCATCACGTTTCATGCAATCTATAATCTTTTGATTGCCCATGGCAGCACGGCACAATATATTGCCTACATTCTGCCGGCTTTGCTTATGGCAGTCGGAAAAGCAGTTTTTGGAACAAAAAGGGTGTGATCCCGCATTCCGGATTCCAGATTCTGGATTCCGGATTCTGAATTCTGGGAAGGTTACTGTTATTCTGACTTATGAATTTCTCTTGCCGATAAATGATAGTTAACCTTTTCCGCCTCAGTGCAGCTTTTCGTAGTCCGCAGTCTTCCGTACTCTTCCGTATGGACATAAGACCGAGAAAAGCAGAGAAAAAGTCCAAAATGAACGTGAAGCGAGAGAGAAATACTGAACTGAACAGGTGAAAATGGACATAAAGCAAAGAAAAGCAGGAAAAAAGTCCAAAATGAACGTGAAACCAGAGTGAAATACCGAACTGAGCAGATGAAAATGGATATAAGGGAGAGAAAAGCAAGGAAAAAGTCCAAAATGATTGAGAAGCCAGAGGGAAATACTGAACTGAGCAGGTGAAAAGGCGTGAGTCATAGAAATGTGGCTTGCGTCTTTTTTCTGTCTGGAAAAGATGTGGAATACAATGGCACAAAGTTATTTCAGCTTTAAGGATAGAGCGACTGGAATTTACTTTGGCAATTGAGGGGGAAAATGAGACCACCAATTTTTTATAAATGTGGGTGAGAGTTTTTGGAACTTTTTGTACCTAAATATATATAGAACAAACAGGATCTTAGAAAATGCGTTACAAAAAGGACTTGGCCTGTATCCGGGATATCGGAATGGTAAGAAAATAGCTAAGAAATAATGTGAGATGGAAAACCTTATAAATAAGGCTTTGAAAAGGAGGTTGCACGTCCTATGTACAATAACCAAAAGCGTGTAGAACTGGTAAAAAGACGAATTTATGAAAGAAACTGTCAGCAGCAGAGGCATGGAATTTACGGACTGTCTACGGCGTGCATGGTTTTATTTGCCTTTCTTGCAGGAATGCTTCATGTGGTGGCAGGACATACACAGATGGCGGCTCAGGGCATGTACGGTTCTGTCCTGCTGTATAAAGATGCAGGAAGCTATGTGCTTGTGAGTGTTGTTTCCTTTGTTCTGGCAGTTGCCGTCACATTATGCTGTATCAGACTGCGGGACAGGGAACGTGGAGCAAGGGATAAAAAAAGAGATAACTCATTACCGGAAGGGGAGGACAGCGCAGAATGAGAAAAGGGACAAAACGAATTTATGGAATATTATTGTGTATGAGTATGCTCCTAACGTTATTATCGGTGCCGGCAAGGGCGGCAGAACCGGTTGAAACAGGGGCTGGATACGAGCAGAAACAGGAACAGCAGCAAGGGCAGACGCAAAATCCGGAGCATGAACATACGCAAGGCTGTTATATGCTGATAGAGAACTGCGTGCATGAACATACATTGGAATGTTATCCGCAGACCACCGGAGCCGGTACTGTGTCCGGAAATGATGTAATGGAAACCGTAGAAGATCAACCGACTGAATGTACTCATGTATGCAGCGAGGAAAGTGGCTGCATAAGCCGGAGATTAAGCTGCCCATTTGAAAAGGAAAGCAGTGGGGAATTACAGGAGGAGACATTAGAAGAAAGCTCCGGCATAAATGTTGAAAATGCGTTGCGAGCAAATGGACTGCCAATTGTTATGGCTCCCAATAACCGTGGAGATGTGGAATTGAAGCAGGATACTATTGGGAAATATAGAGAGTCAACTTCCGGAGACGATATTTATAGGCTTCCGCCTGGAAATTACCGTCTGGGAGAGAATATAACGCTGGATAAAGAGCTTAAAATTGGGGAAATATTTAGTCCTTACACTGTTTCATTGGATTTGAATGGTCATAAGCTGGAGATGGGCGACAATGTAATAACACTGCGAGCTTCAAGTGAACTGAATATAAAAAATACAGGTCAGCAGGAAGGGGAAATCATTAATGGATCGGAGTATGGAATTCAAATTAATTGGGATGCAAAACTCAGGATTTATGGAGGAACGATAGATTCCATCATCACGTATTATGATAGTGCTGAATTCTATCTGTATGGAGGAACAATTAAACGTAATATTCAATTTGATGAGAATAGACGTAGTATTCCAAATGCAGTATTATATGCAAATGGAGGAATTGTGGAAGGAAAACTGTATATATGGAGCATAGATAGGGATAAGCTGACGATACGTACTGAGGATTCTGCTGCTTCAATGACAACTTTCAAGGGATTCGTGGTGAACTGTAAGATAGAAGGCGGTATATTTAGCGGCACCGTGGATGGGAGTTGTCAAATCGAGAACAGCGCAAAAGTTACGGTTAAATTTGATACAAAAGGAGGCGGATCAATTCTTCAACAGGAAGTTCTTCGTGGACAGAAAGCGCAGGATCCCGGAGCTCCTGTGCAGGACGGTTATGAATTTGAAGGCTGGTATGTGTCTGGAAATCCAAATCCTAAGTGGGATTTCAGTGATAATGTTACAGATAATCTGAAGCTTGAGGCTCATTGGAATAAAGTTTATCAGGTGACAATGCAAACAAATGGAGGAACGATTGCACCTGGTAAGGAGATTAAAAGCTATACCGGGGGGAAATCATTAACTCTACCGGGAGCAGGTGACATCACCCGCGGAGGCTATACTTTTGCAGGCTGGTATGAGGACAGCGGCTTCTCCGGCTCTCCTGTTACGGAAATCAGCAGTACTGATACAGGAGATAAGACCCTCTATGCAAAGTGGTCAGGCAATACTTATATTGTGAAGCTGGAAACAAATGGGGGAAAGATTGCAGACGGCAAAGATGTAACCAACTATACCTGTGGCACGGGTGCGGCTTTGCCGGGAGGAGGTGGCATCACCCGCGAAGGCTATACTTTTGAAGGCTGGTATGAGGACAGCGGCTTCTTCGGCGCTCCTGTTACGGAAATCAGCAGAACCGATACAGGAGATAAGACCTTTTATGCGAAATGGAAGCAAAATACAGTGCCGGTAACCCCAACTCAAACAGAACATAATGACGCAAACCATGATAATACAAACCATGACAATTCAGGTGATACGAAGGAAAGCAGTGGCACAGCTCCGGTGAGCTATCCTGCTCTGACCTTTGATACCTGTGGTGGAAGCAGTATCAAAGCAGTTCGCGCATGGAAAGGACATATGATTAATCTTTCCGGATACCGGCCAACCCGTGAAGGTTATGAATTTAGCGGCTGGTATGCGGATCAGAATCTGACACAGCCCATTACGGAAACCCGGCTTGATGGAAACAGGACGGTTTATGCAGGCTGGATCAAGCAGGCAGAGCAGACCGGTGAAAATTCCAAACCGAAGGCAGTTCCGGCACAGCTTATAGCAGGCGATAACGCAAAGACCATAAGGAAAGACAACGGAAAGTCTCTTATCGGAGCTTACGAACCGGGTTCGACAGACACACCGGAGGATCAGAACACAGAAGATCAAATTACGGAAAATCAAGTTGTGGAAGATCAAACAACGGAGGATACCGGGGATGATCAGAAATCAACAACGGAGAATAATCTCGCGGACAATAACTCAAAGCCGGATGACAGTGTGAATCTGGTATCGGAGACAACCTCCGGCAATAACCTGGGAATTCTGATTCTCTGTGCTTTTGCAGGTGCCGTACTGATTGGAGTTATCATATATATCATATATAAGAAGGGAAGGAAAGGCACAAGGTTATAGAAACTGTAAAATCATAATATTGCGAAATGTATGTTCACAGAAAGTTCACAAAAAAAATAGCACTCACCTATTGACAGTGCTAATAATAGGTGTTATATTACATTTAGAACAAAGGAAAGGAGATCAATCAGAAGAGAGCTTCCGAAAGGAAGTTCCATTCCGATGAATCAAAATCCTTCGTTCCGTAATAATAACAACAATAAGACATAGGTTTCATGAGTACTGTGAATGGATTGCACAGTTACTGGTGTCAAGAGAATGGAGGAATGACTTATGATGATGCCTAGCGTATTTGGTAGAGATATTTTTGATGACTTTATGGATGGATTTGCATTTCCGGATGTAAGCAAGGAACTGTATGGTAAACATGCAAAGAACGTAATGAAGACCGATGTCCGTGAACTGGATAACGGATATGAAATTATCGTAGATCTGCCTGGTTTCAAGAAAGATGAAATCGAGGTTCAGTTGGAAGACGGCTACTTGACCATTTCCGCAGCGAAGGGTCTTGATAAGGACGAAACCGATAAGAAGGGTAACTACATCCGTCAGGAGCGTTACACCGGTTCGATGAGCCGTAGCTTCTATGTCGGTGACGGTATTTCCGAAGACGACATTCATGGTAAGTTCGAGAATGGTATCCTGCAACTGGATGTTCCGAAGAAGGAAGCCAAGGCAGTTGAAACCAAGAAACGGATTTCCATTGAAGGATAACAGGAACGATCAGGTTCCCAAAGCAGCATAAGGAATGAGCAGACAGGGGTGTTCTTTAAATAGAGCACCCCTATTCATTTGCTTTTTTATAATATGGTGTCGTTTTATGACGGTACAGCATCAATAGTCCACGGACGCACAATTCTGTTGCCATGGCAATCCACACGCCTTGAAGTCCAAGAGGACCGACCAGAAGCAGAGCCAGTCCGATTCGCACGATCCAGATGCTTCCGAGGTTCATCAGGCTTGGGACAAAGGTATCTCCGGTTCCGCGTAAAGCACCGGCAGCGACGATAGAAACTCCATACAGAGGCTCTGCCAGCAGTCCGATCCGCAGAACCTGTGCTGCCAGCTGACGGACATTGGGATCTGGAGTAAGCACACGGAAGACAAAAGGACACAGGAACATCATCAGAAGTCCGGTCAGGCCCATAAAGACAGCACCCATAACCGTGCAGATGATCCCATACCGCCGGGCAAGGGTTTCTTTCTTTGCCCCGATGCTTCTTCCAACCAAAGTGGTAGCGGCAGATCCGATTCCGTATCCCGGCATATAGCAGAAGCTTTCAGCCGTGACAGCAAAGGAATGGGCGGCAATCGCAACGGCTCCTAAGGGGGCAATAATGGTGGTTGCCATAACCTGTGCTCCACTCATGGCGATTTCCTGAATAGCGACGGGAGTCCCGATTTTCAATGCTTTCTGTAAAATATTCCGTTCGAAGCATCCCTTTTCCTTACGATTCAGAGAAAGAGCAGGATTGCAGAAGTAGCAGCGCCACGCCATCGTCAGGCTGATTACGGCACAGGCAAGAGCCGTTCCCATACCGGCACCCATAACGCCAAAGTGTGGAATCAGCAGAGCGTTGAAAACCACATCGAGGACGCACATCGCAGCATTTAAGATACTTGGCGTCACCATATCTCCACTGCATTGCAGGAAGGAAGAGGACAGGGAATTTAACTGCGAAAAAGGAACCATCAATGCAAACACCAGAAAATAGGCGGAGGCATCCCGGATAATATCCGCACTGCCGCCCAGCCAGGTGGGAAGATGCGGACTTAATAAAATTCCGGTCAGACACAGAATTCCCGACAGGCAAAAAGCCGTGAGCAGGCCGTGACGCTCCACGTTACGGGCTTCTTTTTCCTCACCGGCACCAATGTGGTGGGCAACCTGTACCGAAAACCCGGCAGAAACCGCGTAAGTAACGCCGCCAAAGAGCCACGTTGTTGTGGAAACGAGTCCGATGGAGGCAGAGGCATTGGCCCCCAGTGCGCCCACCATGGCAGAATCAATGTATTGCATCACTATCGTGGTGATCTGCGTGAGAATGGCAGGAAGACTCAGTTTCCATACCTGCAAAATATGCTGTTTTAATTCGTAACGATCCAGATTCATCTTATCGTAAATTTCCTTAAATTCGTATCTCTTAATTGACTAATGATCCTGCTGTGAAATGACCTTATAAAGAAGTCGTTTTCGCAGGCAGTTTACTCGACCGTATCACATCCCCCTATCCATGTCAAGCAATGGCGATTCCGACAGGACACATATTTTTCACAAAATCTTTGTTCTTTTATCACATTTTTCCAATACAGTGTTAACAGACCAAACTTGTAAAGGAGGCTTTTCGATTGATCGAAGTAGAAAATCTGACAAAAGTGTATGGAAAGCATATGGCACTTGATCATGTGACTTTTCAACTGGATGAGGGAAAGATTTATGGATTCTTAGGTCCCAATGGTGCAGGAAAAAGTACGACCATGAATATCATGACCGGCTATATTGCACCGTCGGAGGGGACGGTTCGGATCAATGGGTTTGATATGATGAAGGATGCGCAGGAGGCCAGGCAGTGTATTGGTTATCTGCCGGAAATTCCACCGGTTTATCCGGATATGACGGTGGCAGAGTTCCTGACCTTTGCTGCAGAAATTAAGAAGATTCCGAAGCAGGAGCAGAAGACGCAGATGGAGGAGGTCATGCAGATGACCGGGATTGCAGACATGGGACACCGCCTGATCCGCAACCTGTCAAAGGGGTATCGGCAGAGAGTCGGCTTTGCACAGGCGATACTCGGTTATCCTGACATTATTATTCTGGATGAGCCTACGGTTGGCCTTGATCCGAAGCAGATCATTGAAATCCGTGAGCTTATCCGGAAGCTGGGGGAAAAGCACACGGTGATTTTAAGCTCCCACATTTTGTCCGAGGTACAGGCGGTCTGTGATGAAATCATGATTATCTCGAAAGGGAAAATGGTGGCAAGAGGCACCTCCGAAGAGCTGATTCATCAGATGGAAAAGGATGCATTATTGGAGCTGGAGGTTGAGGGGACTCCACAGGAGCTTGCGGAACTGCTTCAGCAGTTTGAAAAAGTGGAATCCTTCGAACTGGTTGAGGGAGAGCATCCGGAAATTACGAAGGTAAAGATTCATACTTCGGCAGAAAATGACATCCGCCGCGATCTGTTCTATGCGCTTGCCGATGCCCGAATGCCGATCCTGTCGCTTTGCCGTAAGGAAGATTCACTGGAAGAGGCGTTCCTTGAACTGACAGGGGAAGCAGCCATGAAGGAGACTCTGGAGCAGGAGAAATCGGAAAAGGCAGGTTCCTTTTTACATAGGAAGAAAAAAGAAAGCAATTCGGCTGATTTCGAAAAAACGACAGATCACGACAGAGAAGACCAGGAGCCGGAAAAACAGGAAGACGTTCAGGGAGGTGAGGAAGATGCTGGCAATTTATAAAAAGGAATTGAGGTCTTATTTTCATTCTTTTGTAGGACCGTTGTTTATTGGTGTGACGTTGTTTTTATTTGGTATTTATTTTACGGCGTATGATTTGTTTATGGGCTATCCCAATATTGGATATGCGCTGTCGGCAGTCATTTTCCTGTTCTTTTTCAGTGTCCCGGTGCTGTCCATGCGGATTCTCGCCGAGGAGCGGAAGCAGAAAACAGATCAGTTCTTGTTAACGGCACCGATCCGGGTTTCGGATATTGTGCTGGGTAAGTTTTATGCACTGGCCACATTGCTTTTCATTCCGGTTGTGATTATCGGTATTTATCCGCTGGTTCTGAGTGCGTTTGGTGAGATTTCTTTAGCAGAAACCTATCTGGCAGTCGGGGCATTTTTTCTTTACGGTCTTGCCTGTATTGCAATTGGAGAATTTGTATCCTCCATTACGGAAAGCCAGATGATCGCAGCAATTATTTCCTTCGGCATTCTGTTTGCAGGTTATGTAATGAATGCAATCTGCAACATGATTTCCTCTACGGGAAACTGGCTGACAAAGCTTCTTTCAGCATTTGATATGTCGGGAAGATTTGATGAGCTCATGGACGGAAGTCTTTCGCTTGCAAGCTGTGTATACTTTTTAAGTGTCATTCTGCTGTTCCTGATTTTTACGGAGCAGTCCATTCAGAAGCGGCGCTATCATGTTTCAAAAAAGAATTTCAGCCTCAGTGCCTACAGTTCTACCGTAATTGTCGGAAGCATTGCCGCTGTGGTGATCTTGAATCTGATCGTTGCAGAGCTTCCTGGCCGGTATACCGTTTTTGATCTGACCGCAAATAAGTTGTATTCGCTTACGGACGATACGAAGGAGCTGGTAAGCAATATTGGTGAGGATGTCACGATTTATGTACTGGCCAATGAAAAGCAGGCAGACAGTACATTGGCAAACACCCTGGACAGCTATGAGGGCTTAAGCCCGCATATTAAGGTGACGTATGTGGATCCGGCGGTGAATCCGAAGTTTTATACGAAATACACGGATGGAAGCATCAGCTCCAACAGTGTGATTATAGAAAGCAGCAGGCGGAGCCGGGTCGTGGATTACAACAATCTTTATGTTTCGGAATTTGATTACTCCACGTATTCCCGGAACGTGACCGGGTATGACGCAGAGGGACAGATTACCAGCGCAATTTCTTATGTGCTGTCAGAGGATATGCCTAAGCTTTATATGGTGACCGGACATGGCGAGCTCGAACTGGACTCTGCCTTTACGGACATCCTGCAAAAGGCGAACATCGATACGCAGACGATTAATCTGATGGATTATGATGCAGTTCCGGAGGACGCGATGGCTGTATTTGTGAATGCACCGACTGAGGATCTGTCTTCGGATGATGCACAGAAGATATTGAATTATCTGAACAACGGTGGTGATATTTTTATTAATACGGCCTATACCGGAAAGGATATGTCGAATCTGAATAAGCTGCTTGATTTCTACGGGGTGCAGGTTTCCAAAGGACTCATTATCGAGACGGCGTCAAACAGCTATTATCAGGATCCGTTTTATCTTCTGCCCTCGATCGAATACGATACAGTCACATCGGATATTTATTCCGGTAATTCCTATATTTTCGCGCCGTATTGTCAGGGCTTAACCTTTACGGAAAAAGAGGATGTGGAAGTGACTCCGTTGCTTGCTTCATCAGAGGAGAGCTATGTGCGGGAGGATATCGAAAACAGCACCAGCTATGATAAACAGGAGGGTGATGTGGATGGACCGTTTTACATTGGATTGTCCTGTACAGCACAGATAACAGACGGAACCCCGGATGAACAGGAGACGGATGAGCTTAGTGAAACAGATGTGTCTTCGGGTGATGCAGCAGATAATGAGTCAGCTGCAATGATCTTTTCCTGTGAGAATCTGTTTACGCAGGAAGCAGATTCCATGGTTGCCGGAACGAACCAGAAGCTGTTCTCCGGAGTGCTGCAGGTATTCGGAACGGAAGAGGGAGAAAGCAGCAGTGTGGTTATCCCGGTAAAGAATTATGAGGTAGAATACCTCACGGTTCCCCAAAGCTGGATTTCAGTGCTGGCGCTGATGACCGTTATTGTGATTCCGTTTGGATTCATTGCTATGGGCTTCGTGATCTGGTTCCGAAGGAGAAAGCTGTAAGCTTTATGAGTCTGCCCGGTGCATGGTGATGTGAAGCAGACTGGGCTGAAATGACAGAATCAAAGGAAAATTCAAGGATGGAAACACTCAAGAATGGAAACGATCAAGAATGGAAACGATCAAGAATGGAAACATTTAAGCGGAAAAAAAGAATTAAGGTAACTATTCAGTACAGGTCGAAGCACATGCTGCTGAGACCGTACGAATATGATTCAATAGTGCAAAATCCCATCAGCGAAGCTGATTTTAAATGGATTTTGCATCGTAACTGTGAAGGTACTGAACAGTTACGAGTTAAGAAAGCAGGTGATCGAGAATGAACAGGAAAAGTAAGAGAAACTTAATTGTGCTGCTGATACTCATTGCGGTGCTGCTGGTGATCTTCGTCTTCCTTAAAAAGAATGAGGATGCAGATTTCATGCAGGAAGAGGCCGGCACCACAGAGGAAAGTGTGCCGGTGGTCAATATCAATAAAGAGGAAGTAACGGATATGGAGTTTATCCGCAGTGATGGTGGCTCATTTACCCTGCATAGGCAGGAGGATACCTGGAATTATCTGGAAGAGGCTGCCATAGATACTACCGAAGCCACCGCCGGAAATGCAGAAACCATCAGACAGGTTAATCAGGATACGGTATCTGCGTACCTGGACGATATCTGTGCATTTACGGCAAAGCAGGAAATTACCAATGTGACGGATTATTCGGATTATGGAATCAGTGACGAATCCGATACGGTCACCTTACAGCTTGCCAATGATCTGTATGTATTCCGGATCGGAGATTACAATTCCCTCGCAGGCGGATATTATCTTACGGCCAATGACGGCAGCAGTGTTTACCTGATTGACAGCAGTACCTATTATCTGCTGCATAAGGATTCTTCCTATTTTGAAGCGACGGATGAGGAAGAGAGCACGGAAGCCGCAGATCAGGAATAACTCAGATCAGGAATAACTCAGATCAGGAATAACTCAGAGCGGGAAGCTCTACTGCGATGGTGGTGCCCTGCTTTGAGCTTTCCGCTACCCGGACGGAACCGCCATGGAGGTCTGCGATTTCCCATACCAGAGAAAGCCCCAGCCCTGCACCGCCGTATTCCCGGCTGCGGGATTTGTCTACCCGGAAAAAGGGCTGGAAGATACTCCGCTGAAACTCTGCAGGGATACCGCATCCGGTGTCTGTCACATAAATGTGGATATTCGTATCCTCCCGGGTTACACAAACCCGGACGGAACCGTTTGTGCGGTTGTACTTGATGGCATTTTCTGTCAGGTTAAAGAGCAGCCGGTAGATTAAGGCATCGCTGCCAGTCATGACACCATCGCCATCCTGCTCCAGCGTGATGCCGCGCTTCTCAGCCAATGGAGCAAGATCTGTAAAGATTTCCTCAATCATTGGAGCAAGATGGATCTGATCATTACGTGCCACCTGTTGAAGACCGCTCATTTCCAAAAGTGTCTTTGACATCTGGGTCAGACGTTCCGTCTGTTCTCCCAAAAGCCGGAGAAATTCTGCTGTTTCCGCATTGATATCGGGATGCTCTGCGGAAAACAGCTCCAGCTGGGCCTGCATGAGCGCAAGGGGGGTACACAGCTCATGGGCAGCATTACCGGTAAACTGCCGCTGGGCTGCAAAGGCCTGATTCAGCCGGTCCAGCATCTGATTAAAGGAATGACTCAGCCGGTAAAACTCCGGCAGAAGCTTTTCATTCATTTTCATGTCTGTAAGATTGTTGATCTGTACCTTTTCTACCTGCGCAGAAAAGCTGCGTAAGGGCTTTAAGGCATGTCCACTGACAAAGTAGGCCAGAATTCCGCTCAGTACGATCACGATAGCTGTAATATACCAGTTGGTTATACGGAAGCTTTCCTGAGCTCCATAGATGATGATGGTGAGATCCTGATCCTGATCTACCGTTTCAGGATCGAAAAAGTCTGTCTTGCCCTCCAGGGTTAAGTCCTGAAGGGATTCACCGATGGAATCCATATAATGGATGCCTGACGTGCACAGCAGAAGCTCCATGGAAACACAGGCAATACCAATGAGCAGAACAGTCATGAGTGTGATACGCCATTGCAGGGATATTTTTTTCATATGGTATCGCCTCCAATCAGATAGCCTTCTCCGATACGGTTACGGATGGGATCATAGCCCAGTCCGGAGCGTAGCTTTTTGCGCAGGGAAGAGATATGCACCCGGATGGAGTTGCTGAAATTGTCTACACTGTTGTCCCAGACATGCTCCATCAGCTCCTCCTGACTCACCGGACGTCCCTGATGTACCATCAGGTATTCCAGAATGCCGGTTTCCTTACGTGTAAGAGACAGGTTCTGTCCCTTTACGCTGGCAGCTCTTGTACGTGTATCGAAGGTCAGAGCTCCACAGGTAAGAAGTACATCCTGCTGGGTGAACTGCCGCAGGGTCAGGCTGCGGATCCGTGCTTCCAGTTCTGCCAGGTGAAAGGGTTTGGCCAGATAGTCGTTGGCTCCGGCATCCAGTCCGGCCACCTTATCCTCCACTCCGCTCCGGGCAGAGAGGATCAGAACCCGTGTTTCGTGGTCAGTCTGCCGCAGAGTACGCAGTACCGTCATGCCATCTTTGCCGGGCAGGTTCAGATCAAGCAGTACCAGATCATAGTGTTCCGTATATAACAGCTCCAGTGCTTCTTCTCCATCGTGACAGAAGTCTACGCTATAGGCAAGACGGCGCAGGTCACGGACAATGGTTTCGCACAGGGCACGTTCATCTTCAATTACTAACAGGTGCATGAAAGAAGTCCTCCTTCTTATAGGATAAGAATCCTGTGATTCGAATCTGATAGAACAGTTCAGTTACATTATATCAAAGATAAATAAATTCCGCGTTAAATTTCTATTCTTAACAGAAACTTTAATTTCCATATGCTATACTGGGATCGTACCTGCAGCAGAAGGTGTAAGATAACAATAAACCTTTGCCGGCAGGATGGATCATTCCTTACAGACAGTAATGGGTATGAGCCATAAATATATTGTAGTAGAAAGGATAAGAACAACACATGAAAAAAAGAAATTTAGCCGGCAGACTGCTGGCAATACTACTTGTTGCTTTGCTGGTGCCGGCTATGACAGCCTGCAGCGCAAAGGATGGAGATCAGCAGACAGAGCAGAAAGAGCAGAGCGGAACCGGCTCTGTCACGAGTGACGAACCGCAAAACGAAGAGGAAGCGCTTGCTCTGTACAGGGAACTGATGGATCAGGAGAACAAAATCCTCTCAGAGAATACAGATCTCTGGGAAAAGGTGTATCTGGAGGCTGACAAGGGAATGGCCATGCTTGAGGATGGGAAAAACTACGGTGAATTTCTGCTTAAGACCATTGAAGCAGCGAAGGATCAGTTTACAGAGGAGGAGCTGAAGACGCTTCAGAGTGAGGCGGAGAAGATCAGTGAGCTTGAAAGCAGACTGACGATGCTGGAGGAAAAATATCCGGAGGTTGCCCAGAAATATCTGGATAGCGCAATGAATATGGAGGCAGACAGCGATGATGCGGACAGCGGAATGAGTATGCCGGCAGACAGCGATGACAGCAGCGACAACAGCACGGAGACATCATCCGATGACAGCAATGCGCAGAAGTTCCCTGGCTTTGAGGGAAAGGATCTGGACGGAAATGAAGTAAAGAGCAGTGAGCTGTTTGCAGGTAATGCCGTTACGGTTGTGAATTTCTGGTTCACCACCTGTGGACCCTGTGTGGGTGAGCTTTCAGAGCTGGATGCACTGAATAAGGAGCTTGAAGGAAAAGGAGGAGCGCTGATCGGCGTGAATGCCTTTACACTGGACGGTAATGAGAATGAAATCGCAGAAGCAAAGGACGTGCTGGCGAAGAATGGTGCAGCTTATCAGAACGTGTACTTTGCGTCTGACAGCGAGGCAGGAAAATTTACAATGAATATTTATGCCTATCCGACTACGTATGTGGTTGACCGCAACGGCAACCTGGTAGGTGATCCTATCGTAGGAGCCATCACGGAAAAGAAGCAGAAGAAGATGCTTGAGGATCTGATTGATCAGGCACTTGCAGCCGATCAGCAACAATAGTTGATAGAGCCTTACCTTTCGTGCTAAAATAGTAACGGTTCAGAGAGTAACCGCAAGCTGCAGATTGCACGGAAACAGAGGTCAAAATGCCAGAAGAAACAACACATAAGCGCCGCGTGCGTTATAAGGGAACACATCCCAGAACATTTGAAGAAAAATATAAAGAGCACGATCCGGAGAAATATGCCGATACAGTAGCAAGGGTAATTGAGAAGGGTAGTACTCCCGCAGGAATGCATATTCCCATCATGGTAAAGGAGATCCTGGACTTCTTACAGATCCGTCCGGGACAAAGGGGACTGGATGCAACACTTGGCTACGGTGGACACACCCGGAAGATGCTGGAAAAACTGACAGAGATGTCAGGGACATCAGAGCTGACAGATGAAGTCTATATAAAGGATGACGCTCAGACAAAGGATGATTCATGGGACAATCCAGAGGACAATCCAACGGATAATCCGGCGGACAATCCAGGGGACAATTCAAGGGATAATTCAGCGGAAAATCCAGGGGACAATTTAAGGGATAATCCGGCGGACAACTCGGAGAATAATTCAGAGGAAGTGTTCAGAAGGAAAGCTCCGGAGGGGCATCTGTATGCACTTGATGTTGATCCCATCGAAATTGTAAAGACCGGAGAACGGCTTCAAAAAGCAGGATATGGAGAAGAAATCCTTACGATTCTTCAACAGAACTTTGCCAATCTGGAAACGGTAGCAAAGGAATATGGTCCGTTTGATTTTATGCTGGCGGATCTTGGTGTGTCCTCCATGCAGATTGATGATCCGAAACGAGGATTTTCCTATAAGGCAGACGGACCGCTTGACCTGCGTCTTGATCCGCAGCATGGGATTCCGGCTTCACAGAGGCTTAGGGAGCTTAACAGGGAGGAACTGATCGGAATGCTGGTGGAAAATTCCGATGAACCCTATGCGGAGCAGATTGCATCCCAGATCTGCAAAACATTCAAAAAGGGAGGAAGCATGGATACCACAACGGCATTACGTGAGGCTATTGAACGTGCATTGTGTTTTCTTCCGGAGAATAAAGAAAAGAAGGATATTTTAAAGAAGACCTGTCAACGTGTATTTCAGGCACTGCGTATTGATGTGAACAGTGAATTTGAAGTTCTGGAGGCGTTTCTGCATGCCCTTCCTGAGGCATTGGCAGATGGAGGAAGAGTGGCAATCCTTACGTTCCATTCCGGAGAAGACCGTCTGGTAAAAAAGGCATTCCAGCAGTACTATCGGGAAGGAATTTTTGAAGAGATTGCAACAGATGTCATCCGTCCCACTGCGGAAGAATGCCGTCAGAACGGTCGTGCCCGGTCAACCAAGATGCGCTGGGCCATCCGTGCAAGGCGGTAAATTATCTGGTAACAGTACAATCATTTATTCATACAGAATAGTAATTTTATATGGCGAAGTAACCACATGAGGTAAACTACGCTGCGCGATAGCCTGGCTGGGCTGTGGCGCAGCTTTTGTTTTTACGAAATAATTCTCACCAACTCCGTTTCTGGCGTGATCAGCGGCCATGAGATTTCCCAGAACCATTCTGTCATAAGATTTCCAGGAACCATTCTGTCATAAACTTTGCAGAAATCATTCTGCCACAAGAATTGCAGGAGCCATTCTGTCATAAGATTTCCAAGAACCATTCTTGACATAATGTATGATACACAGTATACTATATTAAAATAATAGTGTGCGACACACAATACTGTGTGATTAATATTGCATTTTAAGAAACGATGATTTGAAGGAGGAAATAGGGTGAATTGTGATGAAATTGTTTCAGGATTAATTTTGGAATTCCGAAGAGGAACACTCATCATGGTAGTGTTGGCACAACTGAATAAACCAATGTATGGATATTCACTGGTAAAGGAATTAGAGGGAAAAGGTATTCCGATAGAAGGCAACACATTATATCCTTTACTGAGAAGACTGGAGAGTCAGGGGCTGCTAAAAAGTGAATGGGAAACTGACGCAGCGAAGCCGAGAAAATATTATATCATCACGGAAGACGGGAAGCTGGTTTATAAGAAAATAAAGGCACACTGGGAAAAGTTTTCCCAGTCAGTCAATGCGCTTATGGAGGAAGAATAAATGGTAAAAAGTGATTTGATCGACAGATATATTTATGCAGTTACGAAACATATGAAATCTGCCATGAAAAAGGATGTGGCAGCGGAATTAGAGACAATCATACAAGATATGCTGGAGGAACGCTGCGGGGATGTTACTCCAACTGAGCGTGATATCAAGGTTGTCCTGACGGAACTGGGAACTCCGGCTGAGCTTTCTTCGAAATATAAGGGTGAAACACAGGATTGTCTGATTGGACAGCCATATTACAGTTTATATGTGTATGTACTGAAAATTGTGACAGCCTGCGTCAGTGGGGGAATGCTGCTTGCTCAAATTATGGCAGCATTAACATCGCATACGATCTGGTATATAGCTATCTATAATACTATTGGCGGAATTTTGGGCGGTATATTGACAGGATTTGCATTTGTGACATTGCTGTTTGCATTCTTTTATAAAAAAGGAATCAAGGTGGATGGGTTAAATGACGGAATAGATAATTTGCCGCCTGTTCCACAGAAGCGGAATAGAATTTCGAAAGCAGATGCGATTGTTGGCATTATTTTTTCGGTTATCTTTACAATTGTATTTCTTGTATGTCCACAGATTTTATGCATTGCATTTGTGAAAAACGGGGTCGATGTGTATGAACCGCTTTTTAATCTGGAATACATCAGACAAACATGGTATCTGATTCTTGCATTTGGAATTCTGGGTGTTGCAAAGGACAGTGTGAGACTTATTGATGGCAGCTATACCAAAAGAGTGATGTTTGCTACTATGATCACCAATATTATTGAGGGCGTATTAACAACCATCTGGTTGTTAAATGATAAAGTTATGAATCATGAATTTTTCGATGGTATTGAGCAGCTGTTTGGAAAAGATGCAGAAGTTATTTCACAGGTTTTTATACACTTTAACATGGTATTTCTTGCAATCATCATTTTCGCGTTAACAATTGATTGCATTGAGACAGTTGTAAAAACAGTAAAATACAGTCATCAATAGGAAAAGAATTTCAGAAGGATCATAAATCTCCATTTACAAATAATAGCAGCAGTTTTCCTTATTTGAAAAAGATAAAATTTCCCGTTTCATTTGATAAGTATTTGATGTAAAATTAACCACAGGGAATCCTCCTCTTTTTTGTTTAGTACAGTTTTGTTGTGGTGACTTAATTTTACATCAAAAAGGAATAGGATTCCTTATATTTTGGGCAATTTTTGAAAGTTGTTTATAGCAGAGCCTGTGAAAGCAGGGAAGTGTGGATAAAAGTACGGAAATTCAAGAAAAAGATGGATTATTGAAGACTAAGTGTAATAAATTCAAATTCGGAGGTACATATTATGATCAGGGAAGTGAATGAAAAAGATGTTTCTGAATGTGTAAAAGTAATCCGAGATAGCTTTGCCACAGTTGCAGATGAATTTGGCTTTACTGTTGCAAACGCCCCTGGATTCACTGCGTTTGCAACAACAGAAGATAGATTAAAGTATCATTTACTTGAAGAGCATAGACCGATGTATGCTTTTTATGACAAAGAGGATATCGTGGGATATTATTCTCTATCTGTGCAGGATAACAAAGAGTGTGAGTTGAATAATTTATCGGTAATACCGGCATATAGACATCGAGGAATTGGAGAAGAACTTTTAAATCATGCTTTTAAGATTGCGAAAGAATTAAATTGTAATAAGATTAACATCAGTATTGTGGAAGAAAATAAGGTATTAAGAAAATGGTATGAATCGTTTGATTTTGTACATACAGGTACAAAAAAAATTGATTTCTTCCCATTTACATGTGGGTATATGGAAAAGAATTTGTAATATTCCAGTTCGCCGGACTGACAAGATACAGAAAACTATATAGGGATAGACAACAGGCAGGTAGTCTTATAACGAGACTGCCTGCCATTTTTTCATGCCCGCAAATTTTCTAAGTGGATTGGATGCTTTCCCACATTTCTTTTGTCATAATGTTTGTATGACCAATCCGGGTCTCATTTAGTAAAGGTACAGGAACGGCATCACAGGTATGATGGTACTCAAAGCCAAGCTTTTCCTGTACTCTTTTTGACTTCTGGTTTCCCTCATAGTAACCGCACCAGATTGTTGTCATGCCAAGCTCCTCAAATCCTCTTCGAAGAAGCTCTCTGGCAGCCTCCGGCATATAACCTCGTCCCCAGAAGGGCTTACCCAGCCAGTAGCCTAGCTCACATTCGTCATCACGATCGGTCATGTCGGTGTGCCCGTTGAGCATTAATTCAACCGCACCGATAGCAATATTATTTCCTTTTTCGCAGACGGCATAACATTCCGGACCATGAAATACCTGCTCAATTACGTTACGACTTTCTTCGATGCTTTGATGAGCAGGCCACCCGGCAATCGGTCCCACATCGGGATCCCTGGCATATTCAAATAAACTTTCGGCATCTTCTAAAGTCCATTTTCTTAAAATCAGACGTTTGCATGTCAGCATGAGTGATAATTCCCTTCTGATTATATAATTTCAATGATATAAGATGGCATTAGTATATCATAAGATTTTATATCATAACAGATTTTTTAAGTTGACCTTAGGTAAATGTCAACATCAACATTAATTTAACAATTTGTGAATATTCTTATGCGGCAGAGCATTCTCAAAAGTTGATCATACAAAAGTTGACCATAGAAAGAAAATGTATTGCATCTATATGATTTTCGTGTTATGTTTTATAAAAATAAGTAATTTCTGTGGCATCTATTTATATTTGAAATCAGATAGAGAACTCTGTCAGAAAATTCGAACTCAAAATTCCACAAAATGATCAGAACCATATTGAGATATTAGAAGTATATCGAAACAATCATACCTGTAATGATATTTACAATGATATTTGCAATAATATTTACAATAATATCTGCAATGATATCTGTATCCTAATGATTGGACTTATATCAAGTTAATTATAACTATATTGAAATATTTAAAATGATATGGAAGGACCATTTTAATTCTACAATAAACAATTATTGCCAAATTTCCCGGTATAGCTATATCAAAAAAGAAAGCAGCGATATATCAACTTTTTAAATCACATCCATTAAAGTACTAATATTATGATGTTGGGGTCAAAAGGTATTTTGTCCTTAGATTGATATCCATGAATTGCTCCACTGCGAAGCCGCTCCCACAATTCTCAAACATTCGAAATCCTCTGATTTACTACGTAAATCGTTACTTTCTCATATTTGGCGGGTTCCAAGTTCAAAAGTCTTATCGCGCAAGTGCGAATAACTTTTTTGACCTTTTGATCCGGATATCATCATATTATTCAGACATAAAATATGAATCGTTCATGTTCAAAATATCTATATTAAAAATATACATCATAAAGGGAGTATTATGTCATACGAAGGAATGAAAAATAAAAATCAAAAATTAAAGGAAGAAATTACCGAGTTGCAGCTGAAATTAGGAGAATGTCCGGAAGGGAGTCTCAATTGTGTAAACAATAAAGGGTATTATAAGTGGTATCGTCACAAAGATAATATGCAGCTTTATATTCCAAAGAAGCAGCGGAAATTAGCAGAACAGCTTGCCGTTAAGAAATATATGTCAGCACTTCTAGAGGATAAAAAGAGAGAAAAGGAAGCAATAGAGCTGTATTTAAAACATTGTGTTGCGAATGATGGATTGGCAGAAAAGCTTTTGAGTAATAAGGAATATCAAAATTTACTATCAAATTATTTCCGACCGGTAGATTCATCGTTATCAGACTGGATGCAGGCTTCTTATGAAACAAATAATAAATATCCGGAGCAGAAGATTTTGAAATCATGTTCCGGTAATATGGTTCGATCAAAATCAGAAATGATGATAGATTCAAGTCTCTACATTCACAAGATTCCTTTTCGATATGAGGATACGTTGGCACTGGATGATATTATACTGTATCCTGATTTTACGATCCGGCACCCGAAAACAGGAGAGTATTTTTATTGGGAGCATTTTGGTTTAATGGATGATCCTGTTTATTGTAAAAATACATTTTCCAAACTTCAGCTTTATACAACAAATAATATTGTTCCAGATATTAATCTGATTACAACGTATGAAACCAGGGAAAGACCATTGAGTATGGAGAAGATTGAGAGGATTATTACAGAGTACTTTATAGAATAAACTATGAAAGAGCGTTACAGAGTATTTTGTAGAATAAGCTATGACAGGGGCGTTACAGAGTATTTTGTAGAATAAGCTATGGAAGGGTTATTACAGAGTATTTTGTAGAATAAATTATGGAAGGGTTATTACAAATTGTTTACAGAATAATTATAAATGGGGTTATTGCGGAGGAATGTCATTTCATTTTTTTCATATCATTTTCAGATAGGGACAAGTAATTGGATATAAACAAGGTAATTGTGAGAAATATGTCCAAAGGAAAAGGGAATCAGGAGGCATAAAATAGGATTTATGAGAGAAATTGGACATAAGGAAGCTTCAAGAAGTGAATATGTCCAAAAATAAGCCATGTCGGAGGAAATCCGAGAGCCAATGATGAGAAAAATGGACATAAAGAAGTAAAAAACAGGAAATATATCCAAAATCAAGGGAAATTAGGAAACAAGAGATAGAGTCTATGAGAGATATTGGACATAATGGAGCTTCAAGAAGTGAAAATGTCCAAAAATAAGCCATGTCGGAGGAAAACTAAGAGTCCATGATGAGAAAAATGGACATAAGGAAGAAAAAAGCAGGAAATATATCCAAAATCACGAAAAATCAAGAGACAAGTGATAGAGTTTATGGGAGAAATTGGACATAATGAAGCTTCAAGAAGTGAAAATATCCAAAATCAGACCATAGTATAGAAGCCAGCATAAATAAGAAAGCTACAATGGAAAAGACAACAACGTGAGTGGAGGGCGGACAAAATTCTGGACACAACAGAGTAAACCCAACAGCACAAACTCAACAGCACAAACCCAACAGCACAAACACCCAACAGCACAAACTCAACAGCACAAACCCAACAGCGTAAACACAACCGCGTAAACACAACCGCGTAAACACAACCGCGTAAACTCAACCGCGTAAACTCAACCGCGTAAACTCTACAGAAAAATACCCCTGTACATCAACCGATGTACAGGGGAAATCTACAAATTAATTACATTTGGTCTGCAGGTACTTACTGAACGCTTACAGAAGTGATGTGAGGATTAACACCTTCATACCAGTATAAGAAGCCTTCCATGTCAACAACATCGCCAACCTTGAGGTTCTGTACTGCCTTATAAACATCGCTGTCCTTATCGCACAGATAAGATTCAACAGTGAAGGTGTAGGTATTTCCGTCAAGGGATACGTTGAAGTATAAGTCGTCGCCTTCTGTACCGGAACCATCCCACTTGTAAAGGAATGCATCACCGGCATCGTTAGCAGCTTCTACGGTCATACCCTTGAAGGATACGAACTGGTTCTGGTAATCAATTAATTCGTCCTTGCCAAGTAAATCAGTAACATCCTTAGCATCAGCAACGAAAGTATCGGTATCTTCGATTTCGTAAGTAGCATCAGTGATTTCTACTTCGCCGGACCACTCGGACTTGAAACCGGTAACTTTAATTTTGGTTCCGGGAACAAGCTTGTCATAATCTTCCTGAGAGCAGGGAAGGTTGTAAACGAAGAAAGCACCGTCCTGATTCTGGGTGTAGAAGGTAGCCTGTCCAACACCGTTGTCTTCCCACCATGCCTGCTTAGCCTGTACATAAGTCTCTACGCAAACTTCGGTATCAACATCAGCAGCAACATAATCTGCGTAGCTCATAACGCCTTCAGCAGTAGCGTTTTCGGTGTCAGCCTCTGTTTCAGTTTCAGCAGTTTCAGCTTCAGCAGTATCTTCTGCTTCGGCAGCGTCTTCTTCAACAGCTTCAGTAGCATCTTCTACTTCGGTAGCAACTTCTTCTGTTGTATTCTCTGTAGTCTTGGAGCAGCCTGCTGCTACAAGTACAAGAGAAAGTGCAAGTGTTACAAGTAATGATTTTTTCATAAAAACTCCTCCTAAATAGATGTGCTATCACATTTGGTGATAACTTCATTGGTAAAAGTCCTTTCGGCAATACATCGGGTAATATGCATACCTGATATTGTGCATAAGAACTTTTGATTGCAACTGATAAGGTTGATAAAACTTTATCAATTAACTGCAATTCACATTATACCTTAATATTCTGATAAATCAATGGTGAATTTGCCTATTTTTCCGCTTTTTCAACGCTTCGGATATAACATATAGTAAAATTCCTGCCCATGTAACGGCGAGAGCAGTCAGCAAAAGCACTGCTGTCTGGGGCAAAGGTCCTAAATCCGTCTTGCCGGCAGAACTCATATTTTTTTGATCAAGACGGTAAAGGGAGGTTACATCCTCAAACATTTTCTGCATAAAAGCATCATCTACCGTCTGTTTCCGGCGGGTGGATTTCGTAACAATTTCGATCATCTGGCCGGCTGCGTCACGAAGGGAGGCAGAGCCATTGAATACCGGAGTTACAAAGGTGTGATCCGTGTTATCAAGCAAAAGCCTGGAAGCCTTGATCTTCACATCGTAGTGCACGTTGTTATCCTCACCGGCACGGGATAAATAATCCTGATATTCAGCAGAATCCTGCGCCTTCGAAGTGACAGGCACATAACCTTCGGTTTCGGAATATGCGATCTGCACGTCATTGGTGAGCAGATACTGGGTGAACAGCCAGGAAGCAAGCACTTCCTGTGAATCCTTCTTGTTGAAGACGCAGACGGAGGGCCCCTGGGAAATCATCTGAGGATTTTCCGGATCAAACTGAGGAATCATCATAACTTCGGTGTCGAAGTCAATGAGGGCGTCTTCGCTGATGTCGGAAAGCGGGGCATGGGTTCCCATCCAGGTAGCACCGGCAGTTGAGTCAATGGCGAAAACACATTGCCCTGCATTCAGGAAGTTCGCCGGATAACTGGAAATCTTGAAGGTGGAAAAGGCTCCTGTTTTCGCATGGGAAGCAATGGTATAAAGCAGCTCTGTGGTAGTATCGTTAAAAATTTCAATATCGCCGTCAGCGGTCGAATAACCGGCGCCCTTTTGCTTCAACATCTGGATCATCATGTTGTCGGTGGACTTGTCAATAAAGGGAATCATGACCTTCTGACCGTTAAGGGCAAAGGTTCCATCCGCATTCTGCTTCGTCGCAGCCTCAGAAACCTCCCAGATGAAATCCCAGGTCAGGGTTTCCGGCAGGGTATAACCAAGCTTTTCCACATAGGTCTTATTGATATAGCAGGCTTCCGTGGAGCGCATATAAGGCAGGGCATAATAATGACCGTTAAACTCACATTCCTTCAGGAACTTCGGAATGATCTCATCCTGTGTCGGACCGTCGAAGAGAAGCTCCGAACCGTCCAGCCCGTATTTTTCATTGGTAAAAAGAGTATCTAACGGAACCACGACGTTGCTTCCGGTGAGGTAAGTGGCAATGTGATCCGGATAGGTAATACAGACATTGGGTGTGGTATCCGTTGCAATGTTCGTGATGACATCGTTATAAATTTTGCCATAATCCGTATAGAGACGTAAGTTTACGGTAATATTGGGGTACAGATCCTCGAAATCCTCAATCGCTTTTTTGTAGATTTCTGTCTGGGTTTTGTTCGTATCATTCTTTGCCCAGAAGGTAATTTCATAATTCCGGGAGGTGTCGAAGGTTTCCGGAACGGTGAAGCCACTCTGCCCTCTGGAGCCGTGACAGCCGGTAAGTCCCAGGGCACCGGCAATCAGAGAAGCCGTAAGCAGTAATTTTCCAATGGTATGTTTTCTCATCCCTTTGTACCTCCTCTCGATACACCGGCCATGACCTTTTTACGGAAAATCAGGAACAATACAATAAGCGGCAGGGAGATAACCACAACCGCGGCCATCATGGCGGGGATATTCTCGCGGCCAAAGCCGTTTTCGCGGATTTCCTGGATACCGTTGGAGACCAGATAATAGTTCGGATCATCGGTAATCAATCGCGGCCATACATAGGAATTCCAGCATTCAATGACCTTCAGGATAATGATGGTAATGAGGGTCGGGCGGCAGATTGGGATCATGACCTTACGCAGATAGCGCAGATCCGAGGTGCCATCCACCTTGGCGGCATAATAAAGCTCGTCCGGAATCTGTGCGAAATTTTCACGCAGCAGATAGATGTAGAAAACCGAGGTCACGGACGGCAGAATCAGTCCTAAAAAGCTGTTCCGCAGATCAAGATTTGTGATGGTGACAAAGTTCGTGATGATGACAAGCTCATTCGGAATCATCATTAAGGACAGGAACAGGGCAAAGGCAATGTTTTTGCCGCGGAATTCCAGTCTCGCAAAGGCAAATGCCGCAAGAGTGATCACGATCAGCATAATCGCTGTAGTAATCACAGTAAAAATCAGGGTGTTCCATAAATATCTTCCCAGAGAAACCGTGGTAAATGCATCGATGTAATTCTGCATTGTTGGTGACAGGGTGAAGAATGACGGAACGTATTCACTGTTGTAGGAGCTGTAGCTTTTTACGGAGGTCAGGATCATCCAGTAAAAAGGAAACAGAACCATGACCGCCCAGAGGATCAGCAGGGTATAAATGACAACATTTCTGACAATGCCTTTTGCTTTGGCAGATTTTTCAAGCTTTTCGTAGTCCATGGCAGTGTCCTCCTTAATAATATACATGCTTTTTGCTGACCAGCAGGTTAATGCAGGTAATGGTCAGAACAATGGTAAACAGGATGATGGCGGCTGCCGACGCATAGGAAGGATAGCCACCGCTGTTACCGTAAAGCATGTCGTAAACATAGCCGACGATGGTATTCATTTCAGCAGCATTCAGATCGGTGCCGAACAACGCAACGGCGTCACTGTAGGCCTTGAATGCACCGATGAATCCGGTGATGACCAGATAAAAAATCATGGGAGAGATCATCGGAAGGGTAATCTTACGGAAGATCCTTGCACGTGAGGTGCCATCCACCCTGGCTGCATTGTAGTAGGTCTGGTTTACCGAAGCCAGTGCACTTGTCAGGATCAGAATTTTAAAGGGAAGAACTACCCATATGGTGTAAAAACAAAGCACGAACATTTTTGCCCAGTAGGGACCATCAATGAAATCCACGGAATGTCCGCCGAAAGCCTGGATCAGAAGATTCACCATTCCATCTGTGTAGGCGGTCTTTTTGAACAGAATCATAAATACCAGACCGACAGCCAGGGTGTTTGTTACATAAGGCAGGAAGTAGATTGTTTCAAACAGCTCCTTCAAGGGTTTGATGGAGCTTAAGCCAAGCGAAATGAACAGTGCAAGGAGCGTGGACACCGGAACGGTGATGATAACCAGGATAAAGGTGTTCTTAACCGCCTGCAGAAAATAGGTATCATGCAGCACATAGGAATAGTTATAAAGTCCGACGCCAAAGTAGGTCTGGGATGCGGAATTATAGCCTTCCTCAAAGGAATATACAAATACATCAATTAAAGGATAAATCATAAATACACAAAGAAACAGGAACGCAGGCAGCAGATAAAGCCACCCCTTGAGGTTGTTTTTTTCTATCATGTCGGGAATCTCCTTCCTTATCCAACCGATAAGTGATTATAGGGTATACAGGTGGCAGAATCAGGATCCAGTGTAGGGAATCCTTTCCTGCGTATCCTTATGGAACAAAAATACCTTATTGGGCTTCAAATCAAAGGAAACAACCAAAGAGCCGGTGTCTACGGAGTTCTCAGCACTGATAATAGAACGGATGGTGGCATTTTCGGACTCTTCTTTGGTAGAAACGACACTCACGTCACGTCCCATGACTTCAATACGGCTCAGATTACAGTGGAGCGCACCGTTTTCGTTCAGGATAAAGCCCTCCGGACGAACGCCGACCCAGACCTCCTGATCCGGAACATTTCCAGCCTTAAAAATGGCATCCTTTCCTATATACAAGGTGTGATCCTTCACCTGTCCACGGAAAACATTAATCGGAGGAGTCCCGAGGAACTTCGCAACGAACAGATTGGCAGGATTGTCATAGACCTCCTGCGGCTTTCCGATCTGCTGGATCACGCCTTCTTTCATGACAATGATCATATCGGAAATACTCATGGCTTCTTCCTGATCGTGGGTGACGAATACCGTTGTGATTTTGGTTTCACACTGGATCCGGCGCAGCTCCTCACGGGTCTGCAGGCGGAGTCTGGCATCCAGATTGGATAAAGGCTCATCAAGGAGAAGAACCTTCGGCATTTTTACTAACGCACGGGCAATGGCAACACGCTGCTGCTGACCGCCGGAAAGCTCACTGGGCTTACGATCCATCAGCATTTCGATCTGAACAAGCTTTGCAGCCTCTAATACGCGGCGGTTCATTTCCTCTTTGGAGAGCTTGTCCTTTCCTTTTAAATTTTCAAGAGGAAACTGGATATTCTGCTTTACCGTCAGATGCGGGTAGAGGGCATAGTTCTGGAAAACCAGTCCGACGCCTCTGTTTTCTGCAGGAAGATTGGTGACATCATCCTCTCCGAAGAAAATTTTGCCTTCACTTGGCTTTAACAGACCACTGATTAAGTTCAAAGCGGTACTCTTGCCACAGCCGGAAGGACCGAGAAGTCCGATCAGCCTGCCGTCCGGAATTTCAAAGGAAAAATCGTTGACGGCAATAATATCCTCGCGGACTTTTTTGTTACGGTTAGGAAATCTTTTCGTTAAGTGCTCTAATACAATTTTCATAGGGTCCCCCTTTTCTTAAATCCCGTAGGAATCTCGTAAGTCGCTGGAAATGTGGTCCAGATCCGGATAAATGGATCCCTCCGTGATGCCGAACACCCGCAGGCTGTCGATGAAGTATTTCTTGCGCTCACATGGAATAATAATCTTATATAAGGTATTCTCATCACAGATATCTTCGAGTCTCTGCAGAGAATTGTGTACAGTGAAGTTTGACTGCTGCGCATACATACGCAGGTTGTTGTCGGTAGAGCTGCAGGCGAGGATGCGGTCGGCAACTTCCGGATTGTGGTGATTGTGCTTGAAGGCCGGCAGCAGCATTTCCTGTGTGGTATCCGCATCAATCGGATAAATGCAGTGTCCGAAGCCCTCCCGTTCATTGAGACGGGCCGGAACCAGAACCCATACGCAGGCATCCAGTGTCGGCTGTACCTTATAGGTTTCGGTTGCAAAGAAGGATGCAATCAGCGGTGACTGGCTCCAGTCCAACATCCGTGTAGGAAGTCCGTAGTGCTGCATAATGGAAACCCAGGCAGCGTAGTTATGTTTTTCCGGGGGATTCTTCATAATCTGTCTTGCCCGGATATAAAAATCGTTGGTGATGTAACGTTCCACATCAATCCGCTTCTGGCTTCGCTGGATCGAGGGGATTAAGGACAGCTCCGAATTCTCTTCGCCGCGATACCACAGCTTCAACCCATGCTTTTGTGTCAGGCCGCTTACGAAATGAAGCAGCTCATCCATGGTATGAATATCCTGAATGATCATGATCAAGTACCTCGTGTGATAAATAATAAACAATACCAGTCTGATTATAGGCTATTTCCATGCATTTCACAAGTCGGAAGTCGATAAGGAATTGTGTTTCTTACGATTTTATATTATGATGTAAGGAGTGCTAAGAAAAACAAGCGGCTGCGAAGCAAAGAAAACTTTTATTCTGAACAAACGTAATTATTCAGAGTAACTGCATAGCTATATATAAGGAAAGGATGGAAATCAGGAATGAAATACGATGTAATCATCATTGGAGCAGGTCCGGGAGGGATTTTTTCTGCATATGAGATGGTACAGCGCAGTAAAGATGTAAAGATTGCAGTTTTTGAGGCAGGTCATGCGCTTGATAAGCGTCACTGCCCGATTGACGGAGTGAAGGTAAAGAACTGCGTGAACTGTAAGAGCTGCTCAATCATGAGCGGCTTTGGAGGAGCAGGGGCTTTCTCCGATGGAAAATATAATATCACCAACGCATTCGGCGGAACCTTATATGAATATATTGGCAGAAGCCAGGCGATTGATCTGATGAAATATGTGGATGATATTAATATGAAGTTCGGCGGTGAGGGGACGAAGCTGTATTCGACCTCCGGTACGGCCTTTAAGAAGATCTGTCTGCAGAATAAGCTGAATCTGCTCGATGCTTCCGTACGTCATCTGGGAACGGATATTAACCTGATTGTATTGGGAAATCTTTATGCAGAGCTTAAGGATAAGGTGGACTTTTATTTTGATACACCGGTTCAGACGGTAAAGGCGCTCGACGAAGGATATGAGGTTGTCTGTGAAAACGGATCCTATTATTCCGATAAATGCATCATTTCCGTTGGACGAAGCGGAAGTAAGTGGATGGAGCAGATCTGCAAGGATTTACAGATCAATACCAAGTCGAACCGTGTCGATATCGGTGTGCGTGTTGAACTTCCGGCGGTTATTTTTTCCCATCTGACGGATGAGCTTTATGAGAGCAAGATCGTGTACCGTACCGAAAAGTTTGAGGATGCGGTCCGGACCTTCTGCATGAATCCGCATGGTATCGTGGTAAATGAGAACACGAATGGAATCGTTACCGTAAACGGACACAGCTATGAGGGTGCTGACAAGCAGACGGAGAACACGAACTTCGCCCTGCTGGTTTCCAAGCATTTCTCTGAGCCTTTTAAGGACAGCAACGGATACGGTGAAAGTATTGCGAGACTTTCCAATATGCTCGGAGGCGGTGTCATTGTACAGCGCTTCGGAGATCTTGTAAGAGGACGTAGAAGTAACGCAAAGAGAATCGAAGAGGGACTTGTGGAGCCGACTCTTTCTGCAACACCGGGGGACTTAAGCCTGGTGCTTCCGAAGCGTATTCTGGATGGTATTATTGAGATGATTTATGCACTGGATAAGATTGCGCCGGGTACGGCCAATGACGATACGCTGCTTTATGGCGTTGAGGTGAAGTTCTATAATATGGAAGTGGAGCTGGATGAGCATCTGGAAAGCTGCCATAAGGGACTGTATATTATCGGTGATGGCAGCGGGGTAACCCACTCTCTGTCCCATGCGTCTGCAAGCGGTGTCTATGTAGCAAGACAGATTGTGCAGTAAGAGGAAGCATATTTTATGTAGATGGAAATACCATGTGAAGAAGGGGCAAAATGAAATCCGGACAGCTTTAGATGGTTCAGGGGAGAAAAGTGAGGCAGTATGAGCAGGGAAAAGCAGTCACAGTATGACCGTATGACCGGGCAGCCGGTAGAAAAGCTCATTTTGGAGCTGGGTCTGCCGACAACGATCAGTATGCTGGTTACTAATCTTTACAATATGGCAGATACTTATTTTGTCGGGACACTGGGCACCTCTGCGAGTGGGGCAACCGGCGTTGTGTTTGGACTGATGGCGATTCTGCAGGCGTTGGGATTCATGTTCGGGCATGGAGCCGGAAGTATAATAAGCCGCAGACTGGGAGCCAGAGAGGTTGAGGATGCCAGAAGGTATTCAGCGACGAGCTTTTATGTGGCACTGATTTCAGGTATGCTGGTATTGGTTTTGGGAATGTGCTTTCTGACACCGCTGGTGAGGCTGCTTGGAAGTACAGATACCATTCTTCCTTTTGCCAGGGGATATGCATTTTATATTCTGCTTGCGGCGCCTGCCATGGTAAGCAGCTGTGTGATGAATAATATTCTGCGGTATGAGGGACGGGCATTTTTTGCCATGATCGGACTTACGAGCGGTGGTTTTTTAAATATTTTTCTGGATGCCTATTTCATCCGGGTGCTGCATATGGGAATTGAAGGAGCCGGACTTGCAACTGCAATCAGCCAGTATCTTTCCTTTGGTATCCTGCTCAGTATGTTCTTGCGGAAAAAGACGCAGACAACATTTGAGATCCGTTATATCAGCTTTACGGTTAAGACACTTGGTGAGATTGTGACCACCGGGCTTCCTAGTCTGGCGCGTCAGGGACTTGCCAGCATTTCCACGATGGTGCTGAATCATACGGCAGGTGTTTACGGGGATGCCGCGATTGCAGCCATGAGTATTGTTAACCGGATCAGTATGTTTATTTTCAGTGTCGGACTTGGCATCGGTCAGGGCTTTCAGCCGGTTGCGGGCTTTAATTATGGTGCCGGTAAGTTCTCGAGGGTAAGAAAGGGATTTTATTTTACATGGATCTTTGGAACGGTGATGCTGGGGGTATTTGCCATGGTCGGCTTCTTTACGGCAGGAACGGTTGTGGCATGGTTCCGGAATGATCCGCAGGTCATTGCCATTGGAATTCCGGCAATGCGGGCGCAGTGCCTGGCATTGTTTTTCGTACCATTCAGTGTGTGTAACAATATGATGTTCCAGAGTATCGGATATAAGCTGAATGCAACCTTCCTTTCTACGCTGCGGAATGGTTTATGTTTTATTCCGCTTATTCTCATCATGCAGTATGCATTTGGAATTGCGGGAGTGCAGTATGCACAGGCAGCAGCGGATGTATTGGCCGGGCTGATCTGTATTCCCTTTACAGTCGCCTTTTTCCGGAAGCTGCCGGCAGACCGGGAAGGATGAAAATGGCAGAAGTAGTCCGGATATTATAATATAAATATAAAGCACAGAAAATGTGTAAAGGATGCGAAAGGAGAGAAAAGGTGAAAAAATCAATCTTTTCAGGGAACACGTTAAAAAGAGGAATCAGTGCATTACTGGCAGTATGCACGGCAGCAGTGTTGTTTTTATCCCCATCCATGGGAATGGAAGCACAGGCGGCAGGAAAGGGTGACCTATCATCGCAGGCCTGTCAGCTGGTTGACCGCAAGACGATCGAGTATCTGGCAAACTTTAGTACCCTGCCATCTTCCGATGATGGAATGTTCTATCTGTATCAGTTAAAAACTTATGAATATGCAATTCCGGATGAGGCAGCTCCTGTTGCATCCTGTGAGCAGTCATTGAATACGGTGATACATTTTCCGCTGGATTCCACCGCATCGAATGGCAGACTGTATGCGAAGTTTGCTCTGGTGGTATTACAGGGCGGTAAAAAGGTGATGATCGGTAATCCGCAGTACATCAGTAATCCGGAAATGATGGCGACATCCTCCCGGCGTGTGCTTCGTCCCGCAAAGTCCACGCAGGGTATTGAAACGACCAACATTATCATCAACGGAAGCGGAACCGGTGATGTTCCGGTGACTCATGTGAATCGTACCGCACAGATTCTGGTCGGGGCAGGAACGGTTGTAACGCATCCGAAAGCAAGTGATGAAGTGAAGGACCCGCATCCGTGGGATCATACCTATTATATGATGAATGCAGCCAATGATGAAGGAATTGAAGGACTGGTGAAGGATCTGCAGAACTATGCAGCCAATTCCAGGGCACAGGATTTCATCATCGGCAACGAGGTGAATGAAAGAAAATGGAACTACATGAACTGGACTGACTGGGATACGTTTGTCAGAGAGTATACACAGGCATTCCGTGTATGCTACACGGCGATCAAGAGTGTGAACGCACAGGCAAATGTCTATGTGAGCCTTGACCAGTGCTGGGACCGGAACCGTCCGATGAGTCACCCGGAATATTATTCTTATATTGATGTAAAGGATTTCCTGATCAAGTTTAACAGTAACATCAGCAGTACCGGGAATATCGACTGGTGTCTTGCGATTCATCCTTACACCGTTCCGCTTACCTATGCAAAGTTCTGGGATATGTCCGGCGTAACCGTGGAGACACCGGAATACTGCCGCTCCCAGGTAGCCAATAATCATATGGTAACCTTCCAGAATGTAACGGTCATTACCGACTTTATGAGTAAGCCGGAATATGCGAACCGTTCCGGACAGGTGCGTGACATCATTGTGAACGAATTTGGCGTGAGCGCAACGCAGGGCGAGGATGTACAGGTGGCCGCTTTATGTGCCGCATTCTATTCCTTTGAAAAGAATCCATATATCACCCAGGTGATTTATCTGGATAACTTAGGAGATGGCGTGGACTCCCGTCTGTCCGAGCGTGGATGGGCAGCTTTTAACAGCTTCGGTACAGAGGAAGAGGCCGCTTATATGGACTGGGCGAAGCAGTATATCGGCATCAGCGACTGGTCGAAGGTCATCCGGTAAGAGTCATAAAGAAGAGAAAATCAGACAGCATCAGGAGGAACACATATGAATCCCGCAGCAATGTTTAAAATTATGCAAGCCAAAAATACATTTACGAAGAATCATCCGAAGTTTGAGGCATTTCTCAGGAACGTGATGGCAGACAAGATTGTGGAGGGGACGGTGATCGAGGTATCGATCCAGCGCCCCGGTGAAGAAGCAGTTACAACCAATATCAGAGTGCAGCAGTCAGACCTTGATCTGGTGCAGAGCCTTAAAGAGTTAGGACAATCATGAGAACGATACCCTGTAATCCCAATGCCCAGCCGGAAGTAAAGGAAGTGCTGGAGTATTTGTCACAAATCGAAGGAAAAGGAATTCTGACCGGTCAGCATACCCAGACGATGGAGCAGCCGGAAATCTGGAGAATCCGGAAGATTACCGGAAAGCTTCCGGCAATCTGTGGTTTCGAACTGCTATCGTATTCTCCGAATATCCGCAGGGAGACGGCAGATGAAGAGTGCCTGAAAGAAGTGGACGAGAACACCGGTACACTGGAAAAGGCATGGGAATGGGCAGAACGTGGCGGACTTATGACTTTTACCTGGCACTGGTTTTCCCCGATGGGAGGAAGCGATAAGTCCTTTTATGCAGAAAAGACAGACTATGATGCCGCAAAGGCTGTGATGGAAGGAACACCGGAGCATGAGGCTCTGTGTCATGACCTCGATCATATGGCTCATGTTTTGCAGCCATTCTGCGACCGTCATATCCCGATTCTGTGGCGTCCTTTCCACGAAGCCGAGGGCGAATGGTTCTGGTGGGGAGCGAAGGGCCCGGAAGTGGCGGCAGAACTGTTCCGCTTCATGTTCCGTTATTATACCAGGCAGCATCATCTGGATAACCTGATCTGGGTGTGGAATTCTCCGCTTCCGGAAGGCTATGTTGGGGATGAATACTGTGATATCATTTCCAGGGATCTTTATACGGAACCTCATGTGCACGGGGCTTATGAGGAGCAGTATGAAGAACTTTTGAAGGTGACGAAGCAGGATAAGGGAGCAGCCCTTGGAGAAACCGGTATTCTGCCGGATCCGGAAATTCTTATGGAGAAGAAGGTACCGTGGCTGTGGTACATGACCTGGAGCTTTGATTTTGCTTTGAATGAGAAGTTCAATTCCGATACAGCACTTAAGAAATTATATGAAAGCAGTTATGCGATTGACCTTGAAGGATATAAAAGAAGGCAACGGTAGAATTTATCATATGATTTCTTGTATCATAAACTATTCTATGCTATAATGCCCTCGTAGAAATATATTATGAGGGAGGACTCACAAATGAAGAAATTTTCCGTAAAAACAGTAGTTGCGATTGGTATTGGAGCTGCATTATTCTTTGTATTAGGTAAGATTGCAATTCCGACACCCGTGTCGAACACCAACATCAGCTTACAGTATGCAATCCTTGCAATGTTTGCTACCCTGTTTGGACCGATTGCAGGAGCACTGATCGGATTTATCGGACATACCCTGATTGATGCTACAAGCTATGGCCCCTGGTGGAGCTGGATCATTGCATCCGCAGTTGTAGGTGCGATCATTGGTCTTATGACCATGAAGCTTGACTTGAGCGATGGCTTTGACAAAAAGAAGATGATTAAGTTCAACATTGCACAGATTGTTGCCCACCTGGCAGCATGGGCTGTTGTTGCACCGGTTCTTGACATTGTGATTTATTCTGAACCTGTTGATAAGCTGTTTGCACAGGGACTTATGGCATCTGTTGCGAATATCATTACTACCGGTGTGGTTGGAACGTTACTGTTATTTGCATATTCCAAGACCCTTGTTAAGAAAGGTTCCTTAAGCAAGGAAGACTAATCCGTATGGATCAGAGCTGCTGCTTAGATGCAGCAGCTCTTTTTTGAGCAGGCAGAGTAGAGTACTTAATGAAAGCAAGCCGAAGGCGCAGCTTGAATTATATTTAGAAAGGTTTTTCCATGACTTCTCCAATCATTTCATTTCAGGATTTTGGATTTCAATATGATGCACAGGCAGAACCAACGCTGCATCACATCAATCTGGATGTATATCCCGGTCAGAAGATTCTCATTGCCGGGGCGAGCGGCAGCGGGAAGAGTACCGTTGCAAGCTGTATCAATGGTCTGATTCCTCATGCATATCCAGGTAAAATTACCGGTAAGGTTCTGGTGGACGGTAAAGATGTGACACAGAGCAGTATCTTTGATTTGAGCCATACCGTAGGAACGGTTCTGCAGGATACGGACGGACAGTTTATCGGACTGACCGTGGCAGAGGATATTGCTTTTGCACTTGAGAATGACTGTGTGCCGCAGGAGGATATGAAGAAAACGGTGCAGAGAGTGGCACAGCTTGTGGATATTGAGCATCATCTGGATCATGCACCACATGAATTGTCCGGAGGACAGAAGCAGCGGGTCAGTCTTGCCGGTGTTATGGTGGATGATGTGAAGATTCTTCTGTTTGATGAGCCGCTTGCTAACCTGGATCCGGCAGCAGGCCGGGCTGCGATTGAGCTGATTGATGAGATTCAGGAGAAAACCGGAGCGGCAGTTCTCATTATTGAGCATCGTCTTGAGGATGTCCTGTGGAGGCATGTGGATCGCGTGGTGCTGATGCAGGACGGAGCCATTGTGGCGGATTTACCGCCAGGAGAACTGCTTTGTGGGAATTTCCTTATGGAGAGAGGAATCCGGGAGCCGCTTTATCTTACGGCACTTCGGTATGCGCAGATTCCGGTAACACCGGAAATCTGCCCGGAGCATCCGGATACGCTGAAGCTCACCGATGCACAGAAGCAGCAGGTAAAGAACTGGGTTTTAGAGCAGCAGGAGGAAATAAAAGAACAGCAGCCGGGTACAGAGCTTTTAAAGGTGGAGCATCTTTCATTCAGCTATGGAGAAGGAAGGAAGAATCTTGAGGATATAAGCTTTACAATTTATCCGGGGGAAATGGTCAGCATTGTCGGAGAAAACGGTGCCGGAAAGAGTACGCTTGCCAAGCTGATCTGCGGCTTTGAGCATCCGCAGGAAGGAAAGATTTTCTTTCAGGGAAGAGATCTGGCTTCAGATACAATTAAAGAGAGAGCCTCTTTTATTGGTTATGTGATGCAGAATCCCAATCAGATGATTTCGAAGCCGATGATCTGGGATGAAGTGGAAATGGCACTTTTACAGACCGGGATGACACCGGATGAGCGGAAGGAGCGGGTAGAAGAGACCTTAAAGATCTGTGGTCTGTATCCCTTCCGGAAATGGCCGGTTTCTGCATTATCCTTTGGACAAAAGAAACGAGTGACGATTGCAAGTATTCTGGTGCAGCGTCCACAGGTGATTATTCTCGATGAGCCTACGGCTGGACAGGATTATCACCATTATACCGAAATCATGGAGTTCTTAAAAGAACTCAATGAACAGGGATTTACGATTCTGATGATTACGCATGATATGCATCTTATGCTGGAATATACAAAGCGGGCGATTGTATTCTGTAAAGGAAAGCTGCTCGCAGACACGACATCTGCGCATGTGCTGAATGATCCGGAGCTTGTGAAGCGTGCAAGCTTAAAGGAGACAAGCCTTTATACGTTAAGCTTAAAATGTGGAGTGGAACCGCCGCAGAGACTGACGGAGCGCTTTATCGCCCAGGAAGAACATACACAGGAAAAGGAGGTTCCGGCGCATGGCTAAGGTTGCAATTTTAAGCTATATTAAGCGGCAGAGCTTTGTACATGAACTGACCGGAACAACAAAGCTTCTGTTTTTCCTGATGTGGAGCATTGCGTCCATGGTAACGTATGATACCAGAGTGCTGGTTGTCATGCTCTGTTTCAGTTTTGTCATATTTAAGCTGAGTAAAATAAAAATTAAGGATATCAGCTTTGTGCTGGGACTTGCAGCGGTATTTTTACTGCTGAATAATTTCTTTGTGTATCTGTTTTCTCCCGAATACGGGGTAAAGCTTTATGAGAGCCGTGATGTGCTTTTCACGATCGCAGGTCCCTATACGATTACGGCACAGCAGCTCTTTTATCATCTGAATATGACGATGAAGGTGGTCTGTGTGATTCCGGTGGCACTGCTTTTTATTGCATGTACGGATCCGAGTGAGTTTGCGGCAAGTCTTTCAGGAATTGGTGTGAATTACCGGATCGGCTATTCGGTGAGCCTGGCACTCCGTTATATTCCGGATGTGCAGCGCGAGTATCATAACATCAGCCAGACGCAGCAGGCCCGTGGTGTCGATCTGTCCGGCAAGGATAAGGTGCTGACAAGAATGAAGAATTCGGTGGCCATTCTGCTTCCACTGGTTATGTCGAGCCTCAATCGTATCGAAACGATCAGTAATGCCATGGAGCTTCGCGGATTTGGCAAGAAGGAGAAGCGGACCTGGTACCGGAAGCGTCCCATGAAAAAGAGTGACTGGATTACGCTGATCATTGGAACTGTGATTCTGGTTGGCGGACTGGTCATCACCTTCTGGGATGGAAGCCGATATTATAACCCGTTCTTATAATTAAGAAGGCATGGGAATGATTCAGAATGGTTATTATGTATCGCAGGATTTATTTGGATGAGAAAGGTGTTAAGGAGTGTATCATATGAAAAAGAAGCAGACTCTGATTGGAATCCTGATTATGATTATTGCAATCGCACTGGATCAGCTGACGAAGCAGTGGGCGGTAGCGGCATTAAAGGGAAAGGAAAGCCTTGTGCTGATTAAGGGCGTACTGGAATTTTCCTACCTTGAGAATACGGGCGCAGCATTCGGATCCTTCCGTGGACTGCAGATTCCATTGATTCTTGTCACACTTGTGATTATTGCATTTGTGGTCTATAAGCTGGTTACTCTGCCGGATAATCCGCGATTCAACCCGATCCGGATCTGCGGTGTTTTCCTGATCAGCGGGGCAGTCGGAAATCTGATCGACCGTGTGATGAATCGTTACGTGGTAGACTTTATTTATTTTGTTCCGATTGATTTCCCGAAGTTTAATGTAGCAGACTGCTATGTGACCGTTACGGTTTTTGTACTGATTTTCTTGTTTTTGTTTTATTACAAGTCTGAAGAGACAGATATAATCATTTCTTTGAAGAAAGATTCAAAGGCAGAGGCTGAGTAACAGGAAAATATCAGAAGATATCATGAATTTGTTTTGGATGAATAAAGGAGGACGGACTGATGGCAAATCCTATTTTACCTTTCTGGGAGTATATTCCGGATGGCGAGCCGAGAGTATTTGGAGACCGGGTATATCTGTACGGCTCCCATGACCGCGTAGGCTGTGGATATTTCTGTGATTATAAGCTGAAGGTGTGGTCGGCTCCGGTCAACGACCTGAATCATTGGCAGTGTCACGGAACGAGTTTTCAGACCAGGGATACGGCGAATCATGCTTCGAACACACCCTGGACGGATCACGAATTGTATGCACCGGACTGTGTCGAGAAGGATGGCAAGTATTATTTATATATGTATATTTTCGGTGCGAAGGGATGCGTGGGCGTAAGCGATCATCCCGAGGGACCGTTTGAACTGCTGTCTAAGTATGAGTACCGCCCCGGAAACGAAGGCGATGAGGGAATCTTTAATGATGTCGGCGTCCTTGTGGATGATGACGGCAGGGTATATTGCTATTATGGCTTTGAGCATTCGCATATGAATGAGATCAATCCGGAGAACATGTATGAGATTCTTGACGGAAGCCTTAAGGAGCCGGTCATTGATGACAGGGAATGCATTCCGGAGGAGATCCGGTTTTATGAGGCCAGCTCTCCGCGGAAGATCAATGGACTTTATTATCTGATTTATTCTCCGAGAAAGGGAAGCAGACTGGCTTATGCCACGTCCGAGAGCCCGACAGGACCGTTTACCTATCGCGGGTACATCATTGATAATGGTGTGGATTATCCGGCAGGCAACAATCATGGATCGGTCTGCAACATTAACGGACAGTGGTATGTCTTTTATCACCGGATGACGAACCATTCGATCATGTCAAGACGTGCCTGCGTGGAAAAGATCGAAATTTTGCCGGATGGAACGATTCCACCGGTTGAAATGACATCCCTTGGCTTTGAGGATGCCCTGAATCCGTATGCGCTGACTCCGGCAGAAATTGCCTGTGTGTTAAAGGGAGAGGGCTACATTATTGAAAAGGATGCCTTTACCCGGGTAATTACCAATATTAAGGCAGATAATGTGATTGGATATAAATATTTTGACTTCGGACAGGATTATGGCACAAAGACGATGATTCTTGCCTTACAGATTAAGGGTACGGGCAGCAACTCTATTGTGCATGTCCATATCGATGCCGAAGACGGACCGGAGATCGGGGCCGGGGAAGTCGGACTTTCCGATGGCGTTTATAAGATCCGCTGCGAGGCGGTGACCGGACGGCATGCCCTGTATCTTGTTACCGAGCTTCCGGTTGAAGGATGGACGAGAGCCTTTTTTGAAGAAAAAACCTTGTTTGAACTGCAGACCTTTACGTTTTTTAAATAACAACAGCAGAGTCGGGCAATACTAGATACTGGATATGAATATCCGGCAGTTGGCTAAGTAACAGAAGAAAGACAGCCGGATCATCGGTAGAAGCAGGAAAGAAGGGATGCAGTATGAAGATTGCAATGTATGATACCAAACCGTATGACAAGGAATGGTTTGAAAAGAAGAAACCGGAAGGTTATGAAATTATTTATTTTGAGACGAAGCTGCGCTATGAAACAGCGGCACTGGCAGAAGGCTGTGAAGTGGTGTGTGCATTTGTGAATGATGTGATTGATGCGCCTACGATCGACCGGCTTTGCAGGCATGGAGTGAAACTGATCGCATTGCGCTGTGCCGGCTTTAACAATGTGGACCGCAAGGCAGCCGCAGGAAAGATACAGGTCGTGCGTGTGCCGGCGTATTCGCCGTATGCCGTTGCCGAGCATGCGATGGGAATGCTGCTTTGTCTGAACCGGAAGCTCCACAAGGCTTATAACCGGACGAGAGAAGGCAACTTTACATTGAATGGACTGACCGGCTTTGACCTTCATGGAAAGACCGTCGGCGTCATCGGGACCGGTAAGATCGGTAAGACCTTTATCAACATCTGTCAGGGCTTTGGCATGAAGGTACTGGCTTACGATCCCTACCCGGATGCATCCCTCTCTGTAACCTATGTGGAAAAGGAAGAACTGTTCCGGAATAGTGACATCATTTCCCTGCATTGTCCATTGACCACGCAGACCCATCATATTATTAATGAAGAAAGCATTCAGATGATGAAGGATGGCGTGATGCTGATTAATACATCGAGAGGAGCACTGGTGAAGAAAGAGGCACTGCTTGGTGGATTGAAGGAAAAGAAGATCGGGGCGGCAGGCCTGGATGTATACGAAGAAGAGGCAGATTACTTCTATGAAGACTGCTCGAATGAAATTATCGAGGATGATGTCCTGTCACTGCTGGTTTCCATGCCGAATGTGCTGCTGACTTCGCATCAGGCGTTCCTTACGAATGAGGCATTACAGAATATTGCAGAGACTACTTTTGAAAATATCGCGGCTTACGAACGTGGTGAGGAACTTGTGAATAAGGTAGAATAGATGGCGTTCTGTCTGAAAGCATGTATTTATAGAAAACAATTTTGCATGGTGCTGAATAGGAACAGAGAACAGCAGGTCAGTCCGGTGTTTCGCGGCTGGCCTGTTCCTGTGTTGTAGGAAAGAGAAAAATGTGGTACACTGTAACCACATGAGAAAAAGAAAGCTGTGAAGCAGCAACTTTGCAAATAAGCTCTGAAGAGTTAATATGAAGTTGTAAAAATAACTGAGGATAGACCATGAAATTATTGAGTGCGATTGTTCCGTGCTACAATGAAGAAGAAAATGTGCGGGACTTTTACGACGAGTTTATCAAGAATCAGCCCTTTTTTGAGGAAAAGGATCTGGATTTTGAACTGATTTATGTAGATGACGGTTCAAGAGACCATACCGTTGCAGAGGTAAAGAAGCTGATCGAAAAAGACAGCCGGGTACATCTGCTGTCCTTTTCCCGCAATTTTGGCAAGGAAGCGGCAATTTATGCAGGCCTTGAAAAGTGTCGAGGCGATTATGCCGTATTCATGGATGCCGATCTGCAGGATCCGCCCTCTCTTCTTCCGGAAATGTTTTCCTATATCGAGCAGGGATATGATTCGGTTGCAACGAGAAGAGTTACCAGAAAGGGCGAACCGAAGATCCGGTCGTTCTTTGCCAGATGCTTTTATAAACTGATGCACAAAATTTCAAAGACCGAAATTGTGGATGGTGCCAGAGACTACCGTTTAATGACCAGACAGGTAGTGGACGCCATTCTTTCCATGCCCGAATATAACCGTTTTACGAAGGGAATCTATGGCTGGGTTGGCTATGAAACCAAGTGGCTGGAATATGAGAACATTGAGCGTAAGAAAGGCGAAACGAAGTGGTCCTTCTGGAAGCTGTTCATATATTCCATCGAGGGAATTACGTCGTTTTCGACGGCTCCGCTGGCACTTGCAGCCCTGATGGGAGTTCTGTTCTGTATTCTGGCATTTGTTTTCCTTATTTTTATCTGGGTAAGAGCCATGATTTTCGGGGACAAGACCTCCGGGTGGCCGTCGCTTGTGTGTATTATTCTGCTGATCAGCGGCGTGCAGTTTTTCTGTATGGGCATTCTTGGACAGTATCTTGCCAAGACCTATCTGGAAGTGAAGCGCAGACCGATTTATCTGATTAAGGAAGACCTGTAAATAGTGAGGTGTGATGTGAGACGTTTGGAATCTCTGAAGCGAGTATGTGTATTATGGCTGAGCCTTGTCGGCCTTCTGTTTGAAACAGCAGTTTATGCTTATATCTGGTTCCGGAATTACTACCCGATTGTAAACCGTTTTAATCTGGGACTGAAATTCTTCTTTAAGGGACATTTATTGATTGTTGCCATTTATTTTGTACTGCTGTTTTTCTTTACAAGCACGTATGGTGGACTGAAAATCGGTTATCTGAAGCCGGGGGATGTTTTTCTTTCCCAACTGGTGTCCCTGTGTATTGTGGATGTGATTACTTATTTCCAGATTTCCCTGATGAGCAACCGTCTTGTGCCGGTAGTGTACTTTGCACAGGCTCTGGTGGTACAGCTCCTGATTTCCGGAATCTGGACGGCGTTCTGTAACTGGGTTTACCGCAGGGTATTTCCACCAAGAGAGATGCTGCTCGTACATGGACACCGCAGTATTGAAGATATTTTACGGAAATTTGAGTCCCGCAAGGACAAGTACCGCATTACGAAATGTGTGAATATTAAGGAGGGAATCTGGAAGATCCAGGAAGAGATTGATTCCGGATTCCGTGCCGTTGTATTATGGGATATTTCCACTGAAGACCGGAATAAGCTGCTGAAATACTGTTACAGCCGGTCTGTTCGTGTTTATATGATGCCGAAGATTCCGGATGTACTGATTGCCGGAGCCGATCAGCTTCATTTGTTTGATACGCCGATTTTCCTAACGAGGGAATATGCACTTACCGTAGAACAGCGCATGGCAAAAAGAATGATCGACCTTGTTCTTTCTTTGATATTGACGGTTATTACTTCGCCGATTATGCTGATTACGGCGATCTGTATCAAGTGCTATGATGGCGGTCCCATTCTGTATAAGCAGACGCGGTGCACCTGTGGCGGAAGGGAATTCAAGATCATGAAATTCCGCAGCATGAAGGTGGATGCAGAAAAGGACGGCGTGGCGAGGCTTGCTTCCAAGAATGACAGCCGGATTACGCCGATCGGTAAGTTTATCCGTATGGTGCGGATCGACGAGCTTCCGCAGTTGTTTAATATTCTGATAGGGGATATGTCCTTTATCGGACCGCGTCCCGAACGTCCGGAGATCATTGCACAGTACGTGGAGCAGATGCCGGAATTCGTATTCCGCATGAAAGTGAAAGCCGGACTTGCCGGATATGCGCAGGTTTACGGGAAATATAATACGACACCGTATGACAAGTTAAAGTTGGATCTGTCTTATATTGAGAATTATTCCTTATGGCTGGATTTGAAGCTCATGCTGTTAACGATTAAGATTCTGATTAAACCGGAGAGTACCGAAGGGGTTGACAGCAATCAGACAACAGCCATGAAGAACGGGGAAGACCGCAAATAAAGGAAAGTGAACGCACATGAACGAAGATTACAAGAACCGGGGAATGGATCTGAAACGCTTCACCCTGTATTTTCAAAAAAAAATATGGATTATTTTACTGCTGATCCTTGTGGGGGGAATGATCGGTGCGATCTCGTACCGGATGATCCGGACCATGAAGATGCCCGTGGAATATGAAAGTGTTTCCAAGCTGTACATCACCTTTAATCAGGATGAAAACGGGGATGTGTATCAGTATTATAATGGTTACACCTGGAATGAACTGCTTGATACCGATCCCATTCTGATTGCGATTATGAATCATCTCACGGGGTATGAGGAGGAGGAGGTCAAGGATGCAACCTCGGCGGAGATTCTGTCTGATATCCGTCTGCTCACCATAACGGTAAAGGGTGACAGCGAGAAGATGGTACGTGAAATTCAGGCGGCCGTGCAGGAAGGACTTGCCGATTATGCAGATCAGAGTGAGGAGCTTCGTAAAATTGTAACCATCCGGTCCGATATGCCGAAGCGTATTTACTGGAGCGATGATACCACGAAAGCATTGATTGCAGGGGCACTTCTGTTTGGTGTCGCTGGGTTCCTTGTTTTCGGATTTATGTATGTACTCGATGACGGAGTATATGTGCAGGCTGATGTGGAACGCAGATATCCTTATAAAGCACTGGGCATTATGACGCGGAACCAGAAGGGACTGCAGCCTTTTGTCAAGGAATTGAAAGCAGATCTTCTGTATGTGATGGGAGATTCCCGGAACATGCTGCTGCTTGATATGGATAATCACGGAGAACTGCGTCAGGCAGATATGGATAAGCTCTTAAACTGGGATGAGGGTGGAACCCTCGGCGGTGATAAGGATATTGGTGGCGAGCTGGTATGGCATGTCCGTAAGGAGGATGAGGACGAGGAGGATGAAGATCTTCTTCCGGAGCCTAAGGAATGGAATATTACCGTATTTAATGAAAGTGACATGGGAGAAGAGCAGTGTGCAGCCATCCGTAAAAATGGCGGTGTGATTCTTCTGATCCCGTTTGGAAATGATGTGAGCCGTAAGACGGAGAGAATGCTGACCTTCTTAAAAAATCAGGATTGCAATGTTTATGGCATTATTGTGACGGAAGCAGACGAAGAGTATCTGAACCGGTACTTTGCATAGCGTTAAGGCGTCACGGACAAACACGGAAAGCAGGACAGGTTATGAAGCTTCAATTACTGGTATCGGCTCTGAAGGAAGAGGTTACGACACTGGCAGAACGTATGAATATCCGGACGGATGCATGGATTGTGAATCAGTGTGACCAATTTGATTATCAGGAATATGAATACAGGGAACATACCATCCGGTGTCTGTCGATGGCAGAGCGGGGCGTGGGACTGAGCCGTAATACGGCACTGATGCGTGCCGATGGAGATATTCTCCTGTTTTCGGATGAAGACCTCATATATCAGGATGACTATGAACAGAAGGTGCTGCAGGCATTTGAACAGCATCCGGAAGCACAGGTCATTACCTTTAACTTTGAAGTGGACGAACGGCGAAGAACGTATTATAACGAAGCCGGGCATTGGGTTCACTGGTATAATTATGGCAGATATCCTGCGTATGCGATTGCTGTCCGGCGGGATGCAATTTTAAAAGCGAATGTAACCTATTCCCTGCTATATGGCGGTGGAGCGAAATACAGCAACGGGGAGGACAGTCTGTTTTTGCATGACTGCCTGAAAAAGGGACTGCGGATTTATGCAGATACGGCATTACTGGGAAAAGAGGTGTACCGGCAGTCAACCTGGTTTTCGGGATACCATGAGAAGTTTTTCCTTGACAGAGGGGTATTATATCATGATCTTTACGGATGTATGGCGAAGCTGTTTTCTATCCGTTTTTTATGGAGCAACCGGAAAGAAATGCTTACCACAATAAACTTCCGGACAGCTTACGGACTAATGAAACAGGGGATCCGGGAAGGAAAGCTGCGATAGGCGGAGAGGACGCTTATGATTTTATATAGTTTGGTAGCAGTGCTGGCAGTAGGACTTTCGCTGCCGGTCGATAATCATTATGAAAACAAAGGATTTCTATATACACGTCAACAGATACTGAACAGGCTTTGTCTGGTATCTGTTTTTCTGCTTTTATTTCTGGTGTCGGCGCTTCGTCTGAATGTGGGAAATGATTACGCAAAATATGTGGAATTTATGCATCTGATCCGGTGTGATGCTGTGGTTCCTACGGAATTCGGTTTTAACTGGGTGGTAAAAATTCTGTACGGAATCAGCGGATTTGAGAATTATCTGCTCGTCTTTGCCGTGTTTGCATTTGCGACCATTTACCTGTTTTTAAAGGCGATTTATCAGCAGGCGGATTCGTTCCCGTTCAGCTTTTTCCTGTTTATGGCATTGGGATATTATTTCCAGACCTTTAACACGGTACGGTACTATCTGGCACTTGCGATTGCCCTTTTTGCCATTCCCTATGTGCTCCGGAAGGAGTGGGGGAAGTTTATTCTGCTCATTCTGCTGGGGGCGACGATGCATAAGTCTCTGCTTGTCGTGATTCCGTTGTATTTCCTTGCTTCCCGTTGCTGGAAAAAGTGGCAGCTGGTTCTTGCGGCGCTGTTCTGTTCGACCTTTTTCTTCCTGCAGGATTTTTACTTAAAGCTTGTCGTATTCCTGTATCCGACCTATGAGGATACCGAATATTTAGAGGGTGGAACCAGCATGATTAATATTCTGCGCTGTGCAGCCGTGCTGGTTCTTGCGCTTCTTTGCTATAAGAAATGTGTAAAGGAGAATATAAGGAACCGTTTTTACTTTTACTGTAATCTGGGCGCACTGGTGATGTATGTCTGCTGCTCGTTTTTGCCGATTATTTCAAGAATCGGATATTATCTGACAATTACCCACATCTTCTTTCTTCCTGCATTAGTGAATGGAATTGAGAATGAAAAGCTTAAGAAGCTGTGCCGCGTGGGTGTGATTCTGGCGGGAATTGTGTATTTTGCGGTATTTATTCTGATGAAAGCCGGAGAGAACGGGCTTCGCATTCTGCCCTACCAGACCTTCCTGTTCCACGAGATGGTGCCGATTCTGTCAGACGTAACGTAGCAGTTCAGCCATGCAGAAGTGTTAGTATAAGTTCAGGAGGTGTGATATGACACCGTTTTTCTCGATTATTGTGGTATGTTTAAATCCCGGTAAAAAGCTGCTGCAGACCCTGCAGAGTATTTGGAAGCAGGAATTCCGGGATTATGAAGTGATTTTAAAGGATGGCGGGTCGACGGATGGCTCGTTACAGGAAGTGGATTTGGATCAGCCGGGCTTACGTGTTGTGACGAAACCGGATCAGGGAATCTACGATGCCATGAACCAGGCCGTAGAGGAGGCAAAGGGACGTTTTGTCTTTTTCTTAAATTGCGGAGACTGGTTTATGGATGAGCGGGTGCTTGCCAACATGCATGACCAGATCATGGCAAGGGAACAGACCGGTGCAGTGCAGTCTGCGATTTACTACGGAAATGTGTACGAGCGTGTGACCGGACAGCTCGTTTCTTCAAATCCGAAGCTTAATGCATTTGGATGTTACCGGAATGCGCCGTGTCATCAGGCATGCTTTTATGAACGGGAGCTGCTTTTACAGCATCCGTTTGAACTTAAATACCGGGTACGGGCCGATTATGAGCAGTTTCTGTGGTGCTTTTTTGAGGCGAAGGCGAATCCGTTTTATACCGGGATTACAGTGGCAGATTATGAAGGCGGGGGATTCTCGGAAACGAAGAAGAATCTCGCCCTTTCGAAAGAGGAGCACAAGAAAATTGTACAGAAATATATGTCGTTCGGGCAGCGGTTTACCTACCGGCTGATTCTGTGCCTGACGCTTGCACCATTGCGGACCCGGATTTCGAAGAATGAGAAGACGGCAGCGCTTTACAACCGGCTGAAATCGGCACTTTACCGGAGATGAGTGTGACAGAGAACAGACAGGAATGACAGAGGATGTCAATAGATGATCCGAAGCAGGAAGAAAAGGGGGACTGGCAGATGAAGAAAGTGTTATGGATTTGTAACATCATGCTTCCGGCGATTGCAAGGGAACTGGGGATGCCCTATTCAAACCGGGAGGGATGGTTATCCGGAATTTATGAAAAGACATTGCAGGGAGAAGTCCCGTTCGAGATTACGGTCTGCTTTCCGATGAAGAAGGAGGACCTTGATAAGGTTCCGGTGACAAGCATTTTAAGTTGTGATGCATCGCAGGCAGAGGAAAAAGCAGGAACCGGAAGAAGTGGGAAGAGTGGAAAAAACGTGGGATTTTTGAAGCTTAAGGGATCCCGGACGCCAAGTTATGCGTTTGAGGAAGATTTATCGAAGCCTGAAAACTATGATCCGGGGCTGGAAGCACGGATTCAGGGAATCCTGAAGGATGTAAAGCCGGATATGATTCATATTTTCGGTACGGAGTTTCCACATTGTCTGGCAGCAGTACGTGCCTTTCACAATCCACAGAAGACACTGATCGGGATACAGGGGCTGTGTGGGGAAATTGCAAAGACGTATCGTGCAGGGCTTCCGGAGAATGTATTTAAACAGGCATCCTTCCGTGATGTGGTACGCCAGGATTCCATGCGGCAGCAGCAGAATAAATTTTATCAGCGTGCCGAGAATGAGCGGCAGGCGCTTCTTCTTACCGATCATATTACAGGAAGAACCGAGTTTGACCGTGCGGAGACTGCCAAGATCAATCCGCGTGCCAATTATTATTTGATGAATGAAACCATGCGTCAGGAATTTTATACTGGCGAGTGGAAAATGGAACAGACGGAACGCCACAGCATTTTCCTGGGACAGGGCGATTATCCGCTTAAGGGAATGCATTTTCTGCTTGAGGCGATGGGAAGGTTAAAGGAAAGCTATCCGGATCTGAAGCTTTATGTTGCCGGAAACAGTATTATTTCCCATGAAACGGCGAAGGACAAATGCAAGCTTTCCGCATATGGAAAGTATCTGCTTGTGCTGATTCAGCTATATGAGCTGCAGGATCAGGTCATTGTGCTTGGTAAGCTGTCTGCCGAAGAGATGAAGGCACAGTTTCTGCGTTCGAGCGTTTTTGTATGCCCGTCGGTAATGGAAAATTCTCCCAATACGATTGGAGAGGCGATGCTTCTTGGGGTGCCGGTGGTAGCGTCCCAGACGGGAGGGATTCCGAGCATGGTCGAGGATTGCGTGACGGGACTTCTGTTTCATAATGAGGATGCCGAAGATCTGGCAGATTCCATTGACCGGATCTGGTCCGATCAGACACTGGTAAGGGAATTGTCAGTACACGAACGTATCCGGGCATCCCATATCCATGATGCGAATAAGAATTATGAGCGGTTAATGGAAATATACCGGGAGATTTTAGAATGACCATAACGTTTGTTTCAAATTATATCAATCATCATCAGATTCCCTTTTCCAATGCGATGTATGCGCGGTTGGGGGAGGAGTACTGCTTTATCCAGACAGAGCCGATGGAAGAGGAACGCCGTAACATGGGCTGGTCTTTAGAGGAAGAGAAGATTCCTTATGTGCACTGCCTTTATGAGGAAGAGGATTTCTGCATCCGTAAGATCATGGAAAGTGACTGTGTGCTTGCCGGCTGGAGCGGCAGGGAAGATCTGATCGAACAAAGGCTGAATGCCGGGAAGCTGACCTTCCGCGTCACCGAGCGGATTTACCGTGAGGGACAGTGGAAAGCCATTTCGCCCAAAGGGTTATACCATAAATATAAAGAGCATATCCGATACCGGAACGCACCGGCCTATCTGCTTTGTGCCGGGGCTTATGTGGCATCGGACTTCCGGCTGATTCATGCCTACCCGGGGAAAATGCTGAAATTCGGGTATTTTCCGGAGCTTCGTACTTATGAAGGGGATACCCTCTGGGAGAAAAAGAGGAACGACGGAATCGATATTATCTTCGCCGGGCGATTTATCCCATTGAAGCATCCGGAATACATGATCCGGCTGGCAGCAGACCTTAAGAAGCTGCGGGAAGATGGTAAGGATAAGGAGGGTACAGGAACGGCGTTTCCGCCGGTCCGGATTCATATGGCAGGAAGCGGTCAGATGGAAGAGGAACTGCGGCAGATGGCAAAGGACCTGCAGGTCGAGGAGGAGGTCATCTTCTATGGCTT
>OGOZ01000036.1_pt1 | contig 87252 bp, 72 predicted proteins | sample 1552801 | NCBI WGS metagenome assembly OGOZ01 (sample SAMEA2580196, study PRJEB22360) | human gut metagenome | biome: human gut; feature: human-associated habitat; material: faeces | place: Denmark | collected 2008/2010 | reverse complement strand
ATGGGAGATTCTATAAAAGTATATATTACTAAAATAGAAAGTACACCTAAAGGACTTACAGATACTGCCTGGAGTGCATATTCCGCAGAACTGCTGTCTAAGATATCCACAATACTGGGAAAAGAGCAGGAGGCGATCCACTATAATCAACTGTTTGAACAGTTCCGGGATGCATGGCTTAAGGAATATGTATCCGAAGATGGCGTAATTGAGTGCTATTCCCAGACTGCGTATGCTTTGGGGCTGGAATTTCAGCTGTTCCCAGAGAATATGCGACAGACAGCCACCGAATGCCTGTTGAACAATGTGACATTTAACCAATATGAATTTCATGCGGGATATGCGGGACTTTCCTATCTGTTACCGGCATTAAGTGAAGCCGGATATTCGGATGTGGCATATGAGATACTGTGTAATACCGGAGAACGCTCCCTGCTTTATCCGGTAACGCAGGGCGCAACAACGACACCGGAATATTTATCCGCTTATTGGGAAATAGATGGAGAACTGCTGCTTGATGGTTCGTTAAATCACTATGCCTATGGTGCTCCGGCAGAATGGCTTTATACTCATGTGTTGGGAATTCAGAGCGACGAAGAACATCCGGGATTTAAACACTTTTATATTAAACCGGAGGTGACCGGTAAATGGGCTTATGCGAGGGGAGCTTATGAGAGCATGTATGGCAGGATAGAGGTTTCCTGGGAACAGAAGGAAGACGGATATGAATATCATATTGTGATTCCGGCAAATACGACTGCTACGGTAGAGCTTGCGGGCATGGAACGTATGGAGCTGGGATCTGGGACATATAATTTTGCAAATTAGTATAATATAATGAAACAAAAGAAGGGACTAAAAACAGCATGAAAGAAAACAAAAAAACATTCCTTTTCTGGGGAGGGGTAATAGTATCATTTATATGGATGTGTATATTATGCTTTTATCATCTTGGCGAATCCGGAGTAGCTAATTGGGATGAAGCCCGTCATATCATTAACGCATATGAAATGTATCAGACGAAAGAATGGTGGATTACAACATATCGTTATGGGGTAGATTACTTTAACTATAAGCCGCCCTTCAGTACATGGATGATTATTTTGAATGCACAATTATTTGGGTGGAGTTATTTTTCGGTGAGGCTATATTCTGCAGGCTGCATGGCAGTGATATTCCTGATTGCAGTAATGTGGGTGAATAAAATATCAGGGCACAAAGCGGCTTTAATTACAGCAGCGTTGTTAACAACAGGAGTGGATGTGATTTTCTTTCATATGTCACGAAGTGCGGATGCAGATGCATTATATATTTTAATGATGGTAGCAGCATTTTTATGTTTGTATTATACGGAGAAGAAGCCATGGCTATTGGCAGGAGTTACGTTTTTTCTTGCCATGGCATTTATGGCAAAGTGTTTACACATGGCGCTGGGAGTGCTTATTTTGCTTGCATATCTGCCAAGAATTTATAAGAAATTAAAGTTTAGACATTATCTGACTGCGGCAATAACAGGTATATTACCTGTAACAATCTGGGGTGTGATTCGTTATCTCTTTGATGGCTGGGTATTTATCAGGGGAATGCTTGGAATGGAAGTGGTAGACCGGATTGAGAGTTCAAAGGATTATCTGGGATATGTTACTTATATTTTATCAAAACCGTGGATTGATTTGGCATTGCTGGCAGTTATTATTGCCCTGGTGATGAAGAAAAGAGAACCCAATAATCAGGGAAACAGGAAAAGCTTTCGGATGAAACTGCAGGGAATCGTCAATCATCCTCTTTATCTGTTTGTGCTTTGGATGATAGTTCCGCTGGTGATTTATAGTGCATCCGGAGCATTTATGGAATGGTATAGTTATATTAGTTTTGTGCCATTTTGTATTCTTGTGGGAGCAATTGTTGGTAAGGCATCCTTTGGAGGCTTGAAAAAATGGGGAAATATATTGGCATTGCTGCTGATCGGCGTAAGTGTAGGTACAGCAGTGTATATGGAAGTTAATAAGTTAAATACGCTTTCTTATGTGAATAATGTGGATCTGCGTCAGGATCTTAAGGATTTAGTAGATCGCAATCCTGAGCTTACAGGAAGAAAAATGTATATTGAAAATAGCCGTAATGAGTATAAAGAGCAAGGTGTCTGGGAACAGAATAATATAGTGGATGCTTATCTTGCCGGTAATTTCATTCCGGTTGATGGGGGAGTATCCTTATTCCTTGAAGATGAAGATGATACTGTTCTGCTGGTGTTGTCCAAAAATCTGATGGAGCCTTATTATGATAGTATTGCTGGGCATGTAATTTTAGTAGATGGGAATGACTATTTGATTTTTTGTAAGCAGACATATTCTTAAGTATGAATTTGAATTGATAAAGAAGGAAATTAATAAGAAGCCTGATGAAATTTATAATTCCATCAGGCTTTCGTATTCCTTCTGCCGCTTGGGAGAAGTTTCAGCGGCCTTAAAATCCGGATTATTATATTCCGGAGATAATTCTTCGGGAAGAATCATTCCGGGATGGAAAAGCAGTTCCAAGGTATCCGGATCCTGTCCGAATTTCCGGAACTTATCCATCAACTTGTTGATCCGGTCAGCATCCATGGAACCGCCCATAATTAATCCCCATAAATAATAGTTCCCTCTCATGGGGATAATTGGGTGTCTCTTTGTATACAAGGTGCAATATTGAATAATGATGTTTTTAATCAGATTTACCGGTGGATAGGTATGGTATAAAGCCGGAGTGCTTAAATAAGGTGCTAAGGGCTCCTGGGAAATCCGGATATACTGTACCGGATAATGATTCCAAAGAACTACATCACGCAGGGCATCCCAGACAACCGGAATCATATGGGAATGCTGGTGACTGTCGAGACACAGCACATAATTCGAAGGCATGGCATGGTACAGCTTTTGGATCTGTGCCTGAATCTCCGTGGAAAGCTGCTTACGCAGTTCGTTTCTCACAGAAGTGTAGGAGCTTTTGAAGAAATACATCCAGCTGCACTTAAAATATCCGTTTTCATCAACGAGAAGTGGAATTTCCACAGGATCCGCACAGCAGTGTCCTTCGAAAAAATTGAGATGTAATGCAACCGTCAGTGCCGGACGCTCTTTCATTACAGGAAGAAGCAAATCCATACAGTCTGCAAAGCAGCTCATATTCGGAATGATACTGATTCCGGATAATTTTCCCTGCCGGACAAGGGTCAATATTTCTTTGGATGCATTTATTGAAATGCCGTAATCATCAGCATGATATACAATCATGGTGTTGCTCCTTAATGATTTTCTAATATTTTTTCTTGACTTTCTATATCAATCGTTTAATATCCGCAGCGTCTGCTGATCAGATATCTCGGTCTTGCCTTAATCTCTTCATAAATTCTCGAAATATAATGCCCGATAATACCGAGACTGATCATTAAAATACTTCCAATCCAGCAAAGCAGAATAATAACCGTAGTAAAGCCTTCCACGGCAGTTCCGGAAAAATAACGGATTAATGCCTCGATTGTGAAACCGAAGGCAGGGATAAACATAAACCAGCCTAAAATGGTAACAACCTGCATCGGTGCACCGGAAAAGGAAGTGATATTACGGAGGGCATATTTCACCAGACTCCAGAAACTCCATTTGGAAGTGCCGATTTCACGTTCCTGTACCTCAAATGGGATCTGAATCGTTTTAAATCCAACCCAGGAAGATAAGGCGCGGAAAAACGGAGTCCGCTCCGGCATCAGGAGAAGTGCATCAATGGCTTTCCGGTCCAGAAGCTTAAAGTCGGAAGCATTTTTCATATCAATTTTGGTAAGGTGGCTGATAATTCCATAAAATCCATTGGCACACATCCGATGGAAAGCACTTTCCTTGCCGCGATTGGATTTTACAGCTTCTACTACTTCATATCCGTTCTTCCATAATTCGTACATCTGGGGGAGAAGTGTGGGGGGATGCTGTAAATCACAGTCCATAATGACTGCACATTCTCCGGCAGCAGCTTCGAGCCCTGCAAAAATTGCTGCTTCTTTTCCAAAGTTACGGGAAAAGGAAAGCCCCTTGACATTAGACTTCGTCTGTGCAAGCCCGACAATATTTACATAGGTATTATCCACAGAACCATCGTCTACGAAGATAATTTCAAAATCAATTTTGGCCCGGTTTAAAATCCCTTCGACGGTCTCATAGGTTCGAAAAATATTATCCTGTTCATTGTAGGATGGAATAATTAAGGAAATCATTTTTTATCACTTTCTCATAGATATGTTGTCTGCTTTTTACTCCTATCATTATATCGGATTTTACGTGGAAGCGCAACGAGTCTTAGCGATTGTTTGCCGGATGAAGGAGAAAGGGGCAGTAGAAGAGATGTTAATTTGTAGAAAAAAGGTAAGAATAAGTGCCATGTATTGAAAATGTTAAGTAAAAAAGCAAAAATATTCTGTCTTGTGTCTTAAAACAGGACATATTGAAGCGATGTATATAATACAATGTTTGTGTCAAAAATAAGCGGGGATAAGGTATGGCACGAATTATTGATTATGAGGCTCAAAACATCATAGGCGATAAGTTGCGCGAATACAGGCTTGAAAGACATATGAGTCAGAAGGAGTTAGCAGAACGACTTGAAACTTATGCCATATATGTCTGTCGCGGTTCTATTTCGAGGATTGAAAATCATGAACGTACAGTTACAGATTTTGAACTGCGCGCCATGGCGGAAATCCTGAATGTGGATGTAGTGGATCTTTTTGAAAAATAGAAATTGGTAATATACAAAAAGCACTGATTTTGCGTTAGAATGGTATAAGTGATGACGCGGATCAGTGCTTTTTATGTGAGGTAATGCTTATGGAAGAGATAAATGCAAAGGAGACCGAAGAAAAGAATATTTTAATTATAGAAGATGAGTTTGCAGCGTTAAGATATCTGATCAAGATAGTGGAAGACTGTATTCCGCTGGAATACCATGTGTTCGGATATACGAATCTCAGAGAAGCTTTTGAATGTATGAAACATCGGAAGCTCTCTCTGTTTATTGTAGATATTATGCTGAATCAGAATGAGCACAACCGGGAAGGATATCAGTTTATTGAAATAATTCGCACGAGAGAGGAGTATCGTTATATTCCGGTGATCTTTGTGACCGGACTGGAAGAACCAAGAGCATTGGCTTATAAGGATCTGCATTGCTTTGGCTATATTCAGAAGCCGTATGATAAGGATGAAATTAGTCAAATGGTTCAGAAGTGTCTTTCATATAAGAAGGTGGAAGGAAAAGCGAGGTTTCATCTGAAGAAGGACGGAATACATATTTTTCTGGATGCAGATCAGATTGTGTATGTTCGTATTACAGGGAAGAATTTATCTGTCAAAGTACACGGTAAGCCATTGTGCCAATATGCATATCTTACCATGAAGGAAATTATGGAACAGCTTAAGACGGAACCAATGATATCCTGCGGAAAAGGACTTCTGGTTAATGGAAGATATATGGATCATCTGAATCAGATGGAGCGGAAATTATATTTAAAGGATGATGCGGGGCCGCTTAAGTTAACCAGGTCTGGACTTAAGGAGAACATCCATAGTATTACTGATAGCCTGTCACAGTAAAACTGTGTTAATACCAAGCGAAAACGGAGGAAACCAACAGTAGAACTATATTAAGGCAAATGTGGATCATGGATATAATGAAATAAAAAGCAGAGGTGTCCATGATGGCAGAAGATTTTTTAATTAATAATGAACAGATGGGGAAAAGAATACGGGAACTGCGTGAGAAAAGGGGACTTACTCAGGATGCCTTATCAGAGATTCTATCCGTAGGACCCAATGTGATCGGATGTTATGAACGTGGGGAATATGGTCCATCTAAGAGGACACTTGCGGTAATTTGCCAGTATTTTGGTGTCACCACAGACTATCTTCTCTATGGAGAAAAGGAAAATGTGGAAGATATTATGGAACAGGTGGATCATTTCTCAGATGTGGATAAGTTGAAGGTATTAATTCGTCTGATGCATTACTTTATTAAAGGAAAGGTGCTTACGAAAGAGGATAAAGTATGCAAGGAAAGTATCAAAATTATGATTGATCATTTATTCGAAGCTGAGGAATAAGGAGAAATACATAAGATGAAAACAATTTTAATTTTAGAGGATAATGCTTGCGAGATGGAGCGCCTGGTTAAAATTGTTCGTGAACAGGGACCGCAGAATGAGGTGGTCTGTGCAGTTAATCTGGAGCAGGCATATCATATGGCAATGGAGAAAACTGTTGATCTTTTTCTGTTAGATATTATTCTTGATCCCCGGACCTCGGGGGACGCTTCCGGTATGAAGTTTGCAGATCATATTCGTGAAGTGGAGCGTTATCATTTTACTCCCATTATTTTTATTACCGGATTGGAAGATCCCAGTCTGTATGCATACAGTGATGTCCAATGCTACAGTTATGTGGAGAAGCCATATGATGTAGTGCAATTAGCAGAAATTATTAAGGAGGCTCTTGCGATACCAACCGAACCTTCCGATACAAACAGAATGTATTACAGGCGGGAGGGCATGCTGTGGAGACTGTGCAAGGAAGATATTGTTTATATTGAGAACGGACGATCCGGAAGAGTAATCCATACAACAACAGATGAGCGTTACCTTCCCTATAAGCCGGTTAAAGATATTCTCAAAGAGTTGAATTCCGATGATTTTGTTCAATGCAATCGTTTTGTAATAGTGAATCGAAATCATGTTGAAACCGTAGATCCTGTCAACAGGTACATTACCTTTAAGGACAGGAAGGATGTGGTGGAGATTGGAATGACATATAAGAAGAACTTTTTGAGGAGGATGTTTTATGGTTAGAAATTTATTGCCACTATTTGAAATTTTGTCAATTCTTTATGGATTGGCAGCAGTATATGGGAAGAAATTAAAATATAATATTTATGTAGTAATTTTCATAGTCGCGGAAATGGTTTTAATGATTGGTATAAACGATTATGGAATACCTAAATATTTTATAACACTATCATATGCATTGATGTTTGTATATTGTTGGATAAATTATAAAATTTCAGTTATTAATACATTAATTAATATTTTTATCACGGCAATCGTATTAGGTGTGTTACAATTACTTGTTTATTCTATTTTGGTAATTCTTTTTAAAGATAATGACATCAATAATTTAAAATGGGAAATTATAGTGCTGGCGGTTAACCTTGTGATTGTCATACTGGGGATTCCTAAGTTACATTTAGAAAGATTGGCAGAGTTTCTATCACGTAAGCAGTGGATGACAATATTAATAGGAGTTGTCGTTGTTGCTATCTTTGGAGTACAATTGTGGAAAATTAAGCAAGGTTCTAGTATAACTGGGGAAGATTTGCTCTTTACTGTATATTTTTATATATTATTATTTCTGCTGCTAATTGAGTGGCAAAAGACGCGATTAGATGCTGAAAAAAGAAAAGTGCAATTAGAAATTAATAAGTTATATTATGATACATATGAAGAATTAATAATGTCTATTAGAAAGAAACAGCATGATTTTAATAATCATATAAACGCTATTCAAGGTATTTTATATACGGCAGTATCATATGAAGAGTTGAGGGATCAAGAAGAAAAATATCTGAATGAAATAACACAGGAACATCAACAGATTTCAATTTTAACTAAGGTAGAAAACCCACTTATAGCCGGCTTCCTTACAGTTAAAATTCAAGAAGCAGAAAGAAAGGGAATTAATGTAGAGCATAATTGTATATTTCCAAAAGCAAAAATAAATATTCCTGAATACCAATTGATTGAGATGATGGGAATTCTTTTGGATAATGCAATTGAAGCTGTGGAACAAATGGATACAGGTAAACAAATTCAGATTCAATTATTGATGGCAGAGGGAATAGCAAGTTTTTCGGTGACTAATACATATTTAGTTAGCAATGTAAAAGAAAATTTTTTACAAAAGGATATAGTACTAAGGGAGATAATAGAGGAATTGGATTATATAAATTAAAGGAAATGATACAGAAGCAAAAAGGTGAGATTTCTCTTTTGGAAGAGAGGATAGGTGAGCAGAAAGCCATAAGAATGGAAATGATATTACCTATTGGAGTTTAGCAATAGACACCGGTGTTAGCCGGTGTCTATTTTAATCTTCTGATGGAAATTCAGGCTCTCCAAAAAATAATATACAGATATAATCGGAAAAGACGCCATCAAAAATAGATAAGCATATTCCACAGAGAGCTAATCCAATCTGCTGAAGTTTAAATCTGTTCATGTTTTTTCACCTCCTTATAAACTTTTGTAATAGTTAATTGAATGGCATGAATAATAACCATCCAAAAACTTGCCAGGAAATAAGGGCATTTCGGAAACAGGAACAATAGAATTGCAACTATCAGGACAACCTGAAAAGAGGCAATGCGGTTCCGGTGGATGCCTTTTTCATCCAGTTTTACCTCACGATGAGAGAGGAGAGGACCGAGCACATATTCAATAATTGCACATGGAATCATGAGCCCGATCCGCACAATAGGTGTTAACGGTGCTGCAACCGGCAGGATCATGACAGTGGGAACAAATACAAGCACTGTCAGCAGCAGGCATGTCCAATAGCTTTTAGTGTGAATTCCTCCGTTTTTACCTCTTAGTAGACAAAATGGAATCAGTGCACATAAAAAATAAGGAAAGAAACCTAAATAATAAAATATTCCTGCTAAGAGGATTAATTTACTGAGATCATAAAGAAGCGCCGTGATCACATAGCGTATTACCTTTAATTCATATTCTGTAAAGTCATAAGTACTTCTGATTTTATTCATCAGCGCATCCATAAGTGATATCTCCTTTTCCATATCATAATTCCGGGTAAATAAAAGAAGCTAAAAATGGATCGAATTGCGAGTAATCGGGATAGTAAAAAAGAAATATGAAAAAGGGGAGCCGGAACGGAAAAGGAAAAAGATTTGTTCCTGCAAAAGTCGTATTTAAGAGAATGAAAATGCTAAATGGTATGGAATAGGAATCAAAATTGGAAAAGATATCTGCATAATGCTTAAACTGTGCAAAAATTGGAACAAAATAACATCTTTAGTAAGAATAATGTTGATAAATGGAAATAATTAACATTTTTGTCTCTAAAAAGAATGTTTAGGAGAATCAGAATAGCGAAAATGACCGGTATAGATAAAAAATTTTCGTGAAGTTATCTGTTTTTCCAAAGAAAAAAGTAATACAATACCTTTGTCCTATTTTTACTTATGATAAATAATGAGGTGGAATGACGAATGAAGAAAATAAATGAAGAGCTTTTCATAGCCATTCTCGATGATGATCCCGATTTTGCACATGTTTTATCAAGGATGATTAAAAAGGTTCTGAGTACCGGAAAACTGCAGGCACATATTCATGTTTTCAGGACAACAGCAGAGGCAGATATTTCACCGTTGACATTTGATTTGCTGTTTCTGGATGTGGAGCTGGGAGATGAGAATGGGATTCAGTGGGTGAAAAAGTGGAGACGGACACGGAAGTTTCAGGATATTATTGTTACTTCGTCCTATGATCATTATATGATTGACAGCATGGAAATCCGTCCGTTTGCTTATATAAGGAAAGCACATCTGGAACAGGATTTGCAGAAAGCGATGAAAAGATATTGGAACGAAAGCGGTGAAGAGCCTATTTATGTCATTGTGAAGGATGGTAAGAAAGAAATTCTGGTGGATCCTTATCACATTGATTATCTGCAGGCGAATGGTCATTACATTGATATTATTATGGATAATGAAGAACCGATAGTGGTAAGAAATCAGATTAATGAGCTGCAGCATATTCTGGATAAATACGGTTTTGTCAGGATACAGGTTAGTTATCTTGTCAATGTAAAATTTATAGAACGAGTTGATGGTAAAAATGTTTATTTGCGCAATGGAATAAAGAAATCAATAAGCCCGCATTTTGACAAAATAATTCGGGAAAAGCTACGAAGTTACATGGAAACCGATGGAGAAGACATAAATGGAAATATTTGCTAATGTGTGTGAATCGGTATTATGGATTGTATTTTTAAAAATATTCTGTGCGCCAAAATATGATAAGAAAAAGGATATTTCAGCAGGCATTGCGGCAACATTTCTGCTTGTGGTCAGTATCGGTCTTTCAGACCAGTTTGCATTATTTTCTCAATATACAGTTCTTATAGATTTGCTGATTACCTTCGTGTACGCCATGCTTTTTCTCCAAAGCAAGTGGTACTGGAAGGTATTTTTGATAGGAATCTACACGGTTGTGCTGCTTGGTACCAGTGTGCTTGCCATGGGATTATTTGTTAATATTCTGAAAGTAGACGCCGTGAGGCTGGTGTCTGAGGGTGATCCCTTCCGGGTTGCAATAATTATGCTGGCAAAACTGCTGCTTGCCGGGGGTGTGGCAGTGATGGCTGTTTTTAAAGATCAGATCATGCGGCTGCAGAAAATGGGAGTATGGATACTTACAACTCCTTGTCTGACTATATCACTGGGTGTTCTCTTATTTAAAATAATTGTTGAATTTTATAAGCAGACTTCGGATATTGTATGGATTATCTGGCTGCTGTTGCTGATCTGTGCACTGTGCATGATGAGCTTTTGGCTTGCATATGGAGCTTATCAGGGAAAACAACAGAAGAAAAGGAGCGAGTTTTTGCGGAAACAGATGAATGCCCAGCAACAGACCTATAAACAGCAGTATGAAAATATACGGAAGGTCCGTAAAACACAGCATGATATGAAGCATCGTCTTGTAGTCATTGAGCATCTGCTGATTGAGAAGAATTATGAAAGGGCACAGAGCTACACAAAAGAATTTCTCAGGGAATTAGATGATGTGAAAGAATTTAAGTACGGAGATAGTGCGCTCAGTACGTTACTTTTAATAAAGGAAGAGACAGCAAGGGAACGTGGTGTTCGAATGGAAATCAATGCGGATGCCATTAATACGACGCGGGTTTCGGAAATGGATCTTACCATGATCATGGGTAATCTTCTGGATAATGCAATTGAGGCGGCCGAGAAAGTTGAAGATTGTCCGGAAGTATATGTGCTTATAAAAACGAAGGGCATGCTGTATATCAGTGTTAAAAACAGGGCAAAGGATATGGGAATGAATAAAACAGGAAAACCTGATTATACAACCAAGGAAGATACATTACTTCATGGATTTGGAATCGCCTGCATACAGGAACTGGTTGCCAGGAACGGGGGACGGCTTGATATGGAGGCTTCTGAAGGCTGGTTCAGGACAGAAATTTTCTTTTGATCCGCTGTCAATACGAAAAGATGACAAAAAACAGGCAAAAGTTGACATTGCCCTGTTCAAATAAAAAAATTGCGTTACAATGAAGAAAAAGGAGGAGAAAGCAGACGTGTCTGAATTTCTAGCAAAGAGAATTACGATGGTATTTATCCGTAAGTTTCAAATTAAAGAAGAGGATTGGGATTTGTACTACCTCGGTATCGAGGTAATTGTAACTACGGCACTTACCGGAATGATGATTATGCTGCTTGGAATCGGATTGCGGAATTTTTTTGGATCTATTGTTTTTTTACTTTGTTTTATGAGTATTCGGAGTTATAGCGGAGGATATCATGCTAAAACCAGATTGCAGTGTTTCTTTGTTTCGGTGTTATGCTACCTGCTTTCATTTGCAATGATGAAAGGACTGTTGTGTTTGCCGGAGGCAGTACAGAATATTCTTATTGCAATCGGAGTTGCAACAACGGTTGTACATTTTGCAAAACTTGCACCGGTGGAAAACCCGAATAAAAGAATCCGTGAGGAAATGAAAGAAAGAAATCGAGTCATGTCCTTTTTTATGCTCATATGCTGGTATTTAATCTGTTCCGTGTTCGTGTTTGCTGGGAAATACGAGATATCAACGCAGATATGGACAACAATAGTGATTATTGCTTTGCTCCTCTGTGGAAAAAGGAGGAAAAAGAGATGAATAAGCTTAAAGCAACCTTGTCAAGACTTGTTATGGCGGCTGTCTGGGGAGTAGCAATCACTACGTTAACCTCTACATCCCGTTTCTTGACATATCAGCCCAAAGGCGAAGAAGAATTAATGCGTAAATATCTTTAATTGTGTACATATGCGGTGTAAAAGGGGATAAATTGTACATAATATGATATGCAAAAGCCTCCGGCAGGACAACCTGTCCGGAGGTTTTTTGTCTACATTAGGTAGTTGTTGTGAAATGGTACGAGATTTGGTATGATACTGTTCAGAGTGATATATCCATATTGTTTAGGGGAAAATGCAATGAATCGTCTGAAATGGGATCAACAAAAACAGGAAAACTTGTGCATCATTTTATATTTTATGGTGGCAGCAGTGGCAATTCTGCTGCTGGCAACGAGATCATCATTTCTTTATCCCTGCAATAACTGGGATGATGCAAACAGTTATTTTTCCGTTGGTAAGGCGATTTTTAACGGAAAACTTCCCTATCGTGAGGTGTTCGATCAGAAGGGAATTCTGCTTTATTTCTTATATGGTCTGTGTTATCTCCTTTCCCATACCACGTTTGCCGGAGTTTTCGTGATGGAATGTATTCTGGCATTTTTTGATCTGTTGGGAATGTATCGGATTTTACTTCTTTATATGAAAAGAAATACCGCACTTATTCTGACACCGCTTCCACTTGCTATGGTGTTTGCTTCGTATAGCTTTTACTGGGGCGGAGCTGCAGAAGAAATTTGTCTGCCGTTTTTGCTGTGGGGGCTGTATCTGGGATTGCGTTATTTTAAGACGGAGTACCCGCAGAAAGCAATGGACAGCCGGACCTTGCTGATTGCAGGCGTTCTGGCAGGTGTGATTGCGAATATTAAATTTACGGTGTTGGGATTCTTCTTTGCATGGATGATGTGGGTGGCCTTTTCCTGCCTGATGCGGAAGGATGTGAAACGTGCCTTTGTGTCCTGTGGCTGGTTTCTGCTTGGCATGGCGATCCCGTTTGTGCCGGGGCTTATTTATTTTGGCGTGCGCGGTGCGTTATATGACTGGTATTGGGGATATGTTTATATTAATGTGTTCCTGTATAGTAATCTGGACGGCGCAGGTCCTTCCATCGGAGAGAGAATCTACACGCTTGTGAAAATCCTGTATTGGCTGATCCGTGTGAATTTCCTGTATTATATTGCGATTATTCCGGGACTGTTTGCGATGCTTCTGGAAAAGAAACAGAAGTGGATGACCCGTCTGTTTGTACCGGTGCTCTTTGGATTTCTGTTCCTTGGAATTTACATCGGAGGTTCCGAGCTTCCTTATTATGCACTGCCGCTTGGCGTATTTACGGTCTGCGGATTTATTCTGCTTGGGAAGCTGGCAGAGTGGGTGATACAGAAGCTAAAGAAATCTTCCGACCGGTCTGCTGCAAAGTGGCTGCAGGGGATTTTTATGGTGGCTGCGATTGGGGTAAGCGTGCTGATTGTATATCTGAATTCGATCAATATTCCTTATATGAAGATGAAGCGCGAAGATCTGTTTCTGTACCATTTTAAAGAAATTGTGGAGCAGTCGGAGAATCCGACCCTGTTAAATATCGGATGTCTGGATGCCGGATTGTATACGGTGTGTGATATCGTGCCGACGTGCCAGTGGTTCCAGACGCAGACCATTAATTCGGATGTGGTATATCAGGAGCAGGAGCGGTATATCCGGGAAGGACAGACGGAATATGTCCTTGCCAGGGACAACTACCCGGAGGTAATCTGGGAGCAGTATGATCTGGTGGCCGAAGAAGAATTTGATGATGGAAATTATGTAAGTACCTATTATCTTTTCCATAGAAAATAGAGTCTGAATAGTTACTGGAATTTTAAAATAGACGCATGAGGGGATAGAATCGTGAAGTTGAAAGAGAAAAAGACCTTATTCATACAGGCAGGGAAAAGCCTTTTTACATCCTGGGCATTGATGAAAGCGGCACGAATGGAGTCGGGAAACATATTTACGCTGATTTTCTTCCTGCTGGCCTTCTTCTTTTACCGGGAGGTTGATAGGAAACTTGCTGCTTCACAGAAAGCAGACCGCAGAATGAAGGTGGTATCGGCAGTTTTGGCAGTGATTTATACGCTGTGTTATATGCTGTTGGATGCGTCACATTATATTGAAGCGTTAACCAACCGGATGTTTCGGCTTGGAATTCTTGCAGCAGCTGCAATTGGTTTCTGGTCCCTGTTTGATGCATTGCTGAAATTCCTGTTCCTTTGGGTTACAGAGAAGGAGAAGATGAAGGAGCTGTTCTGCGAAAAGGAACCGGATAAAAGCCGGAATCCTTTTGCTACGCATCCATTGGCGGCCACCTTCCTTGTCTGTCTGCTTGGATGGCTTCCTTATTTCCTGTACCAGTTTCCCGGAATTATGACGCCGGACAGCATTAACCAGCTTGAGCAGGTGCTGGGCGTGGTTTCCTACAGTAATCATCATCCATGGGTACATACGCTGCTGATCAAGGTCTTTTATTCCATTGGCTTTGCGATAACGGGAAATATGGTATCAGCAATGGGCTTTTATACCTTTGCACAGATGTGTATCATGGCATTCAGTGTCGGATATTTTGTTTCATCCATGCGGTTCCTGCATCTGAAAGCGGGATGGTGTATCGTAATGGCGCTGGTATTTGCAATCCTGCCATACCATGCTGTTTATGCGGTTACCGTGTGGAAGGATATTCCGTTTGCAGCAGCCGTGCTGGTCTTTATTACCTCCCTGTTGCGGCTGCGGAATGAAGAAAAATGGCAGCATGCCGTACTGTTTGCGTTAAGTGGAGCAATGATGTGCCTGTTCCGCTCCAACGGCTGGTATGCATTTCTGGTATGTATTCCTTTTTTCGTTGTTTCTTTCTGGAAAAAGCAGCGGAAAGTGGTCGGACTTCTGGCTGTTTCCCTGCTTATAGCAGTTGTGGTGAAATATCCGGTAATGAATGGATGTCAGGTGACGCCTCCGGATTTTGTAGAATCCCTGTGCATTCCTGTTCAGCAGGTTTCGTATGTTCTTGCCAATGACCGGGAACTGTCTCCGGAACAACTGGAATTGATTGATGCGGTGATTGACCGTAACTATGTGAAGGACCTGTATAACCCGGAATTTGCGGATAATATGAAGGAGCTTGTCCGCGCCGGACATCCGGAATATCTGGAAGCACATAAAAAAGAATTTTTCAAGCTGTGGCTCGATCTGCTGATCCGATATCCGGGTGATTATCTGGAGGCCTATATCCAGCAGACAAACGGATACTGGTATCCGGATTCTTATTATCCGGTGGCTGATGCGGAAGGCGTCAGTGCAACGAAACTGGGCGTTTCCCATACACCGCTGATCCGGGGTCCTCTGGTTGTGAAGGGCAAAGAAATTGCCGTAAAGCTTGGAAGCATGGTGCCGGTATACGGTACGTTATGGAGCATGGGAGTTGCTTTCTGGATCTTATTGCTGATGATAGGCTGTGTATTAGTGCGCCGGGAAGAGGGAAAGCTTCTTTATGCACTTCCGTGTCTGTTATTATGGGGAACGGTCATGATTGCCACACCGGTGGCAACGGAGTTCCGGTATGTTTATTTCCTGATGCTGTGCATGCCGTTTTACCTATGTATGATGGTATTGGAGGAACCCTCTCAAAGCTGTGTAGACGCTCGCCCGGAAATATGATATAATGAGCCTTAAAGGTAAATAGAAAGGCGGTTAATCTGGAATGAAGAAAGCCCTGATTATTGGTGCAGGACCTGCAGGCCTTACTGCAGCGTATGAATTACTTACGAAATCAAAGGATATCGAGGTAATTGTATTTGAAGAAAGCGACTACTTTGGAGGTATTTCAAAGACAGTCAATTATAAAGGAAACCGTATGGATATGGGAGGGCATCGTTTCTTCTCTAAAATTCCGGAGGTAAATGCCTGGTGGGATCATATGCTTCCTATGCAGGGAGCGCCGACCTACGATGATATTGTATTAAAGCGGGAGATGCCTGTGCATAAGGGCGGGCCGGATCCGGAAAAGGAAGATCGTGTTATGCTGACAAGACACCGTGTTTCCCGTATCCTGTTTGATACCAAGTTTTATGACTATCCGATTTCCTTAAAGCCGGAAACCTTTAAGAACTTTGGCGTGCTGACTACCCTGAGGGTAGGCTTCAGCTATCTGGGATCCATGTTCCATAAGCTGCCGGAGGATAATCTGGAAAATTTCTATATTAACTGCTTTGGCAGGAAGCTGTATTCCATGTTCTTTGAGTACTATACAGAGAACCTCTGGGGACGTCATCCCAGTGAGATCGATGCTTCCTGGGGTGCACAGAGAACCAAGGGACTTTCCATTATGGGAATCCTGAAGGATTTCTTTGGCAAGCTTTTCAAGGTAAAGAACCGTAAGGTCAATACCTCCCTGATTGAGGAATTCAAATATCCAAAGCTTGGTCCCGGACAGCTCTGGGACGTAACTGCAGCTGAGGTTGAAAAGCTTGGCGGTACGATCATCAAAAATGCAAAGGTTACGAAACTTCACAAGAATGCGGATAATGTGCTGACCTCCCTGACCTATGAAAAGGATGGACAGGAGTTCACCATGGAAGGTGATTACTTCATTTCTTCCATGCCGGTGAAGGATCTGGTTGGCGGTATGAACGATGTACCGGCAGAGCCCGCAAGGATTGCCAAGGGACTTCCTTATCGTGATTATATGACGCTTGGCGTACTGGTACCTAAGATCAATCTTGTAAATAAGACTAATATTAAGACCATTAACAATATTGTTCCGGACTGCTGGGTTTATGTACAGGATCGTAATGTGAAGTTGGGACGTTTCCAGATTTATAATAACTGGTCTCCTTATATGATTAAGGATCTTGAGCATACGGTATGGATCGGTCTTGAGTACTTTGTCAATGAAGGCGATGAATACTGGAACATGACCGAGGAAGAGTTCGCGAAGATCGGTGTCAGTGAAATGATCAAGCTTGGTCTGATTGACAGTCCGGATGTGGTTCTGGATGTTCATATGGAGAAGGTGAAGAAAGCTTATCCGGCATACTTTGATACCTATGATGAGATGGATAAGCTGGTGGATTACTTAAGCTCAATTGAGAATCTGTACTGTGTTGGACGTAATGGTCAGCATCGTTATAACAATATTGACCACTCTATGGTTACTTCTTTTGAAGCGGTTAAGAATATTTTAACCGGAAGCAAAGACAAGAAGAACATCTGGAGTGTCAACACGGAGCAGGAATATCATGAGACTTCCAACGAAGAAGGAAATGAAGCTGAGGTTGATTAATAAAGAATAAAGATATCCCCGATAAATCAAAGTGTTTATCGGGGACATTTTTATGAGTTTGTTTTGTGATAAAACTCTTAAAATTTTCAATTCATGTTTTACTTACGGAACAGGGACTGTCTTGCTCCGTGGTTGGCTTCTCTGTGATGCAACGTATCATCTACGGTATCCATACGAAGTCCGGCATCAATGAAGTCACAGTATTTACAGAAGGTATAATCTGCACGGCTTGTCCGGATATCCTTACGAAGCTTCTGATACTGTGGAGAATTCCAGGCTTCCTTTAACGGAGTTTTCGTAAGGTCTGCCAAGGTGGTTGCTTCGAAGTTGTCGCAGCAGCAGATTCCCATACGGCCGTCCGGGAAGATGAACATATCGGTGTAAGGCATCAGACAGGTTTCTTTAATGATCTTGATGTCATTGGTCTTGTTCGGAGCGCTTCCGGCACGGTTGCTCAATACGGCATCCATGTATCGCATCTGGATCAGCAGTTCGACATCCTTGAATTCTTCCGGATGGGACTTCGCATATTCATAAATTTCCTTTACATTATCATGCAGCTTCATATCTCTGCAGTAATTGTTGATAATAAGCTGGTTCACATAGGGGATGATCTCTTTAACCTTGTCCACGGTAAGAAGCAGGCCGTTACTGGAAAGGAAGATGAAGCTGTGGGGAAGCTTCTCTCTGCAATATTTATGAAATTCTACAATTCTGGTATCCAGAAAAGGCTCATTATTACCATAAAGTGTCAGGTGGCCGGTGTATCCCCAGTCGGCAAGCTGGTCAATAATACTGTAAAATAAAGAATCTTCCATACGTTTGTATGGACGCTTCTCAGCATTTTTGTTTGCGGTACAGAAGGAACAGGTGCTGTTGCAGCGGTTGATGGTTTCCAGGTTAACCACAAGCGGCATCGGCGGTTCTTCTGTGGACAGGAAATAATCGATATATTCCTGTTGTAATTTATTTCTGGTGGAACGCTGCAGCTTTAAATAGCTGTCAGAAGAAAGGTTGGGAAAATATTTTTGAAGATTCCAACCAATGACTCCACCAAAATTATGATATTTTACTGACATGTCAAATCTCCTCTTTGGATCTTTTTTAAATTGGTTCCGAATAGTTATATCCTAACATTGATTTTATGGGGCGTCAAGTTAATAGCGTTGCAATAAGGGCCTGAGTCGTGCTAAAATAGACTGATATATTGCGGAGGAAATGACAATGACTTCTTTTTTGGAAAAACATCGGAAAGGAATTTTTACAGGTACGGTCCTGATCTCCTTTTTGACGATACTCATCTATAATTTTCTGACCCCTCACTATACGGATGATTATGCGTATGCGTTAGAGGTGCGGGAGGCGGAATCCCTGTGGGATCTTGTAAAGCAGCAGTACGTGGAATACATGTATCATAACTGCAGGGTGATCGGACAGTTTAATCTGCGTGTGTTTCTGTCTATGGATAAATGGGTGTTTAATATTGTAAACAGTGTGATGTTTGTGGTCCTTGTCCTGCTGATTTATGCTTCCGTAAAACGCAAGAAGAAGCATGATATTTTTGTCCTGCTGTTAAGTCTTGCTTTTGTATGGAGATATTCGGTACGGTTTGGAGAAACCATGCTCTGGCTGTGCGGTTCCTGTAATTATTTATGGGGAAGTGTCATCATGGTTGGATTCCTCGTATGGTACCGGCATCAACTGGAACGCACCGGAAATGCGATGAAGCATCCGGTACTTACAGCGATTCTTGGCTTTGTGTTCGGACTTGCGGCAGGATGGTGTAATGAAAATACTTCTGGCGGCGTTTTTCTGGCGTGGCTTTTCTTTACCTGGATTTATCTGATGAACTGGAACGCAGATTTGGCGAAAGGTAGCAGTGGGGAATCCTGGCTGATGCGGATAAAAACAAGAGTACAGGCGTATATGATTACTTCGGGAGCCGGAGTGGTCTGTGGACTTCTGGCAATGGTGCTGTGTCCGGGAATCCGGAGCCGTGTGGATGATACGGATGAAACGTTTACCGGGCTTGCCAAATTGCTTTCCCGTTTTTATAAAATTACGGTATCCATTGAGGAATTGTTTGCGGAAGTATTGATTCTTTTATTGATTGCGATAGTGATTCTGGTATTGCAAAAGAAGTGGGCGAACTGGAAAGCGGTTGCATCGAATGAGTCGGTCGTTTTTCTGCTGGTGGCACTGGCAATCTGTTATGCATTGATTGTGATTCCGCCTCCGACACCAAGAGCCTATTATGGAGCTGGTGTATTCCTTTTCATTGCCTGCATTCAGGCAATCCAGGACTGCGATAAGAAGGAATTCGCGGTGGCGTTACTGCGTTACGGTCTTGTAGCGGTATTGTGTTTATGGCTGATCTTTACCTATTTTAATAATATGATTAATCTCTGGCGTATCAACCGTGAGAATAACGAGCGTATTGAACTGATTGTCAATACCGGTGAGGACAATGGGGGAAGCGGCAGCGTAGTGGTTCCAAAGTTCCGTGAGGAGTTTCAGAATCCCTACAGCACGGCGCATGACTCGGATATGACGGATGATCCGGACTTCTGGATCAACCGGTTTTATGAGTCCTATTATCATGTGGACTCGGTAACCGCCATTCCCCGTGACGAATGGGATGAGCTATATGGAGAGAAGGAAGAATGATCATTTTAAAAATCCTTGGTCTGGTATTCTGGCTGTTGGTAATCCCTGTGGGATTGGGACTTTTGTTCCGGAAGGCGCCTAAAAGGGAGCAACTGCCGGAGAAGCTGCAGACAACAGGTGTGACGTTATTAATTGGATATCTTTTACTGTTTGCTCTTTTGGAGATCGTTGGAATTCCGGTGATGCTGTTTTCTGTTTATCATGGCTATTCCAGAATGGTGATTCTTTATGCTGTTTTGCTGGTCTTAGGAGCGGGAACCGGTTATGGGTTCTGGATATACAGAAAGAAAAAAGCACAGAAACGATCCGGGGCTGTGGAAGAAACGAACCGTTTCCAGTGGTTTCGAAAGGAACCTTATGATACCTGGGAGGGAAGACTTCTTCTTATCCTGTTTCTGCTGCTTGTCGGATTCCAGCTTTACATGGCATTTACGAGGGCTTCGTTTGACGGAGATGATGCGTATTATGTAGTACAGGCTCTGACCGCACAGCAGACGGATACCCTGTACCGGATTGATCCGAACCGTGGGGTGAGCGTGCCTCTTGACGCCCGTCATGCATTGGCACTTTTCCCGATCTGGGAGGCATTTGTCGGAACTATGTGCGGTATTCATGCGACGATCATGGCGCATAGTGTGGTTCCTTTGCTTCTGATTCCGTTAACGTATCTGATTTATTATGAAATCGGGCGTGAATTGTTCTGTAATAAAAAGCGTCTGCTTCCGATGTTTCTGGCATTGATGGCACTCTGGCAGATGTTTGGAAATGTGTCGATTTATACGACAGAGACCTTTTTCCTGACGCGTACCTGGCAGGGGAAGTCCTTTGCAGGAAACTTTATTATTCCCGCAGTGTTCTGGATCTTTCTGTGTCTTTTCCGTGAGAGTGACCGGGAAACTCGGCAGAAGGTGGATTTCAGTGTAGAAGTTAATTCAGAAAGAAAAAGCAGGAAGCTTCCAAGAGGGAATAGCGGCAGCTTATGGATGATGCTTACCCTGCTTAATCTGGCAGCAGGAGCGAGCAGTTCTTTAGCGGTACTCTTAAGTTGTGCATTGACGATGGGGCTTGGTGTGCTGCTGACGATCCGGAGCCGCAGATTCCGGAATCTGATTTATGCAGGACTGAGCTGTATACTGGGTGGTGCTTATGTTTTGTTGTATATGATGTTGTAAGTTGGGGAATAATTTGGAACCCATTTGTAAAATCGCTGTTTCATAGATTAAGTTTTATGTATGTGGTTGCTTTGCTATATAAAATTATGATTCTGTTTGAATGTAGATGTTTATAGAAAGTAATTTTGCATGGATCTGAATCGTTGCAGGTTATGATAGGAATGGTCAGATGTAAGAATGTCATCTGAGTTTGATTTGAGCTGTATCAGATGATTAAATGAGGAAAACAGAAAGGGCTTGTGCACATGTTTGGAATTTTTATGGAAAGCCTTGTGATTTTTAAATTGTATACAGGACTCCGAGGATTGTTCGTACTTTCTCTGCTTGCGTGGATTTATCTGCTGTTTCGTGAAAAGGACAAGACGATCCGGGCTTTATTTGTCTATGCGCCGATTCTGATCTTGGTTGTATTCTTGTTTCCTTTGAGCCGGAAGTTTTTTGTGGCAGCAGGTCTGGATGGAGAGACATATTACCGGGTGATCTGGACGATTCCCATGGGAATGGTGGCAGTTTATGGCGGGTGTTCCCTTTTTGCACGTTTCCGGAAGATCGGAACAGTTGTGATCGGAGCATGTATTATTCTGCTTGGCACATACGTTTATCATGGAACCTATATTTCAAAAGCAGAGAATCTGTATCACATTCCGGATTCGGTGATTCATGTATGCGATTATATTGGAAATAAGGATGCCGATGATATGGTTACCGCGCTGTTTCCGGATGAAATGATTCATTTCGTGCGCCAGTACGATGCGACGATCCGTATGCCCTATGGAAGGGATATGCTGGTGGAGCAGTGGAACTATTATCAGCCGGTGCATGACATTATTAAGAATAACGAAGTGCTTCCGCTGGAAGAGCTTTTGACAGAAACACGTAAGGGATACTGTCAGTATCTGGTTTTCCGGGAGGATCAGCAGATGGACCGGACGCCGGAATCCTGCGGGCTGGTCTGCAGGGCTAAGATGGATGGCTATGTGATCTATGAAGATACGGAAGTGACAGAGATTGTTACGGAGTGGAAAAATACATATGGTGTTTAATTCGTTTTCCTTTTTATTTGCATATTTGCCAATCGTGCTCATTTTGTTTGTGGTGAGCAGAAGATATCTTGGAAAGAAGTGGGCGGATCTCTGCCTGATTGTGGCTTCCCTTATTTTTTATGGGTGGAACTATCCAAAGTGTCTTCCGGTTTTATTGGGAAGCCTCATCGTGAATTACGCATGGGGCTGTTTGTTGTATAAAGATTTGACGAAGGAGCCAAGAACAGCAAAGAAAAAGATAGCAGGAAAGAGAAAATGTATATTGGGAGCCGGAATTGTGCTGAACGTTGCGGTACTGTGCTTCTTTAAATATGCACGGTTATTGCCGGCACTTCAGGGAATGGAACTGGATGCGCCGGGAATCAGCTTCTTTACGTTTACGCAGATTGCATTTCTGGTGGAAACATATCGCAGAAATATTGTACCGATGGGAATGTGTGAGTATGGTTTATATGTAAGCTTTTTTCCGAAGCTGATGCAGGGACCGATCATGCTTCCGGAGGATTTTCAGGCACAGAGGAGTGTAGAAAGACCCACAGTGCAGCGAAGCAATGAAAACCCGGCAGAAGGAAAGAAAAAGCGGACACGGGCTGCTTTTGAAAATTTTGCGTTATGCTCTACACAAGCAAAGGACGAATGGTGGGAGAAGCTTCTGCGCAATGTGATTCTGATTTCCCTTGGATTATTTAAAAAGGTGATTCTGGCAGATACCTTAGGACAGGCTGTTGTGGCAGGATTTGAAAATGTGGCCACGCTCCATGCGGTGGATGCGTGGGTGGTGATGCTGTCCTATACTTTACAGTTATACTTTGATTTCAGCGGTTATTGCGATATTGCCATGGGTGTTGCAGCGTTCTTTGGCTATGACCTGCCGCTGAACTTTGATTCGCCGTATAAAGCAGTAAATATTATGGATTTCTGGAAGCGTTGGCATAAGACACTGACGGATTTCCTGACAAAATATGTGTATATTCCGCTTGGGGGAAACCGGAAAGGTGCTTTCTGGATGTATATGAATTTCCTGATTGTTTTTTTCGTGAGCGGAATCTGGCACGGCGCCGGCTGGCAGTTTATTGTCTGGGGCATGATGCATGGCGTGCTTTATGCCATTACCCGTGCTGTTTCGGGACGGAGGAAGGATAACAATGGCAGGACAGAAGGAGATTCTGGCAGGATACACCGAATGCTTCGTGGACTGTCTCACGGAGTGCGCGTACTTCTGACTTTCCTTTATGTCAATGTTGCATGGGTGTTCTTCCGGGCTTCTTCGGTTACGGAAGGACTCCAATTTCTACAGAGACTGGTGATGGGAGGAGCCGGAAAGGTGAGCCGTACCATTGCAGAAGCCTTTAATCTGGATGAATTTTGGTATGTGATCAAGGTACTTCATCTGGATCAGTCATCAAACAGTTATTTTTATGTGATGTTGCTGTTTCTCGCGGTGTGCCTGCTGCTCATCTGGGCAGTGCCCAATGCGGTACAGATTGCAAAGAAATGCAGGCTGAATGCAGGAATCATTTTACTCGCAGCCGTATTGTTTGTGTGGAGTGTGATTTCCTTCTCGGGAGTCAGCACGTTTTTGTATTTCAACTTTTAGGAGGCGGTCATACGAAAAGGTATAAGAAATTATTGCTTTTATTTATTGCGTTCGTGCTTACAGCATTTGTGCTGATGATCGCACTTGTTGTTTATGTAGATCCTTTTTTTCATTATCATAAGCCGTTAAAGAATTTTAATTATGTAGTGGATAATCAGTTGACGCAGAATCCGGGAATGGCAGAGCATCTTCCCTACGACAGTGTGATCCTTGGATCTTCCATGACGGTCAACTTTGAAACCGACTGGTTTGAAGAACTGATGGGACTGAAAACGGTGAAGCTGAGCTATAGTGGAGCGTTTCCAAAGGATCAGTCCAATATTATGAAGCTCATTTTTAACAGCAGGTGGAATGGAGAAAAACGGGAGGTCAAGAAGGTATTTTTAGGCGTGGACGTGATTACCTATACCGGAGATGTGGAACAGACCAAGTATCCGATTCCGGAATACCTTTATGATAATAATCTGCTGAACGACGTGCAATATGTCCTGAATAAAGATGTGCTGCTGCAGTATGTACTTCGTCCCATGGTGGATCGGGAACCGACAAATTGGTCCCATATCTATGCAAGCTGGTGGACGGAAGAGTATTACAATGAGGACTGGGTACTGCGGAATTATGAACAGCCGGAGAAGGTGGAAACAGAGACGCCGAAGGAGGAGTATGTTTCACCTGTGGAAGCGAATCTTTCTGCCAATATCTGCCCTTACATTGAAGAAAATCCCGATACGGAGTTTGTCATTTTCTTTCCACCGTACAGTATTTTGTACTGGAATGATGTGCTGGAAGAAAATCATCTGGAAGCAACCCTTGAGGAGTATCGTTATATTACCGAGAGGCTGAATGCCTATGATAATGTGACAGTGTACTTTTTCCCGGCATGTGAGGATATCATCTGTGATCTGAACCACTATGCGGACTACAGCCATTATCATCCGAAATTCAACCGTTTTATGGCGGAGTGCTTTGCGGATGGCAGCTACCGTGTAAGCAAGGAGAAAAATGTGGACGGACAGGAGGCTTCACAGAGTGCAGAAGAGAACTTGCAGAAAACAGATGTGCAGCTGGAAGGAAAAACAATTGATGAATATCTCGAAGAGATGAGACAGATTGTCGATGACTATGATTTCGACACGTTGCATGAAAAAATTGCGGTGTGGAATGAATAATTTGAAAATTATAAATACAATAAAAAGGATGAAAACAGGTTATGAAAAAGAAAATTCAATGGAAAAATTTCCTGATGCTTCAGATCGTATTTCTGATATACAGCTTTACCAGTCTGACACAGAAGCTGGCTTCCTCGTTTCTGCCCCAAAATGCCGGATCAACGGAAGAACTGGTGCAGCAGCTCTTTAACTGGAAACTGATTATGTCGGCGGGGCTTGTGGTATTGCTGCTTGGCGTATATGCACTGCTCTGGCAGCAGGTGATTAAACGGTTTGAATTATCCGTTGCTTATGCCAATAAGGCCATTACCCTTTTGTGGGCATTGGTGTGGGGGATTTTTATTTTCCATGAAGAGATTACTCCCGGAAAAGTGATTGGGATTTTACTTGTCATGGTTGGAATTTACGTGTTGAACACGGGAGATCATCAGGAAACAGCAGAACACCGGAAAACAGCAGGAAAGGAGAAAGCAGAATGAACATCTATCTGATTATATTGATTGTTTCTGTAGTGATTGCTTCTTTTGCACAGGTTTTACTGAAAAAAAGTGCGGAGAAGACCTATGCTTCTCCGCTCCGTGAATATTTGAATTTGTATGTCATTTGCGGTTATGGTCTCATGTTTCTTTCCATGTTTATGACCATTGCCTCCTACAGCGGACTGGATTTTACCAATGTCCCCGTGATTGAATCACTGGGGTATGTAATGGTAATGTTCCTCAGTTATTTCTTCTTTAAAGAAAAAATAACGAAGCGTAAGCTGCTTGGAATGGTCATTATTCTTGTGGGGATTTTTATTTATCATCGTTGACCTGTTGGGCAAGCAGTGTGGTGACGGGAAGGTGATCCGGGTTATTCGCCTGTAACTCCTTATACCATTTGCTGTACTTATACATGCGGTAATTGGTCTTTAACTTACACAATTGGCTTTCGTCTGCACAGGACTTTAGAAATGCGGCGCGTTGTTCAAGATTCAGATCGACATAATCTAAATAGGATATACGAAGCTCCGCAAGGGGTTCCGTACATCGCGGACAAATAAACTTATGGCCGTTGAGCATATAAATGCGGTTACAGTTCTTGCAGTAATGAATATACATCATATAGCAGGACTCCTTTCTGTTCGATTGCTGGGTTTGCGGTAAACGATTTAAGTAGAGTTTATCTGAATTTGTATTCTGCCGTCAATAATATTTACGAAAATTCACACATTTTACAGGTAAAATTGACATGGATTTTACATTTGCAACTCAAACTTTACGAATCTTTACAAAAGAATCAGAAAAGGAATTAAATGGATTTGTACATACTGTAAATTAATGGTATAATATACCATAATGTTTTGAATGTCAAGATGAATATCTGGATTTTTCAAAGAAGAATTTATCGTAATTTAGCGAAAAAACACATAAGGCAGGTTTGAATGAAGAGTTTATTTAAAAAGAAGGCAAAGAAAGAACGTCAGCGTAAGATACGTAAGGGCTGGGATGATTACTCCCGGGATGCATACTACGAGGACGATGATTACGAAGATTCTGATGAATTTTATGAGAATGACGAAGATTCAGAAGAATACTATGAAGATGAAGATACCGGATACTATGAGGAAGAGGATTCCGATGAGTATTACGGTGATGAAGAGATAGACGAAGATGAGGAGTACTACGGAGAAGAATCTGATGAAGAAGCCGGATATTATGAGGAAGAGGATTCCGACGAGTATTACGGTGATGAAGAGATAGACGAAGACGGAGAATACTACGAGGCAGATGAATACGATCTGGAAGACGAAGAATCGTATGAAGATGACGAAGAGTATTATGAAGATGATGAGTATTACGAGGATGACGAAGACTACGAAGATGATGAAGACTATGAGGAGGAAGATTACGACGAGGACGATGAATACGAGGATAATCGTCATTCTTATGTAGCCTCCTACCGCAGACGCGCTCACGGAGTGAAAGGTGCGGTGCAGTGGTTCATGAATCTTGGAACCACGGATCATGTGATCATGTTCACAGGGCTCATTGTAGTGATTCTGCTTGCGGTAACCGGCACGCTTTATGTCAATGCCAAGGGAAGACAGAAGCAGATTGAAACCTTTGCACAGGTGGGCGAGGGACTTGAGGATATTCCGGTCATTGGCGAAAGCGGACTTGTGGCGATTGCTGATGCACAGGCAGCCAGATTGATGGCGGCCATGGAGCAGGAACAGATCATGGAAGAAGAGCAGCAGGAGGAAGATGCCAAAGCTGCCGGAGAAGAAGTACATATTTTTATGAATATTACCTCCATTCAGAGGGATATGAAGATTAAGTTTTCAAACGAAGCAACCGGAAAACTGTTTTCGGGTGTGGAGTTTGAGGTAAACATCAAGAATTCTTCGGGTGGAGAACTGAATAAGAAGGATGATGATAAGGACGGTGTGATTTATCTTACCGGTATGAAATCCGGTAAATATACCGTCACGCTGGTTTCCCCGTTGCAGTATGAAGACTATGTGTTATCTTCTGACCCGGTTATAATTACGGTAAGGGAAGACATTGAATACAAAAAGGTGGATGTGGCTGATGAAATTAAAACAGAGGCACAGGTTAATGTGGCGGCAGAAGACACTAAGGTGAATCAGACCGTGGTAGAATCGACCAATACCGATACGGTAGAATGGGTAGAATCCACGAAAACCATCATCGAAGGAACGGAAACAAGCGAGGATACCTATGAGGTTCTTGATAAGAAAAAGATTGCAGATCCGGGAAAGAGTACTTCTTTATTGCTGACCCCTTCCATGCTGATGGATTCCATGAATCCGGTGATGCTTGGACAGATTCAGACACAGGAAAATGAAAATCCGCAGCCGGTCACAACCGAAGAACCAACACAAGAACCGGTGCCGGCTCCGGTAGAAACGCCTACGCCGGAACCACCGCAGGAAGTAACGCCGACTCCGACGGAAACACCGACCGCGACGCCGACTCCGACGGAAACACCGACTCCGTCACCGTCACCAACAGAAGTGGAAACACCAACCCCGAGCGCATCTCCATCGGTATCCCCTTCCGCATCCCCGTCTGTGAGTCCTTCCGTGTCACCGAGCGTATCTCCTTCGGTTTCACCAAGTGCATCCCCTTCTCCTTCCATGAGTAAGGAAGATCAGGCGAAGAAGGATACGACCACAACCTTGAAGTCAACAGATGGCAAAGTAATTTATGTCAAGGATGATAGCGGAAATTTCCGCGAAGCCAAATATGCGGATTATTATACGAAGAAGGAATTTTACTTAAAGACGAGCAAGACAACCGGACAGTACCGTTACACTGGATGGCAGACCATTGACGGACGAACCTATTTCTTTGACAAAAATGGAAACAAGGTTACCGGAGAACAGGTCATTCAGGGAGCAAAGTATAACTTCAACAGTGACGGAAGCCTGAACAGCGGATCCGGACATATGGGTATTGACGTATCCAAATGGAATGGTAATATTGACTGGAACGCAGTAAAGAACAGCGGTGTTTCCTATGTCATTATCCGTTGCGGATACCGTGGATCAACGACCGGTGCCCTGATTGAAGATCCCAAATTCCGGAGCAACATCCAGGGAGCCCAGAAGGCAGGGATTAAGGTTGGAGTTTATTTCTTTACGCAGGCAGTGAATGAGGTAGAAGCGGTCGAGGAAGCTTCTATGGTAATCAGTCTGGTAAAGGGGTATAATATATCTTATCCGGTATTTTTGGACGTGGAAGCAAGTAATGGACGTGGCGATCAGATTGATGCTTCCACAAGAACGGCCGTATGCCGTGCATTCTGTCAGACCATTCAGAACTCCGGATATAAGGCCGGTATTTATGCAAACAAAACCTGGCTGAATTCCTATCTGGATGCACCGGGCTTAAGCAGCTATAAGATCTGGCTGGCACAGTATGCAGCATCCCCGAGTTATACACGTACCCGTTATGATATGTGGCAATATTCCTCCAAGGGATCGGTTGCCGGTATCAGCGGAAATGTGGATATGAATATTAGCTATTTAGGATATTAATATTAAGATAATTAATCTTATGTACATGCATAGATAAAAATAAAGAAAGAGAAAGGATCATCCCATGAGAACATATTTAGTAACAGGAGGCGCAGGCTTCATTGGTTCGAATTACATTCATTATATGTTTAAGAAATATGACAATGAAATCCGGATCATCAATGTCGATGCGCTGACTTACGCAGGAAATCTTGAGAACTTGAAGGACATTGAAAACAGAGAGAATTACACCTTTGTGAAAGCAAATATCTGTGACAAGGAAGCCATTTCCAGGATCTTTGCAGAGAACGACATTGACCGCGTGGTACATTTTGCAGCAGAGAGTCATGTAGACCGCAGTATCAAGCACCCGGAAGTGTTTGTCCAGACGAATGTACTTGGTACAGCCGTAATGCTGAACTGCGCGAAGGCTGCATGGGAGCTTCCGGATGGCAGCTTCAAGGAAGGAAAGAAGTTTCTTCATGTATCGACCGATGAAGTATACGGCTCTCTGGAAGAAGATGGCGGATACTTCTATGAGACAACACCATATGCGCCACACAGCCCGTATTCAGCAAGCAAGGCAAGTTCGGATATGCTGGTAAAAGCTTATATGGATACTTATAAGTTCCCTGCCAATATTACGAACTGCTCTAACAACTACGGACCTTACCAGTTCCCCGAAAAGCTCATCCCATTAATCATCAACAATGCCTTACAGGGCAAGAAGCTTCCGGTTTATGGGGATGGAAAGAACGTGCGTGACTGGTTGTATGTGGAAGATCATGCGAAGGCCATTGATATGGTTCAGGAAAAGGGCCGCTTGTTTGAAACCTACAATGTGGGTGGACACAATGAGAAGCAGAACATTGAAATTATCAATATTATTATCGAAACCCTGCAGGAAATGCTGCCGGATTCCGATCCACGCAAGAAACTGGTAAGCAAGGATCTGATTACTTATGTCGAGGATCGTAAGGGACATGACCGTCGTTATGCGATCGCACCGGATAAGATCAAGGCAGAGATCGGCTGGGAACCGGAAACAATGTTCAAGGATGGAATCAGGCTTACGATTAAGTGGTTCTTTGAACATGAAGACTGGATGAAGAATGTGACAAGCGGTGACTATCAGAAATATTATGAGGATATGTACGCCGGAAAGTAATCTGCGGGTGGAAAGACATGAATTGCGTCATCCGGTAAGAGAGAAAGAAAAGTGAGGAAATTCATATGAAGGGAATTATTCTGGCAGGCGGCTCCGGAACCCGTCTGTATCCGTTAACAAAGGCAATCAGTAAACAGATTATGCCGGTTTATGATAAACCGATGATTTATTATCCCCTGTCCACGTTGATGCTGGCAGGGATCCGTGAGATTCTGATTATTTCAACTCCCAGGGATCTTCCGGTATTTGAGGAACTGTTAGGGGATGGAAGTCAGTTGGGAATGGAGTTTTCCTATGCAGTTCAGGAACAGCCCAGAGGTCTTGCCGATGCCTTTATTATTGGCGCAGACTTTATCGGGAAGGACAATGTGGCACTGGTGCTTGGCGATAATATTTTCTATGGTCAGAGCTTTTCCAAGGTACTCCGTGAGGTGGCTTCCAGAAAAAGCGGCGCAACCATTTTCGGATACTATGTACGTGATCCGAGAGAGTATGGTGTGGTAGAATTTGATGAAACCGGCAAAGCGCTTTCTATTGAAGAAAAGCCACAGAATCCGAAGAGCAATTATGCAGTTCCCGGTCTTTACTTCTATGATAATGATGTGGTGGAAATTGCGAAGAATGTGAAGCCTTCCGCAAGAGGTGAGATTGAAATTACAAGCATCAACAACGAATATCTTCGCCGCGGAACATTACATGTAGAAACCTTGGGACGCGGATTTGCATGGCTGGATACCGGAAATCACGATTCTTTGTTGGATGCGGCAGATTTCGTGGCGGCATTCCAGAAGCGTCAGGGACTTTACATTTCCTGTATTGAGGAGATTGCGTACAAGAGAGGCTTTATCACGAAAGAGCAGCTTTTGAAGCTGGCAGAACCTCTTATGAAAACCAACTATGGAAAGTATATGAAAGAGGTTGCTGAAGGGTTGTAATCAAGTAATGATCCAGAGCCATAACATAACAAAACGTAACTGGGAAGGTGCGGAACAGTTACGACAAAACAAACGAACATAGTGACAGAAAGAGAGACGAAACAATGGGTAAGATAACCGTAGAAACCTGTGAAATCGAAGGCTTAAAGGTGATTACACCGACCGTGTTCGGCGATGCCAGAGGCTATTTCATGGAAACATATAATTACAATGATTATAAGGAAGCAGGAATTGATCAGGTCTTTGTACAGGACAATCAGTCTGCATCAGTAAAGAATGTGCTGCGTGGTCTTCATTTTCAGATTAACTATCCGCAGGACAAGCTGGTCCGCGTGGTATCCGGAGAGGTGTTTGATGTGGCTGTGGATCTGCGTCCGGGTTCTGAGACCTATGGAAAATGGTTTGGAGTGACACTTTCTGCGGAGAATAAGAAGCAGTTTTTTATTCCGAAGAATTTTGCGCATGGTTTTGTGGTGTTATCGGATTATGCGGAATTTGCCTATAAATGTACCGATTTTTATCATCCGAACGATGAGGGCGGATTGAAATTCGACGATCCGGACATTGGAATCGACTGGCCGATTACATCCAAAGAGGATCTGATTATGTCAGATAAGGATACCAAGTGGGGCGGAATCAAGGAATATACAGCGTCCCGCAATCAATAATTACCGATAGGTAAATGAAAGCGAACGGATGATTCTATGCAGGAAGTAAGACAGGAAATAAAGAAAAGTAAACGACGGATCTCCAAGCCTGTGGGAATCGCACTTTTTTATATCGTATGTGCGGCAACCGCAGCCATGGTGATCCTTCACAATAATCCTCTGGCGGATAAGCCGACGGAGGATCTCAAAAAAATATGTGCATGCGCGCTGCTTTTGCTGGCATGCATTATTTTTGGTATTTATTATGACCGTATTTTTATTATTCCGAAGGAGCTTTTCCAGAACCGGGAACTGATCTGGAAGCTGGCAAAGAATGATTTTAAAAAGCGTTATGCAGGATCTTATCTGGGATTTTTGTGGGCGCTTGTGCAGCCGGTTGTGACGGTTGTCATGTACTGGATTGTATTTGATGTGGTGTTTGATACGAGAAGCCAGATGGTGGCGAGTGGGGTAGAGGTACCGTATGTACTGTTTCTGACAGCGGGGCTTGTACCCTGGTTTTATTTTTCGGAAGGAATCACGAATGGGACAAATGCGCTGCTGGAATACAGTTATCTGGTGAAAAAGGTCGTATTTAAGATCAGTATTTTACCGATTATCAAGTTGGTTGCTGCAACCTTTATCCATGCGTTCTTTGTTGTGGTGCTGCTGATTATTGCGATGATGTATGGATACATGCCGAATTTATATACCCTGCAGATTTTTTATTACAGCTTCTGTCTGTTCGTACTGATGCTGGCGATGAGCTACTGCACCTGTGCGATTGTGGTATTTTTCCGCGATCTGGCACAGATTATCAATATCGGATTGCAGGTAGGAATGTGGGCTACCCCCATCCTCTGGAACATTGGTATGCTGGAAAACTATCCGAGACTTAGGGTATTGTTTAAACTGAATCCTCTGACTTATATTGTGAACGGATATCGAAGTGCCATTTATGAAGAAAGCTGGTTCTTTGAACATTTTTATTCCTCCACCTATTTTTGGATCTTTACGGTGACATTGTTCTGTGTGGGATCCCTGATCTTTAAGCGCCTGAAGGTACATTTTGCAGATGTATTGTAAGAAGCTTTGGAAAACCAGGTGGAGATAACGGAGAAAGGATCATTCGGATCATGGAAGAAAAAAAGATCGCCATTCAGGTAACAGGCGTCGAAAAAGTATATAAATTGTATGATAAGCCTTCGGATCGTCTGAAGGAGGCTCTTGGCTTATCCAGAAAGAAAAAGTACCGGGAACACTATGCCTTAAAGGGCGTGGATATGACCATTTACCAGGGAGAAACGGTTGGCATTATCGGAACCAACGGCTCCGGAAAATCCACGATTCTCAAAATCATAACAGGTGTTTTGAATGCGACAAAGGGAAATGTGGAAGTCAATGGGCGGATTTCGGCATTGCTTGAATTAGGTGCCGGGTTCAATATGGAGTATAACGGTATTGAAAATGTATACTTAAACGGAACCATGATCGGATTTTCCAAGAAGGAAATTGATGAAAAGCTTCCGGACATTCTGGAATTTGCGGATATCGGTGAGTATGTCAACCAGCCGGTGAAGACCTATTCCAGCGGTATGTTCGTGCGTCTGGCGTTTGCGGTTGCGATCAATATTGAACCGGAAATTCTGATTGTAGACGAGGCATTGTCCGTAGGAGATGTGTTCTTTCAGGCGAAATGTTATCATAAATTTGAAGAATTTAAGAAGATGGGAAAGACCATTGTCTTTGTCAGCCATGATTTGAGCAGTATTAGCAAGTACTGTGACCGTGTGGTATTGCTGAATCAGGGTGTGAAGCTGGGGGAAGGAACCCCGAAAGAAATGATCGATGCCTATAAGCAGGTACTGGTTGGCCAGTATCCGCTTCCGGACAGTGATGATCAGAATCTGCTTCACGATGAAAGCATTACCTCGGCGGCACGTAAGGCGGGAAGCACAGAAAATGGCGGTGCGGAAGCAGGAAAATCAAAGGATTCCGCACAGAATGCGAATGTGCAGAACCCGGATTTGCTGGAATATGGTACAAAGCAGGCCGTGATTGAAGAATATGATGTGGAAGACAGTCAGGGAAGACGAACCAGTGCAATTATTAAGGGACAGAAATGTTCGGTTCATATGACGGTACGCTTCCTACAGGATATTGAGGCTCCGATTTTTGCCTTTACCATTAAAAATATCAAGGGCGTGGAAATTACGGGAACCAATACCATGGTGGAAAAAGCTTTTCTGCAGCCGGTAAAGAAGGGCGAAGTGAAGCATATTACCTTTACCCAGAAAATTGACCTGCAGGGAGGCGAATATCTCCTTTCATTGGGAGTTACCGGGTATGAAAAGGAAGATTTTGTGGTTTATCACCGATTGTATGATGTTTTGAATATTACGGTGATTTCGGACAAGGATACCGTAGGATATTATGACATGAACTCCGAGGTTACGGTAAGCTAGTATATATGGGGTTCTGAAATTACCATATCGGTATAGAAGGATCAGAAAACAGACAGGCTGAGTTTCTGGTCAGATGTTGAGAGGACAATTCATGGAATTCGAAGAGACTTTACCGAAGCAGATCGGAAATGTGGAACTAAATTATGAGTTTTATCCGGGCGAGGACATCTACAGCGACGGTGCGATCGAGGACGAAATTCTGGAAATTACGAAGAACGCAGCAAGAATCGAATATCCGGCGATCATTGAAGAAAAGAACAGCTGGCCGATTCTTTACCATTTGTCCTACCTTCGGGGAAATATCGTAGACTGGCTGCCGATCACACGAGATATGAAGGTGCTTGAAATCGGATCCGGTTGTGGTGCAATTACTGAGAAATTGTCAGAAAAGGCAGGAAGGGTAACCTGTGTCGATCTGTCGGCGAAGCGGAGCATGATCAATGCTTACCGGAATCAGGACAGGGATAATATTGAGATTTATGTTGGAAACTTCAATGATATCGAACCGACGCTTGATTGCGACTATGATCTCGTCTGCCTGATCGGGGTATTCGAGTATGGAAATTCCTATATTCATACAAAAACACCTTATGAAGATTTCTTTAAAATCATGCAGAAGCATAAGAAGCCGACAGGATCGCTTGTCATTGCGATTGAGAACAAGTTTGGCTTAAAGTACTGGGCCGGCTGCAAGGAAGATCATGTGGGAACCTATTTTTCCGGGCTGGAAGGCTATCCGGAGGGAGGAAGCGCCAGAACCTTTACCAGAAGAGGACTGGAAAAGATCTTCGAACGCTGTGGGGAAACGAACTATCATTTTTATTATCCGTATCCGGATTATAAATTCCCGACAACCATTTATTCGGACCGGAGGCTTCCTTATGAGGGAGAATTGACGGATAACATGCGTAATTTTGACCGGGACCGCATGGTATTGTTCCGCGAAAAGTATGTGTTTGATAGTACGATTGAGGATGATTATTTTGATCTGTTCTCGAATTCTTATATGGTGGTGATTGGAGATCTGCCACAGACGGTTTACTCCAAGTATTCCAACGATCGTGACGGAAAGTATGAGCTTCGGACCGATATTGTGGAGACTTCTGCCGGGAAAGTAGTCCGGAAAATACCGATGACCGAAGAGGCAGGAGTCCATATCCGGGAAATGGAAGCTGTGTATCGGGACTTATGTGAGCGTTATGAAGGAAGCGGACTGCATATCAACCCTTGTGTGTACCATGAAAAGGAGAATTATGCGGAGTTCCCGTTTGAACAGGGAACGACACTGGAAACCCTGATGGATCAGTGCCTTTCGGAAAAGGATCTGGATGGCTTCCAGAAGCTTTTTTCAAAATATTGGGAATTGATCTCTTATCGAAACGAAGGATATACGGGGAATATTGCGGATTATGATCTGATCTTTGCCAATATCCTGGTGGCTGGAGAGAATTGGACGGTCATTGATTATGAATGGACGACGAAGGAAGCAGTTGAGGATAAAGAAATTGCATTCCGGGCAATCTATTGTTACATTTTAGAGGATGAAAAACGGAATGAATTAAATCTGGATTATATTATGCAGCAATTAAATGTGACGGAAGACGAGGCAGAGGAGTATCGTCATAAGGAAGCGGTTTTCCAGAAGAGGGTGACCGGTAAGCGGAAGTCCATGGGAGAGATCCGGGCGGGAATCGGTACCTATGCGGTTGATCCGAAGAAGCTGATGGAAGAGCATCTTCAGGAAATCTTAGACGAGCGTATCCAGTTATATTATGACCGGGGACAGGGATTCTGTGAAAGTGATTCGAAATATGTTCCGGATGTTTATGTGGAAGAGCGTCAGATCGAAACGACACTCACCGTAGGAGGAAATGTCCGGAATTTCCGTGTCGACCCGGCAGATAAGCCTTGTCTTGTAAAGATACAACAGTTGTTATGGAATGGGATGCCGGTGGCATTTGAGAAGAAGTTTATCGAGACGAACGGAAAACAGGTAAAGCCCGGAACGTATCTCTTTGCAACGTCAGATCCGAATCTGGTACTGCATGTGGAAGCTCTTGTAATGGCAGGAATGCGTGTAGGAGAAGAAAATCAGGTTGACCTTAAGATGGAGGTTTCACCGATATCGGCAGAGGCCGCGGCAGAAATGATTTCGATGATTAAGAAGCTGTTTTAACTAACGATTCCGGATAAGTGATCTGTTACCGGAACCGGCAGGGGAGAATAGACGGACAATGATAAAACAAATTATAAAGAGGTTTTTACAGGAGAGACAGAGAAAAGAATATCGGAAGGAATTGGCATCCCAGCTGCGGGACTACGATTCCTGGATCAGGGGTCAGGAGGCCCCTCTTTTGGTTTCCGGACATGCGACAGAAAAATCAGAAGAGACTTTTACAGTGTCAGACTATACATGGAAAAGCTGTTTGAAATGTCTGACAAATGAATCAAAAACGAAATCGGATGACGGACCTGAAATGGAAAATGCAGGAAAAGATGCAGAACTGTTTGCAGAGTGTATTTCATATCAGGTGTTCCACAAAAAACATCCGGATTCGACAAAATCTCCTGTCATGACCCTGCTTTCCATGAAGGCCGGACAGTTTCTGGAACTGCAAGACCGGATTAAGGACGGAGCACCGGAAGAAGATATTCTGTTATTGAATTTTCAGGATGGAGAGTATAGTGAGCTGGCAATTCCGATGATTACAGAAGCTTTCTCGGAACTACGTGATCCGGAACACAGAAATCCCGACGAAACACCGGCGCTTGTGTATGGAGATGAGGATGTAATTATGGCCGGAAAACGGCAGAATCCGTGGTTTAAGCCGGACTGGTCTCCGGATACCTTTCTTTCCTGCTTTTATTTCGGAGCATTTGTGGCGGTGCCGACTATAAAGATGTCCGAATTCTTGCAGAAGCATGGTGTTGCAGAGAGAACAGATAGAGAAGTGGAAGCTGATTTGTTTGTTGACGGGGGGCTGGAAAGCGAACTGCAGCAAGGAAAGCAGGAAGACCGGAAAGGAAAGGTTCATGAGCCGTTGGATCCGGATCAGGTCCTGTATGAACTGCTTGCAGATTACTTACGGGAAAACGGAGCTTTCACAGGCTGGAAAATGGCGGATCATGTAGTGGTTCATATTCCACAGGTGCTGGTGCATACAAAAGTTTCCAGCTACGAACATTGGAAAAACCTGCATTTATCAGATGAAAATGTAACAGCAGATATACCGGTTCCTACGGTCTCCGTTATCATTCCGTCCAAGGATCATCCGGACATTTTGTTCCGGTGCCTCGATTCTTTCGTGGATAAAACATCAGGACTGTGGACAAAAGTTAAAACAGAATTTATTATTGCGGATAACGGAAGTTCCAAAGAAAACAAAAACAGAATCGGGAAGAAGTTACAGGAACTGGGGATCTCTTTAGAAAAGAAGCAAAATCAGAAGCAACATCAGGAACAAAATCAAATAAAAGATCCTGAACAAAATAGAAATATAAATAACACTCGATATCTATATAAGGAGCTCTCATTTAATTTCTCTTATATGTGCAACTGGGGAGCGAAAGAAGCACAGGGAGATTATCTGTTGTTCTTAAATGATGACATGGAAATTGTGGATGCGGACTGGCTTATTCTTCTGATGGAAAAGGCGGTTCTGCCTTATGTAGGAGCGGTAGGGGCGAAGCTCTTATACCCGGATACCGACATCATCCAGCATGCCGGAATTACCAATCTCAGGGTGGGCCCGGCTCATAAGCTGCAGTTTGCACATGACAAGGAGGATCATTATTTTGGACAGAACCGCGGTGTGCATGATATGCTGGGAGTGACCGGAGCGTGTCTGCTTGTGAAGAAGACGATCTTTGAAAAGGTCGGAGGCTTTGATGAAACGCTTGCCGTTGCGTTTAATGATGTGGATCTGTGCTATAAAATTTATGAAGAGGGATATTATAATGTGGTAAGGAATGATCTCTTCCTGTTCCACCATGAATCTTTAAGCAGAGGAAAGGATGGAGAGTCCGAAGAAAAGCAGCTGCGGCTTCTTCGGGAGAAGGATTATCTGTATGAGAAGCATCAGGACTTATATGGAAAGGATCCGTTTTATCATCCCTATCTGACAACCGATATGCTGGAAACCGAGTATACACCGGCGTTCCGTTATCAGGTAGATCTCTCGATGCCGTGGGCGAAGGTGAAGGAATGCACGCAGGAAGTACTGGCGGCCAGAGAGGATGAATGTCTGGTGATCGGTATGGAATGTGCTATGGATATTTATAAATGGAAATACGGCGTTTCTCCTGAAAAAAGGAAGAACAGGAATTTAGATTTAGATAAAGAGGACTATAGCAAAAAGGAAAAAGATAACCGTAACGATAGAAGTAATGACAGAAGTAATGACAGCGAAGATCAGGGCTACTATTTCCAGGGATATTCCTTCGTTATTGGATCAGATAACGCGTGTTATAAAAAAGAACTGCTGCTTCGCAGGATCACAGATGGAAACCGGCAGACATCGGCAAATACTGTTGAAGAAGATGAAAAAATGCCTCAACCTGCTATTTACAGCATATCCATTGAGAAGAAATGCCGGGAGGACATCAAAGCAAATCTGAAAGATCAGGTGAACGTGGATCTGACCGGATATGCAGCCAAATTAAAGCCCGGAGCCGTTCCGGCAGGGAAGTATCAGTTCGGCATGCTGGCGAAGGATGCCTGTTCCAGAGTAAGACTTGTGAATTGGAGCAGTTGGACAATTGAAATTGTTTGATAGAAAGTGAAATGGAGAAAGGACCGGAACTATGAGTCAGGAAGAAATGGACTATCAAAAGGCATATGAAGAAGAGCATCTGCGGAACGCAGACCTTGCCGGACGTGTGGCAGATCTGGAAGCGAAGGTGGATGATCTGAACTTTAAACTGAATCGGATTAAGAGCAATCCTGTCTGGAAAGCCTCGGCACCTGCCAGAAAGTGTATGCACTGGTGCATTCGTCAGGTGACCAGAGTGAAGAATTGCGGTTCCCTTAAGGGTGTTGTTGCCAAGATCAAATATAAGGAACGCGAAAAGCATGCCATGGAGCAGTTCGGAACGAAGAGTTTTCCGGATGAAGCACGGCGGGAAGCAGAGCAGAATGCAGACTTTACGCGGAAAGTGAAGATCAGTATTCTGGTGCCTTTATTTAATACACCCGAGGAATTCTTACGGGAAATGATCGATTCCGTGATGAATCAGACTTATTCGAACTGGGAATTGTGTCTGGCAGACGGTTCGGACGATGCACATGCTTATGTTGCGGAAGTTGTTAAGGAATATGAAGCCAAAGCAGATGGACGCATCGTGTATCATAAGCTTTTGAAAAACGAAGGAATTGCGGGAAACACCAATGAGTGTCTGAAACTGGCAACCGGGGAGTATATCGGACTGTTTGACCATGATGATATTCTGCATCCGAGTGCCTTATATGAATATGTAAAAGCCATTAATGAGCAGAATGCGGATTACATATACTGCGATGAGACAACGTTCAAGAGCGGGGACATCAATAAGATGCTCACGATGCATTTTAAGCCCGATTATGCGATTGATAATCTGCGTGCCAATAATTACATCTGCCATTTCAGCGTGTTTGCGAGAGGGCTTCTGGATGGTACGGAGCTATTCCGTCCGCAGTTTGACGGCAGCCAGGACCATGATATGATCCTGCGGCTGACTGACCGGGCAAAATGTGTGGTACATGTACCGAAGCTTCTTTACTACTGGCGGTGTCATCCGGGCAGTGTGGCCTCCGGCGTGGAAGCCAAGCCTTATGTTGTGGAGGCGGCGAAAGGAGCGGTGGCAGACCACCTGCGCCGTCACGGCTTTAAGCATTTTCAGATCACATCAACAAGGGCGTTTGAGACGATTTTCAAGATCCGGTACGAGATTATCGGGACGCCGAAGATCAGCATTGTGATCGCCAACAAGGATCATCAGTCGGATCTGAAGCGGTGCATTGATTCCATTCTCGAAAAGTCTACGTATGAAAATTACGAAATTATTGTCGTGGAAAACAACAGCACAACGCCGGAAATTTTCGCTTATTATAAAGAATTACAGGCTGCGTATGAAAACGGCGCGACGGAAAACGACCGCAAAATACGTGTCGTTACCTATACACCCAAAGAGGGAGAGACATTTAATTATTCCAAGGTGAATAATTACGGTGTTTCCTTTGCTGACGGAGAATATATCCTGTTATTGAATAATGATACGCAGGTGATTACGGTGAACTGGCTGGAGGAGCTTCTGATGTATGCGCAGCGAAAGGATGTGGCGGCTGTGGGAGCGAAGCTCTATTACGCCAACAAAACGATCCAGCATGCAGGCGTGGTGCTGGGACTTGGGGCGCACCGGACGGCAGGACACAGCCATTACGGCCAGCACCGGGATAACCTCGGCTATATGGGAAGACTTTGCTATGCACAGAATGTATCGGCGGTGACGGGAGCCTGTCTTTTGGTGAAAAAGAGCCTTTATGACGAGGTGGGAGGTCTTTCGGAGGACTTTGCCATTTCCTTAAACGATGTGGATTTCTGTCTGAAACTGCGGGAAAAGGGCTACCTAAATGTCTTTACACCGTTTGCAGAGCTGTATCATTTCGAGTCCATTTCCAGAGGCCTGGATGATCAGGGAGAAAAGGCAGAGCGCTATAATAAGGAGTCCGAGCATTTCCGGACGAAGTGGAAAGAGGTTCTTGCAAAGGGCGATCCGTACTACAATCCGAATTTTTCTCTGGATCGGAGCGACTTTGCTTTGAAAATATAGGGATATTGTGGTAAAATATCTCTGGTAGTCCGAATGCCGGCTGGAACGGCAGAAAGATGATCAAAATATCGTAAACAGGAGGAGCAGTTATGAGCTACAAAGAGCAATATGATTTCTGGTTAAAGGATTCTTATTTTGACGAGAAGACAAAGGCAGAATTGCAGGCGATTTCAGGAGATGAGAAGGAAATCGAAGACCGTTTCTATAAAGAACTGGAATTTGGTACCGGCGGACTTCGTGGTGTGATCGGAGCAGGAACAAACCGTATGAACATTTATACCGTTCGTAAGGCAACACAGGGACTTGCAAACTACATCATCAAGCAGGGTGGCAAGGACAGAGGCGTTGCAATCGCATACGACTCCAGAAGAATGTCACCGGAATTTGCAGATGAAGCAGCACTTTGTCTTGCTGCAAACGGAATCAAGGCTTATGTGTTTGATGCACTCCGCCCGACTCCCGAACTTTCCTTTGCACTCCGTACCTTGCATTGCATTTCCGGTATTGTGATCACCGCAAGCCACAATCCCCCGGAATATAACGGATACAAGGCTTACTGGGAAGATGGTGCACAGGTAACCGCTCCTAAAGATAAAGAAATTATTGCAGAAGTAAAGGCCGTAACCGATTACCATTCCGTAAAGACCATGGACAAGAAGGATGCAATGGATCAGGGACTTTATGTTGTAATCGGTAAAGAAATTGACGATGCTTACATGGCAGAGTTAAAGAAACAGATTATTCACCCGGATATTATTAAGGAAGTTGCAGATGATATCCGTATCGTTTATTCTCCGTTCCATGGAACAGGAAACGTACCGGTCCGCCGTATTCTTTCCGAGCTTGGCTTCAAGCATGTATATGTGGTACCGGAGCAGGAGCTTCCTGATCCTGACTTTACCACACTGGAATATCCGAACCCGGAAGATCCGAAGGCATTTACCCTTGCATTAAAGCTTGCTAAGGAAAAGAATGCAGATATCGTACTGGCAACCGACCCGGATGCAGACCGTCTTGGTATTTATGCATTGGATACAAAATCCGGCGAATATGTACCGTTTACCGGAAATATGTCCGGAATGCTGATTGCAGAATACATTTTAAGAGAGCGTACCGCAACAAAGACCATGCCTGTTAATCCGGCACTGGTTACAACCATCGTTACCACCAATATGGCACGTGCCATTGCAGAAGCTTACGGAGTATGTTTCGTGGAAGTACTGACCGGATTCAAGTATATCGGTGAGCAGATTAAGTTCTTTGAACAGAGCAACTCCAACAATTATGTATTCGGTCTGGAAGAAAGCTATGGCTGTCTTGCAGGTACTCATGCAAGAGATAAGGATGCCGTTGTTGCCGTAATGTGTCTGTGCGAGGTAGCTGCATGGTGTAAGAAGCATGGTATTACTGTATGGGATCAGATGCTGAAGCTCTATGAAGAATACGGATATTATAAGGAAACACAGTATGCCATCACCTTAAAGGGTATCGACGGATCCAAGCAGATCGCAGAGATGATGGACAAATTAAGAAACAACCCGCCGAAGAACTTCGGAGAATTACAGGTAAAAGAGCTTCGTGACTACGACAAGGATATAATTACAGATCTTGCTACCGGAGCAACCAGACCTACCGGACTTCCGAAGTCCAACGTACTTTATTTTGATCTTACGAATGATTCCTGGTGCTGTGCACGTCCCTCCGGAACAGAACCGAAGATCAAGTTCTATATGGGAGTGAAGGGAACCAGCCTTCAGGATGCAGAAGAGAAGCTGAATAAGCTGACAGAGGATCTTAAGGCCGTTCTGTAAGTCAAAATTATGGCAAAATTATTAAAACTCAGTAATTTGAAGAAAACCATATATTATCTGAAGAAGAATGGACTTCGCAAGGCGTATTATGCGGCGAGGGAACGTGCTTCTTCTGAAATAAAGGATGACTATCATTATGAGCCCTTGCCGGATGCTGTTTTAAAAGAACAGGCCGGCAAGGCCTCTGAGTTTTCAACCACATTCAGTATTCTGGTTCCAACCTTTGAAACAAGGGAAGAGTTCCTTCGGGCTATGATCGACTCGGTTCTTGCACAGACCTATGGAAACTGGGAACTGATTCTTGCAGATGCCAGTAAAACGGACCGGGTATCGGAGGTTGTAAAGGAATATACCGATGTACGTATTCACTATCACAGATTGAAAGAGAATCTGGGGATATCCGGAAACACGAATGAAGCATTGAAGGCAGCGACAGGAGAGTATGTTGCATTGCTTGACCATGACGATTTACTGACAGGGGATGCCCTGTTTGAATGTGCCTCTGTGATTGAAGCGTATCGGGAGAAAAATATAGAATTACGCATGTTATATTCCGATGAGGATAAATGTAACAGTGATGCAACTTCATTTTATGAAGTGAACCGGAAACCGGAGTTTAATCTGGACTTAATATTATCGAATAATTATATCTGTCATCTGCTTGTTATGCAGAGAAAGCTTATGCAGGAGCTGGGATTCCGCAGCAGTGTCGATGGGGCACAGGATCATGATATCATCCTGCGGGCCGTAGACCGGATGCTGGGAGAGGACAGGCATGCATCCAGAAAGGCAGAACTGCCGGTTGCCCATATTCCGAAGGTACTGTATCACTGGAGATGTTATGAAGGCTCTACGTCAGAGAATCCGGAAAGCAAGCGTTATGCTTACGAAGCCGGCAAGCGTGCGGTAGAGGATTTTTTGAAGTCGCGGGAGTACCGGGCCGACGTGGTCCATACCTGTCATCTGGGATTCTTTCGTGTAAATTATCAGCCGGATCTGTTAAGCAACCGGCCGGATGCAGCCGTGGTCGGAGGAAAACTCATCGACCGGCATAACCGTGTAGTAGGCGGTATTTATGATGAAAGTAAGGAGCCCTTATATCTGGGACTCCATAAAGAATATAGTGGTTATATGCACCGGGCATCCTGTCAGCAGGAGGCTTATGCAGTGGACATTCGCTGCATGGTCTGTTCGGAGGAAGCGCAGAAGGTGCTGACAGAACTCACCGGACTGCCATATGTCAGGCATCCCCATACGGGATATTTCCTGTATCAGGATCTCCTCAAAACGGATGCGGATTATCGGGAATTAAGCCTGAGATTTTGTGAAGAACTTCGCAGAAGAGGAAAACGAATCGTCTGGGATCCGGAAATGGTGCAGCGAATTGAACAAAGATAGGACAGAAGCATGAAAACGACAGTGGTAATTCCCAATTACAATGGACTGAACTATCTGCGGGACTGTCTTACTTCCCTGCTGAGGGGAAGCGAGGCTCCTGCCATAATTGTTGTGGATAACGGTTCTGCCGATGAAAGTGCCGCCATGGTGAAGGAAGCGTTCCCGACGGTAAAACTGATTGCGCTTCCCGAAAACCGGGGATTCAGTGCAGCGGTGAATATCGGAATCCATGAGGTCGAAACAGAATATGTTTTTCTGTTAAATAACGATACCGTTGTTTTAAAAGATACAATCGAAAGACTGGAAGCTGCAATGGAACGTCATCCAAATGCGTTTTCTGTGGCTGCAAAAATGCTGCAGATGAAGAATCCGGGGCTGGTTGACAGTACCGGAGATTTTTATTGTGCATTAGGCTGGGCATTTGCGCGGGGAAAGGATCAGAGGTCCGAAAAATTCAGGGAAGAAACCCCCGTTTTTTCTGCCTGCGCCGGAGCGGCGCTTTACCGGAAAGCCTTGTTTGAAGAAATTGGTGATTTTGACGAGAATCATTTTGCCTATCTGGAAGATATTGACATTGGGTATCGTGCGAATATCTATGGATACCGGAATTATTATGCACCGGGAGCTTTGGTGTTCCATGCAGGAAGCGGCTCTTCCGGATCAAGATATAATAAGTTCAAGGTCGATTTATCTTCCCGGAACAGTATCTATCTGATTTATAAAAATATGCCGGTATTACAGGTGTTATTAAATCTGCCGTTCCTGCTTCTTGGATATCTTGTGAAGATTTTGTTTTTCCTGAAAAAGGGGCTCGGGGTAGATTATATCAAAGGCCTTGGAAAAGGCTTCCAGCTTGCTTTTTCTAAGAAGGGAAGAGAACATAAGGTAAGATTTTCCATGAAGCATCTGGGAAATTATGTGGCAATACAACTACAGTTATGGGCGAATATGTTCCGCCGTCTGCAGTGGTAGAAAGGGTTGTACGATGATTAAGGACAATCAGAAATTATTAAATCGAATGCATGTGTTGATTGATGCGGTTGTGACGGCAATCTCCTATCTCATGGCTTGGTATCTGAAATTTGCTACCGGCTTTGCAGAGACGGACCCGAATGTCGGTGTGCTGGATATGTACACGTATTTCCGCGCATTGTATATTCTGGTTCCGCTTTATCTGGTGCTGTATTATTTCTTTAATTTATATGCACCAAAGCGGGCGACGAGGCGTAAATACGAGCTTTTCGCAATTGCGAAGGCAAATACGGTAGGTCTCATTCTGTTTATGACCCTGCTGTATATGATCAATCAGCTTGATATTTCCCGATTTGTGCTGGGTGCCTTTTATATCATCAATATTATTCTGATGACGCTCTGCCGGACGATGATCCGGAACATTCTGTATTTTTTCCGCAGAAAGGGTTATAACCTGAAGTACATTTTGCTGGTTGGTTATTCCAGTGCGGCGGAGGAATATATTACCAGAATCATTGCAAATCCGCAGTGGGGCTACGTAATCAGGGGGATTCTCGATGATACCATGCCAAGCGGAACCGTGTATAAGGGAGTTAAGGTTGTGGGAAGAATAGAGAATATCAGGTATATTCTTCCGGAGAACAAGCTGGATGAAATCGCGATTACACTTGCACTGAAGGATTATGAGCAGCTGGAGTCCATCGTGGATCTGTGTGAGAAGTCCGGTGTGCATACGAAGTTTATTCCGGATTACAATTCCCTGGTGCCGAGTCACCCCTATACAGAGGATCTGATGGGTCTTCCGGTGATCAATATCCGTTATGTACCATTAACGAATCCGGTGAATAGTATATTAAAGAGAACCATGGATATTCTGGGCGCCTGCTTTGGTATTGTTATCGCTTCTCCGGTGATGCTGGTCTGTGCGATTTTAGTAAAAGCAACCAGTGAAGGACCGGTGATCTTTAAGCAGGAACGAGTGGGACTTCATAATAAAGTATTTAAGATGTACAAATTCCGGACGATGGAAGTACAGAAGCAGTCTGCAGAGGAAAATGCATGGACGGTCAAGAATGATCCGCGTGTCACGAAGGTTGGTAAATTTATGCGTAAGACCAGTCTCGATGAACTGCCACAGCTTTTTAACATTCTGATGGGAGAAATGTCGCTGGTTGGACCGCGGCCGGAGCGTCCCCAGTGGGTAGATAAATATAAGGAAGAAATTCCGAGATATATGATTAAGCATCAGGTGCGGCCGGGACTGACCGGCTGGGCGCAGGTCAATGGATATCGTGGCGATACATCAATCCGCAAGCGTATCGAATATGATCTGTTTTATATTGAAAACTGGAGTCTTGCCCTCGATATCAAGATTTTGTTTATGACGATTTTTAAAGGCTTTGTGAATAAGAATGCCTATTAAAGGCGCAGGCAGGCGCAAGTTTGTATGAATCTGGTTGAAGTGGGAACATTAATATGGTAAAATGCTAGATTATGGGGAGAACGAAAGAAGAAACCCACATATGGTATTTGAAAGGGAGAAAAGGTATGACCACAAATAATCAAAGACCTTCACAAGGAAGATCATCACAAGGCAGACCTTCACAGGGAAGACCTGCACAGAAGAGACCCGCACAGCACAGTCAGGCTACACGCAGCTCTTCGCAGAAGAGAACATCATCCCGTAGAGACGATTACTATGAGGATGACTATTACGAAGACGATTATTATGAAGACAGCCGTTCTTCCAGGGGGAAAAAGAGTACCCCTTCGAAGAAATCCTCAAATGGTAAGAATCATAAAAAAAAGAGCAAAACCTCCAAGATTATTTTATTTATTGTAGAAATCCTGGTTCTGTTACTCATGGTTATGGTATTATGGACTGTTTTAAAGACTGAAAAGGTTGGTAAGGTAGATCTGCCGGAGGAAGATATTGTCATCAATCCGGAGGTTGAAAAGCTGCAGGAGCAGGAAGGCTCGGTGCTGCAGGGATATCGCAATATTGCGTTATTCGGTGTAGACTCCACAGAGGGAGCACTGACCAAGAATACCCGGAGCGATACTATTATGATTGCCTCCATTAATCTGGATACCGGCGATTGTAAGCTGGTCAGCGTATATCGTGATACCTACCTGAACTTAAGCAATGATACCTACAATAAATGTAATGCTGCTTATGCAAAGGGTGGACCGATGCAGGCGATCAATATGCTGAACATGAACCTGGATATGAACATTACCGATTTCGTAACAGTCGGATTCAGCGGTCTCACAGAGACAATTGATGCACTGGGCGGTGTTTATATTGATGTTAAGGAAGAAGAAATTTCCCATTTGAATAACTACCAGATCAGTATTGTCGGTACAACGAAGGATGGTAAGACCTATACCGCAGCAGAGGGAAGCTATACGCCGGTAACACAGGCCGGATACCAGAAGTTAAACGGTCTGCAGGCAACGGCTTACTGTCGTATCCGTTATGTCGGTAACGACTTCGAGCGTACTGCAAGACAGCGTCGTGTATTAAAGGCGGTTGCAGATGAAGCCAAGAAGGCATCTCCCGCACAGCTTGAAAAGATTGCCAACTCTGTATTTGATAAGGTATATACGTCCCTTGATATTACAGAAATTGTGTCACTGCTTGGAAATATCAGTAAATACAATATCGTGGATGAGGGTGGATTCCCGACCGCTGATATGTTGACAACCGGTAACATTGGTAAGAAGGGTAGCTGTGTAGTTCCCCAGAGTCTGGAATCCAACGTTACCTGGCTGCATGAATTCCTGTTTGATGAGAAGGATTACGAACCTTCATCAGCCGTTAAGGAATATAGTGCGAAGATTGCGGCAGATACAAATGGTTATGTGAAATAAATAAAGACTGTTTTGTATATGCAGAGCTGATAATTGGTAAAACAAAGAAAACAGAAACAGATAGATAGAAAAGGGTCTTTGTGAAAGGCCCTTTTCGTATATGGAAAGAGAACGGAAACGATGCTTAAATACGATGTGATCATTCCGGTGTACAGGCCGGGGGAAAAACTGAATAAGCTGATCGATGCGTTGCTGTCACAGTCCCTGCAGCCCGGTAAGATCATTATGGTGAATACAGAACGGGAAGAATTCCTGAAATTCAGTCCGGAAGAAGCGTTTCTGGCACGGAGTCCGCTGCTGGAACTGCATCATATTAAAAAGGCAGAGTTTAACCATGGGGCAACGCGGAATTATGGAGTATCATTAAGTGATGCGCCGTTTTTTGTCTGCATGACGGATGATGCCATTCCCGCAGGAAATACTGTGATGGAAGAGCTTTTAAAGCCTTTTACATCGGAAAGCATTGGGGTTTCTTATGCGAGACAGCTTCCGGCATCGGATTGTGGGATCATCGAGCGTTATACGCGGAGCTTTAATTATCCGGAGGAGTCAAGGATTAAAACGGCAAAGGATCTGCCGGAGCTTGGGATTAAGACCTTTTTTGCTTCCAACGTATGTGCAGCCTACCGGAGAAGCTATTTTGATGCATTGGGAGGATTTACGGATCATACGATTTTTAATGAGGATATGATCTATGCAAGGCATCTGATTGATGCAGGATATGCGATTTCCTATTCGGCAAAGGCAGAGGTGGTTCATTCCCACAATTACAGTGGAATGGAGCAGTTTCACCGGAACTTCGATCTGGGTGTATCGCATACGCAGTTCCCGGAGGAATTCAGTGGAATCAAGGCAGAATCCGAAGGAAAGAAACTGGTTTTACAGACCTGCCGGTATTTAATGAAGATCCATAAGCCATGGCTGATCGTGAAGCTGATCTGGCAGAGTGGCTGCAAATACATCGGCTATTTCCTTGGAAAGCGTTATCAGAAATTCCCCGCATGGTTTGTAAAGCGGTGCAGCATGAACCGGAGTTATTGGGAGTGAATAGTAACTATTGGGACTGATGACTGGAGGAATGCGGACTGGGACGACGCTGAACGGGAAGAGGGTTGCCAGTATGGTCTAAAAATGATATAAGTATATCATAGTGTTTTATACATTTTGAGAACAGAATGTGAAATGACGGAATCGTTAATGATGAGAATTTAAAGACAAAGTTGGAATTCAAAGTTGATTTTGGAGGATCGAATATGTGTGGAATTGTTGGATATATTGGGAAGCATCAGGCAGCCCCGATTATTTTAGAGGGACTTGCAAAGCTGGAATACCGTGGTTATGATTCCACCGGTATGGCAGTTTTTGATGGAAAAAAGATTAATATTCAGAAGGCGGCTGGCAGACTGCAGGTGCTTGAGAATATGACAAGAGGCGGAGAAACAATGCCGGGATGTGTCGGAATCGGACACACCAGATGGGCAACGCATGGACAGCCGACCGATGTGAATGCACATCCGCATGATAATAAGGCCGGTACGATTGCTGTTGTACATAACGGAATTATCGAGAACTATCAGCAGTTAAAGAAGCGTCTTTTAGATCATGGCTATGAATTTGTATCGGATACCGATACCGAAGTTCTGGTACAGCTGATTGACTATTATTATAAAGGAAATCCCCTGGAAGCAATCACGAAGGTTATGCATCGTGTGGAAGGATCCTATGCACTTGGCATCCTTTTTGCAGATCATCCGGATGAAATTTATGCGGTACGTAAGGATTCTCCGCTGATTGTTGGAACAAGCAGTGAAGGAAGCTTCATTGCATCTGATGTACCGGCAGTTTTGAAGTACACCAGAGAGGTTTATTACATTGACAACCAGGAAGTGGCCGTTTTAAGAGAGAATGAAATTCACTTCTATACGGTAGATGAAGAAGAAATCCAAAAGACACCGACTCATATTGACTGGGATGCCGAGGCTGTTGCGAAGGGCGGATACGAGCATTTCATGTTAAAGGAGATTTACGACCAGCCAAGAGCAGTCCGTGAAACCTTTGAAAAACATGTGAAGGACGGCAATGTGGAGATTGAAGAGCTTCATATGACCGATGAAGAGATTAAGAAGCTTTCCCGTATTCATATTGTGGCATGTGGCACTGCCTATCATGCCGGTATGACAGCAAAATATATCATTGAATCTATGGCACGGATTTCCGTAGAAGTGGATATGGCTTCTGAGTTCCGTTACCGGAATCCGATTATTGAAGAGGGAGCACTGGTGATTGTGATCAGCCAGTCCGGTGAAACGGCAGATACCCTGCAGGCACTCAGAGATTCCAGGGCACGAGGCGCAAAGGTATTAGGTATTGTGAATGTGGTTGGTTCTTCCATAGCGAGAGAGGCAGACAGTGTCATGTATACCTGGGCAGGACCGGAAATTGCGGTTGCCTCCACGAAGGCATACTCAGCCCAGCTGATAGCAATCTACCTTCTGGCAATGAAGTTTGCGAGAGTAAAGGGTACCATTTCCGAAGAGGAATATCAGCAGCTCATTTTAGATCTTCGCCGTCTTCCGGAGCAGATAGAATTACTTCTTGGTAATAAAACGAAGATTCAGCGGTTTGCGAACCGTTATGTGGCTGCAAAGAGCGTTTTCTTTATTGGAAGAGGACTGGACTATACCTTATCCATGGAGGGCTCTTTGAAGCTTAAGGAAATTACTTACATGCATTCCGAAGCATACGCAGCAGGGGAATTAAAGCATGGACCGATTTCCCTGATTGAAGATGGAACACTGGTAATGACTTCTCTTACGCAGGAAGATTTGTATATGAAGACGATCAGCAACATCCGTGAAGTAAAGTCCAGAGGCGCATTTGTATTAGCCCTCACAACAACGGGACATGATGATATTGAGGATACTGCCGATTATGTACTTTATATTCCGCAGACCAACAAGTACTTTACGAACTCATTAGCCATTATTCCGTTCCAGATGTTTGCTTATTATGTATCCGTTGGTAAGGGACTTGACGTCGATAAGCCCCGTAACCTTGCAAAGTCTGTAACTGTAGAGTAGAAGACCATATAAAGAGAAGAAAACAGGGATCCCACGAAGCAGAAATGGGTTTGTATAAATGTTAGGTAAACAAAATAGACAGTTCCGCATCTTCAAAGGAGGATGCGGATTTTTTAAATATCACAAAAGGATCATATTTAAGACACAATTTCAACACATTTATTTCCTATACTGTGAATCATAGAAGAAAGGAAAGGTTTTCAGGAAAGGTTTTTAAAGGAGGCAGTTATCATGGATGAGAATAGATATGCAAATGATGGACAGAATTATTACCAGACATCTTCGACAAACTTTCAGCAGTCGCAGATGAATCACCAGCAGGCAAAACCCGTAAAACAGAAAAAGCAGTCCAGCGGATTTGGTAAAAAAGTGTTAGCAGGTTTGTGTTGTGGACTGGTATTTGGTGTCTTTGCAGGAATTGGTTTTCAGGCAGTGGATGCCGCACATAGTGGAATTAACCGTGCCAAGAGTGCTTTTTCAGCAATGATTGGAAATTCTTCACAGGACAGTACTGTAGCAGATGCTTCCGGATCAGGAGATGCTACATCGGATGCAGTGCTTCCGGACAGCAGTTCGGATACCGCAGAGGCATCTTCCGGCAGCATTAAACAGACATTGGATAATCTGACGCCGCAGACACAGACAGAGGCAGTCGTTACGGATGTCACCCAGGTGGTAAAAGCAGTGATGCCGTCCGTTGTATCGGTCAGTAATACTTATGTACAGCGTGGAACATTTTTCGGACAGGAATACAGCAGTGAAGCCGTAAGCTCCGGTTCCGGTATTATTGTCGGTGAAAATGACAGCGAACTGTTGATTGTTACGAACTATCATGTCGTAGAATCTGCGGATACCTTATCCGTACAGTTCGTCGATGAGGAACAGGTACAGGCACAGATCAAGGGTACCGATGCCGATAAGGATCTGGCAGTACTGGCTGTTCAGTTATCCGACATAAAGCAGGATACCTTGAATCAGATTTCAATTGCAACATTAGGAAGCTCCGATGATCTGACAGTAGGTGAACCTGTTATCGCTATTGGTAACGCATTAGGTTATGGTCAGTCCGTAACAACCGGCGTTGTCAGTGCGTTGAATCGTCCGATCGCCGTTACTTCACAGCAGGATCAGACAGGAGATACCCAGATTAATACCTTTATCCAGACCGATGCGGCAATTAACCCCGGTAACTCGGGTGGTGCCTTACTGAATACAAGGGGTGAAGTAATCGGTATTAACTCCAGTAAGATTGGTGGCAGCACTGTAGAAGGTATGGGTTATGCAATCCCGATTTCCGATGCAAAGCCGATTATTGAAGAACTGATGCAGAAAGAAACAAGACTGAAAGTAGATGAATCCAATAAGGGCGTTCTCGGTATTACCGGTGTGAATGTAGAATCCCAGTATTCCGAAGTTTATGGTATTCCGATGGGTGTTTATATTTCTTCTGTAACCGATAATTCAGGAGCAGCCGCAGCAGGACTTGTCCGTGGTGATATTATTACTGCAATCAATGGTGAGACCGTAGAAACCATGGAAGAATTGAAGGAAGAGATGAACTATTACCAGGCCGGCGATACGGTAACTCTGACCATTATGCAGGGAAGCCCGACCGGATATCAGCCCAAGGACGTACAGGTTACGCTTGGAAAACAGATGACCAACCAGTAAAATTGGTAAAAGTGATTAAAGCGTTGTAATACTGGAAAGAATAAATTGAAAATCTCCCTAAAAGTTTGAAACATTTGATAAAAGGAAATTACAACAGAAGACCGTGGCGTGAGCAGGTGTATATGCACCGCTTGCGCCATGGTCTTTTGGTTGTTCTAAACTATTTCGGATAGGCTATATAGGTAGGACGCAAACGCATCAACGAGCCATCCGGGCTCGATTGCTGCTGGATTGGACATCCGTGTCCAATCCTTGCTGATTGTGCACGAAATAGTAGAACTTCTAAGATCCTGCGTCAGGCACAAGGTCATAGTATGTTTGCACTTTATTTGTAAGGACAACATAACAAGTTCAAAATAGCCAAAGATTATTTAAATACGACTGGTTCATCGATATATTCAGTCTTAATTACAAGATATGGATAGGAAGCGGTGTCAGTGACCGGAGTTTCATTGTCGGGGGAAGGACCGAGGAGTGTGGTGTCAAAGTAAATGGCGTTTTCCGTGAGATAGAGGTCATTTACGGTGATACCGAAGCCACCGGTAGGCTGTTCGCCGTAGCCGATTCCAATGTAGAGGAAGCCATTGTCGGAATAAGTGATTTTGAAGGGATTGGGGTGTTTTTCCTGGATGACCTTCTGCATTTCCTCCGGAATGGCATCTTCGGACAGAACGGTGAATTCCAGATTTTTAATCCGGGCAAGGGAATCCTTCTGGTTCTTGCCTGCACAGGCGGTCATGAACAAAAGGACAAGCAGGCAAAACACGGAAAGAAGTCTCGGGAGCATTTTATTTGTAAAGGAATGGAATAGAATTAAGTTTTTCATGGAAAACCTCGAAATTAATATTAAGGAATTGGTTTATTTTATGTTTTTTTAAATTGGGTTATGAATAAATACAGGCCAAATATAATGATTTTTGCAAGGTGAACCAATGTATCACAATTGCATTACAATGTAAAGCAAATCATTGACAAAGATGGGACTAATTCATATAATATGAATTAAGAGATGAGTGTATACTATAGTCAGATGTTAGTATGGGAGGTGTTTATATGGCTACAGTACCTACGCAGGTAAGAATTGATGAAGATTTAAAAAAACAGGCTACAGAGCTTTTTGCACAATTAGGAATGGATATGTCTGGGGCAATGAATGTATTTCTCAGACAGTGTGTTATGCGTGGAGGACTTCCTTTTGATGTGGTAGTTCCGCAATATAAGTCTGAGGTTCTGGAGGCAATGGAAGAGGCAAAAAGAATTAGTAAAGATCCTGACACGAAGAGGTATAGAAGCTTCTCAGAAGCTATGGAGGATCTGGATTCATGACATATGAATTAATACTTACTGGTAAGTTTAAGAAGAGTCTGAAATTAGCCAGAAAGCGGGGACTTGATTTGTCACTCCTTGAAAATATTGTTACCATGCTTCAGAGTAATATTCCTTTGGAGGAAAAGCATAGAGATCATGAATTAAAAGGAAGATATCAAGGATTTAGAGAATGTCATATTCAACCAGACTGGTTATTAATTTATTTGAAAGAGGATCAGGTCTTGACATTAACATTGGTTGATACAGGAACGCATGCGGATCTGTTTAATATGTGATTATTTAAAAGTAATATTTGGTATAGAAAAGAGGAACTATATGCTGATAATTAAGAATGGTAAGATCATAGATCCTATAGGAGATGCGGTATATTCAGCCGATCTGTATGTTAAGGATGGCGTGATTGCAAAGATTGTAAGAAGGAGTGAGAACTCTTCGGGTGAGAATTGCGGTTACGAGGAGAAAGAAAAGGGATGCGGTGATGTGGAGGAAGAAAGCGGATCCGAAGTCTTTGACGCAAAAGGAATGCTGATTGCACCGGGGCTTGCGGATACGCATGTCCATTTCCGGGATCCGGGATTTACATATAAAGAAGATATTCTGTCGGGAGCGGAGGCTGCGAAGAAGGGCGGCTATACGCAGATTGTACTGATGGCGAATACGAAGCCATGTGTGGATCAGGTGGAGACTCTGCAATATGTTCTTCAAAAGGGCGCACAGACCGGAATCCATATTCACAGTTGTGCGAATGTAACTATGGGAATGGCCGGAAAAGAGCTTGTGGACATGGAACAGTTAAGTGAGGCAGGAGCAGTCGGATTCACGGACGATGGGGTTCCGATTCTGTTGGAAGAGATGGTCACAAAGGCGATGGAGCAGGCAGCTTTGTGCCATAAGCCGATCAGCTTCCATGAAGAGGATCCGAAGTATATTCAGAATAATGGGGTGAATGCCGGTAAGGCAGCAGCCTTTTATGGAATTGGTGGATCGAAGCGGGATGCGGAGATTACCATGATTGAGCGGGATATCCGGCTGGCACTTCAGACGGGAGCAACGGTTGTGATCCAGCATATCAGCACGAAAGAGGGAGTGGAACTTGTCAGAAAGGGCAAGGCTGCAGGAGCAGATGTCCATGCAGAGGCAACGCCGCATCATTTTACCTTGACAGAGGATGCAGTCATTGCCAAAGGAACGCTTGCAAAAATGAATCCGCCGCTTCGTGAGGATGAGGACAGGCAGGCGATTCTTGCGGGATTGCAGGATGGTACGATTGATCTGATTGCAACCGATCATGCACCGCACAGCAAGGAAGAAAAGGAAAAGCCAATTACCGAAGCCCCCAGTGGAATTATTGGTCTGGAAACAGCACTGTCCCTGGGAATCCGGGAACTGGTACAGAAGGGAAAGCTTACCTATCCGCAGTTGATACAGAGAATGAGTACGGCACCCTGTGCCTTGTATGGCTTGCCGGGAGGAGCGCTGGAGGAAGGAAAAGCAGCAGATCTGGTGCTTTTTGATCCGGAAGAAACCTGGAAGGTTCAGGACTTTGCATCGAAATCTGCGAATTCTCCTTTTATCGGAGAGGAGCTCCCAGGAGTGGTTCATGCGACGATCTGTGGCGGACAGATCGTATATCGGAAGTAATTACATGAGTAAACTATTTTGTGAAGCAGCGGTTTTACGAATGGAGATCTAAATAGTTACTATATATTTTATGAAAGAAACCGGAGAAAGGAAAGATTCCATGAACGATCCGGTATGGAGTTCATGGAAGGAAAAGCAATTATGAGTAAAAAAGCAAAACAAACAGCAATCGTGCTTTCTCAGCAGAAGCTGGCAGAGGGGATTTATGATCTGTGGCTTGCAACGGAGCTTGCGAAGGAAGCAGGTGCCGGTCAGTTTATCGGAGTTTATCCGAAAAATGCCGCAACCCTTCTCCCGCGTCCGATCAGTATTTGTGAGGTCAATGAGGACAAGACGGCACTGCGTCTGGTATACCGGGTTGCAGGAAAGGGCACGAAGGAGTTTTCCTCTTTGGAAAAGGGAGATGCGGTAGAGATTCTTGGAATTTTGGGAAATGGATACAAAGTTTCCGAGCTTCTTGCAAAAAATCCGGAATTTACGGAAATTACCTTGTACGGTGGAGGAATCGGGATTCCGCCGATGCTGCAGCTTGCCAAGGAGCTTGCGGCAGCAGGAAAGAAGCCATCTGTTTTTATCGGATACCGCGACAGCAATCTGTTCCTGAAAGAGGATTTTGAAAAATACAGTACAGTTTATGTGGCAACCGAGGATGGAAGTGTCGGAACGAAGGGCAATGTCCTCACGGCATTAAAAGAAAACGGTGTGCAGCCGTCCGTAATGATGGCGTGCGGCCCGATGATGATGCTCCGGGCCATCAAGCAGGAGGCTTCGGAGAGAGCTATTCCGGCATACATTTCACTGGAAGAGCATATGGCTTGTGGAATCGGAGCCTGTCTTGGATGTGTGTGCAAGACAACGAAAAAGGACGAGCACTCACAGGTTCACAATGCAAGAATCTGCACGGAGGGACCTGTATTTCTGGCTGAGGAGGTTGAGATCTGATGAATACAAGTGTAACAATCGCAGGAGTAACCTTTAAAAATCCGGTGATGACTGCATCGGGAACGTTTGGCTCCGGTATGGAATATGGGGATTTCGTAGATCTGAATCGTCTGGGAGCCGTTGTGACGAAGGGCGTTGCCAATGTACCGTGGCCGGGGAATCCGACACCACGTGTGACGGAGGTTTACGGCGGGATGCTGAATGCCATCGGGTTACAGAACCCGGGAATTGATGTGTTTTTAAAGCGGGATATTCCCTTTTTACAGCAGTATGATACGAAGATTATCGTGAATGTCTGTGGAAAAACCATAGAGGATTATCTGGAAGTTGTGGAAAAGTTGAATGACAGTGCGGCAGACATGCTGGAAATTAATGTGTCCTGTCCGAATGTCAAGGAGGGTGCCATTGCCTTTGGACAGAAAGCCGACTGCCTGTTTGATATTACTTCGAAGATTAAAAATGTGTCAAAGAAGCCGATTATTATGAAGCTGAGTCCGAATGTGACGGATATTACCGAAATGGCAAAGGCAGCAGAGGCGGCAGGTGCAGATGCCATTTCCCTGATCAATACGATCACGGGCATGAAGATTGATATTCATAGGAGAACCTTTGCACTGGCGAATAAGACAGGCGGCATGTCCGGTCCTGCAATCAAGCCGGTTGCAGTGCGCATGGTTTATCAGGCTTCCCATGCAGTTAAAATCCCGGTGATTGGTATGGGCGGCATTGCAACAGCAGAAGATGCAATTGAGTTCCTGCTTGCGGGAGCGACAGCCGTTTCTGTAGGAGCTGTGAACTTTATGAATCCGTATGCAACCGTTGAGATTGTAGATGGAATTGAACAGTATATGACAAAGTATGGTGTAGAAGACATTCAGGAGCTGATTGGTGCCGTGAATTGAGAGACTTTCAAGGATTGGAACAGACATATTGACACAATTTGCAGGCTCTTGAATAGTTACGAATTTTGTGAATAAACAACCCTCCGTAGGAATACAATGTGAATAAGTAAACCTACGGAGGTATTTTTATGGAGCTTCAAAAGCGTTCCTTACATATGGAGGGTCCAAGGCTTCATGCGTCGAAGCAGGTTGTGCTGGAAGACAATGTGATCATTCCGGACACCAATAAAGATGCGGATAAACTTCTTTTGGATAGAGGAAAAATTACGATTGAGGAGGTCAATTCTTTTGAAGATGCAGTAACTGTTAAGGGAAAACTGCATTTCCGGGTATTGTATCTGACAGAAGGGAACCGGGACGGAATTCCGGTTTCCCAGATGGAGGGCAGCATTCCATTTGAAGAAAAGCTGCAGATGGAAGGACTTCGTGCAGGAGAGCATGTACATGTAAAGGCAGTTTTGGAGGAGCTTGGCACTTCGCTGATTAATTCGAGAAAGCTCAGTGTACGGGCGATTATCGTTTTTCATGCAACGCGTGAAGAAATGATGGAAGAGGACATTCCGGTTGCGTTATCGGGTGATGAACAGGTGGAATACCGACAAAGATCCGTGGAAATGGCAACGCTTGCAATGAAGAATCAGGATATCTTCCCCATTAAGGAAGAAATTGAAATTCCGGGAAGCTTTCCGAATATCAGAAGTCTGGTATATTGGGATGTAGAGCCTGTGAATCTGGATTTCCGGATTCTGGATGATAAAATTGCGGTGCAGGGGGAATTGAAGGTGTTCTGCATGTATGTAGGAGACGGAGAAAAGGAGGAGCTTTATCATTATGAGACGGCAGTGCCTTTTTCCGGAAGTGTGGAGTGCCCCGGTTGCCGTGAGGGAATGATTCCGGTGATCGAATATGAAGTAGAAAACTGTGAGCTGTCCATCCGGCCGGATTATGACGGTGAGGAGAGGATTCTTTTTGCAGATCTGGGAATCCGGATATTCTATTGTATTTACGTAGAAGAAAACGTGGAGATGATCGGAGATGTATATGGGGTATCCAACGAGGTAGAGGAAAGCAGTAAGCCCATTACCTTCCGTAGGCTCCTGACAAGGGCAAATGGAAAATGCAAGGTGTCCGAACACTTTAAGGCAGGTCAGGAAGGCGCCAGCATTTACCGGGTGATTCATACAGCAGGAGATCTGATTTTAGAAGAGCAGGAAGAAACAGAGAATGGAATCCGGCTTAGCGGTCAGATCCAGCTGCGGATTCTGTATGAAGACAGTAACGAGGATAAGCGGTTCGGGGTGATCCGTGGCGAAGTTCCGTTTGAGTATCTTTTAGAGGCAGAAGGAATGATGCCGGGAACGATCAGCTTCGTGCAGCCACAGATGGAGCAGATTGCCGTATCGGTGATTGATACGGACGAAGTGGATGTAAAATGCGTGATTTTATTCCGCGGGGACCTTTTTGCAACCTGGGAGGAACAGGTGGCAGAGCAGATTACGCTTTCTCCACTGGATCTGGAGAAGCAGTCGGCGCTTCCGGGAATCGCCGTATACCGGATGAAGGACGGGGAGAGTCTGTGGGATATCGGAAAGCGGTATTATGTTCCGATCGAAACTCTGATGCAGACGAATAATCTGACCTCACAGGAGGTCCGTGCAGGGGAGAAAATATTGATTGTAAAGTAAAGAATACGAAATTAATAAAGTAAAATAAAAGAAACCGGACTTTCATTTTCAGATAAATTTCGAGGATGAAAGTAGCGGTTTCTTTTTATTTCATGTCCAACAAATTGCTGTTTTCAGCAAACTAGTTCGAGGTATCAAGTCCTGCTTCTTTCGCAAGCTTATCAAAACCTTCCATAACGGCATCATAGGTCTTTTGGGAAATTTCCGGAAGCTTACCGCCCCAGGTCTTCTCAGCCTGTGCATAACCTTTCTTAAATGCATCACGCATCTCTTCAATCTTGCTCGGATCACCGCCTGTTAAAGCAGTTGCAAAATCAAGGATACGGCTGGATGTCTGGGAAACGCCCCAATAACCATCATCAGCAATATCAGCCTGTGCCTGTGCTTTGGTAGCCGCATCTACGGTGAAGTTGCCACTGGATAATACACTCCAGATGTCATTGGCCTTACCATAGGCTTCTCCCTGCTTAGTCATCATCTTTTCTACCAGGCTGCGAAGCTGTTCGGTTCTTGCATCCGCATCTGCTTTCAGCTTTGCGATGGTTGCTGTGTCCGGCTTGTAGGTCTTTTTCGTAGAAGCTGTTGCTGTGTCCGTAGAAGGCTCATATACGGCACCGGCCTCGATTGTTGTATTTGTTTTCTTTTCTGTGTCTGTCGGTGTTGCAGTTGTTGATCTGGCAGAAGCTGCTGTATAGGTGCTGTATGCTTCTGAACCTGATGTAATTCCATTTACACTCATTGAAAGTCCCTCCCTGGTTTCCTAATCGTTACGATAGTAATACTTATCTTATATACATCATCGGCCAGATGGGACAAAAAGTAAACCCATGATTCTAAAAATAATGAGTAATTGTAAATATTTTTCCAATTTGCATTCTCACCTTAGAACTCCTTACTCATTTATAGGAGCAAGCATATTGGGAAGCAGCTTTTCAAGGTATCCCTGATAGGTATTTGTGGATGTATCTTCCGGTGAATACAGATACATAACTGCAATATCTTTTATAATCCGACTGGTATCTGTGACTGCAGTCTTAAGTGAAAAATATGCAGTTTCTATATAAATTGGATTTTCTGCTTTCAAAAGTTCCATAGCATATGCATCCGTCTCCAATTCTACAAAAAGAATGTCACAGCTTCCATAAATGGTATCAAGCGTTTCTTCTTTTTCAATATTATTTACGGAAGCGCCCATAAGCAGCATGGGATAACTTATCCCATTACTGAAATCACATAGTTCCGGCCATTTATCATTTTTAAGATATTCCCGAATTATATCAGCAGACCGATCCAAATCAAATATATAGAGATATCCCTTCCCATCATCAGCGGCAGCAATATAGGAAGCCTCTCCCAGATTTTCTAATTGTAATAAAACATCTGACGGATCTTCCGTAATATACCCATCCGGAGCATTAAATCCGAAGACCTTGGTAACAATATTTTCAGGGTGAACCGTTTCTTCCAGATAATTTGAAAATTGATTTTCTTCAAATGATATTAGCTGTGGATCAAGCAAAGAGGATTTACTCTTGGTCTTTTTAGTCTCCTCTTTTTCGGACTCATCGTCAGATTTTTCAGAAGTTGTTGTTTGTGTTGGTTCTTCTACTTCCTGTATATTCTCATCTGCTGTTTCTTCCACTGCCGCCGTTTCCTGCGCAACATCAGAAGAACTTGTTACCACTGTATCCGTCTTTGCACAGGCAGTCATAATAATCATCATTCCGCTAACCCACAATAGAGTCAATATCTGTTTTGCTTTCATCAATCATACACCTTCCTTTTTTATATGTTTCTTCATTCATTTGTACTTTAACCTGTTTTAGGTTAAAAGTCAATAATCTGAAACAGGTTAGATATACTTCATAGTATAGAGGAATAAAAGTGTATCTACGGGATGGTAGTAACAATGTATAAACGATTACGAGACTTAAGAGAAGATCGTGATCTGTCTCAGACTGCGGTTGCGAAATTATTGCATATGTCTCAGACGGGGTACTCTAAATATGAAACTGGAGAAAATGACATTCCTACCCATGTTCTGATTGCCCTTGCTGATTTTTATGATACAAGTGTTGATTATCTGTTGGGACGTACAGACAAAAAGTCTCCTTACTGACACAAGATGATAGAGTATATGTTGAAATCTAAATTCAATACCGTCAGATGTTTGGAAGTTGTTATTCAAATGGTATATTGTCTGCAATCAATAGATTAGTTGTTCTTTTAGATTTTGTTTGAAATGTTTAGATGAAAGAGGCATAGATAGAAAATAATTATATTTTGACGATATGTGAGAAGGCAGTAAATTAATACATTTTGACTTAAAAGAGAAAAGGTAGTAAAATTATAATACAAAAGCGAGATGTGAGGGGTATTATGCAATTTGAAATATTAAGTCAAGAAGACGAAGAGCGTAGAATAAAAGAGTTTAAATCTATATATTATGAGTTGAATGCCAAGCCAGACTCGGTTACCAAAATATACAATAATAAAGTTGTTATTTATAAAGATGATATAGAGCGCTTAGATAATCTTATAAGGGAAAAGTTGTCTTTTCATGTTAGCAAAGAGGAAGTTGGAATCTCTAATGTAACGGTTGCAACTAGTAAACATAAAGTATATAGTTTTAATGATTTTAAAATGTTTGCAATACATAATTGGGCTGTGCCTGAGCATATTAATAGTATTACTTTAGTATGGGATTTTCTAGTACATGTCGAGGAATATAAAAGACCTCAAAGACATAAGCTCACAGTTAAAATTTCAGGAGGATTAAAACCAGAAGAGATGTTAGGTCTTCTTTTCTCTGGAAAGATAGAAGATATTCAGGAAATTGAGGAACAACAAGCGACTATTATAGCTCAGATGGATTTCATTGAAAATAGACTTGGACAAGAATTTATTAATATAGTAGGAGAATGGGTAGATACTTTACAAAGAGCATATGTTGATAAAAATAAGTTTATTTTATGGTTAAAAAAACATAGAAAGATGGTAGCGTATTATTTTAATTATATGTTATTTTTACTTATGAGTATATTGGCTATAATTGGATTTAATTACACTATAGAAATACTAGAGATTGAAAAAGTAATACAATTGGAAATAGGGCAATTGCGCTTTTTGATTAACTATGCGGTAATAGCAATTCTGATATGTATGTTTACCATTAATAGAGGGGAAGTAATCGCAAACAAAATTTTTAGATATTTAACAGAATATGGAGAAAGTTTTGTGTTTCGTATTACTAAAGGCGATGAAAAAGCATATAATGAAATAGCAGCAAATGATAAAGAAAGTACACTAAAAATAATGTTTAATATTATTTTTTCATTGATTCTAAATGTAGCGTGTAGTATAATAGCATCAATTCTTTATAGTAAGATATAAAGTAAGAAAGGGGCTTATGGTATGCTGAAAATATTAGTTAGATTTATCAGGATATTATTTGAAATGGATGCAAATGATAGGGATAGAAATTATAGTAAATATTCACGTGGTTATGGTAGTTATAAGGCATAACTAATATTATGTTTTTGAAAAGTGATTATGGAATTAAGGAGAAGGTCTCAACAATATGTTGAGACCTTTTGATGTTATAGAGTAAATTATATTTTGACATGTATATTTGATTATGTGTCTTTTGCGGAGAAGGGAGAAACGCCTAGCATATTGACGAACCCACCATCCTTGTATATAATTAAGTACATCTTTGTATACACAATACAGAAAGAAGAACAAGCATGAATCAGATCGTAAGGAAGGCTTATGCCAAGATCAATCTGGGGCTGGATGTGGTACGCAGACGTCCAGATGGATACCATGAAGTAAAGATGATTATGCAGACGATTTCGCTGCATGATGAATTACGTTTTGAAGAGACCGGAGAGAAAGAAATTATTCTTGTATCGAATGACAATCCGCTTCTGCCGGAGGATGCAAAGGATAATCTCATTTATAAGGCAACAGAGTGCATCCGCAGGGAATATGGAATGGATCGTGGAGTGAAGATTACCCTGCAGAAAAATATTCCGATTGCAGCCGGAATGGCAGGGGGAAGTACCGATGCAGCGGCTGTTTTTCGTGGACTGAATGAACTCTGGCAGCTTTCCATGAGCATGGAGAAGATGCAGGAGCTTTCGGTAAAGCTGGGCGCAGATATTCCCTACTGCATCATGGGAGGAACGGCACTTTCGGAGGGGATCGGAGAGATTCTGACACCGCTTCCGGCACCGCCCCATGCGTATATTCTGATTGCTAAGCCGGACATCAGTGTTTCCACGAAGTTCGTCTATGAGAATTTACATGCGGATACCTTACAAAAGCATCCGGATATTGATGGTATGGTGGAGGCTATCCGGAACGGGGATCTTCACGGAATTACCAATCGTATGGAAAATGTATTGGAAACGGTTACCGAAAAGACCTATCCTGTCATTTCGGAGATTAAGGAGAAGATGCGTGAAGAAGGAGCCCTCAATGCGTTGATGAGCGGATCCGGACCGACGGTATTTGGAATCTTTGAGGAAGAGGACAAGGCGCAGAAGGCAGCAGAAAGGATCCGAGAGCAGGAGCTCGGCAATCAGATCTTTGTGACAACATTTGTAAATTAGTAATTGTAACCCATTGACCTGTGTTTTAGGAAAGGATGTAACAGGACAGCCTATGGAGACCCAGTTTGACATTGATATGAATGAATTTCTACCCCTGCGGGAAGTAGTGTTTAACACCCTGCGTAAAGCAATTCTCACAGGTCAGCTAAAGCCGGGAGACCGGCTGATGGAAGTGCATCTTGCGAATAAGCTGGGAGTGAGCCGGACACCGATCCGGGAAGCGATTCATAAGCTGGAGCAGGAAGGGCTTGTGACAATGGTACCGCGGCGTGGCGCCGAGGTGGCGAAGATAACGGAGCGAAGTCTGCAGGATGTACTGGAAGTGCGGCGTGCCCTGGATGTTTTAAGTGTAGAGCTTGCCTGTGAACGGATATCGGAAGACGAGCTTGAACAGTTAAAGAAAGCCTGCCGTCAGTTTGAAGAAGCAACGCATAGTGGAGATACGACAGCAATTGCGAAGGCCGATGTGGCTTACCACGATATTATTGTGCAGGCAACCGGAAATCAGCGTCTGCAGCAGTTAGTCAATCATCTTGCAGAGCAGATGTACCGTTACCGTTTCGTTTATCTTAAGGATGTCAGCCAGCATGAGAAGCTGGTAGAGGAGCATCGCGAAATTTTGGAATGTATCCTGCAGCGGGATAAAAAGAAGGCATCGGAAGCGGCAAAGAAGCATATTGATAATCAGGAGAATTCGATTATCCAGCAGATCCGTCTGGAAAATCAGAGTATTCTCGTCTGAATCATTACGTTTAAATTAATAAAAATCCGGTTACACTTCCTATTGTAACAGAGCAACAAAAGTGTTTTTTATAGAAAGGAAGAGAATATGACAGACCGGATGACGGAACGGCAGACCGTTCCAATGGAAATAGAGCAGAAGGAAAACAGGAGCGTCCTCAGGGGATGTATCCGGAGAAAGGTAATTGAGGCAGCTATCCTGCTTGCAGGAATGGTGAGCTTCTGGGGGTTTCTTTATCCGGAATTATCCCTGACGGAGGATGCGCAGGTTAAAAGCTATATTGCCATGCATATGAAAGAATGGGTGGCAGCATCCTTCTTAAATTCAGGAGGTCTTTGATGACAAACAAAAATGCACCCATTGGAGTATTTGATTCCGGTGTGGGCGGACTTACGGTGATGAAGGAAATCATGCACCAGATTCCCAATGAGAAGATTATTTATTTTGGAGATACGGCAAGAGTTCCCTATGGAAATAAATCGAAAGATACGGTACTGCGGTTTTCGAGACAGATTGTGCGGTTTTTGAGAACGCAGGAAGTAAAAGCCATTGTGATTGCCTGTAATACGGCAAGTGCCTATGCCCTTCCGGACATTGAAAAGGAGATTGATATCCCGATCATCGGAGTGGTGCGTCCGGGAGCGAAGGTGGCAGCACAGGTAACACAGAATGGAAAGGTCGGTGTCATTGCGACGGAGGGAACGATCAACAGTCACATTTACGCCGATTACATAAAGGAAATCAATGCACAGGCAGCCGTGATCGGAAAGGCCTGTCCGTTATTTGTACCGCTTGCTGAAGAAGGCCTGTGGGAGGACCCGGTCACAGATGAAATCGCCAGAAGGTATCTGGCAGAGCTCATTGATATCGGAATTGATACCCTGATTCTTGGCTGCACGCATTATCCGCTGATCCGGAATACGATTGGCAGGATCATGGGAGATCGGGTAACACTGGTAAATCCGGCGTATGAGACAGCGAGGGAATTAAAGGAGCTTTTAGAGGAAAAGGATCTTTTGAACGACGAAACACATCGGCTGGGAGAGGAGCAGTACCGGTTCTTTGTCAGCGATGGTGCAGACAAATTTAAGACCTTTGCCAATTCTATTATCAAATATGGAATTCTCTCGGCAAAAGTGGTTCCCATTGAAAATTACTAAAATGTAACTATTATCAATAGTTACAGGAGATAGGAAAAATGGAAAAGGATATTTTATTTTCATTAAAAGGGCTGCAGATGAGCCAGGAGGATCAGGAAGAACTGGAAACCATCACGGCAGCAGAATATTATCTTCGCAATGACCATCATTATATCGTATATGATGAGGTCATGGAAGGATTTGAAGAAGCAACAAAGAATATTTTCAAGTTTGACGGTTCATGCCTCGAGGTAACCAAGCGGGGAGCCGTCAACGTACATATGCTGTTTGAAGAGCAGAAAAAGAATATGACGACCTATCATACGCCGTTTGGAGATATTCTGATCGGAATTGATACGGAGAAGATTGAAGTATCCGAGGAAGAAAACAAAATCCATGTTCATGTGGATTATTCGCTGGAGGCCAATTACCAGCATCTGGCAAACTGTAAGATTGATATGAAGATTTGTCCCAAAAAGGAAGGAGCTAAGCTGTTTACTTAACAGGCTTAGCTCCAGCTTTTTCTTATAATTTTTCGGTGGTACGTGCAAGCCATCCCTTTTTCTTCTTGGGAGTGACTACCGGCTTACCGTGTAATCCTTTTACATCAGTGATGTAAATACCGCTGACTATGGCTTTGACTTCTTTCTTAACCGGAACAGAATCGAAGATCTTCTCTTCACATACTAAAGACATGACCTGTGGCCCGACCTTTGCCTTCACGATGGGAAGCTTGGAGGAACGCATCAGCTTCGGAGCCTGTTCAATAACGGTCTGAGGAAGTCCGGAATCCCTAAGTTTCATGCGTTTCTTATCAATAATCAGCATGGAAACGGTCTGCTTCATGGCATCGATCTGCTGCTGTTGTTCGGCCTGACGCTTCTGTGCCTTCTTACCTAAGAAGTAGAGCGCAACCACAGCAATAATTAAAATTGCCAGAATAACCAATAATACAATAGTAACTGTGTTCACGGGAAACCCTCCTTTATGCTAATCCAAAAAGATTATGCAAGGAATATTTTAGCATTGTTTATTGAAATAGTCCAGTTTTTCCATTACAATAATAAATAAATTTCTAAGAAATGGGAAAGGCGATAAAAATGGCAGCGGCTTTGCAGGTTTTGCATGATATGATTTCCTTTATATTTTCGCATCTTCTGATCATCAATGTGCTTCTGAGTATTGTGGTGGTCTTTTTTCAGCGGCGGAATCCGAAATCGGTATGGGCATGGCTCCTGATTCTGTATTTCATTCCGGTGCTGGGATTCGTGTTTTATCTGCTGTTGGGTGCGGATATGCATAAGCGGAAAATGTTTCGTACCAAGGAGATCGAAGACCGTCTGGCGAATGCGATCAGGCGTCAGGAGCTCATGATCCAGAGTCAGGAACTGAAGGAAAAGTACCCGGGCGTCACGGATTATTCGGATCTTGTGATGTACCATCTGCATACCACGAGCGCCATGCTGACTGATGACAATGACATGGAGTTCTTTGTGAATGGAGAGGATAAGTTCGCAGCCCTTAAGGAGGACATGAGGAATGCGAAGAAATCCATTCATATCCAGTACTATATTATTAAGAACGATGAGCTGTTCCAGAGTATTGTTGAGATTTTGAAGGAAAAGGCAAAGGAAGGCGTAGAAGTCCGCATCCTTTATGATTCCATGGGATGCTGGAAGATGCGTAAGAAGATCTGGAAACAACTGGAAAAGGAAGACATTCAGTGTACCGAGTTCTTCCCGGCCCTGGTTGGCAGACTGCATCTTCGGATCAATTACCGGAATCACCGTAAGATCGTAGTAATTGATGACTGCATCGGATATGTGGGCGGCTTTAACATTGGGAAAGAATATATTGATAAGGATCCGAAATTCGGGCATTGGCGGGATACGCATATGCGGCTTACCGGATCGTGTGTGACCGCACTGGAGGCCCGGTTTATTCTGGACTGGAACTTTGCTGACCGGAAGCGCCTTCTTTCCTATGAAGATTATATGGATAATCTCAAAATGGAGCATACGGGCAAATCACCGGTTCAGATCATTACGAGCGGACCCGACTCCCATGATGAATATATCCGTAATACCTATGTGCGTATGATTCATAAGGCGCGCAAGAGTATTTATATCCAGACTCCGTATTTTATCCCGGATGAAGCGCTCATGACGGCATTGCAGATTGCCATTCATTCCGGTGTGGAAGTGAACATTATGATTCCCTGCAAGCCGGATCATCCGTTTGTTTACTGGGCAACCTATTCCTATGTGGGAGAGCTTGTCCTGGAGGGAGCAAACTGCTATACCTATGAAAACGGTTTTCTGCATGCAAAGGGCATCATTGTCGATGATATGGTGTTCTGCTATGGAACAGCGAATATGGATATCCGGTCCTTTGAGCTTGATTTTGAGGTCAATGCCATTGTTTATGATGAAGACAAGGCAAAACAGATGGTGGAATTCTTTAAGCAGGATGTGGAGCAGTCCAAGCTTCTTACCAAGAATAAATACCAGAGCCGCGGGCTTTTCATCCGGTTCAGGGAACAGATCAGCCGGCTGCTGTCCCCATTGCTTTAAACCTTAAAATATGGTAAAGTTGACAGGATGAGGGAGAAAAAATTTTTGAGGAGTTGAGGAGAATGAAAAAGAACAGATTGATGGCACTTATGCTTACGGGAGCGATGCTGCTTTCCATGACAGCATGCGGAAAGGATCCCAGTGAGCTTGTATATTTAAAGGATTTTAAGCTGGACAAGTATGTCACGCTCGGAGACTATACCGGTTTGCCAACAACGATTGCTGCACCGGAAGTCACTGAGGAGGATATCGACACAGCGATTATGAATTCCGAGCTTAGCGATGACTGCAAGATACCGATCGAGGATCGTGATGTTGTTGCAGTCGGAGATCTTGCGAATATCGACTTCGTAGGAACGATGGATGGAGAGGAATTTGAAGGAGGAAGCGGCGCAGGCTATGATCTGCTGATCGGTTCCGGTTCCTTTATCCCCGGATTTGAAGAAGGCGTTGTGGATATGAAGGTTGGTGAAACCAAGGATATTGCCCTTACGTTCCCGGAGAATTATTATGAAGAGATGGCCGGTAAGGACGTGGTATTTGCAGTTACCGTGAATTCGATCAGCACCTATGACCGAGAGAAAGCCAAGCAAGAGCTGGAGCAGTCTGCACAGGAGACTTATAACAGTCAGGTGGCAGTTGAGCTGATTGATACCATTAAGGAAAATTCGACCATTAAGGATGCACCGTCCGGAATGGTGGATCGTATGAATGATACCCTGATCAGTAACGTGACGGCACAGGCCAGTGCCTATGGAATGGATGCAGGGGCTTTTGTGGCAGCAGTTTACGGTGGTACAGCCGATAATTATGAGGAAACACTGCGTACCTATTCCCAGGATGTAGCCAATCAGTATATGATTCTGGCAACGATTGCAGAAAAGGAAAATATTACCGTGACCGATGAAGAGGTGACGGAGGACATCCGCTCTTCTCTCGGTTCAGATGCAACCGATGAAGATGTGGCATCCATGCTGGAGTCCATTGATGAAGAAGCCTACAAGGAATATCTCTTAACCATGAAGGTGTGTGACTTCCTTGCGGAGAATGCAGTAACAGCAGAGGAATAGTCAGCTTTTAACCAGCTTTAATGAAAGATTTGATGCAGATGAAGAAAACAGCGAGATGCTTATTCGCAATAGTAATGTCATGCTTGATGATGTTTTTAGTGGTAGAACCGGTGCGTGCTACCACTATTTCTGATTTGCAAAAGCAGCAGGAAGAAATTGAAAGACAGAAGCAGGAAGCCGAACAGAAGAAAAAGCAGGAACAGCAGAGACTGAATGAGGCTTCCGGAAGAGTGGATAATATTCAGGGAAATGTAGATGCAGTCGGCGCAGAAATCGAAGAAGTGGATAATGAACTGGTGGAAGTGCTGGCAAGTATTGACATGATTCAGGAGGAACTTGCTGCCAAGGAAGAAGCCATTGAGGAAACAACGGCAGAATATGAGGCAGCCAAAGCAACCGAGCAGGAACAGTATGATGCCATGAAGGTCCGGATCAAGTATCTTTATGAAAAGGGAGATACGACTTATCTACAGCTTTTGTTTGAAAGTCAGAGTATTGGCGAAGCGATTAACAAAACCGAATATTTTGAGAAGTTATATGATTATGACCGGAAGCTCCTTGAAGAATATCAGCAGGCCAGACAGGAAGTTGAGGCGTTGAAGGAGCAGCTTGAAAATGAGAAGGCAGAACTGGAAGCACAGGAGCACGAGCTGGAAGAGGAGCAGGAATCCCTGCAGGTGATCCTCGATCAGAAGCAGGCAGAATATGACGATTATTCCTCCCAGCTTGCCAAGGCAAAGCAGGAAGCTGCCGTTTATATGGCAAATGTCCGGAAGCAGAATGATGAAATCAAGCGTCTGCAGAAGGAAAGTGACAAGAAGCAGTCCGAGATTGAGGCTGCAAAGAAAGCAGAGGAAGAAGCCCGAAAGGCACAGGAGGAAGCACTGCGGCGCCAGGCGCAGCAGGAGGCTTCGGGAAGTTCCTCAGGAAGCAGTTCTTCCGGTAGTTCATCGGGAAGCTCATCAGGAAACTATGCTTCGGCCAGCAGTTACAGTGGTTCCGGAAGCAAGGGTCAGCAGATTGCCAATTATGCGTGTCAGTTTATCGGCAATCCTTATGTGCCGGGAGGAACCAGCCTGACAGAAGGTGCCGACTGTTCCGGATTCGTATGGCGGGTATATAAGGATTTCGGATACAGCGTTCCGAGAACTTCGGGATCGTTACGAAGTGCAGGAACGGAGGTTTCGTATGCCAATGCACAGCCGGGAGATATTATGTGCTATGCGGGACATGTTGGAATTTATATTGGAAACGGACAGATTGTACATGCAAGTACCCAGCGTACCGGAATTAAAATTACCGTGGCAACGTACCGGGAGATTTTGTCTGTACGCAGGATTGTGTAAGGTAGACTGCCAAGTATAAATATCGATCATGCTTGCATGAGGAGATATTTATATTTGGTAGTCAGGAAACATGAAAAGGAAAGGCAGGAAACACCAATGTCAGATTTTGATAAGAATGATTGGGATCAGAACAGCAAAGATCTTGAAAATATAGAATTAAACCGGAAGGAACAGGATCCGGACCGCTATAAAGAAGTAACCGATGCAGAAAAAACAATTGTAACAGAAAAGAAGGAAGATGCTTCTGTAACGGAAACAGAGACAAAAGATGCCTCCAACAAGAATGACACAGAGCCTCCGAAGAAGGAAAGCGAATACGAGGATGTCTGCTTTATCTGCCGCCGTCCGGAAAGCAAGGCAGGCAAGATGTTCAAGCTTCCGAATAACATCACGGTTTGCAATGACTGTATGCACAAGACAATGGATACGGTCAGCCAGTTTGACTATATGGGAATGCTGAACAATCCTTCCATGATGGACGATCTGAACAAGTCCATGGGACAGGGCTTCCCGAATATCCGCTTTGTGAATATCAATGATTTACAGGGCGAGGGAGGAATCCCGAATAAGCAGAAGCTCAAAAAGAAGAAACCGAAGAACGGGGAAGAACCGGTACTGGATATCCACAAGATTCCGGCACCACACCAGATCAAGGCAAGTCTGGATGAATACGTGATCGGACAGGAGCATGCAAAGAAGGTGATCTCTGTTGCCGTTTATAATCACTATAAGCGTGTGGCAACCGGAACGATGGATGACATTGAGATCGAGAAGTCCAATATGCTGATGATCGGACCGACCGGCTCCGGTAAAACCTATCTGGTAAAGACGCTGGCGCGCCTTTTGGATGTGCCGCTTGCGATTGCCGATGCCACTTCCTTAACCGAAGCCGGATACATCGGTGATGATATTGAAAGTGTCATCAGTAAGCTTCTTGCCGCCGCAGACAATGATGTGGAAAAGGCAGAGCGTGGAATTGTCTTTATTGATGAAATTGATAAAATTGCCAAGAAGAAAAATACCAACAGCCGTGATGTCAGCGGGGAAAGTGTACAGCAGGGAATGCTGCGTCTCTTAGAGGGCGCCGATGTGGAAGTACCCGTTGGAGCAAACAGCAAGAATGCGATGGTTCCGCTTGCCACGATCAACACGCGGAATATCCTCTTCATCTGTGGAGGTGCATTCCCGGATCTCGAAGAGATCATCAAGCAGCGTCTGACTAAGCAGACCTCCATCGGTTTCAACGCAGAATTAAAGGATCAGTTCGATAACGACAAGAATCTGTTATCCAAGGTAACGGTTGAGGATCTGAAAAAATTTGGTATGATACCGGAATTCCTGGGACGATTACCGGTAATCTATACACTGAAAGCGCTTGACCGGGATATGCTTGTGAAGATTTTAATGGAGCCCAGAAATGCGATCCTAAAGCAGTATCAGAAGCTTCTGGAGCTGGATGAGGTACAGCTTAAGTTTGATCAGGGCGCACTGGAAGCCATTGCGGACAAGGCACTGGAACGCGACACCGGAGCAAGAGCGCTGCGTGCGATCATCGAAGAGTTTATGCTCGATATTATGTATGAAATTCCGAAGGATGACAATATTGGAACCGTTACCATTACACGGGAATACATTGAAGGAACGGGTGGTCCCCGGATTGAAATCCGGAATCAGGCAGAGCTTCCCATGCATATGATAGAAGAAAAGCCACAGGAATAAGAAATGACCAATCGTGAGAAAATCATATCCAATGATTTTTACGACATTGTAGCCGATTATGTGTTACTGGAAGAATTACGGGCGAGTGCTCCTGCCTATGTCTACCAGCCGGTGGGCGGAGAAATTGGAATTGCCTATATTGAGCGGAATAAATTTCCGCCTTTGAGCGTCGGAGGGATGTATCCTTATGAGTCGATACCAAAGCTGTATGGACTGATGCAGGATACGTTTGATCCGGCGCCTTTGCTTGTAAGCGGAATTACCGCAGTTTCACGCCCGCCGCTCAGCCTGACCGGAAGAGGTGTTGTGGTGGGATTTTTGGATACCGGGATTGACTATCAGAATCCGGTCTTTTTAAACGAAGACGGTGGCACGCGTCTATTGGGAATCTGGGATCAGACGATACAGGAGGGAGAGCCGCCTGCCGGAATTTATTATGGAACGGAGTACCGGCGGGATGTCATTAATGCCGCCTTACAAAGTGAAGATCCCTTAAGCATTGTTCCGAGTGTGGATGAAAACGGACACGGAACGGCTCTTGCCAGCGTGGCAGCCGGAAGTCTTTTAAATGAGGGGTTAAGCTTTGCTTCGGGAGCACCGGATGCCGATCTTGTCATGGTAAAACTCCGGCAGGCAAAGCCTTATTTAAAGGAATTCTATGGAGTATCGCAGGAAACGGAGTGCTATGCGGAAAGCGATCTGCTGGTAGCAATCCGTTATCTGGAAAGCTATGCGATTTCCCTGTACCGGCCGCTCATTATCTGTATGGGAATGGGAACCTCCATGGGAGACCATGAGGGACATTCCGTGCTTGCTGACTACTTAAGCAGTATTGCACTGCGCAGAAGCCGCTGCGTGATCTGCTGTGCCGGAAACGAGGGAAATGCTGCGCATCACTATGAGGGAGGCTCACGTGCAGGGCAGACGGAATCTGTAGAGATCCGCGTCGATGAGCGGGAAAACGGTTTTACCATGGAGCTTTGGGGAAAGATTCCGAACCGGCATGCCATTACCATCCGCACGCCGGGAGGGGAGGTGACACCGCAGGTGGATTTCCGGGAGCGGGATGTACGGGAGTTTTCATTTGTCTACGAAAGCACAAAAGTACAGGTGGGACACATTCTGGTGGAGCAGCGCTCCGGTGAGGAGCTGATCTTTTTCCGGTTCCTTGATCCGGCACCCGGTGTATTTACCATTTATGTGACGGCGATGGGAACGGGAAGTCAGGAGAATCAGGACAGCTTTCACATGTGGCTGCCGTTAAAGGAATTCTTGCGTGGAGAAACGTATTTCCTTCGTCCGTCACCCTATACAACGATTCTGGAACCGGGAAATGCAAGGGAGATCATTACGGTGAGTGCTTACGATGACCGGAACGGGAGCTTTTATATTTCTTCGGGAAGAGGATATACGAGGCAGGGACTGATCAAACCGGACTTTGCAGCTCCCGGTGTATCGATCAGCACAGCCCTTGGCAAAGGAACGGGAACCAGTCTGTCTGCAGCAATTTCGGCAGGTGCAGCTGCACAGTTCCTTCAATGGGCCATCGTTGAAGAAAACCAGCCCTGGGTCGGAAACCGGGAAATCCGCAACTATCTGATTCGCGGAGCAAGGCGCCAGACCGTAAACGGAACCACTTACCAGACTTATCCGAACCGGGAGGAGGGATTCGGAAAACTCAGTATTTCAGGAACCTTTGATATTCTGGCAGGAACAGATTGATTCTGTAGGAAGTAAATGTGACACAACAGAAAAATAATATGATGGAACAAAGATAATATGTAACTATTCAGAGCCATGCAAATTATGGCAATATGGACGATGAATGCTTGCATTCAAAAGGACATATGCCATGATTTATATGGCGAAGTAACCACATGAGTAAAACTTGAGTTGCGAAGCAACGGTTTTACGAATGGGGTTCTGAATAGGTACAATTATATGACAGAAAAAGGTGCAATAAACCTTAAATAATATAATAGAGCAATATTTGACTAACAGACGGTCGGGATTGCAAAGAAAAATTGCCCGCATGCTTCTATACTGTTGAGTAGAAAAGGGTAACGGCTTTGGAAGGTTACCGAAACGGAAGCGACAGAGAGGTTTAGCAGGGGGGACGGCAATGAATGAATTACAATTACCGCGACTGATCAGCAATCATATGGTCTTGCAGAGAAACAAAGAAATTCATATCTGGGGAAGGGATCTTCCGGGGCATCGTGTGATGGTTTCCTTCCGGGGGGAAGAAGCTGTGGCGCAGACGGATGAGGAGGGGAATTTCTCACTCTTTCTGCCGAAGCAGGAGGCAGGCGGGCCGTTCAGCATGCTGTTCCGGGATGATCTTGGAAATGAAGAGGTTGTCGGGGACGTGTATATTGGCGAAGTCTGGTTCTGTTCCGGACAGTCCAATATGGAGCTTCCCATGAGCCGGGTTAAGGACCGGTTTCCGGAGGATGTGAAAGACTGCAAAAATACACAGCTTCGTACCTTTAAGATCCGGGAAAACGGCGTATTTACCGCACCCTTAACAGAGCCTGAAAGCGGAGAGTGGAAGAGTGCACAGCCTGAAACAATTCTGGAGTTTTCGGCAACAGGGTATTATTTTGCCAAAGCCCTGCAGGAGCTTTTGCACGTTCCGGTAGGATTTATTGATGCAAGTCTTGGGGGATCCCTGATTGAATCCTGGATGAGCCGGGAGATGCTGCATGGAATGACCGAAGAGCTTGCACTTGCGAAGAAGTACAGTGATGCGGAGTTTGTGAAGGGACAGCTCCTTAAGAATGAACAGCAGAGCAATGCATGGCATGCCCGTCTTGATGCAGCGGATCAGGGCCTTAAACAGCACTGGGAGGAAGAGGATTATAATAGCGAAAACTGGGGATTGGTAACGGTTCCATTCTGGTTTGATGAAGTAGAGGAATTAAAGGGATTTATTGGAAGCGTATGGCTGAAACGGACCTTTACCGTGCCGGAGGAGATGGCAGGAAAGCCTGCAAAGCTTTGGCTTGGAACGATTGTGGACAGTGATGTGGCATATGTGAACGGGCAGCAGGTGGGAATTACCTATTATCAGTATCCACCCCGGAAATACGAGATTCCGGAAGGATTGCTGCGGGAAGGAACGAACACCATTGTGCTGCGTGTGATCAGTGAAAAGGCACAGGGACGGTTTACGGAAGGAAAGAAGTACGCCATTTTTAATGAGCAGGGAGAAATTCCGTTGGACGGAACGTGGAGTTACTGCATCGGTGCTGCCTGTGAGCATGTGCCGGAGACAGATTTCGTGAACTGGAAGCCGACCGGACTTTACAATGGGATGACGGCACCCTGCCACAAGTATACGATTGCCGGAGTGAACTGGTATCAGGGCGAGAGCAATACACACCATCCGGACAATTATCTGGAGCTGCTCCGACGCATGATGAAAGGGTATCGTAAGGAATGGAACGATCCGAAACTCCCGTTTCAGATTGTGGAGCTTCCCAATCTCATGGTGGATATGGAGGGCGCAGAGGAAGGCTGGAGAGTGCTTCGGGAATTGCAACGCCGTTCCGTTGAAATTCCGGATGTGGATGTTGTAGTAACCATAGACCTTGGCGAGGACAATGACCTGCATCCGCAGAATAAGAAGGATCTTGGGAAGCGTCTGGCATTGCTTGCCGCAGCGAGACTTGGCATTCCGGTGGAAAGCAAAGGACCGGAGGTAACGGAGATTACCGTAACTGCCGATGAAGCGCATAACCTCCGGACGATCCGGTTAACATGCAGTCATGCGGAAGGACTGTATGCCTTGTCCGAAGACAAGGGAACGGAAATTCTGGATTTTGAAGTGGTAAATGACAGGGAAGAAGTTCTACAGGCCAAAGCACAGATCGTAGGGCAGGAAATTATACTTACGATTCCGGATCAGGAAACGGAAGTAAAAGAGATCCGCTACTGCTACCGGACTTCCAATATCGGGGCACTTATTTATAACCGGGCCGGTCTGCCGATGAGTCCGTTTGTAAGGAGGATATATGAAGAAACTGTTTAATGGAGGCTGGAGCTTCTGGTGCGGCGAGCAGGAGCCGAATGTGTCAGAGGCAGAGAAGCATTTGGCAGAGTTTCAGAAAGTGGATCTGCCGCATGACTGGATGATTGCAGATGCAAAGAACCTGTACCGGGACGGTTGCGGTTATTACCGGAAGAGCTTTTCCATGCAGCCTAAGGAAAATAAACGCTATTCCCTGATTTTTGAAGGGGTGTACATGGATACTGCTATCTGGGTAAATGGGCAGCGGGCGGGAGAGTGGAAGTATGGCTATTCCACCTTTGAAATTGACCTCACGCCCTTTGTAAAGGCGGGGGAGAATGAGATTCTGGTTTCGGTGAATTTCCGCTCACCAAACAGCCGCTGGTATTCCGGAGCCGGGATTTACCGGGATGTATGGTTTAAGGAAACGCCAAAGACTTATATCCGGGAAAACGGAGTCTATGTGCATACGGAAGCCTGCGGGGAAAAGGACGGAAAGGAGCCGGACTTTTTCCTCTATGCGGATACGGAAATTGTGGGAGATGCGTGGGATGAGGTGCGCCATACCTTATATCAGAAAAGAGAGGTTCGGCCGGAGATCGAGCTGCCCTTTGAACTGCTGTTGGGAGACGAGGTGGAACTGGTAGGGGAAGCTTCACTTGTGACAGGGAAGGCTTCTCATAATACAAATAAGAATACAGCTATTTACCATGTGAAATCCCCCAAGCTCTGGGATGTGGAGCATCCCAATCTTTATATCCTGAAAACCGAACTTTGGAAGGACGGAGAAGTGATTCAGGAAGAGTACAGCCAGATTGGTTTCCGGAGCATTGCATTTGATCCGGAACAGGGCTTTCTTTTAAACGGACGGAAGGTGAAGCTGAACGGTGTTTGTGAGCATCATGATCTGGGGGCACTGGGAGCTGCTTTTCACCGGACGGCTATGGCAAGAAAGTTCCGCATTTTAAAAGAAATGGGCGTGAATGCACTGCGCGGTACGCACAACATGACGGCGCCTGCTGTAGTGGAGCTGGCAGATCAGATGGGAATTCTGATGATTTCGGAAGCCTTTGATATGTGGGAACGGTCGAAAACCACTTATGATTATGCGCGGTTTTTCAAGGAATGGAGCGAAAGGGATGTAGAAAGCTGGGTGATGCGTGACCGGAATCACCCAAGTATCATCATGTTCAGTATTGGAAATGAAATATACGATACCCATGTGGATGCACACGGACGTGAAATTACGGTAAGGCTGCGTGATCTGGTGAAGCGGTATGATTACCGGGGGAATGCCGGTATCACGATCGGCTCCAATTATATGCCGTGGGAAAACGCACAGCGTTGCGCGGAGGAAGTGAAGCTTGCCGGTTATAATTATGGAGAAAAGTATTACGAAGAGCATCATAAGGCACACCCGGACTGGGTGATCTACGGAAGTGAGACGTCATCCATTGTACAGAGCCGCGGAATTTATCATTTCCCGTTAAGGGCAAGTATCCTGACCGAGGATGATGAGCAGTGTTCGAGCCTTGGGAACAGTCCGACAAGCTGGGGAGCAAAGTCCATGGAGAGATGTGTCTGTGAAGACCGGGATATGGATTTTTCCATGGGACAGTTTCTGTGGACCGGGTTTGATTACATCGGGGAGCCGACGCCGTATCATACGAAGAATTCCTATTTCGGACAGGTGGATACAGCCGGATTCCCGAAGGATGCCTATTATGTCTGGCAGTCGGCATGGACGGATTACCGGAAAGCACCGATGATTCATATTTTCCCATATTGGGACTTTAATGAAGGACAGAGCATCGATGTCCGTGTCTGTTCCAATGCGCCCTTTGTAGAGCTGTTCTGCAATGGAAAGAGCTGTGGCAGACAGCAGTTAACGCATGAAAAGGGAAGCGGTCATCATATCATTGCAGATTATTCACTGCCCTATGAAAAGGGGGTATTATATGCCGTTGCCTATGACGAAGCGGGAAGTGTGACAGCACGTGAAACGAAAGCTTCTTTTGGCAATTCTGCGGAGATTGTACTGCAGGCGTCAAGAAGAACTGCGGTGGCCAATGGCAGGGATCTTTTCTTTGTGGAAATCGGAACGCGGGATGAGAAGGGAAATCCGGTGGAGAATGCCGTAGACCGCGTGACGGTGCAGGTCGAAGGGGCAGGACATCTTGTGGGACTGGATAACGGAGACAGTACCGATGAGGACAGCTACAAGGGAAACAGCCGCAGGCTGTTCAGCGGAAAGCTTCTTGCTATCGTTGAGACCGGAACGATACCGGGCGCTGTCCGGATCCGGGTTTCCGGAAAGGGATTAAAGAGTGCGGAGCTGGTTTGTGAAGCCGTGGAAATCGATCAGATGCTGCCCTTTATGAAGGGAGAGAAGGCACAGCGCATTTATCGTGAAGTTTTTCAGAATTTGTCCGTAGAACTCCATGATTTTGGACAAACGGGACTGGTAGAAGGTCAGAAAGAGCGACAGAGAGAAAGACAAGAAGACGAACAAAAGCAGGGTCAGAAAGAAAAGCTGGAAGAAAAACAGGAAAAGAAACAAAACTCGAAAGAACGGTTGGAAGAAGAACAGCAACAGAGTCAGGAAGCAAGGCTGGAAGAAGTAGTAAAACAGAATCAGAAAGAAAGACAGGAAGAGAAACAGAAACAGGAAGAGATCCCGGTTCGAAAGATCACCTTATGTTCTCCGATGGGACAGAAGCTTTCGAAGGAACAGCCGTATCTTACCGTGGAAGCAGAGGTTGAGCCGAAGGAAGCCACGGACCGTCAGTTGATGTTCCGCGTGGTAGATGAGCATGGTGTGGATTCCAATCTCGTTAGGCTCCTGGTGCAGGGGCATACCGCGCAGCTTCATGCAATGGGAGATGGCAGTTTTTACCTGCGGTGTATGTCACGCAGCGGCACAGACAGAATCCGCGTGATCAGCCAGTTGGAATTTACGGTAGAGGGTATGGGACAGGCATACCGGAATCCTTATGAGCTGATTTCGGGAAGCCTGTACACCTCGTATCAGGGAGAGGTCAGCAACGGAAACGAACGCGGCGTAGCAACGGCAAGGGATGGAGAAACTGTGGTAACATTTGGAAACATTGATTTCGGACCAGTGGGATCCGATGAAATTACGATGCCGATTTTTGCACTGACAAGTGAAGAATATCCCATCCGGATCTATGAAGGAGTTCCGGGAGAAGAGGGCTGTCAATTGCTTGCGGATGTGGTCTATCAGAAGCCGTCCATCTGGAACACCTATCAGGAGGAAACCTATTCCCTGGCAAAACGGGTTACCGGTATCAATACGATCAGCGTAGCCGTTCATCAGAAGATCCATCTGAAGGGCTTTGTGTTTAAAAAGCTGCAAAAGGCATGGCTGTCTTTGAATGCAGCAGAAGCGGATTCAGTTTACGGGGATACCTTTACGAAGGAAGAACGTGCAATTACCGGAATCGGAAACAATGTGACGATTACTTATACGGAAATGGATTTTGGAGAAGAAGGAACCGCAGGCATCCGGATCTGCGGACGGGCACCTGAAAGCAGCAACAGTCTGCATATCCGGTTTTTACAGGGAGAGGAAGAAAGTAAGCAGCTTGTGGAGTTCCCAATGTGTGGGGAGTATATAGAGAAAGAGTTCTCCTTAACACCCGTAAAGGGCAAATGGGATGTCAGCTTCGTTTTTCTTCCGGGAAGCTGCTTCGATCTTCAAAGTGTTCAATTTCTGCCTGCCGGAGCGGCAAATTAGGATTCTCCATGGGGAGCATAGGGCTTAGAGCCTGGACGGTTCAGTTTTTTATATTCAGATGGAGTACAGTTTTTGGCAGATTTAAAAATACGGTTAAAAGTAGAGAGGCTGTTGAATCCCGAACGCATGGAAACCTCCGTAATGGACAGATCCGGTTCGATCAGCAGCTTTTCTGCGTAAGCAATGCGTTTCTGGATAATATAGTCGTAGCAGGAGGTATTTGTAAACTGCTTAAAGAGCCGGGCAAAATGAAACTTGGAGAAGCCGGCAAGCGAAGCCAGTTCGTCTACGGTAATGTTTTCGGTGCAGTGCTCGGTAATGTAGTTGCAGACGTTCATGAATTTATCCACATATTCGTGCTGCTTGCTCGACGTAATGCCGGGGAACATTTCCTGGGGATTGATGTTGGCGCGTCCAAGCGTTACAAAAAAGCGGATCATCAGGGAATAGATGGCCGCCTCTGCATAGGGCGCCAAGTAGTTGTATTCACGGATGATTTCTTCCAGATAAAACCGCAGCTTCCCATTTAGATCACCATGGGAATCACGGCGTACCAGCAGAAACGGATGGATGGTCTGCAACAGGGAGTCCATGCCCTTGACATTACAGATCAGGCTGTAGTCGAAAAGAAGAATCAGGCGTTCCCCTGTTTCCGGCGCTCTCAGTTCATGGAGCGTGCCGGGAGCAGTAATCCAGATGTCTCCCTCATTCAGGATATGAGGCTTGCCGTCAATCATCACCGTATATTCATTTTCAAAAGGCATGATGATTTCAAGCGCGGTATGCCAGTGAAGCGGGTAATCCTCGTATTCCCGGTTGTGCCAGAGACGAATGCCCTGTAAGTCTTTATAGGTAACGGTTTCGTGTGTTCCGTTTAAAATTGCGATCATGTCAGATCCTCCCTGTAAGCAGGTTCGTAAAACCAGTTAAGATAAGAATACGCTAATTCTGAGGGAACGTCAAACGAAAGAGCAATATTTGACTAGAACTACGCAAGAAATAAAATGCACAGGAGGGGGCTTATGCCATATACTTGGAGCATGAACAAAAAGGAAGCTGTATGACAGAAGACAGATGGAAAATGCAAGGAGAAAGCTTATGGAATTAGTTAGAAATGAAGAAAAGCGTGCGGAATATACGAAGCGTGCGAAAGAACTTGTGTCGAAGATGACGCTGGAAGAAAAAGTGCAACAGACACTTTATCAGGCACCTGCAATTGAACGTCTTGGAATCAAGGCTTATAACTGGTGGAATGAAGCTCTTCACGGTGTGGCAAGAGCCGGAGTGGCTACTGTATTTCCACAGGCGATCGGACTTGCCGCTACGTTCGATGAGGATCTGGCAGAGGAAGTGGCAGAAGCAGTATCCACAGAGGGACGTGCCAAATTCAACATGCAGCAGGAATATGATGATACGGATATTTATAAGGGACTGACCTTCTGGTCACCTAATGTCAATATTTTCCGTGATCCCAGATGGGGACGCGGACATGAAACCTTCGGAGAGGATCCCTATCTGACCTCCCGTATGGGCGTGCGTTATGTCGAAGGACTTCAGGGACATGATGAAAAATACTTAAAGGCAGCAGCCTGTGCCAAGCATTTCGCGGTACACAGTGGACCGGAGGATCTGCGCCACCATTTTAATGCCGTGGCAACAAAGCAGGATATGTATGAAACCTACCTTCCGGCTTTCAAGACCTGTGTGCAGGAAGGAAAGGTAGGGGCCGTGATGGGCGCATATAACCGTACAAACGGCGAGCCCTGCTGCGGAAGCAAGACGTTATTGCAGGATATTTTAAGAAAAGAATGGGGCTTTGAGGGTCACGTGGTATCGGACTGCTGGGCAATCAAGGATTTTCATGAAGGACATATGGTAACGGACACCCCGTTAGAGTCCGCTGCCCTGGCCATGAACAATGGCTGTGACTTAAACTGTGGTACATTATTTGCCTATTTAAAGGAAGCAGTGGAAAAGGGAATGGTGAAGGAAGAACGTCTCAATGAGGCGCTGGTTCACCTGTTTACCACCCGTATGATGTTGGGGGTTTTTGATCAGAAGGGGGAGAATCCTTATGATCAGATTTCCTATGAGGTGGTGGATTCCAAGCCGATGCAGGAGTTAAATCTCAAGGCTTCCGAGAAGTGCATCACACTTTTAAAGAACGAGAACCATATGCTTCCGTTAGATAAGTCAAAGATCAAAACCATCGGTGTGATCGGACCGAATGCAAACAGCCGTGCGGCACTGGTTGGAAACTATGAAGGAACTGCATCCCGGTATTACACAATTTCTGAAGGAATTCAGGAGTATGTCGGCGACGAGGTGCGTGTGCTCGTATCCGATGGCTGTCATTTATATAAAGAAGGAATGAGCAATTTAAGTCAGGGAAAGGATCGTCATTCCGAAGTACGCGGCATTTGTGCAGCAAGTGATGTTGTCGTAATGTGCCTTGGACTTGATGCAACCCTGGAAGGAGAAGAGGGCGATACCGGTAACCAGTACGGAAGCGGAGATAAGCGTGACCTGGAGCTTCCGGGCTTACAGCTTGAAATCCTGAAAATGGCCTATGAAAGCGGTAAGCCGGTCGTGCTTGTGGTGCTTTCCGGAAGCGCGCTTTCCTTTAACTGGGCCGATGAGCATATTCCGGCAATCATTCAGGGCTGGTATCCGGGTGCTGTCGGTGGCAAGGCGATTGCGAACATTCTGTTTGGTGATGTGAGCCCGGAAGGAAAGCTTCCGCTTACGTTCTATCACAGTATTGATGAATTGCCGGAGTTCACCGATTATTCCATGAAGGGACGAACCTACCGTTATATGAAGCAGGATGCGATGTATCCGTTTGGTTATGGACTTTCTTATAATGAGTATGAGCTTTCTGCTGTAAAGACAGACCGTGAAGTACTCACAGAGAATGGCATTACCGTAACCGCAGAGATTTCCAATCTTGGAGAATATGACAGTGCAGAAACTGTTCAGGTTTATGTGAAGATCTGTGCGGATGATACACCGAATGCACAGCTTAAGGGTCTTAAGAAGGTTTCTCTTAGGAAGGGGGAGAAAAAGAGCGTGGAAATCCACCTTCCAAAGGAAGCATTCGGACTCTACGATGAGGAAGGAAAGCTTTGCTACCAGGAAGGAGAAGCCATCTGTTATGTAGGAACGAACGGACCGGATCACCGGAGCGTGGAACTGACCGGAAAGAAGCCGGCTGAGATCATCATTAAGGTGTTTGATTGATTGGTGATAACAACAGATCGCAACAGATCACTACAGACATTTGGACGGAATCTGTTTCAGATGAAGGTAGAGGGTATATAGAAGGAAATAGTTTCAAAATACCCAGAAGAAAAGAAAGTGAAGGGTATGGAGAGAAAAATAGTTTCAAAATACCCAGAGAAAATGAAGTCAGAGGGTACATAGAAGAAAATTGCTTTAAGATACCCAGAAGAAAAGAAAGTGAAGGGTATGGAGAGAAAAATAGCTTCAAAATACCCAGAGAAAATGAAACTAGAGGGTATAGAAAAGGAAAGGGTTTTGAAATACCCAGAAGAAAAGAAAGCAGAGGGTATGGAGAAGAAAACTGCCTCGAAATACCCAAGGGGAGGAGAATTGGGAATGAATCCGTGGACACAGATGTGGCTGAATTACTTTCCAAGAGCAACGAAAGGAAATGAAGCTTATTTTGAAAAATACCGGCTGGATGGATTTGAGAAGGAACACCGTGTGATCCGGTCTGCGCTTCTGGAACTGGAGCGTGGAATACAGGGCCTGCTGGCAGGTTCTTCTCTGGTACAGGAAGAAAAAGGAACCTTCGTTATCCGCAGGATTTCCGAAGCAGGAAGCGGTGTGAAAGCAGAAGGATATCATCTGAAAGAGCAGGACGGACGGCTGTTTCTGCTGGCTGCCGAAGAAAAGGGTGTTTTATATGGCGTGTTTGACCTGCTTCGCAGAATTGCCATGGAGGAATCCCTGAAAGGTGTGGATGCGCTTTGTAATCCGGACAATCCAAACCGTATGCTGAACCACTGGGATAACATGGATGGCAGCATTGAGCGCGGTTATTCCGGGGAATCCTTCTTTTTTGCAGAGGATGAAATTCTGGTGAATGAACGGACGAGGGATTATGCGCGTTTCGTGGCGAGCGTCGGGTTAAATGGTGTTGTGATCAACAACGTGAATGTAAAGGATGCGGCAACGTATCTGATTACGGAACGTTATTTTGACCGTGTAGCAGAGCTTTCTAATGTATTTGCCGATTATGGAATCAAGCTGTATTTAAGCCTTAATTTTGCATCCCCGATGGAGCTTGGGGGACCGGACAGTGCGGATCCGTTAAACGAAGAGGTCATTGCATGGTGGAAAGAGAAGATGAAGGAGGTCTTTGCAAGAATCCCGAATCTTGGAGGTTTCCTTGTAAAGGCAGATTCGGAAGGAAGACCGGGGCCTTTTACCTACGGAAGGACGCAGGCAGACGGAGCCAATATGCTTGCCGATATTGTGAAGGAATATGGTGCCATCATCATCTGGCGGTGTTTTGTTTATAACTGCACGCAGGACTGGCGGGATTATAAGACGGACCGGGCGCGTGCCGGATACGACAATTTCATTCAGATGGATGGAGACTATCACGAGAATGTGATTCTGCAGATTAAAAATGGTCCGATGGACTTCCAGATCCGGGAGGCAGTTTCGCCCCTGCTTGGAGGGTTAAAGAAGACCAATCAGATGCTGGAGGTTCAGGTGGCGCAGGAGTATACGGGACATCAGATTGATGTCTGCTATCTGATTCCCTTATTTAAAGAAGTACTGGATTTTAAAACCTATTGCCAGCCGGAGCTTGACACGGTTGCGGATGTGGTAAGCGGCCGGACACTGGGAAACCGGAATGCCGGAATTGCAGCCGTAATCAATACCGGTAATGATGCGAACTGGACCGGAAATGATCTGGCAGCAGCAAACTTCTATGGATTCGGAAGACTGGCATTCCAGACGTCTCTTTCCGCAGAAGAAATTGCAAAGGAATGGGTGAAACTGACCTTTGGCTGTGACTGCGAGGTTGTCGATGCACTTACAAAGCTTCTTCTTGGATCCCGGGCAACCTATGAGAAATATACCTCACCGCTTGGCATTGGCTGGATGGTGACACCGCATGAGCACTACGGCCCGAGCATTGACGGATATGAGTACTCCCGCTGGGGAACCTACCATCGTGCTGATCATCTGGGACTTGGCGTTGACCGGTCACACAACGGAACAGGATATGCACAGCAGTATTACGAGCCGAATGCTTCGATGTATGACGATCCGGCAACGTGCCCCGAAGAACTGTTGCTGTTTTTCCATCACATGCCGTACACATGGAAGCTGACAAGCGGAAAGACCCTGCTGCAGCACATCTATGACACCCACTTTGAAGGCGTGGAAGAGGTTCAGGAAATGATAACCGTCTGGGAATCCCTGAAAGAAAAGCTTCCGGAAGAAAGCTATACTCTGGTGCGGGAGCGGTTTGAACGACAGTTAGCCAACGCCAGGGAGTGGCGTGATCAGGTGAATTCTTACTTCTATCGTAAGAGCGGAATCCTGGATGAAAAAGGAAGAACAATTTATTAGGAAGATGATATTGACTGTCGGAAGCAGCAACTGCTTCCGGCAGTTGCAGTTTTGGGGTATGGATAAGAAATGTAGTTTTGTAAAAGGGAAGCTGTGAAAGAAAAGTTAACATTCATATTACGGTTTGCAAAACCTCATAAATGGAAATTTATCATTATGCTGCTTAGTGTTATTCTGGCATCCGGAACACTGATGCTTCTGCCATATATGATCGGATGGCTTGTGGATGAAGTAATCAGTTCTCAAAACATGTCACGATTTATTTATATTGTAGGCATATATGGAGCGGTATATGTGTTTAACCAGGCAATGTATACGATAGTGAATATCATGGAAAAAGTAACCAGTACAGCATTTCTGTTTGATATCAGGTCGGAACTGTATTCCCGGATCTTAAGGTTTAAGGGCTGTTGTCTGGCAGGCATGTACAGTGGGGATACGGTCCACAGAATGGAAAAGGATGTCGATCAGATTATGACCATGATAAGCGTTAATTTGTTCGGTCTGGTAACCAATGGGATGAATATGGTTATTGCTCTGGCGTTTATATACTTTTCCAATGTATGGATGGGTGTTTTTACAACCGTTGTGACTCCGGTCATCGTATATGTATCAAGATTTTTCAGCGAAAAAGCCAAAAAAGAAAACTCCCGTATTATTCAAAAAAGAGGCTTATTGTCCTCCTGGACATTTGAAATTTTGGATGGAATGCAGGAAATAAAACTTTTACATGCATCCAGACAGATCCTTTCCGAATTTCTACGGAGAAATATTGAAATAGCCAGAATGTGTATTGGCTTAAACCGAATTGAAGTCGGGGCAGAAAGGGTAAATACCGGGATATCGCTGATCGCCCAGATGTGTATGTTTACCATTTCTGCTTTCCTTGTAAAATCCAATCAACTGACAGTCGGCGGGGTTACGGCCTGCTTTGCTTATTATGCAAACTGCGTTGCAGCATTCAACAGTATCAACTCAAGAATAGTATCTCTTTCCTCCAATCTGGTTTCCTGCGACAGGGTTATGGAATTGTTTGATACCCCACTGGAAGAAGGGACAGAATGTCTCCGTATGCAGGAGGTGCCAGACAGTAACGCAGAACGAATTGTGGGAAGCATCGAGTTTAAGGATGTCTCGTTCCGGTATAACGAAGAGCGGAGCATATTTAATTCTCTGTCATTTCGTATTAATCCGCGTGAGAAAATCGCCATTGTAGGAAACAGTGGTGTGGGAAAAAGCACTTTAGTGAATTTATTGTGCCGGATATATGATCCGGATGAGGGAAATATATGGATCGATGGCAGGAATATCAGGGAATACGATATCCGCTATCTGC